>Ga0302325_10006695_pt1 | contig 25783 bp, 29 predicted proteins | sample Palsa_T0_2_FD_201948 | JGI IMG/M metagenome (GOLD analysis project Ga0302325, IMG submission 201948) | Peat permafrost microbial communities from Stordalen Mire near Abisko, Sweden - Palsa_T0_2 | ecosystem: Environmental > Terrestrial > Soil > Palsa > Peat permafrost | place: Sweden: Abisko... | reverse complement strand
ATCGACGAATCGCCGAGCGCCCGCGACGGCCGCCGCCCGGAAAGCGTTGAGGGTGCCTTCGATGTTGATCTGCCGGATCGTCTCGCGCGACGCGGCCCCGGTAACCATGAACGCCAGATGGACGACGACGTCGGCGCCCTGATACGTCCTTTCCAGCGCAGCGACATCGCGGACATCGCCCTGGCGGTAGGTCATCGTCGTCCAGCCCTGCTGGGTGGGGTCAAACACCCGGCGGGCGATCGCGCCGATCGTGGCGATCCGCTCGTCGGCCTCCCGCAACGGCGGCATGAGTGCGTAGCCGAATGTCCCGGTCGGACCGGTAACCGCGACGGTGAGGTTGGAGTCGGTCATCGGCGCTGATCCTGCCTGAATGATGCACCAACGGTAGATCTACCTGGAGGTGCCGCGTCGGCGATGCGCCGCGCGAGCGCGATCGGCGCCAGCGTGTCACGGACGACCCTTGCCGAAGAAGGGAATCCGGCTGGAGCCCGCGCAACCTGGTCCCGCAACCGTCCTTCCAGCCAGGCGCCTCGAGGTAGATCTGGCGCGCAGCTGCCGACAGCCAATCGCGAACCCTCGGGCGCATTACTTCGTCGAGTACACGGCAAGCGTTACACCTCGGTCCTAGGCGAACCCTGATTTTCGGGACGCCGATCTGCGGTTGTCTCACGAAACGATTGGCTTCTGCGACGAGTGTCATCGGCTCGGTACGGGGCTGGCGCCGCGATGCACGGACCCTCACCGGAGGCGCAGCGCGGCGCAAAACCTGCCGCGGGAACGCCTACCGCGTGCTGTTGGTCGCCGACGAGCGCTGCCCGCGCCGGCGCTTCATCTCGTCATCTTCGAGCTTGCGGTGCGCTTCCGAGTAGGCGTCGCCGGCCTCCGCGGTGAGCTGGGTCAGCACCATGATGATGAGACCGGTGGCTTCGCCGCGCTTGGAGGCGAGGACGCAGGCGGTAATGCGAGTGAGTGAGATGAAGGTCGCGTGCCCGGGGTCGGCGAGCCCGGCGGGGCTGGGACCGGTCAGAAGCACGAGACCGCGATCGGCCGGTAGAAGGTCTGAGGTCCAGGTGACGCCCTTGGGGTTCGCGTGAACGCCGTGGCTTGCCATCCGGTAGTAGGGGCGCATGTGAGGCGTGCCAACGCTCGCTTCGAGAGCAGCGAATGTGACGTTCTTCCTGGCGTAGTCCGGGTTTCGCTTGACGAGCGCGGCGTGCGCCCAGCCGTGGGAACCGCCGAACCGAGGCCCATACTTGCCGAGAAGCTGCTTGTACTGGCGCTCAGCCGCCTGCACCTGAGCCTCGGAGTAGGGCTCGTCGCCGAGCCTCGTGGCGTGCTCCTGGAACTCCTGCATCGCCTTCCAGCTCTCCACCGCCTCGTGGGCGAAGTAGCGCTCGGCGCAGTCCTCTCCGTTCTCTGCGATGAGGTCGGCCACCACGGCAACTTCGTGCAGAGCGCGCCAGCGCGCCAGCGCTCCCTGTCCGTACCCGGCCTTCAGTAGGACGAGCACCTCTTCGGCAATCCGGCAGGCCCGAGCAAGCAGCCGGCTGAGAGCCTCGAAGACGTAGTCGCGCTGGCCGTCGGGTGGCACGTGCTTGTCCTAGAAGAACTCGCCAGCCTCGTAGGCAACCTTCAGCACCATCTCGGACAGGTCGAACGCCTTGCCCCAGTGCTCGAACAGGCGCTGCTCGAACTCCGACTGCCCGGCTCGTCGGTCCTTCAGCATCCCAGGGGCGTCCTGCTTGAGCCGCTCGACCATCCCCTTCGCCGTCGCATCCATCGCGTTCGAGACCGCGGCGGCCATGACCTCATCGACGTTCTCTGCGAGCTTCTCTATCTGCTCGGGAGTCAGAGACTTCACTAAGGAGTCGACGCCGTCCTCGATGGCCTTCCGGAAGTGCTCGTCGTAGTCGTAGTCCACGACATGAAGCTAGTCCGCGATCCGGTCGCCGCCCGTGTCGAGCGGCGGTCGCGGTCTAACGGCGCAGCACGGTCCGCGCTTAGAGTCGTCTCACGGGGGATCGACCAGCGAACGATTCTGACAACCGAGAGGCCAGTGCCGCACCCGCGATGAGGCCGTCTCAATCCCAACGCTGACTGCGTGGTCCGAGCTCTTGGCCGCATTGGGGTCGAAAGCGGCCGTCTCGCTCGTGGCGAGACCTGGTCGAGACTGCCGGATGTTCGTGAAAGCGGGCGTCTCGTTCCGCTTGATCTGAGTGCTCAGATCCTCACGAGGCGGGCTTCGGCGTCGATCTCGCATCTGGACGAGCTTGGCGGAGAGGGCCCGCGCGTCGGGGCGGTCGCCGCTTACCTTGTGGCACGCGCCGAGGATGCGCTCAGCGGACTGGAGGCCGGCGCGGCGCATTACTACACATCTAGATGCCGCCCTTGTCGGGCGCCGAGAGCGACGAATCCCGTCGCTCGCCGACGGCTTGGGTTGCTACGACGACCGGTTGGCCTGATCAGCCATGTGTCTCAGTTGGAGGCAACCGGCTGAGGAGCTCTGAGATCGGGTGCCGGTGGGGTGCTTGATGAGGAGTCGGGTGAAGCGCCGACTCCCCGCCGCAGCTCGACTTGCGGTATGAGCCAGGAGGCGATGAACGCGATAAGGCCGATGGGCGCGGCGATGATGAAGACGGTTTGGATGGACTCGGCATAGGCGGTGGCGATGCCGTGATGGACGGCCTCGGGGAGTTTGTCCAGGATGGCGGGGGTGACGCTTGCACTGGATAGGCCTCGTGGCAGCTTGGCGGTACCGAGATGCCTGACGAGGTTGCCGATGAGCACGTTGGAGAAGATGGCGCCGAAGATCGCCGTGCCGAACGACCCTCCGATCGATCGGAAGAAGGTCGCGCCGGAGGTGGCGACTCCGAGCTCGGAGTAGGGGACGGCGTTTTGCACGATCAGGACGAGCACCTGCATCACGCAGCCCAGTCCGACGCCGAGCACGAACATGTAAAGGCCCGAGACGATCACGCTCGTGGCGATCCCGATCTGGGACAGGAGGACCAGCCCGGTGGTGATCAGCGCGGTCCCTGCGATCGGGAAGATCCGGTAGCGGCCGGTCTTGCTGATGACGATCCCCGATCCGGTGGAGCAGATGATCAGGCCAGCCAGAAGCGGCAGCAGCTGCAGACCGGAGGTCGTCGGCGACTCGCCGTGCACGATCTGAAAGAACAGGGGCAGGTAGGTGATCGCGCCGAACATCGCGAACCCGACGATGAACCCGACGACGCTGGTGACCGAGAACCCCCGGTTGGAGAACAGGTGCAGCGGCAGCACTGGCTCGGTCGCGCGTCGCTCCACGAACACGAAGACGACGAGTAGGACGGCACCGGCAACGCCGAGACCGATACTGGTTGACGACCCCCAGGCAAGGGTCGTGCCACCCAGGCTGGTGAACAACACCAGGCAGCTCGCTGACAGCGTGAGAACGAGCGCGCCGAGATAGTCGATGACGTGGTGGACTCGGCGCAGGTTGCCCGGTACCTGGATCGCGATGACGGTGAGCGCGACGGCGCCGATCGGGAGGTTGATGTAGAAGATCCAGTGCCAGGAGAGCTGCTGGACGAAGAAGCCGCCCAGCAGCGGACCGATGATGCTCGCCACACCGAACACCGCTCCGAAGAGTCCCTGGTAGCGACCGCGCTCACGGGGAGAGACGATGTCTCCGACGATCGCCTGGGCACCGACCATCAGCCCCCCGCCTCCGAGACCCTGAACGGCCCGGAAGGCGATCAGCTCAGTCATGCTGCGGCTGAGTCCCGACAACGCCGAGCCGCACAGGAAGATCACGATCGCCGCCTGAAAGAACACCTTGCGGCCGTACTGATCGCCGAGCTTGCCCCACAGCGGCGTCGAGACTGTCACCGCGAGCAGATACGCGACGACGATCCAGGCCAGGTGCGACGCGCCGTGAAGATCGGCGACGATCGTCGGCAGCGCGGTCGCGACGATCGTCTGATCCAGCGCTGCCAGGAACATCCCCAGCATCAACGCGCCGATGATGATCAGCACCCTCCGGTGGCTGAGGTCGAGGACCGGTCCGTGGTCCGGCAACCCGGTCGCCCCCTCGGGCTGCGTCTGTGGCGGCGGTGTCGCGCTCATATCCGTGTTCCTGTTCTCCGCCCAGTCTCTCGGCGGAACTGCGCAAATGCTGAGTTAGCTCTGAACACCAACGTAGACCAATCTGGCAAGGTCCGGATCCGGATCACGCCGAACCCCGGTTGCTGGGCGCATGTCGCCTGTCGCGGCACAGGCCTGAGACAGCAAGCGCGGGCGTGGGTTCCTGCCGCAGCGTCCCAGGAACGTCCCGCACGACCATGCCATCGCGCCAGAGCAAAAGGAGGCTTGGGCCGGCCGACAGGCTTCGGGTTCCGGAACGATCTGGCACTCTCCCACGACAAAGTGCACTTCCGGATTGTCGCCAACGCAGCCACGAGCCCGAGACTGCCCCTTCGCACCGAACGCGGTCACGCCGACGAAGCCGCGTCTCACCAAGGATCCACCACCGCACGTCTTCGGACGTCTAAACGCGTCCGACTGCAGCGCTCTGGTCGTCTCGAGTTCGGACCCTCACCGCGAGACGCGTAAGTAGCACTCAGGCTGGACGGCCGGCGATACGATCCGCGCAATATCGTCCAGCGTCTGATCAACCTCACACAGGAGCCATGATGATCGCACGCATCTGGCGCGGTGCGGTAGCGCAGGCCGACGGCGATGACTACGCGCATTACATGACGCAAACCGGAGTGCCTGGGTACGTGAGCACGCCAGGTAACCGTGGCGTCTGGATGCTTCGGCGCGACGTTGAGGACAAAACTGAGTTCGTTATTCACCCTGTGGGACTCGATGCAGGCAATCGAAGCGTTCGCCGGCTCCAAGCCTGAGGTAGCGGTCTTCTACCCGGAGGAGGACCGGTATCTCGTCGAACGTGAGACGGTCGTCTCACATTTTGAGGTCGAGACGCAGGCCATGCCCGAGGACGCGAAGCGCTAGATCGGTTCCGCCGACGCCCATAGAGCGGCGGCACGTTGCCCGGGAAATCTCCCTTGAGGGACCAGCCGGCTTGCGCTCCTGGGCGTTCGGATCCGGACCGAACGCCGTCTCAGATGCCGAAGGTTGAGCGAACAGATCAGACATCGTGCGGATCGCCGTCGTGCTCGCTTACGCGGGAGCAACGGTGGCGGCTCAGGCGCCCGCTTACGACGATCCGTGGTGGGCGCGCCGAGCTGGCGGGAGAGAAGTTGGTTCCGTCCGGTCAGAGTCAGAGTGGCCGGGCGTGGTGTCCGTTGTTCGGCCCGGCGTGATCTGGGCGAGGAGGGCTTACAGCAGGCCGAGCTCGGTGGCGCGAGTGATCGCGTCGTCCCGGGAGCCGACCGCAAGTTTGCGGTAGATCGCTGAAGTGTGGGTCTTGACGGTGTTGATCGAGATCGACAGTTCCTGGGCGATCGCCCGCTGGGATTTTGGGCCGCGTAGCGCGCGCAGGACGGCGAGCTCGGATTCGGTCAGTGCGGCGGAGTTCGGCTCGTGTCGCCGTCTGCGGGCGAGTGACAGGCGGCGTTGGACGTCGTGGAGCAGCGTTGTCAGCGTGCCCGCGTCTTCGAACGATGCGAGCAGCTCGTCGGCTTCCTCGGCGAGTGCCAGCGCACGGGAGAGGTCCCCAGCGGCCTGTGCTGCCGGGGCGGCCCAGAGGAGCGCGTAGATGTGCTGGGCGGTCATGACTCCGCCGCGTAGGAGTTCCACGCCATGTTCGATCTCGGTCCGCGCGCTGTCGGGTCGGCCCGCGGCGGTGAGCGCGCGCCCCAGCGCGACGTGGGCGAGTGCGGACACTTGGTGGTCGGCGAGGCCGGCGGACGCGGCGAACTCCAAGATCTGGCCAAGCTCGCAAACCAATTACGAGACGTCGATCGACACGATCCCGGCGGGCGGGAAGATCGTGTTTCATGGCCAGTTCCCGCACGCGCGGTTCTTCTCGTTCACGACATCGTCGGTGCTCGGCGTGATTCGCGGGCATCTCTACGATGACCAGATCAAGCCTGATCCGGGCTCGACGAACCCGTTCTTGCCGGGCGCGAACCGCGATGCGACGCACCGGTCGTTCACCGTCACGATGGTCGACGCGCCCGACCCGGGCCCCGGCCACGAAGCGCCGAACACGGTGTATGGCGGCGTCGCCGGTCAGGCACCGGGCGCCGGGCCGATGCTGATCGTCGTGCGCGTCTACCTCCCCGATCGCGGCCGCGACTTCACCGGTGGCGTGGGTGACCCCGTCGCCAGCTACGTCGCCGCCAACGGCGCCACCGCGGCCGGTCAGGCCGCGTGCACCGACGTGTCGGCGAAGCCCGGGTTCAACAACCTGACCAACGTCAACGCGATTCTGTTCCCCGAGAGCAAGATCCAGTCGCTGCTGGCGTTGAGCTCATCCCCGGAGCACCCCGCGGTCAAGAACACCGTCTGGTACAAGTACTTCAACCCGTCGTGGATGCTGGCGCCGTACTACGCGGGGACGTCTGACGCAAGCCTGATCTCCAGCCTGCCGCTCACCGGTTCGGGCCTCGGGGCGAACCCAGCGAACGGGTTCGCGTTCGCGTGGCTTGACCGGCGCTTCGGTCCCAACCACAACGGCCACAACATCGCCGTGCTGCACGGCGAGCTCCCGACCACCCCGGCCACCTATGCCGGCGAGGCGAGGATGCAGAGCGGCACCCAGCTGCGCTTCTGGTCGATCTGCAACAGCCAGGGACTGACCAGCGGCGCGACCACCGGGCCGTGCCTCGCCGACGAAGAGGTCCCGATCAACGGCAAGCGCGACTACACGATCGTGCTCAGCCTCCCACAGGACCGGCCGAGCAACGCCACCGACAAGTGCGGCGTGGCCTGGATGAACTACGGCACCGCCGGCGACGGCTACACCCGGCCGGACTCGACGCTGCTGATCCTGCGCAACCTGTCAACCACCGCACACCCGGCGTTCCCGCACGCGATCCAGAACATCAACACGCCGGCGGGCGTGAAATCGACGATGGGACCGTACCTGCCCACCGTCACCTACGCGGACGCGTCGCAGTTCCAACACACCGGCTGCCACCCCAGCACCAGGTAACCCTACCCATCACAACCAGAGCACCATCTGCGCGGCGGGCCGGGGGCCTCCTGGCCCGCCCGCGCTCTTATTGCCACGTGTCATCGACGCAGCCCGATGATCGCAGCGCGGGTTGAACATGCCTTCCGTTTCCGTTACCAATGAGGTCGCATCAATGTCACACACATCAGCCGAATCCCTCCAGACGGTCCAGGTCGCAGACGAGGATCTGTGGCGCGAGGGCCCACCGCACGAGCTGTTCCGGGAGCTGCGCCGAAGCTGTCCGGTGCACTGGAGCGCGGGGATCTCGCAATCGCCCAAGGACGCCGGGTTCTGGTCGGTCACCAAGGCCGAGGACGTCCACGCGGTAAGCCGTGACTGGGAGACGTTCTCGTCAGCCTCGAACATCATCATCAGCGACCACATGGTCCCGGTGGAGATCGTCCAGGGGATGTTCATCGGGATGGATCCGCCCAAGCACGACCGCATCAAGAATCTGTTCCAGCGCGCCTTCACCCCCAGAGCGATCGCGCGCCACGAGGACACGATCCGAGAGGTCACCACGCGAGTGCTGGACGGCCTCGCGGGCCGCGAAACGTGCGACCTCGTCACCCAACTCGCGCAGCCGGTCGTCGCGCGGGTCATCTGCAGTTTCATGGGTCTTGACCCTGAAGACGACAAGCCGTGGGCCGAGGCGATCAACGGGCTGGCCGGGTTCGGCGACCCGGAGCTGAATCCTAAGGGGCTCGAGCAGATGATCGTCGAGGACCTGCCTCCGATGTATGAGAAGTGCATGAAGCTCGTCGCCAACCGCCGCGCGAACCCGACGGAGGACATGCTCAGCGTGCTCGTGTTCGCCGAGATCGACGGCGACAAGCTAACCGACGAAGAGATCTTCGCCGGATTCCTCCTCCTGATGATCGCCGGCAACGACTCGACCAAGGCGACCTACACGAGCACGATGCGCGCGTTGATCGAGAATCCCGACCAGCGGCAGTTGCTGATCGACGACCCTTCGCTCGTGCCTGGCGCGATCGAGGAGGCGCTGCGGATGTTCCCCGCTTTCGGGCACTTTCGCCGCACTGCCACCAAGGACACAGAGCTCGGTGGCTGCCCGATCAAGCAGGGCGACAAGCTCGCGCTGTGGTACCCCTCCTCGAACCGCGACGAGGACCGCTACGAAGACCCCGACCGCTTCGACGTCCTGCGCAACCCCGAGCACCAGGCGTTCGGGGCCGGCGGCCGCCACTTCTGCCTCGGGACCGCGCTCGCGCGCCTCGAGCTGAAGATCCTCGTCGAGGAAACTCTCAACCGCTATCCGAACATGACCATCGACAGCCAGCCGACCTGGGTGCTCTCACAGTTCTCCAGCCAACTCAAGACCCTCCCCGTCCGGCTCAACAGCTAAGCCCGACGTCCGGATCGGCCGTCCCGCGATCGACCCTACGGCGATCAGTAGCCGCGAGACCCGTGGAGCTGGTCTGGTCACAACTGCCAGGACTTCAGCTCGACGCGGGCGGTGCCGTTGTTGCCGAGGTGGTAGACGGCGACGCCGGCGGCATGCACTGTGGAGGGTTCGAATGGTTCGGCCTCGATGATCTTCAGGTCGTCGAATTTGGCGACGCCGACCGTTAGATGGGGGAAGTAGTTGCCCGCGCCGATCTGGGCCGGGACGAACGCCTCGACCCAGTTGATGATGGTCGGGCTGATCTCCTCGCCGGGGTCGGTCACGAACGCCGCCGCAGTGCCTCCCGACCCGGTGAATGGTGCGACTGCCGCGACGAGTTTGGCCTGGAAATCGAGCACCTCGGGGCTGACCTGCACTTGGAGCACGGTGGGTCCGTAGCCCGGAAAACCCCAGTCGGCGTGCGCGATCTTGACGATCTGGTAGGAGAGCGAGGCCATGTCCGTTTCCGAAACGGTTGTCTCGACGGCGTCGTAGACGTCGTCGAGGTCCGCGGTGCGCGCAAAGCGCTGCAGCGTGGTGATGTGCGGCTGGTGGGTGTCGTCCAGCACCCACCCCTCGGGCATGCTCTTGAGCATCCGGGCATTGACCTCGCGGGCGCGCTCGATCGTGGCCTCGTCGGGGTTGATCAGAACGTCGATCGCGGTCAGGTCGCTCATGCGGCGTGCTCCGTTCTAAAAGACGGTTATCCAGTCGTTTTTCATGCTGACCACGGTCCAGCCCAGCTCCTTGGCCTTGGCCAGAGAGGCCTGGGCTCCGCTGGTGTACGCGAACTCGCGACCATCGTCGTCGTGGTCGACCAGCACCGAGAACTTGGCGGCCTCCAGCATCTCGATGTCCACGTCCGCGTTGCCGCCCGCGAAGGCGGGAAGCCGGCCCGTCGTAGCGAAGATGTGCTCTGGCTTGCCCGCGCGGACATCCAGACCACCGACGGCGTGCTCGCCCCGGACGATCTTGCCGTCGGCGTAGGAGTACTCGGCGGCGGTCCCGATCACGTTCTCCTTGTAAATCCCCCACGCGTCCTCGGCGAACACGCGCATGAAATCGCGCCCACCGCCGGAGACCACGAACACCCGGAACTCATGCGCGCGCAGATAGTCGAGCAGCTCGAGCATCGGCTTGTACACCAGCTCGATGTACGGCACCCCCAACTTCGGCTGCTTCACAGTCGTGAGCCAATCGCGCACCTGCGCGTCGAACTCCTCCGGCGTCGTGCCCTTCCACGTCCGCGCGAACGCCGCCAGGAGCGTCGCGACTACCTCCGGGTCCTGGACCCCCAGAGCCGCGAAGAACGCCGGGTCCCTCGCGATGATCGCCTTGTACGGCTCCTGCTCAGCCAGCGACGGGTCAGCCTTGATCTCCTCGGCCCACCGGCGGAACACAAAGTCGAACTGCGGCGGCAACGGCTGCTCCACCCACAACGTCCCATCGTTATCGAACGTTGCGATCCGATCCGCCACCGCGACAAACCCCGCCCCCGGCGTCGCCGCCGACGTCACGAAGTCAACGATTGCCCGCTTGACCGGGCCGTCATTCCAACTGGCCAGCCCCGTATCGGTCATGGCGAGACACGACCTTCGACGCGGATCGTTGCTGCGAGCTGCTCGACCATCTGATCTCCCTCGCTTGCTGTGTCGATACGGTCGGCGCCTCCGACCAAACCGCAGACTGCGGCACACCACGCAGCCCAGGCCGTCGACGCAGCACGAACGCCTACGAGCACCGCACGGCTCCACGCATCACCCCAAAAAGATGAGCTTGCTGCCAGCAGCCTGACGCGGCCACGCCATCCTTCTGGTTCGGGGCTTACCCGACCCCGGGCGCGCGTCCGCAGGGGATGGACCAGCGAACCTTCGTGACGCCGTTCAGTTCGGCCGGGAGCGCGTCTCAGTTCCTAACCTCTTGCGGACAAGATCAAGAGACGCGGAATTGGCGCGAAAAGCAGGTTCGGGCACTGAGTCCGGCCATAGGATTCTCTGCGTGGACCCCGCGACGATCGTATCGGTGGACAAGAGCGACGAGGCCAAAGTTGTCGCAACTCTGGTGTCGGCGTTCATTGCCGATCCGGTTGAGCGATGGCTCTTCGCGGAGCCGCTGCAGTATCTGACGCAATTCCCGCGGTTTGTGGCAGCGTTCGGCAGCGGCGGCTTTGAGAGCGAAACAGTGTTCAGTCTCGGGGACTTTGCGGCGGTGGCGGTCTGGTTGCCGCCGGGGGCTGAGGCAGACGCAGATGCGATCGTGGCGGTCCTGAGCGAGTCCGTCCCCACCGAGCAGCAGGCCGATACGTTCTCGGTGCTAGAGCAGATGGATGCCGCTCATCCCAAGGATCGGCACTGGTACCTGCCATGGCTGGGTGTCGACAGTGCTCGGCAGGGAGCTGGCCTCGGAGCGGAGCTACTAAAGCAGTGTCTGGCCCGAGTGGACGCGGATCACCTGCCGGCGTTCCTCGAAACGCCGAACCCGCGGACTGTGTCGTTCTATGAGCGCCACGGATTCGTCGTGACCAGCGTTTCGCAAGCCGGAGCGTGCCCGCCGGTGACGAGCATGCGGCGCCCGGCAGGCTGAGCCGTCGAGCGCCCTCCCTTCCGCGGATTGGGGGTGCGCATTGCAGACGCCCATGGACCAGCGGACGGTCCGAACGTGCGATGAGAGCCCCGGTCTGGCGCTCAGGCCGTCGCGTACACCAAGGGGCTGCGAACAGTCGACCCGGAGCCGGATGACAGTGTCGACCGTCGATCAGACGGGCACTCTCGGCCCCCCGTCATAGTGCTCCTTTCGCGGTTTTTCGGAAGGCCGACCGTCGCGGGACGGTTGCTCCTGGCCCGGCCCGACAGTGGCTATGGCGAGGAGTAGGTCGCTGCCTTGGGTTTCGGACGTGTGCGGTTATGGTTCGGGAGGAGTGGGCGGGATTGCGAGTTCGGTGGTGGTTGATGCTTCGGCGCGCGGGTGGTTGACGATCGCCACGCCGGTGATCACGACGACGATGCCGATGGTCGCGGCGGGCCCGGGGAGGCTTCCTTGGGCGGCTTCGATGAGGACGGCGACGACGGGGACCAAGAACGTCCAGGCGTAAACGCGGGTGGAGGGCCATCGGCTGAGCGCGGCGTTGAAGCCGAGGTAGACCACCACCTGGCCGCCGATGATCAGGTAAGCGAGTTGCGCGATCAGGGTCGGGTTGCTCCATTCGGTGCTGCCGCCGTCGAGCAGGGCGAGCGGGATGAGCGGGATGGCGCCGGCGAGGAACTGGGCGGCGGTGTGGCCGGAGATGTCAAGGTCGGGCTCGCGCTGTGTCAGCGCGCGCATCCCAAGTCCGCCGCCGGCCCAGCCGAGCGCGCCGAGCAAAGCGAGCACGAATCCGATGACGAGCTGGCTGCCGTGGGCGATGTTGCCGGGATCGGCGAGCACGACGAGCAGCACGCCTGCGAACCCGATGACAAGCCCGATCGCGCGTAAACGGGTGATCGGTTCGCGCAATACGAATCGGGCGATCAGCGCAACGAAGAACGGCGAGGAGTTCAGCAGCACCGATGCCACGGCGGCGCCGGCGCGAGCGGTGCCGACGCTGATCCCGACCTGCGTCAGCGTCGTGTTCCCGAACCCGATCGCTAGCGCCCACACCCACAGCCTGCGGGTGCGGGGCAGCCGGCTGCGCAGCAGCGGCAGCGCGAGCGTCAAGATCAGCCCGCCGACGAGCGCGCGCAGCGTCGCGATCATGATCGGTGAGGTGTGCTTGAGCGCCGAGTCGGTGACGGGGTACACGACACCGGCGGCGATCATCGACACCGCGAGAATCAGCCAGACTGGTCGCCGCTCTTCTAGCGCCCTGGAGTGCTGCTCCATCCAGGCTCAGCCTATGCCCGCCAGCCGGCCAAGGGGGAACTCCTGCCGGCCCCTTTTCGGGCAGTCAGTTCAGAGGCTTGCGGGCGCGGATGATCGCGGCTGCGGCGTGTTCGTGGACCTGATGGGTGCGGTTGATTTCGATGTTCTCAAAGCCGGCGTGGGTGAGCGAGTCCCGGAATTCCACTTCGGTTAATGCTCCCGCGATGCAGCCGGTCCAGGCTGCCATGTCCGCGCGGGTCTGCTCGTCCGTCTCGGGCTCGGCGATCACGTCGGACACGGCGACTCGCCCGCCCGGCCGCAGGACGCGTGCGGCTTCGGCGATGACCTTCGGTTTGTCGCCGGAGAGGTTGATCACGCAGTTGGAGATGACCACGTCGACGCTGGTGTCCGCGAGCGGCATGTCCTCCATGTACCCCTTGACGAACTCGACGTTTTTCACACCCGCCGCCTGGGCGTTGGCGCGGGCGAGCTCGAGCATCTCGTCGGTCATGTCGAGTCCGATCGCCCTGCCGCTCGGAGCGACCCGGCGGGCGCTGATCAGGACGTCCGCACCGGCGCCGGAGCCGAGGTCGAGCACCGTCTCGCCCGGCCTGAGGTCAGCGACGGCGGTCGGCACGCCGCAGCCGAGCGACGCCTGGATCGATTCGGCCGTCGCGCCTTCGGCCTGCTCGTCGTCGTAGAGGACGCGACCGAATACCTCGCTGCCACGACGGTTGCGGTGGTTGAGCGTGCTGCAGCCGCAGGACGCCGGGTCATCGGCGGTGAGCGCCCGCGCTGCGTCTGCGTAACGGGCCCGCACGGTCTCGCGGATGTCAGCTTCCGGTGTCTTGCCGGCCGAGCAGCCGCACGTGGGCCCAACCGCGCTCTGCTCGCAGCACGCCGCCTTCTCAGACGGTTCGCAGCACGTCTGCTGCGCCTCAGCGGAGCAGCAGGACGACGTCGGGGTGGTTTCGGTGGTCAGTTCAGCCATTGCGATAGCTCCTTCAGCGCGTCGTTGATCACGTAGTAGTAGGCCCACAGTCCTTCGCGCTCGGAGCCGACGATCCCGGCTTCGCGTAGCACCTTGAGGTGGTGTGAGACGGTCGGCTGGGAGAGGTCGAACAGCGGCACCAGCTCGCACACGCAGACCTTCCCGGCGTGCTTGCGCAGCACGTCGACGAGCTGGAGGCGGACGGGGTCGCCGAGGGCCTTGGCGATGCTCGCCATCCGCTGGGCGTGCTCGCGCTCGACGTCCGGATAGACCACCGGCTGACAACACGGCTCGCCGGGCGGGCGTTTGGTCTTCGGGGTCAGCTCCAGGTCCACGCTCATCGATATACATATATCGATTGAAGTGATGTCTGTCAATGTATAAGCTTTGGCGCCGTGCACGTGCTGTTCGTCTGCCTGCATAACGCCGGGCGCTCGCAGATGAGCCAGGCGCTCTTTGACCGTGCCGCCGGCAGGCGCCATCAGACGCGGTCGGCCGGAACGACCCCTGCCGAATCGGTCCACCCAGCGGTTGTCGCCGTCATGAACGAGATCGGGATCGATCTCTCGGCGCGGATCCCCCAGCTCCTCACCCGCGAGCTCGCCCAGTGGGCGAACGTCGTGGTGACGATGGGCTGCGGGGATCAGTGCCCGTTCGTGCCCGGGGCGCGCTACATCGACTGGGAGCTGCCCGATCCCGCCGGGCGACCGATACACGAGGTCCGTGTCACCCGCGAGGAAATCGACCGCCGCGTTCAGGGCCTGCTCGCCGAACTCGATACCGCCACCAGCCGATGAGCGGATGAGGCGAGACATGCCCCGACGTCTGTTCGCCGAGCTGCGACCTGCTGTGCCTCGACCTGCCACGCGCCGAACGCATCCGCCGGCGTCTCGACCCAGAACTGGCTGGTCGAGTCGCTGAGCACGCCCGCGCGCTGGGCGATCGCACCCGTCTGAGCGTCGCGCTGGCGCTACGGGACGGCGGTGAGCTGTGCGTGTGCGACCTGGCGTGGATCCTCTCCAAGGCCGAGAACCTCGTCGGCCACCATCTACGCGCGTTGCGCGACGCCGGTCTGGCGCACTCGCGTCGCGAGGGCAAGATCGTCTTCTACGCCCTGACCGCGGCCGGGCGTGAGCTGATCGACGCTCACCTCCTCGCCACCCAGACCCACGCATGAGCAGCCCCTCGCTCGAGCTTCCCGTCCTGCGCGTTACGCCGGCGCGCAGCGCGCCGCTCGACGCTCGTGAACGCGACCGGCTGATCCGCCGCGCCAAGACCCTCTCGTGGCTCTCGCTCGCCTACATGACCGCAGAAGGCGCGATCGCCATCACCGCCGCGATCCTCGCCAGCTCGGTCGCGCTGCTCGGCTTCGGACTGGACTCCGCGATCGAGGCGCTCGCCTCGATCATCGTCATCTGGCGGTACACCGGCACCCGCCCCCTCAGCGAACACGCCGAACAACGCGCCCAACGGCTCGTCGCGATCACCTTCTTCCTCCTCGCCCCCTACATCGCCCAAGACGCAATCCGCACCCTCATCAACCGCGAACACTCCACCACCAGCTGGCTCGGCATCGGCCTATCGATCTCCAGCATCATCGTCATGCCGCTGCTCGGCAAAGCTAAACAGCGCATCGGCCGGCGCCTCGGCTCAGGCGCCACCGCAGGCGAGGGCACCCAGAACATGCTCTGCGCCTACCTCGCCGCCGGCGTCCTCACGGGACTGGTGCTCAACATGGCCCTCGGCCTATGGTGGGCCGACCCCGCCGTCGCACTCGGAATCTCGGCGCTCGCGATCAACGAGGGACGCCATGCCTGGGCCGGGGAGGACTGCTGCGCCGCCTCACCGATACCACCGCAGCCAACCCCAACGCCGGCACCGAGGCTTGCTGCCGCTAACGGCCAGCGTGTCTCCTGTTCGGGTTGCCGTTCCTGGATGGACCCTTGATGCTCGGCGATTACAAACCTCCGCAAACTTGCACAAACCTACCGCTAACATCCCGGGTGAGATGGTCACCAAACCGCTCTCAGTGTTCACAACGCCGGGGCGGACGCGATATCGCCCACGACACTTCGCGCCAGTCCTAGTCGCGCGCCTCATGCTGGTTGTGCTCGCACTCATCGGCGCGATCGCAATCGCGCTGCTCGTCCTCGGACTCTTGAACGCGCACGCCGTCACCCACCACTTCAGCATCCACTAGAACGCCCCGGCCCGCCCGCGTAGACGTAGCGACGCGATCGAGAGGGATCGACCAACGCACGCTCCGCGCCCGCCTCATGACGTCGGGCGCTGGCCGCGAGCGTGTCTCAGTTCCTAACGCTGAGCGAACGTCGATTGGAACCAGGAGGGTGATGGAAATCGACCGAAGCAGGAGCCTCGTCAAGGCCGGGCCCGAGTTCAGTCTTAAGCAGCTTCGCTCACCGACCGATCGATGTCGTGCAGCTCGGGCTCGGTGGCGTTAATGCATGGCGTTCATGGCGGTGGGGGCGCTGCTGGGGATGACGAGGCCGGGGAGTGCGTGCGGCGCGGCGAGAACCGCGATGGCGAGCAGGAGCAGCACGGCGGCTGTGCCCCATGTCACGCTGCGGCGCCACGGAATGGTTTTCTGGAGTGCGATGAGCGCCGCGACGAGCGCCATCCAGGTGAGGCTCATGACTCCGAGGGCGAACAGGGCGGCCATCAGCGCCCAGCAGCAGCCGAGGCACCAGCCGGCATGTCGTGAGCCCATCTGGAGGGCGCCGAGCCGCCCGTCGCGCCACGTTCCGAGCAGGAATCCCAGCGGGCTGCGGCACTTCGTCAGACATACGTCCTTCAGGGGTGTCAGCTCGTAGGTCGCGGCAAGGGCGAGCACGCCGGCCGCGAGCCACCGCCCGCCGGTATGCCAGGCGAGATCGCCGCCGAACAGGTTTGCGCCGAGGCGGCACAGGCTGTATGCGACCGCTCCGGCGGCTCCCCACACGAGCAGATATCCGCTGGTGAACAGCACGCCGAGGCTCGTACCGCGCTGGCGGGTCATGTTCGCGTAGAGCGCGACGGTTGGTGCGAGCGAGGGGAGCATCATCGCGGCCATCATCACCACCCAGACACCCAAGAACCATCCGAGCGCACCCAGGTCGGTGCCGGGACCGGCGTTCATTCCGGCCATCCGGTCGGCCGTCGACCACCACGCGAGGCCGGCCGCCGCGAGCAGCAGCACGACCAGGCCCAGCCGCACGCGCACGACAGCGAACGCGGCGGCGAGCTCGCTTCGGTCCGTGCGGCCGGCGGTGACCGAGGCCAAGGGGGCCGCGGACGCGGATGGGGGCGCGGTTACGCTGCCCACGAGAAGTGTGAGGTGGAGAAGGCGGCGTTCCCGTCGTATTGGATTCCGAACGCGTCGATCTTCGATCGCGTCGCGTGCGCGACTGTGAGCTCGGAGCCGGCTGGGTGGAAGATGCCGGTCAGTCTGGCTGGCTGACCGGTTTCGACGCCGAACGGGACGACGTCCTCGATCTCGAAGTCGACCGCGTCGCCGATGCGGATCGAGTGGCGCAGGCCGTGCTCGTGGATCTCGATCGGCGCGCGCTGCACGCCAAGGTTCTCGCCGATCAGCGGTCCCAGGGCCTCCATCGGGCCGCCCAGAGCGCCGGAGAACACCCCGCCGAGCTTCTCGGCCTGCTCGTCGGATGCCGCGGCATCGATAAACACGCCGACTCGCCAGTTGCCATCAGTCATCACCTTTGGGGTATCCGCGACCGCCGCGACCGTCAGGCCGCTGACATCGGTCCCCTGCACCTGGCCGTCCTTGACGTTGAACACCAGGGTGACCCGGCAGCGATCAAGCGTGGCGCCGAGTGCCAGCGACGCCGTGCAGGGACACACGACGTTGCACGAGCACGTTTCGAAATAGGACCCCTCGAGCTTCCAGGACATGCCGCCTCCTCAGGGCGAAAGGATGTCGCCCCGATTCTCTGTCAGCCGCTCCGCTCAGTCAACCCGTCGGCCGTATCCGTCGCGTGCAACCCCGTCGTGACCGGTCCATGATCTCGGACCGGCTATCATTGATGCACCCCACCCGGGGTGGGGTCAGACAGATAAGGAGACACTGTGCAGGAGCTGGCTACTCGTGACGCGTTGAATCGCCTCAAGACGGTGCGTGGGCATCTCGACGGGATCATCCGGATGGTCGAGCAGGACGCGTATTGCGTGGATTTGATGAAGCAGGTCTCCGCCGCGCAGTCTTCGTTGGAGAAGGTCAATCGGCTGATCTTGCGCAATCACCTGGAGACCTGTTTCTCAGCGGCGGTCAATCAGGGGCGTGGTGAGGAGGCGATCGCGGAGCTGATGGACGCGTTGAAGTTCGACAAGGCGCTAACCGGCGGCGAGGGTTCGCTCGCCGGGGCCGCGACCGGCGAGGTCGCGAGCTCACGCGCGCGATGACCCACACGCGGCTGACGGTCACCGGGATGACGTGCGAGGCGTGCGTGGCCGCGGTTCGCGAGGCGCTCGAGCTGCCGGGCGTGCGGCGGGTGGACGTGAGCCTCGGCCCCGGCGTGGTTGAGGTCGATCACCCGCCCAGCGTGAGCGTCGAGGCGATGGTCGCCGCGGTCCAGGACACCGGTTACGAAGTTCGGGACGCGCGGTCTGAGTGAGCGCCATCGCGCCTTTCCGGTCCGGGTCGAGAGCAGCCGAGGGCGGTCGCTTCGGGCATGAGGCGCTGATCGTCGAGGGGATGCATTGCGCGTCCTGCGCGGCGCGGATCGAGCGGGTCCTGGCGCGCAGGCCAGGCGTCGAGAGTGTGGAAGTGAACTACGCCACCCACCACGCCCAGCTTGCTTACGAGCCGGGCGTCTTCGACCTCGCTGGCGCGGTGGCGGCGCTGGGCAAGCTCGGGTATCAGGGCAAGCCGGTCTCGCGCGAGGCGGAGGCGCAGGCTGGTGCCGAGCAGGCGCGTGCGCAGCGCGATTGGCTGAGTCGTGTGTGGCTCAGCCTGCCGCTGTCCGCGATCGTGGTGGTGCTCGTGTACGGGTTCTCGGATCGGACGTGGGCGCGCTGGCTGGCGCTTGTGCTGACGCTCCCGGTCGAGTTCGTCGCGGCCTGGCCGATCCTGCGCAGCGGTTTGCAGCGGGCGCGGCTTGGGAGCGCGAACATGGACACGCTGATCGCGTTGGGGACGCTCACCGCGTTTGTGTACTCGACGGAGCATCTGCTGGTCGGCGGCGACCTGTTCTACGACACGACGGTCGTGATCATGGCGTTCATCGTCCTGGGGCGCTATTTCGAGGCGCGCGCGACCGGACGGGCGTCGGGAGCGATCCGCTCGCTGCTCGAACTCGGCGCCGAGCACGCGCGAGTGCTGGTCGACGGCCAGGAGCGGCTGGTTGCGGTCCAGGACGTGAGGGTCGGCGCGGTCGTGCGAGTGCGCCCGAGCGAGAAGATCCCGGTTGACGGCGAGGTGCTCGAGGGTCGCTCCGCGGTGGACGAGTCGATGCTCACCGGCGAATCGCTGCCCGTCCTAAAGACACCTGGTGCCACGGTCGCGGGCGCGACGATCAACACCGAGGGCGCGTTGACGATCCGCGCGACCGCGGTCGGGCCCAATAGCGCGCTGGGGCCAGATCGTCCGCCTGATCGAAGGCGCGCAGTCGAGCAAGGCGCCGGTTCAGCGCCTCGCCGATCGGGTTGCTGGCATCTTCGTTCCGGCGGTTCTGGTGATTGCCGCCGGGACGTTCGCGGGCTGGTGGCTCGCCGCGGGGGACCCGACCCAGGGGCTGGTGTCGGCGGTGGCGGTGCTGATCATCGCCTGCCCGTGCGCGATGGGTCTCGCGACGCCCACCGCGATCATGACCGGCACCGGCCGCGGGGCGGGGCTGGGGGGTGCTGATCAAGAGCCCAGAGGTGCTCGAGCGCTCGCGGCGGATCGACACCGTGGTATTCGATAAGACCGGCACCCTGACAACCGGCCGCATGCACCTCGCCGAGATCATCCCGAGCGACGGCGAACACCTCGACGCGCTGCTGGCGCGCGCGTCGAGCGTCGAGGCGTCATCCGAGCACCCCATCGCCGCGGCGATCGTCCGGGGCGCCCGCGAGCGCGGGACGGCGATCCCGGCCGCCCGCGAGTTCACGTCGAGCAGCGGCCGCGGAGCGAGCGCCATCGTCGATAACAAACCAGTCAGGGTCGGCCGCCGCAACTACGTCACCGAGCGGGACTCGAGGTCAGCGAGCAGCTCGACCAACACGCACTGGCAGCGGAACGTAGCGGGCAAACGGTCGTGTTCGTCGCCTGGGAAGGCCAGGTTCGCGGCGCGCTGGCGGTCGGCGACACCATCAAGCCCGGTGCGGCGGAAACCGTCAGCCGACTCCACGCGATGGGGCTGGAAGTCGCGATGATCACAGGCGATAACCAGCGCACCGCCGACGCGGTCGCGCGGCAGGTCGGGATCGACACCGTCCTGGCCGAGGTGCTCCCAGTGGAGAAGGTCGGCGAGGTCCGCCGGCTGCAGCAGCACGGCAAACGGGTGGCGATGGTCGGCGATGGCATCAACGACGCGCCAGCGCTCGTCCAAGCCGACGTCGGGGTCGCGATCGGCACCGGCACCGACATCGCGATCGAAGCCAGCGACCTGACGCTGATGTCAAGCGACATCGCAGGCATCCTCACCGCGATCGCGCTCTCGCGTCGCACGTTGCGAACGATCCACCAAAACCTCGCGTGGGCGTTTGGCTACAACCTCGCCGCGATCCCACTCGCCGCGCTCGGAATCCTGCCACCCATCGCCGCGGGCGCGATCATGGCCGCCTCGTCGGTCACCGTTGTGAGCAACTCCCTACGCCTGTTGCGGTTCGGACCGTCAACCGCGCGCCCCTCTGACCGTCACGCCAACGCGCACCCACTACCCGTGTCCGCCTTGGAGAATCCATCGCTGGCGGCGTGAGCACCGCACGCCCCGTCTAAGCGCCCACTGTGTCAAGACCAATGCCCGCTTTACCGACCCGCCGTCCGTGCCCCGCTGCTCGCCGCCGAGCTGCTTCCGTTGGCGACCGTAACCACAGCGTCGGGCGGGCGCCGTCGTTCGCGTTCGGAATGTTGGGGGAGATCCTGTGGGAGCAGCGATCATGTTCCGAGAATTACCCTCCACAAACTTGCACAAACCTGCCGCTAACATTCCGGCGAGATGGCCACCAAACCGCTTTCGGTGTTCGCAACGCCAGGGCGGACGCGATATCGCCCACGACACTTCGCGCCAGTCCTAGTCGCGCGCTTCATCCTGGTCGTGCTCGCACTCATCGGGGTGATCGCAATCGCGCTGCTCGTCCTCGGACTCTTGAACGCGCACGCCATCATCAACCACTTCCGCATCCACTAGACGCCCCGGCCGCCCGCGTAGGCATAGACGCGGGTTCGGGAGGGATGGTTGAGCGCACGCCGGGGTCGGCCCGATCAGGCAACGTGCCGGCCGAGACCTCCTCGCAGTGACCAACGGTCTGCGAACAGGCGGCGGAACTCCGCGGGGCCCTGCCGTTGGCGAATACGGGGTCTCTTGGATCCGCCGCCGCGAGCCTTGCCTTGTCCTTGGTGCAAGGCGTTTGCCAGCCACCGCGATTGTGTGGCTCCTTATGATCCGAGAGCAGAAGCCCCGCGGCCGCACCAGAACCGCCGCGAGAGTGCTGCTCGCTCGTGAATGGGGAAGTGTCCGCGAGCTTGTCCCGGGCGGGCGATCGCGCGTCCTGCGTTTGGCGGCAAAGGGACGCGACCCGGTCCCTGCGGGAGACCTGCTCTTGCCTCGGCTCGGGTTCACCATTACGACGTCCGTATAGCCTCCCTGTCCCGAGACGTTCCTCCGGACGGGGCTCCTGGTACGCTTCCACACCAGCTCGACCGAAAGGTGCCGAGATCCAAGGTCGCTGCCTGTAAAGAGTTCCGCCTGCGGACGCTGCTAGTTGATGGGAAGGTGTTCGAACTGATCTAGAAGCGTTGCGCGGTCAGTTGAAAGCTATGGCCTGCCGCTCGGTGCGAGGTTGAGTCCGAGCTCGTCGCGCAGGCCGCGCTTGCCGCTGTCGGTGACGCGGAGAGCGCGGGTGCCGGGGATTGGTTGGAGCCAGTTCAGTTCGAGCAGGCGTTCGGCGATCCCGGCGCCGAGCGCGCCGGCAAGGTGGGGTCGCCGTTCGGTCCAGTCCTGGCAGGGGCGCGCGAACGCGCGGCGACGTTGGCGCAGTGCGGCGATGTCGAGGCCGAGGCTTTCGAGGCGCTGCCGGCCGGATTCGGTGAGCTGGTAAGCGCTGTCGGCGGCTTTGATGACTCGTTGGTGCTGAAGGGCGTCGGTGAGGCCGACCCCGAGCGTGCCGGCAAGGTGGTCATAGCAGGTGCGGGCGTGCCGGATCGCTGCGCCGCGGTTGGATTGGCGCAGGCTCTGCGCGGTCCGGGCGGGGGCGATCGTCAGCATCGCTTCGATCACTTCGGCGACGCGGGGGTTGGCGAGCTGGTAGTGGCGTTGGCGGCCGTGCTGCTCGACGCTCACGAGTTCACCGTCCAGCAGCTTTGAGAGGTGCGAGCTGGCCAGCGACGGGGAGATGTCGGTGCGGGCGGCGAGCTCGCCGGCGGTCATTGCTCGACCGCCGAGCAGCGCGAGCAGCAGCGACGCGCGGTGGGTGGTCATCAGATCGGCGACCGTCGCGAGGTCTGCATCTGCGAGCATCAACCAAGCATAGGCCTAAACGCTTCAACCAGGGTTGAAGCGTCTGGCGCTTACAGTGTCTGCATGACTTCAAGCCGAGATCGATCCCTGCACCGATCGTGGAAATGATGCTCGATCAACTCGCCGACGGGGAAGAGCACTTTGTGATCCCCGGTCCGCGCCCCGACATGCGGCTGTTCCTTCGCTTTCTACCAAGTACAACGCCTTGGTCGGTGGATCGCCGCGCGGTGCTTTATGTGCACGGCGCGACGTTTCCCTCCGCCCTGTCAGTCGCCCACCGCTTTGACGGCCGTTCCTGGCGCGACGCGCTTTGCGACGCCGGGTTTGACGTGTGGGCATTGGACTTCTACGGCTTCGGGCACTCTGACCGTTACGCCGAGATGGACGCGCCAGCCGACGCGAATCCACCCCTGTGCGTGGCCGAGGACGCCGCCGCCCAGCTTGCCGCCGCAGTCCCATTCATCTTGGAGCACCAGGGCCTCGCGTCGTTGTCGCTGATTGCTCACTCCTGGGGGTCGATGGCCGCGGGACGGTTCGCCAGCGAGCGTCCCGCGCTCGTTGACCGCCTCGTACTGTTCGCCCCGATCGCGCGTCGCGACCCCTCGCGCTACTCCCCCCGCCCCGATGGCCCGGCCTGGCGTGTCGTCAGCGTCGAGGACCAGTGGGCGCGGTTTGTCGAGGACGTGCCGCCAGACGAGGCGCCCGTGCTCTCGCCAGTCCACTTCAAGGAGTGGGCGGGGCGCTATCTCGACACCGATCCCCAGAGCCGCTCCCGCGACCCGGCTGGGGTTCAAATCCCATCCGGCCCGTTTATCGAGATCCTCCGCGCCTGGCACGGCGAGCTCGCCTATGAACCAGCCGGCGTTCGCGCGCCAACGGCGATCATCCGGGGTGCCTGGGACGGCCTCGTCTGCGACGCCGACGCCCGCTGGCTCTTCGACGCGCTCTGCCACTCACCGATCAAGCGCGACATCAAGATCGCGCGCGGCGCCCACGTGATGCACCTCGAAGCGATGCGCCCGGCCCTATGGGCAGAGAGCATCACCTTCCTGTTGGGCGACGACATCGCCGCCGTTCCCCGCTGACGATTCTGCACCACGAGAAAGGCAGAGCCATGTTCGCCGTCGTCTTTGAAGTCCACCCCGCAGCAGGAAAGAAGGCCGAGTATCTCGGACTGGCCAAGCACCTAAAGCCGATCCTAGAGTCGATCGACGGTTTCATCGACAACGAGCGCTTCGAGAGTCAGCGACACGACGGCTGGGTGCTCTCGCTCTCCACCTGGCGCGACGAGAAAGCCGTGGTTCGCTGGCGCAGCCAAGGCGAGCACCACGCAATTCAAGAGCAAGGACGCAACCACATCTTCTCCGACTATCACCTCAGGGTCTGCGAAGTGACCACCGACAGCCATCCGCCCGAGGGCTTGGGAGTCCTCGAGCAACGCCTAGACGCAACCGAAACCGGCGAGGCCAAAGCGCTGGCGATCACCGAGCTCTCACCCGCGCCCGACGCAACCCTCGTCCAGCACCCCGACCAGCTACCCAGCCATCTCGGCTTCGACAGACACGCCGAAGGACTAACCGACCACGACCTGTTCACGAGCATCACCAATCCCGGCAAGATGCTGCTGCTCACATCGTGGAACACCGCCGATAACGTTGCCCGCTGGACGCCGCACAGCTTCCCAGGTGTCGCCGAACTGCGCCACCGCCGCATGCGCAACGTGCGCGACTACGGAATGTTCGAACGCAGAGAAGCACCACAGTACTACCCAGACGCCCAACGACCATGAAGACCGCGACCGTCCGCATGTCGCCGTCAGCGCCAAGGGGAGCACTAGCGAGATCGACGAGCTTGCCGTCCCAGTCGAGGGATCGGCTACCGGGACACCACCTTCGCTGGCAACGCGTGCGATCCCGACAGTCGACAGCTTCCTGCTTCGCGCGCGGAAACAAGGGTCTGGGCAGACTGCCCGTTTGTCGCCGTTGCGGCCACCGAGCCCAGACTTCTGCTTCAGGCGCGTAATGGAGCAGCACATCGTCCGCCCCGTCTGTCCGATGGGGATCGACCACCGGACACTCCGGACGGCCGTTCCAACGTCGACTCCGGTCCGGAGCGCGTCTCAAACGCCTAACGCTCACGTAGCCCAGCCAGCAAGCGGATCTGAACCTTGGCGTTTTGGTTCCGGCCCTTGGAACCAATACGCCAATGTTCCGGTCGCGAGCGAACTCGCGGCGGTCCTCATCCGAGGTTCCCAGAGTTTGGGTCTTGGCCCGCGCAAGCAGCCACGACGATGAATCAGCGTCTCACCCAAGATCGACTACCGGCCGTTCCGCACAGCCCGTGGGAACGTTGCGCTCGGGTCGGGAATACGTCGCAGATGGGAACCTCCAGCGGACACGTGCCCCGCAACGCCGCGTCGGTGGGAACCGTGCTCCCCGTCGATCGGAGCTGCTGTCTGGGTGGCTGGCCCTGAGTGCTTCCGGACTGCTGGTGGTTCGTGTAACCGGCTCTCGGCGATCGCGGCATGGAACGCCCGCTCGCGCTGGCGTGAGGCGTTCCCAGACGCCCAGAGGACGATGAATGTTCAGGTGGCTGCGCTACTTCCCGGCGCTCGGACACGCGCTGTCGTGGTTCCGTGGCCCGGGCGACGGCGGACCGGGTGGCGCCCGGACCGGCGCCGCTTGCCGAGAGGAGCAGGGCGCGGGTGCTTGCTGGCCGTGGGACGGACCACCCGTCTCCAAGCGGTTCGGCGGCTGCCGCTTCGCGATGAACCGGCAGCCGCGCGAGGCACCACTCCGACTCGGATTTGGGCTGGAGGGAGTCGGCGGTGATTGACTGGTCGCTAAAAGTGCCTAGGGGGCGGGCTTGACCTCGAAGTTCAACTCAAAGAACTCGATAGGCGGGAGCTCGGCCCCTGGCGGCAGCTTTGGCGCGAAGTGGCCCTCGGCGAACGCCTGGCAGTCCTCGCGCGAGTCCCACAGCTCGATCGCCCTGTAGCCCGAGCTGGCGGCGCCACTCCAGTGACCCCGAAACCCTTGGGCCGTCTGCAGCTCGTCGAGGACTCCGGCGTGGCGCATCCCTTCCGCGAACGCTGCGTCAGCGCCAGGGATTTCCACCATCATCAAGACCGGCATTTGAGCCTCCTGGTGTCTGCCGGCTGGGCCGGCATTTAGCGATTACGGAGCTTTTGACACCGGAGCGTCCACAAAGGGGGCGCTGGGTAGATCGAACCGGTCCAGGTAGCCGGGGCCGAGGAACCAAGTCAGCTCAGAGACCCCCGCGCCTGCCAGCGACAGCACCAGCAGCCCGGAATGCTGGACCAGCCCCGAGAGCGGGTCGATGTAATAGGTCCCGAATGCGGGCTCCCCGTTAGCACGGGTGGCGATCAGACGGCTCGACTGGCCCGAATGCCCCTCAGAAACCGCCGCGAGGAAAGCGCCGATCAGCTCCGGGCCGTGGTACTCGTGCTGGGCAGGCGGCATTCGGAACCACGCGTTCTCCGTGACGAGAGCGACCATCTCGTCGATGTCGTCAGCGAGGAACGCCCTGGCGAACTGCTCCACCAGCTCCTGCTCCTCCACGGAGGCGGGGGGCGGCGGCGCGATCCGCTGGGTCGGATCACCGAGCTCCTGCTCGATCGTCACCCGGGCGCGCTTGAGCGCACTCTTGACAGCCTCGACCGAGGTCTCGAGCATCGCCGCGGTCTCCGCGGCGTGGAAGCCCAGCACGTCCCGGAGCACCAGCAC
>Ga0302325_10006694_pt1 | contig 25785 bp, 24 predicted proteins | sample Palsa_T0_2_FD_201948 | JGI IMG/M metagenome (GOLD analysis project Ga0302325, IMG submission 201948) | Peat permafrost microbial communities from Stordalen Mire near Abisko, Sweden - Palsa_T0_2 | ecosystem: Environmental > Terrestrial > Soil > Palsa > Peat permafrost | place: Sweden: Abisko... | reverse complement strand
CGAGGGCGCGCGTCTGGTTGTGACTCGCAACCTGCACGCCTATACTTGACGTGTAAGCCATTCGATGGGCACTTCGGAGCGATTTTCTGCGTAATCAAGAAGCGGCGCGCTATGCACGCTGGGCGGCGTGGGCAGCGCTCGCCATCGCGCTGATCGCAGCGGGCGCTTACGCGCAGCGCGCGATCCGCGTGGCGCGCGCGCGGCTGCACCAGCCCGCCGCAATCGCGGCGAGTGTTGAACAGCAGTCCAACGAGTTCTCCTTTTCGAAAGTGGAAAATGACCGCACGCTTTTTACGGTGCGGGCGGGCCGAGCGACCCAATTCAAAGATGAAAACCGGGCCTTGCTGGAGGATGTGTGGATCACGATCTACGGCCGCGAAGGGGATCGCAACGACAATATCCATACCCGGGAATGCAACTACGAGCCGAAATCGGGAAACGTGAATTGCCAGGGCGACGTGCAGATCGATCTTTCCAGCGCCACGCCGGTTGAAGCAAAGCCGCCGGCAAGTGGAACGCAACCCGCGGATGCGAAGGCGCCGGCTGCGGGACAGAAAACCGATCAGCCCATCCACATCACGACCAAGAACCTTTCGTTCAATCGCGAGACGGGCCAGGCGTCCACGGCCGAGCCGGTACAATTTCGTTTTCCGGAGGGACAGGGCCGAGCCGTGGGAGTGACCTACGACTCGCAAAACGCCACGGTGCGTCTCGAGCACGATGTGGAAGTAAACATTGCGGCGTCAGATAAACCCGGCGGCCTGCCGGTCACCGCGACCGGCGGAAGCATGGAAATTCGGCGCAACGAGCGAATCGTCGAATTGAACGCACCAGCAGTGGTGCGCGAAGGTGCGCGCGAGCTTTCCGCGGGGAAAATCTCGATCGAACTCGACACAGGATTTCGCGCGCAGCACGTCGTCGCCGAAGATCATCCCTCGGTGCATGCCAAGGATGCGGCGGGCGAGTTCGCAGCGTCAGGGGAGCGGTTCGAGGGGTTCTTGAATCCCGGAGGCTCGGTGGACCGTATTGTGGCGGAGGGAAAAGTCGCCGGGACGAACCGCACAAAGACCGGCACGGATACCTTCTCCATGTCTCGGGTGGAGTTCACCATGCGCGGCAAACAAAATCTGATCAAGACGATGGCCGCAACGGGCGATGTGGTATTCAATTCAAAGCAGGGAGCTGACTCGCGGAGCTTGCAGACGCAATCGCTGCTGGTGAAATTTGTCCCCGGCAAGCAGCCGGACAAGGCGAAGGTGGAAAGTGCGGAAACGCTGGCGCCGGGCACGATCATCGCGAAAACCGCAACCGACTCCACCGAGCTGCGTGCGAAAAAATTCGTGACGCAGTTCAGTGCCGCTGGCCAGCTCGAGAAACTGTTCGGATACTCAGGGATCGAAATTCGCCGCCAAACCGGTTCCGGAGCGCCGCAGGTGAGTTCAGCGACCGAACTGGCCGCGACATTTGACGCGAGCGGCGATTGGGACACTCTCGACGAGAGGGGGAACGTAAAATTTCAGCAGGCCGATCGCCAAGCCAGCGCTGCGCGAGCGCGTGTGGTGCGTGCCACCGACACGATTGCCATGGATGGCTCGCCGGTGCTTTCCGACGCGATCAGTCGCACCACCGCTTCCGCCGTGACGATTGAACAGAAATCCGGCGACATTCACGCGAGCGGCGGCGTGGTGTCCACGTACAGCCCTGCGGCGCAAGGTAGCGCTCAAACGACTCCGATGACGCTAGGCTCAGGCGCGGGTCACATATCGGCCCAAACGCTGAGCGGTTCGACGACGTCAGGTCACGTGATTTATACAGGCCACGCGCGTCTGTGGCAGGGAGATTCGGTTCTGCAGGCCAACCAGATCGAAGTCTGGCGCGACGACAAGAAACTCGTGGCGACGGGCAATGTTGTTGCGGTTTTTCCGCAGGCCGCCGGACCGGAAGTGAAGACTTTCGCGTCGTCCTCGGCCGGTCCGTCCGCCCCCTCCGGTGCAAATTCCAGTCACGCGCCAATTCTGTGGGAGATTCACGCCCCGGCCCTGACCTACTGGAGCGACAGCGGGAAGGCGCACCTCGAGGATGGGGTTACCGCTAATTCGCAGGAAGGTTCGATGGAATCGCGCACGCTCGATGTCTTCCTGACTCCGGCACCCTCCGGCACCCAAACCGCCCAGGGCGCGCAAACCCCGCCCGCTGTGAGCGCAAAGGCATCACCCGCGGGACCCCGCCAGCTTGACCATGCCCTGGCTCTAGGGGGGGTTACGGTGCGCCAAGGCGACCGGCGCGGTAAAGCCGAGCAGGCTGAATACACCGCGTCGGACGGCAAATTCGTGCTTTCCGGGGGAAATCCAATCATTACGGATGCCTCGAGTGACACTACGACGGGCCATTCGTTGACCTTCTTTGTAGCGAATGATACGATTTTGATCGATTCGCAAGAAGGTTCGCGCACGCTCACCAGGCATCGAGTTGAGAAATGAACCGGAATGTTGAAACTCCAAGCCGCCGATCTCAGCAAGTCGTATAGAGGCCGCAAAGTCGTCGACAACATCAGCCTGGAGATTCAGCAGGGTGAAGTGGTTGGGTTGCTAGGGCCGAACGGCGCAGGAAAGACCACGACGTTTTACATTCTGGTAGGTCTCGCGCGTCCCGATTATGGGCGTGTTTTGCTGGATGGCGAGGACATTACCGACCTACCGATGTACCTCCGGGCCCGCAGCGGCATCAGCTACCTCCCTCAAGAGCCCTCTGTCTTTCGTAAACTGACGGTAGAAGAAAATCTATTCGCGGTGTTGGAAACGCTGCCGCTCACTTCGGAGCAAAGGCGCGACCGCGTGGAAGAGCTTCTGGCCCAGATGGGGTTGGAGGGTGTGCGTTACAGCCAGGCGTATGTGCTCTCTGGGGGAGAGCGGCGGCGGCTGGAGATCGCGCGGTCGCTGGTGCTGGCGCCGTCATTCGTGTTGCTGGACGAGCCGTTTGCGGGGATCGATCCTCTGACGGTCGTCGATATTCAGAAGATTATTGCGGATTTGAGCGCAGCCGGTATCGGCGTACTAGTGACGGATCACAATGTTCGTGACACGCTAGCAGTGACGAACCGGGCCTACATCATTAACGACGGGAAGATTTTCCGGGCCGGAACGCCTGAAGCGCTGTCGAACGACCCGGAAGTTCGGCGGGTGTATCTCGGAGAAGGCTTCCGGCTGAATTGATTTTCGGTTTTGTAAAATTGCAAACGAGTTGCCATGAATTGGCTCGCACCAAAACTTAGCCTCCGCGTCGCGCAGAAGCAGATTCTGACGCCGGGGCTTGTGCAGATGGTTAGCGTGCTGGCGCTGAACCGCCTGGAATTGCGCGAGATGATCAACCAGGAAATCATGGCGAATCCGGTTCTCGATGAAGTGACGGAAGAGAGCGCGGCAGCCACGGATAGCTACCAGGACGAGGCTTTCCTCAAGAAGGAAACCGAAAAGGTTCCGGAAGTCGAAGCGGCGAATCCTTTCGACGAATTCGATTTCAGTTCGTTTTTTGGCCAGTATCTGGATGCTGGAGCGGAGCGCTCCGCGGGAGCCGAGCGCGAAGATATCGAGCGGCCTTCCTTTGACAAATTTTTATCTTCCGCGCAGAATCTCGCCGACCATTTGAACTGGCAGCTCAGCATGAGCATCTGCAGCGAAACCGTGCGCAAGATCGCCGATGGAATCATCGGCAATCTCGACGAAAACGGTTACCTGACCGCCACCCTCGACGAGCTGGCCGCATCCGGAAATTATTCGATGGAAGACGTCGAAGAGGCCCTGGCGATGGTGCAGGAATTCGATCCTCCCGGCGTTGCGGCGCGCGATTTGAACGAGTGCCTGCAAATGCAGCTCAAGCTGATCGACCCGCAAAACACGCTGGCCTCACAAATCATCGCCGAACATTTGAAGTTGCTGCAGAACAATCAGCTCAAGGAAGTGGCTCGCGCCTTGAACCGTCCCGTGGAACTTGTGAAGCGCGCCGTGGACGTCATCAAGCATCTCGATCCCAAGCCGGGGCTGCGTTACAACCACACCGAACCGCGGCTGGTCGAGCCCGACGTGCAATTCCGGAAAGTGGACGGCGAGTGGCAGGCGTTGATGAACGAAGATGACTTGCCGCAGCTGCGGCTGAATCCAATGTACCGCCGTTTGCTGGCGCGCGATGCGGCGGACCGCGACGTGCGCAATTACGTGAAGGAACGCTTCACCGCCGCGATTCAGCTGATGAAAAATATCGAGCAGCGCAAGCACACCATCCAGCGCGTCTGCCATTCGATTTTGCGGCGACAGGGCGATTTTCTGGATTACGGCGCGGACCACCTGAAGCCGATGATGATTAAGGAAGTGGCGGAAGAAGTGGGCGTGCATCCCTCGACGGTCAGCCGCGCGGTCGCAAACAAATACGTGCATACGCCGCAGGGCGTACTGGAGTTGCGTTATTTCTTCAGCGAATCGGTGAACGGGCCCCAGGGCAGCGAAATGTCCTTACTTTCGTTGAAGCGCCGCGTGAAAAAAATGATCGAGGACGAAGACACCGCGCATCCTCTAACGGACGAGCAAATTACCAAGCGGCTGAGCGAAGAAGGCATACAAGTCACGCGGCGTACCGTCGCGAAGTATCGCGAAGATTTGCGCATCCCCAGCACTCACCGACGCCGGGTGAAGGCTTAACCGCCTCCCGTGAAGCGCCTCCCGCCGCAAGCACGAAATGCAAACCGCAGCGCCCGGCAACTTGTAATTCTCACTGGCCTTTCCGGTTCCGGTAAAGGTTCTGTCCTAAATACGTTCGAAGACCTCGGTTTCTATTGCGTGGATAATCTTCCTGTCGCGTTGATACCTACGTTCAGCGAACTATACGTCGAAGGTGTCGAGATCGAGCGAGCAGCGTTGCTGGTGGACGCGCGGGAAGGGGAGCAGATCGACAAGCTGCCCGCGATCTACCGCAAGCTCGCAACCGAGCAACCCGCGACGCTGGTATTCGTGGAGGCCAGCGACGAAGTTCTGAAGCGGCGCTTCAGCGAAACGCGCCGGCCGCACCCGCTGAGCCACGGCGAGAGTATCGGCGAAGGCATCGCCGAAGAGCGCCGTCGCATGGCGCCAATCCGCCGCCTCGCGGACGTCATTATCGATACCTCGAAGTTCACCGTCCATGAGCTACGCCAATTTATCATCGACAAGTTTCAGAGGCCCGGCAGCCGTCCGCTGTTGATATCCGTCGTCAGTTTTGGATTTCGCTACGGGATTCCATCCGACGCGGATTTGGTGTTTGACGTGAGATTTCTGCCGAATCCGCATTTCGTGCCGAAACTGCGGCCGTTCAGCGGAAAAGATCCCAAAGTCGCGCGCTACATCCGTTCGTTTCCACAGACCGGCGAATTCCTGCGGCGGATCGAAAGCCTGTTATCGTACCTGATCCCGCTTTACATTCATGAAGGAAAGAGCTATCTGACGGTTGCGCTGGGATGCACCGGAGGGCGGCATCGTTCCGTCGCGCTCGCCGAAGTGATTCGGCGCTACTTGCAGAAGAAAAAATATTCCACGAAAGTCGTGCATCGCGATATAGACAAGAGTTTGTCTTGAGCTTGCGATCTCAAAAATAGCATCCTGGGATCATTCAACTTGGCATCCGGCTCGAACAGAAATGTCGCCCGCATGACGGAGCACGCGGAAATTCGCCGGCTGCTCGGCTACCTCGCGCCGTATACCGGGATTCTGGCCGCTGGCGTGGTGCTCATGGCCATCATGGGCGTGGCCGATGGCTTGGTGGCGTTTGCCATCAGGCCCGCGCTCGACGTGGTGCTGAACCCCCAGTCCACGGTTCAGAAATTGGTGCTGTTCCAGATTCCTGGATCGCAGCACCTCGTCTATCTAAATTCGTTCGTACCGTCGCGCGTGCATCACGTCTGGTCGGTTTTCGCGCTGGCGTTATTTTTTCTTTTCCTCGTTAAAGCTGTCGCTGAATACTTCGGCAGCACGCTGATTCAGTACGTCGGCCTCGCGGGCGTCACCAATTTACGGAACAAGGTGTACAGCAAGATCGTTCAGCAGCCGGTCGGCTTCTTTCACGACAATCCCGTCGGGCGCGTGATGTCCGCCGTGATTACGGACATCGAACAGCTGCGCGGAGCGTTTTCGGAATACCTCGCCGATTTCTTTCGCCAGATTTTCAGCCTGGTTGCGTTCGTCGCGGTCCTGCTCGTCATTGACTGGCGCATGGCGGTGGGCTCAGCGGTGCTCGTGCCTCTGGTGGTCTGGCCCGTGGGAAAACTGGCGCGGCGCATCCGTGGTTCGACGGAAAAGAGCCGGGCGCGGCTCGCTGATTTGAGCCAAATTCTTCAGGAATCGATCAGCGGCAACCGCGTCGTAAAAGCGTTCGGCATGGAGGGATTCGAAATCCGGCGATTCCGCGATGCTGCCCGGAACCTGCTGCGCGAGAACATGCGCTGGATTCGCGCACTGGCCGCGACCGCTCCGATCATGGACGTGCTCGGCGCAGTGGTGGTGGCGATGATTCTCCTTTTCGCGCGAGGCGAGATCAAGGTGGGACGTATGTCCATTGGGTCGTTTGGCGCATTTACATTCGCGCTATTCAAGGCCTACGAGCCCATCAAGCGCATTGGCAGCATTTACCAGCTTTTCGTACAAGCCGTGGGAATTTCTTCGCAGGTTTTCACGCTACTCGATTTGCCCGAGGAAAAGCTCGACGCGCCGGACGCGAAAGTGCTGCCGCGTTTTTCGAGAAACGTGCAATTCGACGATCTCTCGTTCATGTATGACGATGCCGAAACTCCGACATTGACGCACGTAACTCTGGAGGTTCCCGCGGGAGGAGTTATAGCGATTGTGGGCTCGAGCGGCGCGGGAAAAACGACCCTCCTGAACATGCTTCCGCGCTTCTATTCCGGCACAGCGGGCGCCGTGCGCATTGATGGAATCGACGTGCGCGAAGTAACCCTGCGATCGCTACGCGAACAGATGGCCATCGTCACGCAGGAGACGATCCTGTTCAATGACACGATCTGGAATAATCTCTGCTACGGCCAGCCGAATATCTCCGAACAAAAGGTAATCGCCGCTGCCAAAGCGGCCCTGGCGCACGATTTCATCATGCAGATGCCCAAAGGCTACCAAACCGAGGTGGGTGATCGCGGCCAGCGCCTGTCTGGCGGCCAGCGTCAGCGCCTAGCCATTGCGCGGGCCCTGCTCAAGGACGCGCCGATTCTGATTCTCGATGAGGCGACTTCCGAGCTTGACTCTGAATCGGAGATGCTCGTGCAGGGAGCATTGAATAATCTGATGACGGGCCGGACCGTGTTTGTGATCGCGCATCGCCTTTCCACGATTCGCCGCGCCGACTTGATTGCGGTCCTGGAAGGAGGCACAATTCGCGAACGCGGCACCCACGATGAATTGCTGGCGCGCCGCGGTTTGTACGCCCGTCTCTACGATATGCAATTTCGAGACGCGGAACCTGCTCGAGCTTCGGGAACAGTGTGACGATGTCCAGCACCCAACCACAATCCGCGACAATCGATGCGTCGAAGCCGCGCTCCACGGGACTTAAATCCATGACCGGCTACGCGCAAGCGCGGGCCGTGGAAAACGACTGGAACATTCGCCTCACGATTCGCAGCGTCAACCACCGTTTCCTCGATCTCCATTTGCGCCTGCCGGAAGGATTCGAGCCCGTAGAGCCGCGCATTCGTAAAATCATTCGCGAGCGTGTGCGCCGTGGCCACCTCGATGTGACGGTGCACCACGAATTGGCGGGCCCGGCGGCGGTTGGGGTAAACCAGGAAGTGGCGGCGGCATATTTACTGGCCGTGAACTCGCTGCGCAAAAAATTCGATATTCAAACCGAGCCCGATCTCGCATCGATTCTCCGTTTGCCCGGAGTCATCGGGCCCGCCACGGGTTCGCTCGAGGAAGGTCTCGGCCGAATCGAAGCGATCGTAGCCGGAGTCCTAAACGAAGCGCTCGACAAGCTCGACCGCATGCGTGCGGAAGAGGGCGTCCACCTCTGTAACGACATGAACGCGCGCCTGCAGTCGATCACTGCACTCAGCGAGGATGTGGCAAAACTCGCCGAACGCGCGCGGCCGGCCTTCGCGCGGCGATTAGGGGCGCGGCTGAAAGAATTGCTGGGTGACGAGCCGCTCGATCCGACGCGCCTGGCGCAGGAAGTGGCCATCGCCGCGGAACGCAGCGATGTGTCGGAGGAATTGGCGCGGCTGGCCAGTCATGTGCAACAATTCACGTCAGTCATCGCGACCGGTTCCGACGCTGGCAAGAAACTCGATTTTCTGCTGCAGGAAATGCAGCGCGAATCGAACACGCTGCTCTCGAAAACTCCAGGCAACGAAGCGGAGGGCCTGGAGATCACGCGCCTTGGACTGGAAATCAAATCGGAAATCGAGAAAGTGCGCGAACAGGTGCAGAACATCGAATGAGCGAATCGGGGCCGCTGGTAATGATTGTTTCTGGTCCGTCAGGCTCCGGGAAATCGACGCTGGTCGAAAAAATTCTGGAGCTTCCCGGGACGATGTTATCTGTCTCGTGCACGACTCGGGCCCCGCGCAAGACGGAGAGCGATGGCAAGTGGTACAATTTTGTCTCCGAAGCAGAATTCCAGCAGATGGTGGAAACCGGCCAGTTTTTGGAATACGCGCAAGTGTTCGGAAAGAATTGGTACGGCACGCCGAAGAAATGGCTGGATGCCGCGACGCAGCAGGGACTTGACCTGGTGCTCGAAATTGACGTTCAGGGAGCTTTGCAGGTCCGGCGGAAACTGCCGGGGTCGGTTGCAGTTTTCGTTCTGCCACCATCGCGGCAGGATTTGGAACGCCGGATTCGCGCACGCGGACAAGATTCGGAGGACGAAATCGAACGCCGTCTGGATCGCGCGCGTGAAGAAATGCTCAGTTACAGCAGTTACGACTTTGCAGTAATAAACGATAATCTCGAACGGGCAGGCCATGAAATTCAGGCGATAGCACTGGGGTCGCGCTGCCGCGTCACACGGAATGAGGAAAGGATTCGCGAAATTCTGAAGTCTTTTGGAGGCTGATTTTCAAATGGCGCATCTCAAGGACGCACCCGAGAGCCAGTTTGCATACGTCGTCGTCGTCGCGCGCCGCGCACGCCAGTTGTTGATCGGCGGGCGGGCCATGGTCGACAATCCGAAATCCCGAAAAACCACGCGCATCGCCGAAGAAGAATTGCAGAAGGGCTTGCTCGAATACGACGCGCCGCATCTCAACGAGCAAGCAGAAGATAAGGACGAAAAAAAGCGGAAGGCGTAAGCCTCCGCGAGGGCCGCATGAAAATCGCGCTGGGAGTTACCGGGGGAGTGGCGGCGTACAAAGCCGCCGAACTGGTGCGGCACCTGCAACAGGAAAAACTGGACGTGCAAGTCGTGATGACGCGCGCGGCCCAGGAATTCATCACGCCTCTCACGTTTGCGGCGCTCACCGGGCAAAAGGTAATCACAGAAATTTTTGGCGTGGAGAATGCCGCGCCGGCAAATCTCGAAAGCGCCGTCGAACATATTGCGGTAGCCCAGCGCATCGATCTCTTGCTGGTCGCGCCCGCCAGCGCCGATAGCCTCGCGAAATTCGCCCACGGGCTCGCGCCGGATTTTCTTTCCACTCTTTATTTGGCGACGAAAGCTCCCGTCGTAGTCGCTCCAGCCATGAACGTGAATATGTGGGAAAACGCCGCGACCCAGGAAAACCTTGCGACGCTGCGCGCGCGAGGAGTTCAGGTGGTCGCGCCGGACGAGGGATATCTCGCTTGCGGCATGGTGGGTGCCGGGCGGCTGGCTTCGACGGATGCAATTGTGCTGAGAGTTCGCGATGTGCTCGGGTTGCGGCACGATCTAGAGGGTCAAACAGTTCTCATCACCGCCGGGCCAACGTGCGAGGATATCGATCCGGTCCGTTTTCTCACCAATCGCTCTTCTGGAAAGATGGGCTACGCGCTCGCGGAAGCAGCGCAGCGGCGCGGAGCGCGCGTGATCCTCGTCAGCGGGCCGACGGATCTGAAAATTCCGGAAGGCGTGGATTGGGTCCCGGTGCGCACGACGGAGCAAATGCATCAAGCGGTTCGCGAGCGCGCTACCAAAGCCAACATCGTCGTCATGGCCGCGGCTGTTTCGGATTACCGGCCGAGCGCGACGCACCAAACGAAACTGAAGCGCGGTGACGGCGGCTTGACGCTTACTCTCGAACCCACGCCTGACATTCTCGCCGAAGTTGGCAACGAGAAGGGAAAGCGCGTGCTTATCGGTTTCGCCGCGGAAACGAATAACGTCGCCGAAAACGCGCGAGCAAAACTAGTTCGCAAATCCGCCGACATGATCGTCGCGAACGACGTGACTCTGGAAGGCGCTGGTTTTGACACGGACACCAACATCGTGACCATGTACTTGCCCGACGCGCCCGAAATTGCTCTCCCCAAGCTCAACAAGTTCGATGTAGCGAATCGCATCTTCGATCAAGCCCTTTTAATTCGCAAAAATTCCAAGTAGATTCTTCGGGGAGATTCGATGGATCCGGCGAAACCCGCGCGCGTGGAAACTCGCATTCAATCGCAAGTGAGAGCCTGGCTTCAATATGGCGAAGAACTCGGCTTGGGCCCGTATTATCGCGATCGCCGCGGAGGGGAAGAGTCCATCTCGATTTCAGAATTGGCTTCAAATGAAAATGTGCCGATTGAGGCTGGCGCGACCATTCAAAATCATAAGACCCAGCCAGCCGCCAAGACTGACCCAACGACGATAATGCCACCCATCAAAATTCTGAAAACATCGGCAGCGAGCCAGATTTCATCGGCCCAGACCGCAACATTATTTGGCGAGGAGCGCATTGAAGGTGACACGCTGCCCGCCATTCGCGAATTCATTGGCGACTGCACGCGCTGCAAATTGCACAAGGGCCGAACGAAAATCGTCTTCGGCACGGGGAACCCCAATGCTGAACTGATGTTTGTCGGTGAAGGACCCGGCCGGGACGAAGACCTCAGTGGAGAGCCTTTCGTGGGCCGCGCCGGCAAGCTTTTGACCGACATGATCAAGGCGATGGGGCTGCAGCGCGAAGACGTTTATATCGCGAATGTTGTGAAGTGCCGTCCGCCGGAAAATCGCTTGCCGGAAAAAGATGAGATTGCCACCTGTTCGCCATTCTTAATGCGCCAGATCGATGTGATCAAGCCCAAAGTGATCTGCACGCTGGGAAGCTGTTCCGCGCAGACGTTGCTGCAAACCACGCAGGGCATTTCAAAACTGCGCGGCGAATGGTTCGATTTCCGTAACGCCAAATTGATGCCCACCTACCATCCCGCCTATCTTCTTCGCAATCCTGCAGCGAAGCCGGAAGTTTGGAAGGACCTGCAAAAAGTCATGGTCGTGCTGGGCCTTCAGTTGCCCAAGAAGCGATAAGTTTCCATTGCGATGCACGCCTCCGCGGGAGTTGTTCTCGGTTTAACGGGCGCCTTCTGTTGGGGCAGCGCGGATTTTGCCGCGCGATTTACTTCGCGGCGCCTCGGTGCATATCGTGCGCTCTTCTTCATGCAGTTCTTCGGATTCGCCCTCCTCAGCATCTACCTCAAGTCGTCGGGAGGATTTACTCGGGGCGTTGCGCCGGGATGGCAGCCCTGGGCGATGGCGGCCGCGGCTGGCTTGCTGAACGTAGCAGCGTCGCTCGCGCTCTATCGTTCGTTCGAACTTGGCACGCTGAGCATCGTCGGGCCGGTTTCGTCCTCCTATCCCGCGTTGACGGTGGTGCTGTCGCTGTTGAGTGGCGAGCACATTGGCGTTTTGCGCGGCAGTGGTCTTGGCGTCACGCTGGTCGGTGTAATTTTCGCTTCCACTTCGTTTACGACCCTCAAAAAGAGAGCGGCGGGCGACGAGACGGGCGTGCCGGTCGCGCACCTATCGAAGGGGGTCGGTTGGGCGATTGCGGCGGCGCTGGGATTCGGAGTGATGTTCTGGTTTTTGGGTTATCACGTTCTGCCTGCGGTGGGCGCGCCCGCTTCAGTTTGGGTGATGCGCCTGACGTCGATCGTGTCGCTGGCCTTGGTCGCGGCGCCCGCCGGACGGAGCCTCGCCCTACCGCGTGGCGTAGTGTGGTGGGCGCTCTTCGCATCAGGAATACTCGACACGAGCGCGTTCCTTGCCACGAACGCAGGGCTCCAGACGGGACAAGTTTCCGTCGTCAGCGTGCTGGCCTCGCTCTATGGTGCCGTGACCGTTCTACTGGCCTGGATATTCCTGCGTGAGCGGCTCGAAATCAGCCAGTGGTTCGGCATCGCAATGATTTTCGTGGGAATTGTACTCGTGAGCCTTTACGCTATCTAAAATCTTGGTGTCAGATTCAGTGCGGAGTTAACCAGCAATGTTGCGAGATGAAGTTGAGAAACGAGGGTTTGCGATACTCTCAGAGGTGTTTACGAAACACGATATCGAAGGCCTTGACGAAAAGCTCGCCTCAACGCCGTTACCCAGAAGTCGCGCAGGGATGAGGCACGCGCTGCGGCATCCGGCCATCCTCGAAGTGGCCCGCGGCGGGCGGCTCCTCGCTATTGCGAAGGAAGTTCTTGGATGCGATCCATTGCCATTCAAGGCCACGCTTTTTGACAAGTCCCCGGCGTCCAATTGGCTCGTGGTTTGGCATCAGGACACGGCATTGCCGCTGCGAGAACGGCACGATATCGCGGAGTGGGGACCTTGGTCAGTCAAGGACGGGATCATCTACGCCCACGCGCCGGCCCGTGCGCTCTCTCGCGTGGTGGCACTACGCATACATCTGGATGACTCGATCTTGGAAAATGGCCCGCTGCGTGTTCTGCCTGGAACGCATACGAAAGGCGTGCTGAGTGACGATGCGACCCGCGCCTTGAGTGACCAGGTGACGGCGGTCGATTGTGTGGTTCCGCAAGGAGGGATTCTTGTCATGAGGCCGTTGATCGTTCACGCCTCGTCCAAGTCTCGGTCGGAAATGTCTCGGCGTGTTCTACATATTGAATACGCAACTTCTGCCAAATTTGCTGAGGGCTTGGAACTCGCCATAACCTAGCGCATGTTGCGTGGAGTAATAGTCGTCGAGACGGGCTGTTACACTAGACTCCTTCATGACCCAACGATATTGCGAAGTGGCGATGGCGGTGCCGTTGCGTTCAGTGTTCACGTACGCCGTGCCCGATGCGTTCCAGAATGAAAACCTGGTAGGCCGGCGCGTGCTGGTGCCGTTCCGCAATCGTCCGATGGTAGGCGTGGTGCTAGCCGTGACGGATCATGCGCCGAATGTGAAGCGCATTCGACAGATTGCAGAACTGCTCGATCCCGTTCCCGCGCTGCCTGCAAAGCTGATTGAGTTGGGTCATTGGGTCAGCCGCTATTACCTTGCTCCCGTTGGCGAGGCGTTTCGCGCGATGCTCCCGCCTGAAATTGAACTGCGACATGACCGCGAATACTGGCTCACGGCCACGGGCCGCTCCTATCTGGATGATCTTGCCGGGAGCGACGAAAAGACTGATGTCGAAGCCGCCGAACTCGAGTTTCTACGACATTTTCGGTCCGCAGATTCAGCCGAAACCGCAATTCCGTCCGCGCGCGCGAAACGGCTGAAGGGTGGCGAATCGGCTGCCGAAAAGCTGGTGCAGCTTGGATACCTTAGCGCCCGGGAAATGGCGCGGCGACGCAAGACTCGAATGCAGAAGATTGTCGCGTGGAATGTCGAAGTCACCGGGCCTGCTGCGAGCACCGCAGAAGAAAAAATCCGCGAGGTACTGACGGCGACCCGAGGACCGCTGCCCTGGAATCTGCTCGCCGAACAGGCCGATGTCTCGCGCGCTGTGCTTCAGCGTCTCGAAAAAAGCGGCCACCTGCAAACGTGGGAAGAGCCGATCACCGCCGATGAAGACCCGTGGGACACGGACTTCACTCCGCCGGCAAACGTGCTGAACGCGGAGCAGAAAAGGGCGCTTGAGGAAATCTGGCGTTGGCTGATCAGCGGTAAATTCGAAGCGGCGTTGTTACATGGGGTGACGGGAAGCGGCAAGACCGAAGTGTACCTCGGCGCCATTGAGGCGGCGCTGTCGCGCGGAAAAACGGCGATAGTCCTGGTGCCGGAAATTGCTTTGACCCTGTGGGTAGGCCGTTTGGTTCGCGCGCGATTTGGCGAGACGGTTGCGGTCCTGCACAGCGGCTTGCCGGATACCGAACGCGCGCGCGAATGGTGGCGGGTGCGGCACGGCGAAGCGAAAATTGTCGTCGGAACCCGATCGGCTGTCTTTGCGCCGCTCGAAAATCTGGGCCTGATCATCGTCGACGAAGAGCAGGAAAGCAGCTACAAGCAGGAAGAAACGCCGCGTTACCATGGGCGGGATTCGGCGGTTTATCGAGCGCGAATCGAAGGCGCGGTAGTACTGCTGGGATCGGCTACACCATCGCTCGAAACGTATCACAACACGCGCGCGGGAAAATATCACCTGCTTGAGTTGAAGGCGCGCGTCGCCAATCGGCCGCTCGCGGACGTGCGCGTCGTGGACTTACGCGAGGAATTCAAGCGCGCGCACAAAGCTAGCCCGGTTTCGGAATCGCTGCGCGCCGCGATCGCGTTGCGCTTGGAAGAAAGAACGCAGGCCATGGTGCTGATCAATCGCCGCGGCTATTCGTGGTCGTCGCTGTGCAGGAGTTGTGGGGCTTTCGTTCAATGCATTAATTGCAGCATCGCGTTGACCTACCACAAAAACCGGCAGCGGCTCGAATGCCATTACTGCGGGCATTCGATCAAGCCTTCCAAGCAATGCACGAAGTGCAAGGCCGAATACATGTATTTCGTGGGCGACGGCGCGGAGAAGGTGGAGGAGTATCTACGAGAAATATTTCGAGCGGCTCGTATCGCGCGTCTGGACCGCGACACCGTGCGCACCAAGCGTGAATTCCAGAAAGTTCTGGGCAGTTTCGCAAAGGGCGATGTGGATGTCCTCGTCGGTACGCAAATGGTCGCCAAGGGCCACGATTTTCAGCGTGTGACGCTGGTTGGCGTGGTGGCGACGGATCTAGCTTTGGGCCGGCCCGATTTTCGCGCGGCGGAAAAAACGTTTCAGTTGTTGACCCAGGTGGCGGGGCGCGCGGGGCGCGGCGAACTTGCAGGCGAGGTGTTGGTCGAAACGCATTACCCGGAGCATTACGCGATCCAGCACGCGGCGAAGCAGGATTATCTTTCGTTCTTCGAGAAGGAAGCGCATTTCCGGCGGATGCTGCATTACCCGCCGTTTACGGCGCTCGCCAGCGTTCTGGTACGCGACCGCAAAATCGAGAACGCGATTCGCTGGTCGCGCGCGCTGGCCCAATACTTCGCGCCATTCGAAGAACGCGGAGTAAAAATTCTGGGCCCGGCCGCAGCACCGCTGGCGCGACTGAAGAAGGAATACCGCTTTCAGTTTCTGCTCAAATCGCCGCAACGGTCGGCGTTGACGGGGGCGCTGAGTGGTGCGCTTGATTTCTGCGCGGCGAAGGCAATTCCGGAGACCGCAATTGTCGTGGATGTCGATCCGGCTAATTTATTCTGAGGAACAGCGTTAGGGAGTCGCGGCCGGGACCAGCGTAAAGCACAGGAGAAAAATCCCTAGCGCGACGATGGCCCACAGCTTTCGCGAAGCGTCGAGCGGCGCCCAGCGGTCGAACAGTGGCGGGTGCCGGAAGCGGAAAGACAGGACCATCAGCGCGATGCCCCACAATCCCCATCCATGCCAGTAATAAATTCCCATGCCGATTAGAACGATGGCCACCAGCAGCGAAACGCGCTGATGCCGTTCCGGGCTGATGCCGTAAATTATGTGTCCGCCGTCCAGCTGCCAGGACGGTATCAAATTTAACGCGGTGGCAAACAGCCCAACCCAGGCCGCGCGCCCCACGGGTGACAAAAGCAAGGTGGCGGGGTCGGTGCCCGGGTGAAAGAGCCCGATAAAAATCTTCATGAGAGGCGGAATACCAAAAACAATCGCAGCGTCGGCTTGCGCGCCCGGAACAATTTTTGAAGCGGCGATCGCGTAGGCCATCAGCGGGACCGCGACGACAAAGCCCGCGATCGGCCCGGCAATGCCAATGTCAAAAAGCGCGCGCCGGGTCGTAATCGGGGAGCGAATTCGCAGAAAAGCGCCGAATGTTCCGAACAATGTGGGCGCCGGAATGAAATAGGGATAACTCACGTCCACGCCATAGAACTTGCAGGTGAAGAAATGCCCGAGTTCGTGCATCGACAGGATTCCAAGCAGCGTCAGCGAGAACGGAACGCCAAGCAGCAGAAGCCGTGGATGCTGGAGCGGCAGAATCATCATGGTGAGGGGATTTTCGTCGCCAGAAAATGGTTCGACGTTATGCGCGTAGGACAGCGCAAATTCCGAGCCCACCGCCAAGGTCGAAAGGAGTGTTAGCAAAAACAAAATCAAGGCGAGCCAAAACAGCCGACGGCGTGGCAGTGGCGGCTCGGGAGGCAGGTCAATAACGTCCTGGAATCGGGCGTCCAGAACTTCCAAGGGGAATCGGTTGTGGCCGTTACCGGTACTCATTAGGTTTGGATGCGCCTGCGTAGGGAGCGGTTTCGGTGAGGCTCGCGGCGCGCAGAACGGGTCGATGTTCGCGCCGTGTGCCACGCACCCCGCTATGCCTTGGGTTCAGGAGATAAGGGTTTCGCTGCGGCTGGTGCGGGCAGCGCCTGCAATTCCTTGCCGGGCTTGAAACGCACGGCTTTGCCGGGAGGAATGCTGACTTGCTGGCCGGTCCGCGGGTTGCGGCCAATGCCGGTCTTGCGCGGTTTCACGTTGAAAACACCGAATCTGCGGAGTTCGATGCGTTCCCCGCGGCCCAGGGCGTTCTTCATGGCTTCGAACACCGTCTCGACGGCCTGCTCGGCCTTCGTGCGAGTGATGTTGGTTTTCGCTACGATTGCGTTGACGATGTCGAGCTTGATCACAAAGCGCCTCCCGCAGAGCGGAAACCTATGCTAGACAGGGGTTTGCAGGTTGTCAAGCGCCCGCCCGTGTAATAAACTGCCGCGTTCTTGAATGGGCCGGATCATCGCTGGTGGCGGCGACCCGCAGAATAAGCCGGACTTCAAACGAGTGGCCGTGGCAACCCGGAGGATTCGATGTCGGTGAAGTCTGACAAGTGGATACGCAAGATGGCCAAGGAACACGGAATGATCGAGCCGTTCGAAGACCGCCAGGTGCGCGATGGCGTGATCAGTTACGGTGTTTCGTCTTACGGCTACGACATGCGCGTAGCGGACGAATTCAAAATCTTCACGAACGTAAACTCCTCCATTGTCGATCCAAAGCATTTTGATCCGAAATCGTTCGTGGAGTTTAAGGGCGCGGTGTGCATCGTGCCTCCGAATTCTTTCGCGTTGGCACGCTCGGTGGAATACTTTCGAATTCCGCGAAATTGTTTGACGATCTGCGTCGGGAAGTCGACGTACGCGCGGTGCGGAATTATCGTGAACGTGACGCCGTTCGAGCCGGAATGGGAGGGCTTCGTTACGCTGGAAATTAGCAATACGACTCCGCTGCCCGCGAAGATTTATGCCAACGAAGGACTCTGCCAGGTGATTTTCTTCGAATCGGACGAACAGTGCGAAACCTCGTATAAAGACAAGAAGGGCAAATACCAGTCGCAGCAGGGAATCGTCCTACCCAAAATCTGAGAGCCGTCTCGTCCGCATCCAATCGCCATTGAAGCCTCAGGGGTTCCAACCCCTGAGGCACGAAAGCGAGCGGCGCCCCAGGCTGCCGCATTATTTCTTTGCCACGATCGGCGAAGTCTTTCCCCACTCGCCGGTGAAGACAAACGAGTCAAGCGGTTTGCGCTCGCGCGGCGCCACTTCTTTTTCACGAAGCTGGTCGGGTAAGGCTGCGGGGTCGCCAGGGTAACCGATGGCGAATCCAGCCACGACGTCGTATCCCCCGGGTATCTTGAAAATTTCCCGAGCCTTGTCGGGTACGATTCCGGCCATCTGGTGAACGGCGAGTCCCAATTCTTCCGCCTGAATCTGCAGGGTTGCCGCAGCTTGGCCCACGTCATGGAAGGCGTGGCTGTTCGGCTGATTGTTATGGCCGAACTTCATCTGCGCCACGCTCAACGCCAGAACCGGAGCGGATTTCGCCCAGCCTTGGTTGAATTCGATGAAGCAGTCCAGCACACGCTGGTAATTCGCGGGATCATCCTTGGTGGCCACAATGAACGACCACGGCTGCGCGTTAAACGATGACGCGGCCCAGCGCGCGGCTTCAAACAAGCTGCGAAGTTTCCCTGGCTCGACGGCGCGGTTTTCAAATATGCGAGGACTCCAGCGGTGGCTGATCAATTCATGGACTGGCGTGCCGGTCTGTGCTGGTTTCTCCAATTTGCTCATGGTCATTCCTCCGGAATAATTTCTGATTTGCCCGAGATTAATTCAGGTACGGTGAATTGCTTGTCTTGTTTTCATAACTGAAGCGGGGACGCCGGACCGAACGACGTTGCGCCCCCGTTCGTCGACCGTGCGATCAGGCCCTCTTCAACCGCGCGGCATCAATGGAGTAAGCGCCGGCGCCGAATGTTGCCACGAACAGCAGGCCGCCCATGATGGCCACGTTCTTGAAGAAGTGCGCTTGGTTATCCATTTTTTCCAGGCCCTGCATGGCCCAGAAATTGTGGAACACGAAAGACGTGGGAATCAGGAACAGGAAGAGCGCCCACGCTCCGATGCGTGCCTGAAAGCCCAGCAGTATCGAAAGGCCTCCCAGAATCTCGACGGCGGCCGCCAGCCAAATGGCTACGCCTGCCGCGGGCAGGCCCTTTGATGCCGCGAACCCCGCCATGGCGGCGTGGGCTCCAAGTTTGTTCAATCCACTGAAAATAAAAATCGTGCTGATCAACAGCCTGCCGGCTAACGGCACAATACTCTCGGACGTATTCGACATCGTTTCACCTCTCATTTGGATTTGCGTGCGTGGCCCTTATGCCAAATCAAACAACAAAACTTCCGACGGTTCTTGCGCTACTACTCGAATTTCTTTTTCCTTGGAGATTGCCGCGCCGTCCCCCTGTTTCAGTTCGAGGTCATTCAGGCGTACGTTTCCACGAGCGACCTGAACCCAGGCGTGCCGCCCGGGCTTGATTTCGTGGTTGGTCTCCTCGTTCTTGTCGAGGCGCGCGATAAACAAATCGGCGTCCTGATGGATCGTTACGGGCGCTTCAGGCCCCGCGACGTGATGGAATTTGCCGCGTAGGTCTCCGTCGGGGAACGCCAACTGCTCGTATTCAGGTTTTAGATTCTTTTTGTCCGGCACGATCCAGATTTGAAGGAGATGTGTCGCGTCCTTAGGCGAAGGATTGAATTCGCTGTGCAGCACACCCGAGCCGGCGGTCATATGCTGCAATTCACCCGGACGAATCACCGCGCCGGTTCCCATGCTGTCGCGATGTTCGAGCGCGCCGTCGAGAATCCAGGTGAGGATTTCCATGTCTTTATGCGGATGCATGCCGAAGCCTTTGCCGGGAGCCACGACGTCTTCATTCAAGACGCGCAGCGACCGAAATTGAATGTGCTCCGGGTCGAAGTACTGATCGAAGGAAAAAGTGAAATGCGTGTCCAGCCAATCGATCTTGTTACGGCCGCGCTCTTCACTTGGTCTGACGTGAATCATTGTTTTTCTCCCTTTTTCAAACGTTCGAGGCAGAACGATTCCGCGCCGTGCCCCAACTTTCCCGCGATGCGGCGCAGCTCCTCCTGTTCGCTCACGGTCAATTCGCCCATGAGTTTCGCGATTACCGCCGCGTGTTCAGGAAATACCTTCGCGATGAGCCGCGCGCCCTTTGTCGTCAAGTGAATCTGGACCATGCGGCGGTCGGTTTTCTGGCGCTCGCGACGCACCCACCCGCGCTTCTCGAGGTTGTCCACAACCAGCGTGATGTTGCCGCCGCTGCGAAGAAGCTTTTCCGCGAGCGTGTGCTGGCACATGGGTCCCAAATGGTGCAGAGCCTCAAGAACGGCGAACTGGCCCATGGTCATGCCGGCGCTTTCGAGCTGTGCGGAAGCTTTGGAAACGAGCGAGTCGGAGGCGCGCATGAGATTGATGTAGGCGCTCAGCGCTCGCTCCGTTTCTTTGCAACCTTTGAAGTGGGTGGGCATGTCGTTTCGGCTTGAATCATTCAAGTTCAAACGATTGGATGGCCCGGGCGCCAGAAAGATTCATCGGGTGGGAAGGGAATTTAGGGTTTGGCGGTGGGCCGAATCAAAATCTCGCTGATAAAGCTCTGCGGCGATTGCGTCACGATCATTTCAACGGCGTGCGCTATGTCATTTGATTGCAGCATCTTAGCGGGGTCTTTCCCGGTGTGAGGCGAGAATTCGGTTGCCACGCTGCCTGGGCAGACCACGCTGACCCGAATTCCGTATGGCCGCAAATCTTCGGCCGTGCATTCCGTGAGGCCCAGTAAGCCCCACTTCGAAGCGCAGTAGATTCCGCCATTCTTGAAGGCATTCTTCCCCGCCAGGGATGAGATGTTGATGATGTGCCCAGTCTTATGTTCAATCATGCCCGGCGCGACCGCTTTGCTCATCAGGAACACGGATTTGAGATTGGTGTCTAATATCGAGTCCCACGTTTCTTCGCTCGCTTCGTGGGCGGGGCCGAACCAGCCGATGCCCGCGTTGTTCACGAGGATGTCGATCGGGCCCAGATTTTTCCGGGTATATTGGACGAATGACGCGATCTGCTCGTCGCGGGTGACGTCCACGGGCGCCGCAAAGACGCCTGGGGCGACTCCGCGCAATTGGTTCGCGGCTGCTTCGAGTTTCTCCGGGTCGCGTGCGCAGATACTAAGCTTCGCGCCCATGCGCCCCAGCCGCTGTGCGATCGCCAAGCCGATGCCGCGGCTCGCGCCGGTGATGACCGCAATCTTACCTTCGAGTGATTTCGCGGATGACATAGGGATTCTCCCGTGGGATCAGACCGAAATGAGCGAGGCAGCAATTTGCCACGATTAACCATCATATCATTTGCGCGGGTGTGGTGATTCATGCGCAAGTAGCCTAAAATCAATTGGGAAGTTGGATTCACCTTGCGTGGCTGGATTGCTTTCCCTATAATCCCGTATATTTTTCTTTACTCCCTGCAGGGGCCGCGGCACGAAGCGCGGCCGTCGATCCGTAGAAAAACTGGCCCAGGAGGCACGTAAGAAGATGAGGCGAATTGGTTCGAATCTGAAGGGAATTCTGATTATCGCATTTGTAATGTCTTGCGCGCCCGCCAGGCCAGTCGCCGCATTTGACCAGCAGCAGGATGCCCAAAAAGGTACGACGTATACGCTACCGGAGTACAACGCCTATCAAGCTGCGGTAGCGGAAAAGGACCCCAAGAACCGCGTCAAGCTTCTCGACGATTTCGTCGCCAAATACCCGAATTCAACTTTGATGACCTACGTTTCGCAGCTTTATCTTTCCACGTACAACGCGCTCAAGGATTATGCCAAGGTCATCGAAACCGCCGACAAGCTCAACGCGACGGGAGACAAAATTGATGCCGGTGTCCGGCTGACTGCCTGTCAAATGAGGGTGCAGGCTTTTCAAACTGCCTTCAATCCAAAAGCTCCGGACGCTCACGATCAGCTGACCAAAGAGCGAGATTCGGCCCTTCAGTGCGCGGACCTACTCAAGAATTATCCTAAGCCCGCGGCTGCGACTCTTTCACAGGCTGACTTCGACGCCCAGAAAAAGCCCGGCATAGCGCTCTTCTACGGGTCCGCTGGCGTGGCGGACCTGCAATTGAAGGATTTCGCGGCCGCCGCCGCCGCGTTCAAGACGTCACTCGATAATGTGCCCGCTGATCCGGTCACGAACTATCGTTTGGGACTTGCGTATCTCAGTATGACTCCGCCGCAGTCCATTGATGGTTTCTGGTATCTGGCGCGAGCCGTGAATTTGAAGGTGCCCGATGCGGATAAAATTAGGGATTACCTGCGTAAGGCGATCTACAACTACGAACAGCCGGGATGCGACAGCTCGGTGGACGATCAGTTGAAGGAATTGCTGACGCTGGCCGGAACATCTGGCGATCGTCCTGCGACTTACAGCATCCCGAGCGCGGCGGATTTGCAGAAGGTCGCGCAGGCCAGCACAATTCTTACGGTAATCAATGATTTGAGCGCCGGCGGTGATAAAGCCAAGGAAACCTGGCTGGCGATTTGCGGCGCGCAGTTTCCCGGCGTAGTGGGAAAGATCATCGAGGTTAAAGAGGGTGACGGTTTTGTGGATTTCCTGGTCGCTACGGGCGCGGACGATGCAGCTCTACAGGCTGCGACAATCCCCAATATGGATGTGAAAGTCTGGACGACAGCACCACCGGCCGGGGCCGCCGGCGCCGCTGGCGCCGCGCAGGACACGGCGCAGCCGGATGTCACTCGCTTGGCGAAGGATGACGGCCTGCGTTTCTCCGGTGCCATCGTCAGCTACGATCCCACGCCGTTCATGCTGCACTGGGATCAGGTGAAAGTCGACCCGACGATTATCCCGGAGAAGGCGGAAGTGGGAAAGCCGCATAAGAAAGTTCCCACGAAGCAGTAATACGGAATTAATTCCGATGTCACGATGGCCGGTCCTCACCAGGGCCGGCCATTTTCATTTTGGCTGCGTGAATTAAAAAGGGGAAGCGCCCTGGAACTTCAGCGGTGTCGCCGTCCGACCTGGTCGAGTTTGTATGCGCCGATTTTGCGGCTTAGGGTGTTGCGGTGCATGCCTAGGACCTTTGCTGCGCGCGACTGATTGCCGTTCAGTTTTTCCAGCACGCGGCGGATAAATTTTTTCTCGAACTCCGTCACTGCTTCCTCGAGCAAAATTCCGCGCTCGACCATGAATCCCACCAGCGACTCCAATTGATCTTTCACGTTTTTGCGCTCCGCGAGTGCGCAGGGAACAATGGCCGGCGACGATGGTCGCAATACAGACGTGCAAGGATGCGGCGGTGTGAGCATGCCGCGTCAAATCCGAATGTCGAATCGAGCGCTCCAACCCGGCGCTGGAGTCCAGTCCTTAATCCAACGGATTCCCGGTGACTTTCTCGTAGGCTTCGCGGTACTTCGCCTGCGTCGCTTTAACCACGTCCGCGGGAAGCTCCGGGCCCGGCGCTTGTTTGTTCCAGCCGATGCGTTCCAGGTAGTCGCGAACGTATTGCTTGTCAAAAGATGGTTGAGCCTTGCCGGGAGCATATTGATCCGCGGGCCAGAAACGCGATGAATCGGGAGTGAGCGCTTCGTCAATCCAGATCAGCTCGTCCCCAATCAGGCCAAATTCAAATTTTGTGTCGGCGATGATGATTCCGTGTTTCGCCGCGCGATCCGACGCTTGCTGGTAAATTTTCAGGCTGATATCGCGAATCTTTTCCGCCAGGGGGCGCCCGATCTGCGCAACCGTTTCCTCGAACGAAATATTTTCGTCGTGGCCGGTGGTCGCTTTCGTCGAGGGCGTGAAAATAGGCTCGGGCAGGCGGTCCGACTCGCGCAGGCCTTTCGGCAGTGAGATTCCGCAGATCGCTCCGGTCTTCTGATAATCCTTCCAGCCGGAGCCGGAAATGTACCCGCGCACGACGCACTCGACGGGCAACGGGTCAGTCTTACGGACGACCATTGCGCGTCCGCGCAGCGACGCGGCATAGGGGGCGAGGGCGCCAGGGAACTCCGTGCCGGACAGGACATGATTAGGCACGACATTCGCCAGGGTTTCAAACCAGAACAGGGAAATCTGGGTCAGCACTTTCCCTTTGTCGGGAATCGGAGTCGGCAGCACCACATCGAACGCCGACAAACGATCCGTGGCCACGATCAGCAGCTTTTCGCCAAGTTCGTAAATATCGCGAACTTTGCCCCGGCCGCGAAGCTTGAGTGCTGGAAAATCGGTTTGTGAGATAACGGTAGTCATTTGTGGAGTAGCCACGAATTTGTTCCCTCGAATTATTCCTGGATGAAGAGAGACGGTATTCTAGCGCCGCGGATTAAGTTGTCAACCTTTAAGAGAAAATATCCAGAGGCCGCTAAAAGCCGACGATGGGCTGTCGTCAGGCGCGAGACAAAACGTTTTCTATTTTTCTACGCCGCTCGTTTAGGCTGCGTTGCTCGCGGCGTTGGGAGCCGCCAGCGCGGGCGCTTCCTCCCATTTCACCGACACGAGCTTCGATACGCCCGGCTCCTGCATCGTGACGCCATAGAGCACGGAACCCATTTCCATGGTCTTGCGGTTGTGGGTGACCACGATGAACTGGGTCTGCGCGCACATGTCCTGGAGCATGCGGTTGAAGCGGCCGACGTTGGCTTCGTCGAGCGGTGCGTCGACTTCGTCAAGAATACAGAAGGGGCTCGGCGAGTACTTGAATACGGCGATCAGGAGCGCGAGAGCGGTGAGGGCTTTCTCGCCGCCGGAAAGCAGCAGAATATTCTGCAAGCGTTTGCCCGGAGGCTGCGCCACGATGTCGATTCCGGTTTCGCCGGAGCTGTCCGGCTCGCCGAGACGCATTTCACCGTGGCCGCCGCCGAAGAGCGACTGGAAGGCGATCGTGAAATGCGCGTTGATGAAATTGAAAGCTTCCTCGAATTTCTGCTTGGAGACAGCGTCGAGCTCGTTGATGGTGAGTTGCGTATTCTGAATCGAAGTCACCAAGTCATCGCGTTCGCGGCGGAGGAAGGTGTCGCGTTCTTCGCATTCCTTGAATTCCTCGAGGGCCATCATGTTGACGGGGCCCATGGCGTCCACCCGCGCTTTCATTTCGTTATAGCTGGTTTCGGCGGCGACGAGTTCTTCGCCGACGAGCAATTGAGGCTGCAGCGCGATCAATTCTTCGGGCTGCGCGTTGAGTTCGGTCACGCAGGTTTGGCGCAGGTAATCGCGATCCGCGTCATTCCGGGCTTTTTCGATTTGGCGCTGGCTGCGTTCGGCGCGCAATTCCTCGAGGGAGGTACGTTTGCCGCGTAGTTCTTCATCCAGGCGCGATGTCCGGGTGCGCGCGATTTCCCATTCCGCATCGAAGGCTGCCTTTTGTTGTTCCAGCCGTGTTTTCTCCTTGCGTAGCTCTTCGGCCTGCACGGTGAGCTGCTGGCAGGAGGCTTCGAGGGCCGCCGTTTCGCGGATCATGCCGGTGTGCTGATCGCGCAAGGAGAGAGTACGTTCCGAGGCGAGACCGGTTTCCTCGGCCAGATGGTGCTCGGCGGATTCCGCGCTGGTCAAGCGCTCGGACATGGTGGCCAGCTCTTCACGCCGCGCGACGACATTTTCCTGCATCGCCTGGAAATCATTGCGCAGACGCGAGAGCGTTGCGAGTGCGCCCGCGCTTTCGGTTTCGGCAGCTTCGCGCGACTGCAAGGCCTCCGCATGATCGCTGCGCGCCTGGGCCGCACGCTGCCGCGCCGACTCCGCCTGCGCGCGGAGGCGTGAAATTTCGTCGCGTTCGGAGGAGAATTGCGCTTCGATCCGCCGCAGTTCCGCACGCGCCTGATCGCGCTGATGCGTCGCGGCGACGAGCGCCTTCTCCGCCTCCATCTGTTGCGCGATTGCCCTCGTCACGTGCTGTTCACCCGCTGCGATTTCACCTTCGATGTAGGTCACCTGGGCCTGCATTTCGTTTGCAGACAGTTCGAGCCGCGCCGCTTCCGCTTCGTGCTGCCGCAGTTCGCGCTTCAGGGCGAGAGGACCCGCATCCCCCGCGCGTCCGCCGGAAACCATGCGCCCGTGATAGC
>Ga0302325_10006691_pt1 | contig 25796 bp, 23 predicted proteins | sample Palsa_T0_2_FD_201948 | JGI IMG/M metagenome (GOLD analysis project Ga0302325, IMG submission 201948) | Peat permafrost microbial communities from Stordalen Mire near Abisko, Sweden - Palsa_T0_2 | ecosystem: Environmental > Terrestrial > Soil > Palsa > Peat permafrost | place: Sweden: Abisko... | reverse complement strand
TCGCTGCGGTTTCGAACATGGCTTCAGCGTTGGCATCGCTCGCGAGCAGCGGTCGCACGTAGCGAAGTTCAGCGTGAAGGACCGGCGCCGGGGTCTTGGCGGCGATGGCCTCCATGTCGGCCATGATTTCGCGGGCCGCGTCGGTCTGACCGCTGCGAGCCGCAGCATCCATGAGGTCCGCGATGCTGAAGCACCGCATGAAGGAGTGGTAGACCGGGTCGCTCGGGTTGTGGATGCGCTGCAGGTGCTCGAAAGCGTCGGCGTAGTGACCATCGGCCAGAGCCGCAAGTCCGCGGACATGCTGAATCAGCGCCAGCAGGGCGCGAGCACCCCTGGTGATGCCGAACTGCTCGGCCTCGGCAGCGCGCGCCTCGGCGACCGCCAGATCGCCCCGGAACGCAGCGAGCATCGCCTGGATCGTTCGGGCCGTGAACTGGATCGTGGGCTGTGCGGTCTCGCCGGCCAGTTGCTCGGCCTCTTGCGCGACAGGAATTCCGACGCCAAGGTCGACTCTTTGTGCGCTGCTCCACGCCTGCTGGGTCAGGGCGCGAGCCAGGAGCCCCAGCCGTCCCCGAGTCCGCAGGCCCGAGACCGCTGTCGAAAGCAGGGGCGCCGCGGTGTCAAAGGCCCCGATGGCGTTCGCCGCCGTCCCAGCAACGCGCGCATCATCTGCGTCTGAGGCGTCGGGCTGGGTCAGCACCGACAGGCGCTCCATCACGGCAGCGCCGCGGTCGACCGGGGCGGCGAACGCGAGGATCGCTAGGAGCCTGGGATCGTGCTCGTCCGCCCGCACCCGATCCGCAGCGTCGACGATACGTTGGCGGACTCGATGGCCGGGGTCCGTCCACCACGATTGGATCGCCGCGCTCCACAGAATCTTCAGCGCAAGATCGCTCTCGCCGTGCTGAGTCAGCCCATTGGCTGCATCGACCATCGCCTCGAACCGGTCGGCTCCGCCTGCCTGCTGGCCGTCGAACACTCCTCGCAACCAACGCAGGTGGGATCGCTCAAGCGAACCTAGCTCGAGCGGCTCGGCTTCGGTCACGAGCCGGCTCACCAGATCCCGGTAGCCGAGCTCGAACCCCAGTTCCGCAGCGCGGAGCAGCCGCCGGCCACGGTGGGTCGCGCCGTCGCTCAGCTCAGCTGCACGCTCAAGCGCGGCCACTGCGACGGCGCTCGCGCCATGGTGCTGTGCCCGCTGCGCGGCCGCCTCAAGTTCGGAGGCGATCGATTCGTTAGGCCCGATGACCGACGCTGCGCGGTGCCACACGCGCCGGTCTGGTTGATCGACGAGAACGTCGGCCAGGGCCGCATGCGCCGCGTGACGCTGGGAGATGCTCGCCCCCTGGACGATCGCCGCTCGCATCAACGGGTGGCGGAAAGTGAACTCCGTCTCATCCAGTTCTGCCAGCCGAGCCGCGACAGCCGGCACCACGGCCTCGATCGTCAACGTATGGCCGGTCAGCAGCGAGGTCGCGGCCAGCGCCTCACTCACGGACGGTCCGTCGTTGAGTGCGGCAACGAGCAGCGCCGTACGCGTGGTGGCGGGCATGTCCAACGCGCGCGACGCGAATGCTCGCTGGAGCCGGGTTGTCAGCGGCAGCCAAGCTGGCAGGCGGGCTTGCGCGCGGAGATCACCGAAGCCGGCTGGCAATTCCACCAGCGCGAGCGGGTTTCCGCTCGCCTCACCCAGCACTCGCTGACGCACGGCCGGCGACAGCTCCGGGCTGTCACGGTCAAGCAGCGCCGCCGCCGCGGCCGGGTCCAGCGCGTCGAGGCGCAGCCCAGGGAGCGCGGGCTCGTCAAGCGGGCTGTTGAAGCCATCACGGATAGCGGCGACCAAGAGGATCGGTTCGTGTTCCAGACGCCGCGCGATGAAGCCCAGAACGTCGGCGCTTGAGCGATCGAGCCAGTGGGCATCGTCGGCGATTACCAGAACCGGGGTGCGGGCCGCCGCATTTGAGAGCAGGTCGAGCGCGGCGAGCGCCGTCAGGAAGAGATCCGGAGCAGGCGGCTCAGCTCGTCCGAACGCCGCGAGAATCGCGGTGCGCTGCGGGCCGGTCAGCTCGTCGATGCCGGTCAGGATGGGCTGCAGAAGCTGGTGCAGCCCGGCGAACGGAAGCTTCGCCTCGGATTGCACACCGGTGGCCCTGAGCACCCGCATTCCGTGATCGTCCGCGCGTGCCGCCGCGGCCGCGAGCAACGCTGACTTGCCGACTCCGGGCTCGCCGCTGAGGATCAACGCGTCGCCGTGTTCGAGCAGGCCGTCGATCAGTGCATCTACCCGCTGCAACTCGAATTCGCGCCCGATCAACGAAGTCCGCATCACCATCGCGTGGTCCACCATTCTCAGCTCAGGTTCTCCGCATCGTCGCACGGGAGGCTCGGAACGCCCAACGGACCGAGGCCGCAACTGCAGTCACGTGACTCAAGACGACGACTCCCGGCTCGCCGTAGCGTTGCCGTCATGCCGATCACTGGACCAGAAAGGCGTGATGAGTCCCCTGCACGTCCGAGGAACGGGAGCACACCGACGGTCCTGCTGGTGCACGGTGCGTTTACTGACGCGTCGAGTTGGTCCGGTGTGATCGGTGAGCTGCTCGCCGCGGGCCTCGACGTAGTCGCGCCGGCAAACCCGCTACGCGGGCTGGTGTCTGATGCTGGCTATCTTGCGAGCGTCGCCGAGGAAATTGATGGTCCGGTCCTGCTGGTCGGCCACTCCTACGGCGGCGCGGTCATCACCGTCGCGGGCGCCCTGGCCGCCAACATCCTCGGGCTTGCGTACGTCGCCGGGTTCGCCATCGATGAAGGAGAGAGCGCTCTCAATGTCAGCAGCGGATTCCCCGAGACACTTCTGAGCGCGGCACTGCGTCCGGCCACCTTCCCGGACACAGACGGCAAACCGATCACCGAGCTCTACATCGACCGAGAGGCGTTCCCCAAGGTATTCGCCGCCGATCTCCCGCTGCTCACCGCTACCGCGGCTGCTGCCACCCAGCGCCCGATCGCCGCGGCGGCGCTCGAGGAGAAGTCACCGTCGGCGGCCTGGAAGTCGCTGCCCAGCTGGTACGTCGTCGCCACCGCCGACCGGATCGTCCACCCCGATGCGCAGCGGTTCATGGCCAAACGCGCCGGGGCGCACACGGTCGAACTGGACGGGTCGCACGCAATCGCCGGCTCGCGGCCCGCTCTGATCGCGGGGCAGATCCGCACGGCCGCCGGCGCCGTCCGCCGACCCACCGTGACATCAAACCGGTGAGACCAAACGAGCTGCCCTCTCACCGGGCCAACCGAGAGTGAGTGCCATGACGCCAGACACACCCGCACCGAATACTCCGAAGACGATCGTGCTGATCCACGGACTGTGGATGACCGCTCTGAGCTGGGAGCACTGGGTTGAGCGCTACGAGGACCGCGGATTCCACGTGATCGCGCGGAGCTGGCCTGGGATGGACGGCGACATCGATGCGTTGCGCGGCGATCCGTCCGGGATCGAGCACCTGGGCATCGAGGAGATCGTTGACTACTACGCCGCGATCATCGCCGAGCTGGATCGGCCGCCGATCATCATGGGCCATTCGTTTGGCGGTGCGTTCACGCAGATCCTGCTGGACCGCGGCTTGGGCGCGGCCGGCGTCGCGATCGACTCCGGGCCTGTCAAGGGCCTGCTGGCGCTCCCGACATCGACTCTGAAGACCGGTTTTCCGGCTCTGAAAAACCCGGCGAACAACCACCGGGCCGTGCCGTTGACCGCGGAGGAATTTCACTACGCATTCACCAACACCCTGAGCGATGAGGAGTCACTGGCCGTGTATGAGCGCTACGCGGTGCCGGGCCCGGGCCGCGTCCTGTTCCAGGGAGCGTTCGCCAACTTCAACCCGCACTCGCCCGCGGCTGTTGACTTCAAGAACAGCAGCCGCGCGCCGTTGCTATTCATCGCTGGAGGCAATGACCACGTCGCGCCTGCGTCGCTGAACGAATCGAACCTCGAGCACTACCGCAAGTCGGACGCGATCACCGAGCTCAAGGAGTTCCCCGGCCGCTCGCACTACACGCTCGGCCAGGAGGGCTGGGAGGAAGTCGCCGACTACGCCCTCGACTGGGCCGTCAGCCACGCCACCCAGCCCGCAGCGGTCTGAATCGAAAGTCCGAGCAGCAAACCAACAGGAGTGGTCATGGATCTCGAACTCACCGAGAAGGTCGCAGTCGTGACGGGGGCGAACAAGGGCATCGGCCTTGCCGTCACGCAGGCGCTGTTGGCCGAGGGCACATACGTCGTTGCCGGCTCGCTGAGCACCGAGAACCTCGACGGCATCGACCGCGTGATCGCCGTTCCAGTGGACCTGACGGCACCGGACGGGCCGGCCTTGCTGGTGCAGCGCGCGGTCGACGAGCACGGACGGCTCGATGTGCTGGTCAACAACGTCGGGGCGGTCCGGATCCGCGTGGACGGGTTTCTGGGCACCAGCGACGAGGCGTTCGAATGGGCGCTGCAGATGGACTTCTTCACCGGCCTGCGCGCTACGCGAGCCGCTCTGGGTCCGATGCTTAAGCAGCGCTCGGGATCGATCGTCAACGTCGCCTCGGTCAATTCGTTCTTTCAGCCCGACGCCGCCACGATCGACTATGGCGTGGCCAAGGCCGCGGTGGTGAACCTGAGCAAGTCGCTCGCGCAGGAATTCGGTCCACAGGGCATCCGGGTCAACTGTGTTTCGCCGGGCCAGGTCAGCACCGACCTCTGGCTCGGCGATCACGGTGTCGCGGAGACGATCGGAAAGGCCACCGGCGTCGATGCCAACACGGTCCGTGAGACGGCCGTCGCCAGCATCGCCACCGGACGGTTCACCACGCCCGGAGAGGTCGCAACGCTCGTCACGATGCTGGCCTCTGAGCGCACAGCCAACATCACTGGCGTGAACTACGTCATTGATGGCGGTCTGATCAAGACGACCTGAGGAGGCGAATGCCTGATCGCCGCAAGCGGCTCGCTCTTCTTGCGGCGATCATGGGCTCGTTCGTGGTGGGGCTCGATGCGACCGCGGTGAACGTCGCTTTGCCCGCGATTCGCGCCGACCTCGGTGGCGGGCTGGCGGGGCAGCAGTGGGTCTCCAACGCGTACCTGCTCGCGCTCGGATCGCTGATCCTCGTCGGGGGCTCGCTCGGCGACGTGTTCGGCGAGCGACGCGTGTTCTCCATCGGTGTCGCGGGCTTCGGGCTGGTCTCGCTGCTGTGCGCGGTTGCCCCGAGCATCGAGGTGCTCGTCGCCTGCCGAACTCTTCAGGGGGCGTTCGGGGCACTGCTGACCCCGAGCGCGCTGGCGGTGCTCGTCGCAGTATTCCCGAAGAACGAACGGGGCGCGGCGATCGGCTCGTGGACCGCGTGGGGCGGGATCGCAACCGTCATCGGCCCGCTGGCCGGTGGGTTTCTCGTGCAGACGGTCTCGTGGCGGTTGATCTTCGCCGTGAACATCCCGTTCGTGGTGATCACGCTGATGCTCGTCGCTCGGGCGGTGCCGGCCCGCGATCGCGGTGCCGCGCACGCACGCGTTGACTGGCTCGGCGCGGCGCTGACGTTCTTTGGCCTCGCCGGCCCCGTCCTGGCGTTGATCCGCCAGCCGGTCGTCGGGTGGAGCAGCTTTCAGGTTTGGGGTCCGGCGCTCGGCGGCCCCGCGTTGCTATTGCTGTTTGTGTGGTACGAGCGGCGCTCGCCCGCCCCGATGTTGCCGCTCGACCTCTTCAAGCGACGCAACTTCACTGTAGGCAACCTACAGACGTTCACGATGTACGGCGGCCTAGGGATCACATTCTTCCTGCTGGTGCTGTTTCTGCAGGAAGTCGCAGGCTACCGCCCGCTCGAGGCAGGCGTCGCGCTGATGCCTTTAACGCTCGTGATGTTCTCCCTCTCAAAGCGCACGGGCCGACTGGCGGACCGCCTCGGTCCGCGGCTCTTCATGGGCTTCGGGCCTTTGACCGCGGCGCTCGGCCTGGCGCTGATGCTGCGCCTGGATGCGCACGTGAGCTACCTCACGGTCCTCCTACCGGCGCTACTGCTGTTCGCGATCGGTCTGGCGTGCACCGTCGCGCCGCTCACCGCTGCCGTCCTCTCAGACGCCGAGGAGTCAAACGCCGGGATCGCGTCCGGAGTGAACAACGCGATCGCGCGTATCGCAGGCCTGCTCGCGATTGCCGCCGTCGGCGCGGTCATCTCCGCGCAGTTCACCTCGTCGCTCAACGCACAGCTTGCAGGCGTGCCTCTCACCGCTCAGGACCGAACCGTGGTCGCGCAGGCACGGAGCCAGACGCTAACGAGCGTCAGTCCATCACGCGCCGGCACACAGGTTTCGCTCGCCGTCCAAATCGCCTCGGTCGACGCGTTCCATACCGGGATCGAGATCGCCTCATCGCTCGTCGCGCTCGGTGGACTGATCGGCCTGGCGGGAATCCGCAACCCCCGTCGCGTCGTGCAGTGTGAGGACTGCGCCGGCGGTCAGCTCGCCGGTCAGCCCTTGGACGCAGCGCGCCCTCGGGCGTCCGGGTGCGCTACGAAGACACCGTCCGGCGTCCAACCGCACGGCCGGGTCTGAGCTTTGTAGTCATTGACCGACGACGTCAAGGAGGTACCAGGTGGAGCATGAAGACATGTTCACTACAGCCACAGATCCAACGCGCTTGTGGCCAGACGCTGCCCGTCTCGCGGTGACCGTGTCGATGCAGTTGAAGGCCGGTGGGCAACCGATCTCGGGCGCCGGGGGACCGATCACCGAGCCGATCCGGGCGGGCTACCCCGATCTCGGCCAGAACTCCTTCTGCCATCCCGTAGGAGAACGCAGCACCGGCGACGAGCACTCCGACGGCGGCGAGTACCGACCAGAAATAGGCCTCTCGCCCGTACCCCAATGGATGTCGATCGTCGCGATCGCGGGCGCCTCGGCGTTGAGCGACGAGCAGTCGAGCCGCAGGCCATCGGTGGAAGCGCGTTGGGCCTCGCCCTGGTCGACAGTCGACCGAAGATATGTTCCGCAGAGCCAGATGTAGTCGAGATGTCAGCCGCGCTGTCGGCGCCGGCCGGCCTCCCGGAGCTAGTTCTCGCCCCAGCGACCGTCGCCGTGATCGCGCGGCGAGCCTTCGCCGTAGAACTCCCTGGCGAGGGCCAGTAGGTTCGCCTCGGTCAGGTCCTCATCGTCGGACTCGATCGAGCCGACGATCCGTTTCATCAGGTCATGGTCGTGTTGTGCCATTAGACTGACATCCTGATTTTGTCAACCTAAACTGACGCGGCAGACCACCACACCGGAGTGCCACAGATGGCCGTTCGCGGACGTACAGAATCACGGCCGCAGCCGGATCGCTGAGGCAAGCGGGACCGGGGTTCGGAGCGATAGCCGAACGACACCCTGCATAGTGATCGTCAACCACGTTGCGTGGGGCACGTGATGGCCGCCAGCGGGGAGTTCCCCTTGGCCGCCGACACCTCATCGACAATCACAGTTACCGGACAAGTCTGCGGCTTCCCCCAAGGTCAAGGTCAAGCCGCCGCGTTGAGGAAACGTGGATCGGTACCCCCGGAGCTAGCCTGTGGTGCCGGCCACCCGCTCCTTGCCGATCACCAGCGCCTGCGCCGCCGACGGGGAGAGATGCCTCTGGCCGTCGTGAAACTCCGCGTGCACAGCCACCAAGCATCAGTTCTCCTCCGTCGCCATTGGGGTCGCAGGCGCGTCGCTTCGGGACCGAGTAGCCCGGAGTGGCAGTGACGATCCGCGCTCCGACGCCTGACCTCGCAACGCATCTGAAACGAGCGCTGATGCTCGGGCATCGACGCCGGCTACTGGTGCTTCCTCGGGGGTATCTCTGGGCGCGGTTGCGTCGTCAGCCGGCCTCGGCCAGTTCGGGCACGAACCGCGCGGCGTCGATCGTGCCCACGCCGGTAGTGAGGTCGTATCCGCGTCGGGCGGCGTAGCCCTTGACTGTGGTCGTCTTGCCGGAGGCCGATCGGAACGCCACGGTGTTGTTTCCCGTCGTGACATCGACGATCCCGGGGGCATGGGAGTGCGCCAGCCGGTACAGCGCCGGGTTGATCAGCCCAAGGCGGCGTTTGTGCAGCCGGGTGCGGGCGTACTGATCGGCGATCGCGATGATGCCGGCGAACTCCGGGGTGGCCTCGCTGGTCCCGCCGTTCACCGGCGCCCAGCCTCCGGCCACCGCGCCGGGATACGTCTCATACAACATCACCCCGCCGCTGAGCGCCGCGCTCATCGACACGTCGGGGACGCCCCGGCGGTCGCCGACGATCGCGCGCACCCCGTCCTGGTAGGACGGGCGCGAGAAGATCATCGACACACCGCCGCTGCTCCCCCAGGGGACCGGCGGTGGCGAGTGGCTCGTCGCCTCGGAGATCAGCGGATTGTCGGTGTCATTCCAGACTGTGTCAGGCGATGTCCGCTGGCCGGCGGCGTCCAGATGGAGCTTGGTGCCGCCGACGGCGGTGACGAGCGGATCCGAGGCGGGCCATTGCACGACGCGATGGGCGTACAGACCCCCGCCGGGCTTGGGGCCGGTCACGCCGTTGTCGTTGGTGGCCGCCAGCACGGTGACGTGATGGCGCTCGGCGTTGCGGTAGGCGAAGCGCAGCCGGGCGATGCGGGCCCGGCCGAAGTTCTGCTCGGGCAGGCTAAAGCTCTGGCTGATGACGTCGCCGAGATTGTGGTCGATGACGTAGTTCTCAGCCGCCATGTACTGCGGGAAGCCGCGACCAGCGGCGTTCTCCTGCACCGGCGTCTCAACCAGCAGGATGCTGGCGCCGGGAGCGATCGCGTGCGACCACTCCACGTCGAGCGTGGTCTCACTGGCCTTCTCGACCATGCCCGCATTCTTGGCGCTAAACGGGGGGATCGCGCCGACCGGCTGCAGCACGCGCAGCACCGGTGGGTTGGGCAACCCGAACGCGCGGTCAAATACCCTCAGGTCATGGCCGATCGTCGGGGAGCCGAACGGGTCGACGATCACGATCGTGCTGCCCCGGCCGTTCAGGCCCTCGCGGTATAGCGGCCGCAGATCATAAGCGCGCTGCAGCTCTGGCGGCGCATAGCAGGGAAGGTGCAGGACCTGCAGGCAACGCGCCAGCGTGGGCGGTGCGAGCACCGACTGAGCCGACGGGCGGGCATCCGGGGACGCCTGTGCCCCGGCGCCGCCGTTTACCAGCGCCACCACCCCGAGGGCCGCGAGCACGCTACCAACAGCCACGCCAGCCATACGGGTCTTCCTTCCAGCACTCATCGCGAACCTCCGGGCAACAGTGTCGTCAGCGGGTCACGGCGCATGCACCATATGCAGCGCCGATCCGCCGGGCAAGTCCGTCACGCCTCCAGCCGGTTGCTCTGCCAGTGCGCTCGCCAGCCCTCGAAACGCCCGCGGTGGGGCGCCCGATCGAGATCTGCCGGCTGTCGGGCTTGGCGTCCGGGGCGACAGCGACACCTAGATCATCGGAGCGACACGCGATCTGCGCCTTTTGCTCCTCTTCGAAGTGCAGCCGGCTGACGCTCCAGGTCCTACTCTCTGCTCGAAGCCGGCGCGGGTCGCGGCACTGTTGAGCTGCGCGGCGGTGATCGCTCGTAGGCGAGTGGCGTGCTTGGTGATCGTCCAGCGCGTTGACTGCTGGGTCAGGATCGGGAATCGCACGGTGTGCAGCGGGCCTGTCACATGACTACAATTCTGGTCATGTCTGAGACCTTGCCCCTCGCGTCGGTCAAGTCGCGCTTCTCTGAGCTGGTCGACCGCGTCCAACGTCAGCAAGACCGCATCGTCGTGACCCGAAACGGCCGGCCGGCAGCTGTGTTGATCAGTACCGACGATCTTGAGAGCCTCGAGGAAACGCTCGCCGTGATGTCTGACCGCTCGCTGAGCCGGCAGATCCGAGCCAGCCAGCAGGCCGTCACCGACGGCGAGTCCGGTAGCGACCTCGAAGCGCTCCGCGCAGATCTTCAGCGTCGACGTGCCAGGCATCATTGACAGGGACGCTGTGGCGCCCAGAGGTGATGGCGCCTGCCCGGCGCCAGTTTGACCGGCTCGCGATCGAGGTCGCCGCAGCCTTACTTGAGACCCTGGAAGCGATTCGCGGCAACCCGAAGCGACTCGGCGAGCGGCTGATGTTGGAGCACGAGGGTCGATTCTCGGCTCGACGGGGTCCCTACCAGGTGATCTACGAGCTGGACGAGACCCAGCATCTCGTCCGCGTGGTGGCGATCGGACACCGCCGCGATGTCTACCGCCCCCACTGACAGATCGCGTCGCTCCCGCCTCAGTCAGCCATCAGCGATCAAGCAGTAGCCATGACCCTATCGCCGAGAGGCTGCGCCGCCGACGCTTCCGCTCCGAGTCGAGATAGAACGAGCAGAAGCTTGAGTCCGGCGGCCACTGCGGCAGCTGTGGGGTGCGATCGCCGAGGTCGATGTCGAGTTCGCCCATCACCTGCACCACTTCTGGATGGACTTGGTCGGCCGGGGTCGTCCCGGCCGAGAGCCCGCGGTGGGCGCGCCGGCAGCCGCGCGCTCAAACAGCGCCTGGCTCATCTGAGAGCGTCCAGCGTTCTGCAGGCAGACAAACAGTACCGTGGCCATGTCCGAGAGTATTGCATTGACAATGATCACTTGAATCGATATTTGTGTATTGATGAGTGTCGATCTAGAACTGGCCCCCAAGACCAAGCGCCCCGCCGGGGAGGCATGCTGCACGCCTGTCGTCTACCCCGATGTCGACCGCGACCACGCAGTCCGGATCGCCGAGGTCGCCAAGGCGCTCGGTGACCCCGTCCGGGTACAGCTAATCGACGTGCTCAGAAAGCACGCCGGGAAGGTCTGCGTGTGTGAGCTGGTGCCGCTGTTCGATCTCTCCCAGCCGACCGTCTCCCATCACCTCAAGGTGCTGCGCCAGGCCAGGCTGGTCGGCTCCCAGCGCCAGGGGCTGTGGGCCTACTACTACGTGATCCCCGACGCGCTGGCCGAGCTCGCCGGCTGGCTGACCTAGCCCTCTCTGACAAGGAGCCGTTGTGACCGTCCCCACCGATCAGACCAAGCTGCGCGACGTCGTGCGCGCCCGCTACGCCGCCGCCGCGACCATTACCACCGAACGCAACGCCAGCTGCTGCAGCGCCGAGGGCGCGATCATCACCCACGAACAACGCGAACAGTTCGGCTCCCCGCTGTATGACGCTGAGGACCGCGACCAGCTCCCCGACGCTGCGGTGCTCGCCTCACTCGGGTGCGGCAACCCAATCGCGATCGCCGAGCTGCACGAAGGCGAGACCGTCCTCGATCTCGGCTCAGGCGGCGGGATCGACGTGCTCCTGTCCGCCAAGCGCGTCGGGCCGACCGGCCTCGCCTACGGGCTGGACATGACCGACGAGATGCTCGACCTGGCACGCCGCAACCAGGCCGAGGCCGGCGTCAGCAACGTGCAATGGCTGCGTGGCCACATCGAAGAGATCCCGCTCCCCGCCGACAGCGTCGACGTGATCATCTCCAACTGCGTGATCAACCTCTCCGGCGACAAGCTGCAAGTGCTCCGCGAAGCCACGCGGGTGCTCAAGCCTGGCGGCCGGTTCGCCGTCTCAGATGTCGTCGCCGATCTCGACATGGACCAGGCCACCCGCACCGACATGCAGGCCTACACCGGCTGCATCGCCGGGGCGCTGACCCGTGACGAGTTCACCGAGGCGCTCACCGCCGCCGGGCTGACCAACATCACGATCACCGAGACCCACCGCGTCCACGCGGCCGCGGCCTCGGCGATCGTTCGCGCCACCAAGCCCGACTCCGGCTGCTGTTCGACAACCGCCCAGGCGTCCTGCTGTGAGCCGTCTGCAAAGGATGGCTGCTGCGACACCGCGGCGACCAGCTCCGGCGGGTGCGGCTGCCAATAGCTGGCTCCGGGACTCTCAGTGTGGTGCCGGTCGGGCCTTGCATTCGCGCGCGTGTAGTGGACCCGATAGAAGCGTGGCAGCGCCGCTACTGAGGAATGTCCACCAGAAGTCCGCTTCATCGGTTCAAGCGTGTGAAGGGATTTATGGATGGTGACGAGCGGTCGATAGGGTCTGTGGATGTGGAGTCCGAAGCTCCCTTTCCGGTGGTCAGGTACACGCCGGTCGCCGTGGTGCGGTCGCCATTTCGGACCCTTGACGGCATGCCTCTGCAGTCGGTCGCGGCTCCTGACGTCCTGGCGCAGGTCGAGGTCAGGCCAGAACTGGAGCCTGGTCTTCGCGATCTGGACGGGTTCTCGCATCTGCACCTGATCACCCACCTGCATCGCGGTCGACCCGGCGGGCTCGAGGTCGTGCCGTTTCTGGATGACTCGGTACGCGGGATCTTCGCCACACGATCGCCCCGCATCCAAACCCGGTCGGTCTCTCCGTGGTTCGCCTCCTCGGGGTCAACGGGAGTGTGCTGCAGATCCGCGGGGTGGATCTGCTCGACGGGACCCCGGTGCTCGATATCAAACCGTACGTGCCGGCGTTCGATTCCGTCGCCGCTGAACGCACCGGTTGGCTGGCGGCGGCCGGCGGACGCGTGCATGAGCTCAGAGCAGATCGACGTTTCGATGATCGCTGAATGAGCCCAGCGTCGGATCCGGATCCCCCAGCCGCCGGGATCGCCTGCGACACTCCGCCGGAGCGCGACGGCGAGCGTGCGCGCTGGAACCGAAAGTACGCCGAGCGCGGCGTCGACGCGCTGCGGCGGTCGCCGGCGGAGTGGCTGGCAGATAACGAAGATCTGCTGGTCGGAGCGCCCGGCCGACGCGCTCTGGATATCGCGTGCGGCGATGGACGCAACGCGGGCTATCTCGCGAAGCTTGGGTTCACGGTCGACGCGGTCGACATCTCTGACGTTGCGGTCGCCGCCCTGCGCGCCGCCGCGGCCGAGCTTCAGGCATCGGTCAACTCCCTGCGAATCGATCTAGAAGGCGAGCCGTTACCAGCGGCCGACTACGACGTGATCGTCCAGTTCAACTATCTCCAGCGAAGCCTGTTACCGGTGCTGCCCAGCGCGCTTGCCCCCGGCGGGATCCTGATCGTCGAAACCATGACCCGAGCACACGCCGACCACGTCGCCAGCCCGATGGATGCACGGTTCCTGCTGGAGCCCGGGGAGCTCCGCACCGCCTTCCCCGAGCTTGAGATCCTCCGCTACCGAGAAGGCGTATTTCGGCGTGGCAACCGCCATCGAGCCCTCGCCAGCCTCGTCGCACGACATCGGCACGCGGCTGATCCTCCGCCCACGCCGTAGACGATCCGCGATCTATGATCTTTCGGTGGGCGTACTGCTGCGCAGGACGGGCGACGGGGACGAGGTGCTCGCCGAATGGGCACCCTCCGATGAGGCCTCGGTCGTAGCGGCCGAGGAGACCTACCGCCACTGGCTCGACCAGGATTACGAGGCCGTTCAGAGCGACGGCACCTACTTCGAGCCGATCGAGGGCGATGTCTTCCCGGTCGAAGCCGAGCAGGTCATTCTCAGCACGGGCATGGGCGGCGGCTGACCGCTCGGCTCCGGCGTCCGTCAGCGGATGCGTCGCCCCATCTCCGTGGTGTCATAGCCGCCGAGCTGCTCGACTGAGGCGCGGAACTCCGGGGTGTCGAGCAGGCGCCACAGCGGGGCGAACAGGTCGCTGTCGAGCATCCCCGCCTCGAGGACGAGGTCATACGGCTCCTGGGTGACGGGCACGAACTCAAGCTCGAAGGCGCGGGCAGCTGCCCTGACGCCCATCCCGCAGTCGGCTCGGTCTCCCGCGATCGCCGCGGCGACGGCGAGATGGGTCGGCTCTTCGCGTGCGTAGCCGGTGATCGTTGCTGGGTCGATGCCTTCGCGCGCGAGCTCGTAGTCCAGCAGCACCCGCGTCCCGGCGCCGCGCTGGCGGTTGACGTAGCGAAGATCGGGCCGCGCGAGGTCGGCGACTCCCGTCAGTTGCAGGGGGTTCCCGGGCGCGACGATCAACCCCTGCTCGCGATGCACGAGCCGGACGACCGCGATCGGCCGATCCCCCAGGAGACGGTCGATGTACGGGAGTGTGTACTCGCCGGTCTGGGGATCGAGCAGGTGTGACCCGGCGAAATGGCAGAGTCCGTCGCGGAGCGCGATCAGGCCGCCCATTGATCCGACGTTGCCCGAGACCAGGGTCACGTTCGGGTCGATTGACCGAAGCTCAGACGCGGCCAAGTCAAGGATCATGTCGTGGGAGCCGATCGCGACGATCGTCTGCTCAATCTGCTCCAAGCCGCGCAGCAACAGAACGTCGACCTGCTCTGCCGCGTGGTGGCCTTCCACGTCGGCGCGGACGACGAGCAGCCCGTCGGCGCGGACCAGGGAGGTCAGCACTCCCGCTCCCCTGGGCAGTGGTGACGCGACCAGCGAGTCGCCCACGCGCCCGAGCCGGACCCGGACCCAGTCGTCGACGCCGATCGCGGACGCGAGCTTGCGTGCCAGCCGCGCCGGGGCGACCTGCCGGCGTGTGACCGACGCTCCTTCGAGGTCGGCGATCAAGGGCGCGGCGAAGATGTCGAACGTCAACGACGCGGACACCGGGTAGCCCGGCGCGCCGATCACCGGTGTCGATCCGACTGCCCCCAGCACGACCGGGTGCCCTGGGCGCACGGCCACCCCGTGGACGGCAAGCAGCCCGAGTTGGTCGACCAGCTGGGCGGTGTAGTCGTCGCGTCCGGCGCTTGACCCGGCGATCACGATCAGCAGATCGCACCGTGTCACCGCTTCGCGGATCGCCTCAGCGATCCGGGCTTGATCGTCGGGTTCGATCGCCAACATCAGGGTCTCGCAGCCGAGCTCCTTCGCCTGGGCGGCGAGCATCAACGAGTTGGTGTCCAGCAGTTCGCCCGGGGCGAGCGTGCTCCCGATCGGTCGCATCTCATCGCCGGTCGGCAGGATCGCGACGACGGGTTGGCGGCGCACGACCACCCGGGTCGCGCCCGCCGCTGCGGCGGCAGCCACATCGACCGGCCGCATCCGGTGCCCGGCGGGGAGCAGCAGTTCGGTGGCGCTGATGTCTTCGCCGATCGATCGGACGTGCTGGTAGGGCGCGACGGCCGCGCGCAGCTCGGCCTGCCCCGCGACGTAGTGGACGTCCTCGCGCATCACGACGGCGTCAAACCGCTCGGGCAACGGATCGCCGGTGTCGACCACCCCGAAAGCGTCCTCGGCTAGCAGCAGCGGCGTGCTCTCGCCGGCGCCGACGGTGTCAGCGGCACGGACCGCGATGCCGTCCATCGCGGCGGAGTCAAACGGCGGTGATGACCGGGTCGCCCAGATCGGCTCGGCGGTGACCCGACCGAGCGCCTCGCCGATCGCGACGCGAACCGGGGACACCCGCTCCGGGCAGTCCGCCGAGGCGCGGCAGCGCCGCCACGCGCTCTGCGCCTCGCCGAGGGGAACGTCGCGCAGAAACGGTGTGGTGCGGTCAGTCATAGACGAACACGTCGACGGGGTCGCCGTCTGACAGGCCGTTGGCGTCCTCGGGGACGATCAGATAACCGTCGGCTGCGGTCAGCACCGACAGCAGCGCCGACGGGCCAAACAGCGGCTCGGCCCGGTCGCCGTTGAGCCTGACCTGGACGACGTCGAGCCGTCCGGCGGCTGACGGCAGGTTGCGAGCCAGGCGCGCTCGCACCGTACCCGGTCGCGGCTGGGCGATGATGCCGGCGACGCGTCGCACCAACGGCATCCCGATCAGTCGGAAGACGACCAGCGCTGACCGTGGGTTGCCAGGTAGGCCGATGATCGGGATCCCGTCGCTGTGGGCCAGCAGTGTGGGTTTGCCGGGTTTGATTGCCAGGCCGTGGCACCAGATCTCCGCGTGCGGGAGCCCGTCGACCGCGGCGGCGGTCTCGTCGCGTCCGCCGACCGACGAGCCGGCGCAGATCACGACCAGGTCGCTGAACCCGATGGCGCGCTGCAGGGTGTCCTGTAGGGCGTCGCGGTCGTCGGGGACGATCGCTGAGGCGGTCGGCTGTCCGCCCGCCTCGGTGACCAGGGCGCCGATCGGGACGCTCAGGGCGTCGCGCACATGTCCAGGGGGAAGCGTGGCGGTCTCGGGTGCGACGATCTCGTCGCCGGTGGCGATGATCGCGACTCGCGGCCTGGCATGGACGGCGAGCTCGACGATCCCGCAGGCGGCGAGCATCGCCACGTCCTGGGCTCGCATGGGTCGTCCGGGCCTGACGATCGTCGCTCCCGGCGCGAGGTCTTCGTCGCCGCGGACGATCCCCTCACCCGGCGCGACGGGTCGGGTGACCTCGATCGTGCCGGGCATCGCCTCCTGGGTGTGTTCGATCATCACGACGGCGTCAGCTCCCGTCGGCAACATCCCGCCGGTCGGAACCGCGACGGCCGTCTCGGCGCTCACGGCCGCGTCAGCCGCGGCGCCCATCCTGACCTGCCCGACAATCTGTAGGTAGGCGGGGATCGCGTCGGTCGCACCGAACGTGTCCTGGGCGCGGACGGCGAACCCATCGACGCTCGAGCGGTCAAAACCCGGCAGCGGCTGCTGAGCTCGGACCTCGTCGACCGGAACCCTGCCGGCGGCGGCAGACAACGTCACCGTCTCGACGGCGGTGCGATGGCGCGGGCGAAACTCGCCCAGCGCCTGGGCCACGGTCTTGACCGTGAAGAATTCGCGGCCGGTGCCAGCCATCCGGCGTTAGCTTGACGCCGGGGTCCGCTGGCGACGCAACACGCTCATCACCGGTCCAAGCGCGACCTGACCGAGCCCGCAGATCGACGTCATCCGCAGCGTCTCCTCGAGTTCATCGATCCGAGGAGTGATCGCGTCAGCGTCGGCTCCTTGGTCCAGGGCCTCGGTCAAGATCGCGTGCGCCTTGTGAGAACCCACGCGGCACGGCACGCACTTGCCGCAAGACTCGTTGCGAAAGAACCGCAGGACGTTGGTAGCGGCGGCCAGCAAGTCGGTCTGCTCACCGATCACCACGACCGCCCCGGACCCGAGCATCGACCCGGCGTCGGCCAGCGGCTTGAAGTCAAGCGCGATGTCGAGCTGCTCGGGGCCGAGGAAATTCGAGGACGCCCCACCCGGCTGAAACGCCTGCAGCGCGACGCCGTCAGGCAGACCGCCGGCGAGTTCGATCAGCTCGCGGGCGGTGGTTCCCATCGGCACGCAGTACACGTCGGGCCGGGCGATGTGCCCGGAGATCGCAAAGAACTTCAGGCCGGTGCCGTCGTTGACGCCCTGGTCCTTCCACCATTGCCCGCCGCGTTGCAGGATGATCGGGACCGCGGCGAACGTCTCGACGGAGTTCATCAGCGTCGGCTTGCCCCACAGTCCGTGCACGCCCGGGAACGGCGGCTTGTTGCGCGGCTCTCCGCGGTGACCCTCCATGCATTCGATCAGCGCGGACTCCTCGCCGAGGATGTACCCGCCAGGCGAGGTGAAGATGTCGATGTCCAGCCGTCGCCCGGACCCAAGAACGTCAGTGCCGATCACGCCGGCGTCGCGCGCGGCGTCGAGCTCGGCGCGGATCGCGGCCTCCTCGATCCCGTACTCGTGGCGGATGAACACCCACCCCTGTTCGGCGCCGACGGCGAGCATCCCCGCGAGCATCCCCTCGATCACCAGATGCGGCTGCTCGGCGAGGATCTGACGGTCCTTGAACGTGCCCGGCTCTGACTCGTCGGCGTTGCAGATCACGTACTTCGGCTCGCTCGCCTGCGTCGCGACGATCTCCCACTTGGCGCCGGTCGGAAACCCGGCGCCGCCCATCCCTCGCAACCCGGACTCCTTCAGCTTTGCGATCGCGTCCTCGCCGGTCAACTCCCCAGCGATCATCGCCCGCACCGCCGCGTAGCGCGTGTCGGCCGGCGCGTCGGCGTACGGGTCGTTAGGCCAGACCCGAACAGGGGGCGTCTCGGCCGACGGCAGCTCGTCGCCGGCGCGGGCCTGCTCGACTGCGGCTGGGAGGTCTGCGGCTCTGACGGGGTGTTCCCCGACGGTCGCGGCCGGGGCGATGTCACAGCGCCCGACGCAGGAGACTTCGCGCACCTCGATCTCGACGTCGTCGCCGAATCGCTCGTGGATCTCGGCGATCCGCTCGTCTGCGCCGTGCAGCCAGCACGACAGGTCACGGCAGACGGTGACCTCGACGCGCGGCGGTGGCTCAACCCGAAAGTGGGGGTAGAACGTGATCAGCCCCTCGATCTCATACAGCGGCCGTTTGGTCTCGCGCCCCAAGCGGACGAGCTCCTCCCGTGGCAGCCAACCGTGCTCGCTCTGGATCGCGTTCAACGATGGGATCAGGCTCGGACCGGGGAACCGTCCAGCCCGGGCCTCGCGCCCGGGGACACGGCCATTGACCATCGTCATCAGCTTGGGTCCGCGGCCGCCGCTGCGGGCACGGAGGCCGGCTCGACGCGCACGGCACAGAACTTGAATTCGGGGATCTTGCCGGTCGGGTCGATCGCGTCGATCGTGAGCAGGTTGGCGGCTGCCTCGCGGAAGTGAAACGGGATAAAGCAGCTGCCGGGCGTCTCGCGGTGCGAGACGCGTGCCTCGAGCTCGATCGAGCCGCGGCGCGACGTGACGCGGGCGAACTCGCCGTCGGCGATCCCCATCCGTTCGGCGTCTTGGGGGCTGAGAAACACGGTCGCGTTGGGTGAGATCGCGTCCAGCGCGAACGACCGGCGGGTCATGCTGCCGGTGTGCCAGTGCTCGAGCAGCCGGCCGGTGTTCAGCACGAACGGGTACTCGTCGTTGGGCAGCTCGCGGGCCGGCATCCACTCGGCCGGGACAAGGTGAGCGAGCCCGTCCTCGGTGTTGAACGCGTCCTGGAACAGGACGATCGTGCCGTCTGATCCCTCGGGGTCTGAGTTGGGGTACAGCTTGCCGGTCGGCCCCAGGTTGTCGTAGGACAGGTTGGTGTAGTTGGGCATCAGCGACACCAGCTCGTCAAAGATCTCGTCGGTCGACTCATAGTTCATCGGCAGCCCGACGCGGTTGGCGATGTCCTGGATGATCTCCCAGTCCACCCGCGCCTCGCCGGGCGGGTCGAGCACCTTGCGGCCGCGTTGGACGCGGCGGTCGGTGTTGGTGTAGGAGCCGTTCTTCTCCAGGTAGGAGGAGGCGGGCAGGATCACGTCGGCAAACTCGGCCGTCTCGGTCAGGAAGATGTCCTGGACGGCCAGGAAATCCAGGGCGCTGAGGGCTTTTCTGACCTTGTTGATGTTCGGGTCAGACAAGAACGGGTTCTCGCCCATCATGTACATCCCCCGCACGCCCTTGTTCAGCGCGGCGCCGACGATCTCGGTCACCGTCAAGCCACGGACATGGTCAAGTTCGCGATCCCAGGCGCGCTCAAATCGCTCCCACGCGTCGGGACGGTCGACCGGCTGATAGTCGGGGTAGAACATCGGGATCAGGCCGGCGTCCGACGCGCCCTGGACGTTGTTCTGGCCGCGCAGCGGGTGCAGACCGGTGCCGGGGCGGCCGACCTGGCCGGTGATCGCGCACAGCGCGATCAGGCAGCGAGCGTTGTCGGTTCCGGTGGTGTGCTGGGAGATGCCCATCCCCCAGTAGACGACGGCGGCGCCGGCCTCTCCCCAGGTGCGCGCGACGTCGCGGATCATCGCCGGGGAGATCCCGCAGATCTGGCCGGCGCGCTCAGGCGGGTACTGCTTGACCATCTTGGCGAGCTCGCCGTAGTTGCTGGTTCGATCGGCGATGAACTCGCGGTCGACCAACCCCATCTCGATGATCGCGTGCATCACGCCGTTGTAGAACGCGACGTCGGTGCCGGGCTTGATCTGGCAGTAGATGTCGGCGTGCTCGGCGACGCGTTCGCGGCGCGGGTCAACCACGATCAACGTGGTCCCGCGGCGGCGTGCCTGTTTGAAGAACGACGACGCGACGGGATGGTTGGCGGTCGTGTTGGTGCCGGCGAGGATCGCGACGTCGGCGTTGATGACGTCGCCGTAGGTGGTGGAGACGGCAGCTGAGCCGACGCCCTCAAACAGCGCGGCGACGCTCGAGGCGTGACACAGGCGGGTGCAGTGGTCGACGTTGTTGGTACCGAACCCCGCCCGGATCAGCTTCTGGAACAGGTAGGCCTCTTCGTTGGAGCATTTCGCCGATCCGAACCCAGCGATCGCCCCGGAGCCGTATTCGTCGCGGATCCCGACCAGCCGGGTGGCGATCAGGTCCAGCGCCTCCTCCCAGCTGGCCTCCCGGAAGTGGGGCATCACCTCGTCGTAGTCGACCAGCCCACCCGGTTTGCGCCGGCCCCGGCCTTCGCCCTTGACGTCGCCGGACAGCGGCCCCTTCGGGTAGGACTCCTCGCGGCGGATCAGCGGCATGGTCAGCCGCTGCGCGGACGCCGCGTAATCCCAGCCGTAGCGACCCTTGACGCACAGCCGTCCCTGAGATCCGGGCTGCTGGCGGCCCTCGGCGAACGAGATCGCCTGGCGATCGTCATCGACGTGATAGGTCAGCGCGCACCCGACCCCGCAGTACGGGCAGACGGTGTCGACCTGACGCAGCTCCGACCGCGGCTGGATCGGAACGTCGTGCAGCGGCTTGTTGGTCAGCGCTCCGGTCGGGCACGCCGCGACGCATTCGCCGCAGGTCACGCACGACGAGTCGCCCATCGGATTGTTGAGATCAAACGCGATCCGGGTGCTGTAGCCCTTGCCGCTGCGGCCGATCACGTCGTTGCCCTGGATGTCGTCGCACGCCCGCACGCACCGGTCACACAGGATGCAGGCGTCGTGGTTGACCGAGATCACCGGGTTGGAGTCATCGATCCCGCGACCCACGCCCTGGGGCAGCCCGTCGGTCTTGCTGACGCCGTATTGGCGCACCAGCACCAGCAGCTCGTTGTCGGCGGTGGTCGTCTCCTTGGGATCGGCCTCCGGGTCGGGCTGGTCTGCCAGCAGCAGCTCGGTCAGGGTCGCGCGGTGGCGGTCCAGACGGTCGCTGGTGGTGGTGACGTCCATCCCCTCCTCGCACGGGCGCACGCAGGCCGCGGCGTAGGCGCGGGCGCCGACATCGACGACGCACAGCCGGCAGACGCCGACCGCGTCATAGCGCTCGTCATGGCAGAGCACGGGGATCTCGATCCCGAGCTCGGCGGCCGCGTCGAGGATCGTCGTGCCGTCCTTGACGGTGATCTCCTGGCCGTCGATCCGCAGGCTGATGTTCTTGGTGACCGGGGCCGGTTGGGCTGCTGAAGTGGTGGCCATCGTCTCAGTCTTCCTCCCTTGCACCAATTTGTCCAGAACCTACGGCGAGGGTCTCGAGCTCGAGCTGCCCGAGCTCCGCTGACGTGGGCAGCCCCGCGGGGTCAAGCCCGCGGCCGCGGTAGTAGGAGCTGATCATCGCATCCAGCGTCTCCGGGGTCAGCGTCGCGGCGCGACCGGACTCAAGCTCCAGCGACTCTGACAAGAACCGCTCCGGCAGCCAGTCCTCCTTGCGGGTCCACCCCTCGCGCACGTTGAACATCCGCTTGGCCATCACGATCCGCCGCGCGGTGGTGGCCAACTCCTGGGCGTCGGTCTCCCAGCCTGTCACCGTGTTGAGCAGCGCCGCCCACTCGGCCAGCGGGTCCGCGAACACGCCGCGCAGGAACTTGCACAGGATCAGCGAGTCCATGATCGCCGCGCGGTCCTCGGTCTCGATCGCGCCGACGACGTGCGCGTCGCCGCCGGCCAGGCGGTCGTGGCGTCCGGACAGGTCAGACTCGTAGGCGCCGGAGCGGTTGTGGTCAGCGCCGCGGGCGTTGACCGCGAGACCGAGCGCCATCGCCTGCAGCGTGCGCGGCTCATATCCGGGCAGCTCGAGCCCTTTGACGTGCGCGGCGAACGCCTCTGACCCGCGGCCGACCAGCCGCGACGCGAACCGTGACCCCTCGGCCAGCAGGTCGCCGAGGCCTTCACGGGCGCCGATCTCCTCGATCGCGCGCAGCAGCGCGGGGCCGTCACCGAACCGCAGCCACGGCGCGTCGATCAGCCCCTTCTCGGCGGACTCCATCGCCCACGCGATCGTCCCCCCGGCGGAGATCGTGTCGATCCCCAGCTCGTCGCAGCGGCCGCTGGCCGCGATCACGGTGTCGGGGTCGCTGACGCCGCACAGCGGTCCGAGCGCGAACACGTTCTCGTATTCCATCCGGGTCTTCTTGCCCCCCGCGCCCTTGTACAGGTGTTCGCAGCCGATCGAGCACGACGCGCACGAGCTGCGGGTGACCTGACGCAGCTCGGCGATCTCCTCGGCGCCGAGGGCGGCCGCCCCGTCGAACGTCGCGGCGGTGAAGTTCCGGGTCGGTAGCGCGGAGATCGCGTTGAACGCCAGCAGGTTGGCCATCGTCCCCATCTCGCGGTACTTCGCGGTCGCGGCCCCGAACGAGCGTCCACGCAGGTCCTTGGCGGCCGCGAGCACCGCCTTCGGATCGGCCGACGCGACTTTCGTGCTCGCGCGAACCATGATCGCCTTGCACCATTTTGATCCCATCACGGCGCCCAGGCCGCCGCGGCCGGCGTGACGGCCGTCGTGCGAGATCGTCGCGTAGCGCACGACCCGCTCGCCCGCCGGTCCGATCGCGGCGACCCGCCAAGCCGGGCCCATCCGTTCGCGCAGTTGGCGTTCGGCGTCGGCGGCGGGCAGCCCCCAGAGATCGTCGGCCGGCGCCAGCCACGCCGAGCTGCCGTCGATCATCAGGACCGACGGGCCTGAGCATGCTCCGCGCAGCACGATCGCGTCGTGGCCGGTCAGCTTGCCGGCGATGGCGAAATGACTGGACGCCAGCGCGTCGGTCAGCCGGCCGGTCAGCGGTGACTTGGCGACCACGGCGAACTTCGCGCTGGTCGTCAACGGTGTCCCGACCAACGGCGAGAAGACGAACATCAGCGGAGCCTCGGGAGCAAGCGGCTCGACACCCGCCGGGCAGTAGCGGTGCATCAGCCACGTCCCGAGTCCGGCGCCGCCGATAAAGCCACGGAGCACTGACTCCTCCAACCGGTCAACGCGGCTCGCGCCGGTCCCCAGATCGACGATCAGCGCTCTGCCGAAATACCCGCCGGGTGGAGGCGGTCGCATGATTCGATGCTACCCGCGTCGGATCCGCGCCGCCCGGGCAGCGGGCCTTCGGTCATCCGCCGGCGTCGGCGGCCATGAACGCGATCGTGTCGCCCGCGGCCAACGGCAGCTGCGGCTCGCGGGTGATCTGATCTCCGTTCAGTGCCGCGACCACATGCTCGTCCAGACCGAGGTCGATTGCGTCGGCTACCTCACCGAGGGTCCAGCCGTGCACTGTCTGCTTGCGCGCACCTGACCGTGGCGCCAGGGTTCCGAACCGTTCGACCTGGATCTCGGGCGCCGGCAGTGCGAGGGCACGCTCGTAGTCAGACGGTTCGTTGAGATTGCTCACCGATTCGAGATCAGGGTCAAGCTCAGCCAGGGCGCGGTCGCGCAACATCTCGGCGTCGCTGAGGCGCAGGACTCGGCAGCGCTCAAACAGGAACGCCGGTTTGAGTCGATCGGCCGCGACCAGTTGCTCGACCTCGTCGAGCAACCCGACGCGGTAGGCGGCCGCCATCGGCTGGCGGTAACCGCCGATCTCGGGCAGGACGACGTCGACGTCGTCGGTGAGCGCGCGGATCACGCGCCGGACGAATGCCGGATGCAGTAGCGGCACGTCGGTGGAGGAGACGTACGCGATGGCGGCTCGATCGTCGATCGCGGCCAGGCCCGCGGCGAGCCCCTGAAGCGGCCCGCGGCCCTTCCGGGCATCGGCCGCGAACTCGACGGCGCCGTCCAGGTCAGGGAGCTCCTGGTCGGGGGCGCGTACGACGACAACCGGGCCGTCGACCTCTCGCGCCACGAGGCCGGTCACCCGCCGCAACAGTGTTGAGCCGTGCCAGTCAAGCGTCGCCTTCGGCGATCCCATCCGCGACGATCGGCCACCTGCCAAGACGATCGCCGCAGCCCGAGCCATCGGCCGATGGTAGACCCGACATCGCACCCCGAGGGACCCGACTGCGACCGAAGCGAGCCTCTCGGGCGGGCCAAGGCGGACTTTCCCGGTCGACAGCGCGGGCCTCGCGGCTTACGCTTTTGCTGATGGCATCGCCTGATGGCAACGCGCCGAGGATTCCGGCCACCGAAGCGCTCGGCCTGACCATCGGCGAGGTCATGATTTCGCAGCCCAAGACGCTTCCGGCAACGGTCCTCGTGCGTGATGTCCGTGAGGTGTTCCAGCAGCCGAGCCACCGGACCGTGCTGCTCGCTGACGAAGGGATCTTCCGCGGCTCGATCCAGCGTGCGCGGCTACCCGCCGACGCGTCCGACGACGAACCCGCCGCAAGGTATGTCGAGGAGCAGCCGGTCACCGCGACGCCGGCGATGCCGATCCCGGAGGCACTCGTGCTGCTTGAGCTTCAGCCCGAACCCCGCCTGATCGTGCTTGATGAGGACGGACAACACCTCCGTGGACTGCTCTGCTTTAACCGGACCGCGCAAGGCTTCTGCGTCCGCTAGAGACGCGACCACCCGCTGAGCGTGTCGGGCGGACCGGGCGGCAACCTCATGCTCGGGCGGTCGGAACGCCATCACCCTTCTGGCGTGGCGCCGGCGGGCCTCGGATGTTGCCCGTGTCGGTGACATCCGACAGTCTCGCGGTCGTGCAAGTTGCGATCGCCACCCGTGTACGCCGTCTATGAAGGCGGGGGCGGCCGTCGCGCTGGTGGTGGTCGCTCTGACGTGTCTGGCTGGCTGTGGTGGATCGGGCACCGGATCGCACCAGCCCAAAGCGGTTGTGAAGCCGCCGCCGGTGGCGCCGTGCTCGCTGTTGACCGCGCGCGAGGTGTCCAGGGTGCTGGACGTCCACATCCACATTCGGCGCGCCCAGTCTTTCTGCACCTATCAGGGAACGCGCAACCACGTGTTTCGTGCTGTGGTCGTGACCCCGCAGCGCCTCACGGCCGCTGCACGCCCGAGGCCGTTCCAGACGCGCTATGGACGGATCGTCGAGATCGCCGGACGCGGATATCGCGGGCAGGCACAGAACGATCAACCGTCGCAGGGCGGACCGTCGTCTGACCAGGCCAAAGCGCAGGTCATCAGTGGCAATCTGGTCGTGCGGTTGTTGGTGACCTACCAGGATCCAGCGCTGCGTCAGGTTTCGCAGCTGCGCGAGGTCGCGACGCTCGCCGATCACGCCGGCAAGCGGCAGGCGCGGGCCCGGTGAACGACGCCGGCGGTCAGCCGGCGGCGATGATCGTCCCGAGGGTCTCGCCACGTACCGCGTGCACGACGGTTCCGGCGGCCAAACCGTTGATCAGTTGCACCCGTCGGACGAGCCGGGCGTTGACGAGCATGTCGACGACGACCGGCTCGAGCGGCAGATCCGGCAGGCCGCGCTCCCGCAGCTCGCTGGCGGTGACGCTCGCGATCAGGTCCGCGTGGGGGTTGGTGGCGGGGTCGTCGGTGTGCAGGCCGTCCTGGTCCTTGACGTAGATCACGGTTCGCGCGCCGAACGGCGCGCCGATCTTGACCACGTTCGCGCACGGCAGGATCGGGGCCACCATCCCGTGGTCAGCCTGGCGCAGCGCGGTCAACGAAAGCACCTCACCCGGGAGTTCGTCGCATAGCTGTCGCCTCGATGTGCGTCGTCCATCGCCCCCCCCCCCCCCCGACGTCTCAGGCAAAGCCGCAGGCGAAGGTTCGCCGTGGCGGCACCGTTCGCGGGCCGAGACCCGGCGCTGGCGCCTAGAGCAGATACGGCGCTTCTTCCTCCACGGGCTT
>Ga0302325_10006690_pt1 | contig 25796 bp, 20 predicted proteins | sample Palsa_T0_2_FD_201948 | JGI IMG/M metagenome (GOLD analysis project Ga0302325, IMG submission 201948) | Peat permafrost microbial communities from Stordalen Mire near Abisko, Sweden - Palsa_T0_2 | ecosystem: Environmental > Terrestrial > Soil > Palsa > Peat permafrost | place: Sweden: Abisko... | reverse complement strand
AGGTCCGGCTGTCCACTTCAGCCGGGATGCGAACATCGACGCCGCCGGATCACAAACAATAAAGCTCTCCGCCACCGATATTTCAGCGTTGGTCATGCATCACCCGCGCCTGTGGTGGCCCAACGGCTACGGACAAGCGTGGTTATACCGGATCCGCCTGCAGTATCTAACCGATGGCGGCGTCTCGGATGACACGTCTTTTGTGTTCGGCGTCCGTACCGTCAGCTCTTCCGCCACTACGGTCAACGGCTGGGTCCGGCGCGACTTCTTCGTCAATGGCAAAAAGATCCACCTCGTCGGCGGAGCCTGGGTGCCGGATATGATGCTCAACAGAGACTACCGACGCTACGATTATGAATTAAGACTCTGCCGCAACGCCAATGTCAACCTGGTCCGTATCTGGGGCGGCGGGCTCGGCGAAACGGATGACTTCTACGAATTAGCCGACCGCTACGGCTTGCTCGTATGGCAGGACTTCTGGATCACCGGCGATACCAACGGCGGATTCAAAGGATCGGCCGACTGGCCCCTGCAGTCTTCGGTATTCATCGACAACGTGATCAGCACCATCTATCGCATCCGCAACCATCCCTCGCTGCTGGTATGGACTGGCGGCAACGAAGGCCATGCCCGCGAAGAACTCTACAACGCGATGCGCGACAACGTCGCCTTATTAGACGGCACCCGTCCCTTTATCCCCTGTTCTTCCGGCTTCTCCAAAGCCCCGAAAGACTGGAAAGGCTCCTGGCCTGATGACAAACCCGCCGGCGTATACAGCGGCGGCCCCTATTCCTGGCAGGACGACGCCACTTACTATCGTTATGTCGACGCCGGCAGGGACTGGCTCTTCAAGGACGAGACCGGCATCCCCTCCCAGCCGCCATACAATAGTTTGTCAAAGATCATTCCCAACCTTGTCCCCGATAACAACCTGCCCTATCCACTAAACGATACCTGGGGTTACCACGACGCCTGCACCGGCAACGGCCATTACGACACCTATTATAAAGCTATGTCCGACCGCTACGGCCCGCCGGTAAGCATGCGTGACTTTTCGGAAAAAATGCAGCTCATGAATGCCGGGGGCTACCGGGCTATCTTTGAGGCAGCGGGGCACAAGCTCAACGAGACGGGCGGGGTCATGCTTTGGAAGCTCAATGCCGCCTTCCCCAGCGTCATCTGGCAGGTTTACGACTGGTATCTCGAGCCCAACGCCGGATACTATTTCATGCAAAGAGCCTGTGAACAGGTCCATATCCAGCTCAACCTCGACGATTCGGCGGTGGCCCTCGTCAACCGTACTTATACCAAAAGATCTGGGCTTCAATATGAGGCCGAGGTCGTCGGGATGACGGGCAATTCCCTCTTTCGGCAACAGGGTAACACAGCTCTGGACACCACCGATGTTAAGGAGGTACTATCCCTGAAACAAGTGCTCAGCCAGACCCAGGGCGTCTCCTTCGTCCTGCTGCGACTGAAGGACGATCAGGGAAAGCCCATTTCTCAAAACGTGTATTGGATGTCGCCCGGCCATGATTTCGCGGACCTGCGCGCAATGCCCACGGCCACGGTCCAGGCTACCGTGCTCGCGGCGGAAAAAAGGGACGGCTACTCCTGGTGGACGATCCGGTTTACAAATGTCTCTTCAAAGCTGGCTTTCTTTCTCAACCCGCAGCTCATAGTACGGGACGAGGAGGTCTTACCCAGCTATTGGTCCGATAACTATTTCTCCATTCCCGCCGGGCAGTCAATAACGGTGAAGGTCAGTTGCCCGGGCGAGACCCTGGCTGGACAGGCCCCACAGCTGCGGCTGGAAGGATGGAATATCAAGGCGGAGGTGCAACACCTTAATCCTTAATCGCAGAACCGCACATGGGTTGCGGCGCCGGAAAAAACACCTCCGGCCGCCGATGGGATTGTTATGCTCAAAAAAAAGCTCTACATATGAAAAGATCATTGTTTTTTCTGGCCTGTTTAATTATGACGACAGGAATATTCGCGCAGCACCCCGTTGGCATCTTCGACGACCACCTGGATATCGGCCATCCTAAACTGTCAGGCGACGCCACCTATGACGCGACCACCCAATCCTATACGGTCACTGGCGCCGGGGACAATATCTGGTTCAACCGCGACGAGTTCCAGTTTGTGTACAAAAAGATCACCGGCGACTTCATCCTCACGGCCGATTTCGCCTTCATCGGCGATACCTCGGGCGCTATCGGGCATCGCAAGACCGGCTGGATGATCCGCGAATCCACTGACGAAGGCGCAGCCAGCGCCAACGCCTGCAAACACATCGACGGTCTGGTCGTGCTTCAATGGCGCCCCTATCGCGGGATGTTCATGCGCGACCCGGAAGAAGAGCGCTTCTATCCGAAAAAAGGCGGCCAAACCATCCAGCTGCAAAGGATCGGCAAGACCATCACCATGAAGATCGCCCATCCGGGTGAGCCGCTGCAGCTTGTCGGAACATGCGAGACCGACGCCCTTCAGAAGGACGTGCTCGTAGGCGTATATGTCTGCTCCCATGATTCCTCTAAAGTCGCCGGCGCAAAGATCTGGAACGTCCGCATCGACAAACCCGTCATCCATGAATACACTTCCAACCCGCACGTGGTACAAACGCCCGTGCGCGATGTACTCGGCAGCCGCCTGGAGATCCTCGACGTCGCCGACGGCAGCCGCAAGGTCATCCACGAAGCCCCGGGCCGCTTCGAAGCCCCAAACTATCTGCCGGATGGCAAAAAACTCCTCTTCAATGAGGGCGGGTCGCTCTATACCATACCCATCGAGGGCGGCACACCGGAAAAATTGAACACCGGAGCCGTTAACAAGATCAATAACGACCATATGATCTCTTTCGATGGCAAAATGCTCGGCATCAGCAGCGGCAAGCCCGACGGCACGGCAGGCTCCTTCGTCTTTACCCTGCCGCTATCCGGTGGTGATCCCAAACTCGTCACGGAGAACACACCGTCCTTTCTGCATGGCTGGGCTCCGGGCGCAAAAGATATAGCCATCGTCGCCAAACGCAACGGCTCTCCCAACTATAACCTGTATAAGGTGTCTTTAAAGGACAATAAAGAGACCCTGCTGACCGAAGGCAACCACACCCATGTGGACGGCCCCGAGTATTCCCCTGACGGCAAATACATCTACTACAACGCGAATGTCAGCGGCACCATGCAGATCTGGCGGATGCATCCCGATGGCTCGGACAAAGAACAACTGACCTTCGACGACTACCACAGCTGGTTCCCTCATATTTCGCCGGACGGCAAGTGGATGGTCTTTATTTCTTTCCCTATGGACATAGATCCCGACTCTCATCCTTCGTACAAAGACGTCATGCTGCGGGTGATGCCGCTGGCTTCCCCGGGCGGGCCCCGCGTGGTCGCCTACTTGTATGGTGGACAGGGAACCCTGAACGCGCCTTCCTGGTCGCCCGATAGTAAACACATCGCTTTCGTCAGTAATTCGGAACCTGCACATTAAACATCCGGTTTGATGTAGGAAAGATGTGGTGAGATCGATTGATCAAAGGCTATTCTCTATCGGATGATGTAGTGATGATGTGGCCGAAAAATAGCAGATCGGCAACTTCACTTCTAGTTTTGTCATAGTTAAATAATTTCTAAAAAATCTAACAACGACTGCTTATGCCAAAGAAAGAAAGAGGGCCGGTTAAGGCCGGTTGTGTGGTAATGCTTTTTCTCCTCCTTACCAGCACCGTCTATGCCCAGAATGTGGTTACCGGGAGGGTGACCAACAAAACAGACAATTCGCCCGTACCAGGGGCGACCATTACGGTCAAGGGCACGAAGGTCAGCTCTGAGTCGGGTTCCGACGGCACCTTCTCGATCAATCCCGGCCGCGCCAATGGAACACTCATTATTTCCGCCGTAGGTTTCTCCACGCTTGAAGTACCTGTAACAGGCGGTACTCCGGCAGGAGATATTGCCCTTACGGCCACTTCCACCACTTTAAATGATGTGGTCGTCACCGGTTATACTTCGCAGCGTAAAAAGGACATCACCGGCTCGGTCTCCGTTGTCAATGTCACCGACATGAAGGCGAGCCCCTCAGGAAGCACCGAATCCTTGTTACAAGGCCAGGCTGCGGGTGTGACCGTCTTCTCGACGGGTCAGCCCGGCGGGAACGCCACGGTGCTCGTTCGCGGTATTACCTCTCCGGGTAATTCGAATCCGCTGATCCTCGTCGACGGGGTGCCGGAACTTATGCATGATATCAACCCGAATGATATCCAATCCCTTCAGGTCCTGAAGGACGCCGGCGCGACAGCCATTTATGGCGTCCGCGGCGCCAATGGCGTTATCATCATTACGACCAAAAAAGGGAGTGGTAATGTCAAGGTTAATTATGATGCGTATTATGGGACGCAGCGGCCGCTCAGCCATAGCTGGGATCTGGCCACGCCGACACAGACGGGAAATGTCAAATGGGCCATGGCCTTTGATGATGGTCTTGCCCCGAATGATCCCCAATACGGCAGCGGTCCAACCCCCGTCCTGCCATATTATATCACGCCGGCAGGCGCACCACAGGGCGCCCCGAATACCAGCCTCGCGGACTATAACCTGTATAGCAATCATATTACGCTGGCCGACCGGAATGGCAACAATTGGTTTAAGGACATCTTTAAACCGGCTTCCATGATGAGCCATAACGTATCTGTCGGCGGCTCCTCCGGTAAGTCGACATACTTTTTTTCGTTCAATTACCTGGACCAGGACGGTACCCTGATCGATACCAAAGTGAAACGCTATGGAGTCAGGGCCAACACCAGTTTCGCTTTGATCGACGATCATGTTCATATCGGGGAAAATTTCTACGCCTATTACAAAAGCAATCCCGGCTATTTGAATGCATTGGGCGTCAACAGCACGAACTCCATCAATGCCGCCTACCAGACTCCCAATATCATCCCCGTACATGATATTGCGGGAAACTATGCCGGCACCATTTCATTGGGCACGGGTAATGCCTCGAATCCGGTAGCCATCCAGGAGCGCCAGGCCAATAATATCAACCAGGACTATCACGTCGTCGGCAATGTATTTACCGACGTTGATTTCCTGCGGCATTTTACCGCGCATACCAGCATAGGGGGGACGGTCGATTATACCTACAACAATGCCTTTGCCTCCACCCCTTATGAAAATGCGGAAAATAATACCGCCGCCAACCTGTACCAGGAGACCTGGGCCCTGAACAACAGCTTCATCTGGACCAATACCCTGAAATACAGCAATCAGTGGGGCAGGAGCAATCTTACTGTGCTGGGTGGCGAGGAATATATTTATGAGAATGGCAAGGCCAACCAGACGACCAGGGGCAATTACTATGTCACCGATTCGAGCAATCTGACGGTCGACCCGAATCTCTGGACGCTGAATTTCGGAGCGCCTTCCACCCAGACGAATAACTCCAATGTTGCCCAGCCTAATTACAATAATTACGCAACCCCCTACCGGGTGGCGATCTATTCCTTTTTCGGCAGGTTGGATTATAACTGGGATAGTAAATACCTGTTGAGCGGCACCATTCGCCGGGATGGATCGTCGGTGTTCGCCCCTGCCCAGCGATACGGTAATTTCCCCTCCGTGACAGGCGGCTGGCGGATCTCACAGGAAAATTTCATGAAAGATGTCTATTGGCTCAATGACCTGAAGATCCGCGGGGGCTGGGGTAAGTCAGGCTCACTCAGTGATATCAACCCCACCAATGCGTATACTTTGTACGGGCAGCAGGTCAACCAATCCTATTATGATATCAACGGGACCAGTACTACTCCTGCGGGCGGCTTATATACACAGCAGTATGGCAACCCCGCTACCACCTGGGAGAAAGATATCCTCACCAATATAGGTTTCGATGCCACCCTGATCCATAACAAGATCGATTTAACCGTGGAATGGTATAAGAAGCAGGTCGACGGACTACTGTTTGTTCCGGTTGAACCGGGAACGATCGGCTCTGCTGCGGTTCCATACGGTAATTCGGGAGACGTGCAGAATAAAGGGATCGACGCGGCGGTCACTTATCACGGGTCTGCCGTCAACAACAAGCTTAAGTTCGACATTACCGGTACGTTTACCTCTTATCAGAACAAGGTCGTGAGCCTTCCCGCCGGTACGCTATATTTTAATGAACCTACAGGCGCGCAGACGATCACGTCAAGGATACAACCTGGTCATCCGCTCGGTGAATTTTATGGCTATAAGGTCATCGGGCTGTTTCAAAGTTGGGCCGACGTCAATAAATCTCCGGTGCAGCAGGACGCAGCGCCCGGCCGGTTCAAATATGCCGACGTCAATCATGATGGACAGATCAATTCCAGTGACCAGACCTTCTTCGGCAATCCCAATCCGAAATTTACCGCAGGCCTGAATATTTCGGTCGCCTATAAGAACTGGGACCTTTACACGTTCTTTTATACCTCGATAGGCGCCAAGATCCTGAATTCAGTGAAGGGGTCAACCGATTTCCCGCAGTTATTTGGCAATCAGGTCAGCAAGCAGATAGCGTTGCATTCGGCTACGCTGGTCAATTCCTCCGGCGCACCCACCAATATCAATGATTCAACGGCCGTTGTCGCCAATCCCGGAGCGAAGTCGCCGCTGCTGGAACAAAGCGCCAACTTCAGCAACTCGGCTGTCTTTAATTCCTATACCATGGAGAGCGGTTCCTTTCTCCGGTTGAGGAACCTGACGATCGGCTACAATATCATGTCCAATGGGATTAAAAACCTGCATATCGACAGGATAAGGGTCTATGCCCAGGCCTTGAACCTGTTCACTATCACCGGTTATTCCGGATTGGATCCTGAATTGAACCCGGGTACGAATGCCTCTTTTGGCATCGACGGCGGCGTATACCCGAATAATCAAAGGCAATATAACGTGGGTGTGAGTGTAGCGATACATTAATTTATTCTGATAAAATTGAACTATATGAAAAAAGTATTGAAATGGATAGTACCCGCTGCAGTGCTGACCTCGGGGATTGTCATTTACTCCTGTAATAATAAATTAAACCTGCAGCCGCAGGGATCCCTGACTGCAACGAATGTGACCAATAATTCCGGTGTTCAGGGCCTGCTGATCGCGGCCTATTCCCTCTTGTCCGGCGAAAATGTGCCCGGCGCCAATTTGGGAAATGGCAGCGCCGCCTCCAATTATGTTTATGGCAGCGAATGCGCCGACGACTCCTACAAGGGTTCTACCCCCTCCGATCAGCCGGATGCCATACCGCTGATGACCTGGTCATTGGCGCAGTCCGGTACCAGCTCCTACCTCGATGAGAAATGGGTTGTCCTTTATTCTGGTATCCAGCGGGCAAACGACGTCATCCGCACCATGCGGATCTCGACTGGCCTGGCTCCCTCGGATACAGTGGAATATGAGGCTGAATCCAGGTTCTTGCGCGGGTATTATCATTTCGAAGGGAAAAAGATCTTTGACAACTTCCCTTATGTCAACGAGCTCATTCAATTTACCGCCAGCAACCTGGATGTGCCGAATTATGTGAACGGAGCTTACGTGAACATCTGGCCGGATATAGAAGCGGACCTTTCTTATGCCGTGAATAATTTGCCGAACACACAGCCCAATATTGGCCGGGTCAACAAATGGGCAGCCATGGCGTTTCTTGCAAAGGCGTACATGTATCAGCAGAAGTACGACAGCGCCCTGCCCCTGCTGACCCGGGTCATTCAAAATGGTACGACCGCGAACGGCACCCCTTATTCACTCGATCCCGATTATTTCAGCAACTTCAACCCTGCCCAGAAGAATAGTGCTGAAAGCGTTTTCGCCTGCCAGGCTTCTGTCAATGATGGGTCGGCAACTGCAAACAACGGCGGCAACGGCGATACGGGTGATGAGCTTGATTTTCCCTATAACCACGGCCCCGGCTGTTGCGGGTTCAATAACCCGTCCTGGAACCTGGTACAGGCGTACAAGACCGACGCCAACGGGCTGCCACTGCTGGACGGCAGCTATAACAATTCTCCCCTGATCAGCGATCCCGTCAACACACCCTGGGCAGGTACGATCGATCCCCGCCTCGACTGGGTGGCCGGCAGACCGGGTGAGCCTTATCTTGACTGGGGCACGATCGACACAACCTGGGTTCGCGACCTGGAAGACGATGGTCCGTTCGTTCCCGTAAAGTCTTCTTATGCCAAGAGCCAGCAAGGGACCTTTTCTTCTACGGAAACGGTATTCTGGGGCGCCCCCGAAGACGATGCGAATAATGTCAACCTTTGCCGTTTTGCCGATGTCATCCTGTGGGCTGCGGAATGCGAGGCGCAAGCCGGCAATCTCGACCAGGCGGAGACCTATGTCAACATGATTCGTACAAGGGCCGCCAATCCGGCCGGTTGGGTGTATCTGAATGCAACCTATAACGCCAGCACGAGTACCTATTCCCCGCAAACGACACCGGGAGGCAACTATTCCATAAAGCCCTATCCTGCCGGTGCATTTGGCGCCCAGGGACAGACCTATGCCCTCAGCGCCATTCAAATGGAGAGAAGGCTGGAGCTGGCTATGGAGGGACACCGTTTCTTCGACCTCGCAAGATGGGACAATGGGACGGGCACCATGGCGAATACGTTGAACACCTATGTCAACGTGGAAAAGAACAGGACTGGATTCTGGCGGGTGAATAATAGCGCTTTCTTCACCAAGGGGGTTAATGAATCTTTTGCCATCCCGCTCAACGAAATACAGGCTGAAAATGCGACCGGGAAGGTCTATTTGAAACAAAATCCGGGATATAACTAGGCCCATGCAACATGCTGTAGGAAAGGGTGTCTTTAGCTAAAGATGCCCTTTCCTATGTTAAAAAGTTATCTCACTACGGCCTGGCGGAACATCCGGAAAAACAAAGTCTTTTCCCTCATCAATGTCGTCGGACTATCGCTCGGCATGGCCGCCTGTCTGCTCATCCTGCAGTACGTAAACTTCGAGCTCAGTTATGACCAGTTCAATAAGAATATCGGGGACCTCTACCGGGTCTATAATGACCGCTATCAGAACGGGAAGCTCATCCAGCATGGTACCATCACCTACTCCGCTATCGGCAAAGCCATGCAGGACGACTTCCCGGAAGTGATCAACCATAGCCGGCTCTTTCCCAATGGCCCGGTGATCGTCAGGAAGGATACGAAACAATATGGGAAACAGGAATCGCTTTTCGTGGACAATTCCTTTCTGAATATGTTCTCCTGGTCCATGATCGCGGGTGATCGGAACACCGCCCTGCTCGAACCCCATGCCGTCGTTATTACAGAGGATGCCGCCAAAAGATATTTTAAGGTCGGTGACGCCGACATTGCCTCCGTAGTAGGCCAGACCATTAATGTCGATGATGATACGATCCCCTATAAGGTCACAGGGCTCTGCAGGAATGTTCCCGAAAACTCCCACTTGAAATTCGACGTGCTGTTTTCCTACCGGACACTATATACCGGCAAGAACCCCTGGAAAGAATCGGATTACGACTTCAAGGACTCCGACTTCTGGCACTATATCCAACTGCGGCACGGAGCAGACCCCAAAGCGCTGGAAGCAAAATTCGAAGGTTTCAGTCAACGGCATTTCCAGGGTGACAAGATCTCCGGCAGCGTTGAGAAATTCTACCTCCAACCCCTGTCCCGGGCACACCTCTATTCCGACTTCGAATACGAGATCGGCAAGACCGGTAGCGCAACAGTCGTATGGGGTCTGCTGATCATCGCCTTATTCATCATCGTCATCGCCTGGGTGAACTATATCAACTTGTCTACAGCCCGCTCGGTCGAAAGAGCAAAAGAAGTGGGCGTCAGAAAAGTCATCGGCGCCGCAAAAAGCCAGTTGGTCCGGCAATTCCTTACCGAATCATTTCTCATCAATATCATCGCACTCGTCCTGGCTTTCGCCCTGCTATTCCTGCTGCAGTCCCCGTTCAATTCCCTCATCGGGCATCAACTTTCCTTTTCCTATCTTTTTGCAAAAAGCCTGGGCGGATATGTGGTCACCATCGGCTTGCTGGGACTCCTGCTCCTCGGTATCTTCATCTCCGCCTTTTATCCGGCCTTCGTCTTGTCCTCCTTCCGGCCGATCCTGGTCCTGAAGGGAAAGTTCACTTCTTCGAAAAAGGGGATCGTCCTGCGAAAAGGGCTCGTGATCGGGCAATTTGCCATAACGGTGACACTTATCATCGGTTCCTTTGTAGTGTACAGGCAGATCCGTTTTATGAACAGGCAGGAATTGGGGCTGAATATAAGCCAGGTCCTTGTGGTGTCGGGGCCGGGTCTCACCCCCGATGATTCTACCTTTCTGACCCGCGAAAACAGCTTCATGCAGCAGGTAAAGCAAATACCCGGCATTCAGGGCGCAGCGGCTTCCTGGAATGTCGTTGGTGGCGAGACGGGCCGCAGTTTTAATATCCGGCGGGAAGGACAGGACAATACAGTCCACTTTACTATGCGGCATAACGGCATCAGCGCGGGCTGGCTGTCGCTTTATAAGATAAAACTGCTGGCCGGTCGGGACTATACCTACTCCGACTTTGACCCGGATTTTGGGAAACGGCACAATATCATCGTCAACCAAAGCGCAACAAAACTACTGGGATTCAAAAGCCCCGAAGATGCGATCGGAAAAACTATCTATCGGGGACAACGGCAATGGACGGTCATAGGCGTGATCGGCGACTATCATCAAAAGTCCCTGCGTTTTCCCATCGAACCAACCCTCCTCATGCCGGCCTATGGCAATGGCAGCAACATCTCGATAAAGATCGAAACTGCGGATGTGCCCGCCACCATCGCCGCCCTCAAAAAGACCTATGACAGCTTCTTCCCCGGCAACCTTTTCGATTATTATTTCCTGGATCAGCACTACAACGAACAATACGCCAATGACCAGCTCTTCGGCAAGGCCTTTAGTATCTTTGCGGGTTTCGCCGTTTTCATCGCCTGCCTCGGTCTGCTGGGTCTCTCCCTCTTCGCCACGGCGCAACGGACAAAAGAGATCGGCGTCCGCAAAGTGCTGGGCGCCTCGGTAGGGAATATCGTGCTCCTGTTGTCCCGCGACTTTATCGGCCTGGTGCTGATAGCGTTCGTGATAGCATCCCCGATAACCTGGTTTATCATGCACCGGTGGCTGCAGGATTTTGCGTATCGCATCGATATCGAATGGTGGGTCTTCGCTCTTGCCGGATCGCTTTCCCTGTTTATAGCCCTGGCTACGATCAGTTTTCAGGCGATTCGCGCCGCGCTGGCCAACCCGGTAAAAAGCCTACGGACCGAATAGGTGTCTGCGCCGCTTCCGGATTGCACCTCTCGCCGCCTGCCATCCGCGGCGTCAATGCAGCGCCTGCGACCCCAACGAGGATCCCCCGCTGCGGCAGGATCGCGCCACCCCAAATACAAAACCCCGCCAGGAATAGCGGGGTTTATGCTGTTAATGAGAATATTCAAAGTATGTTCAGTAAAACTGAACGGCAAATTTACACCATGCGGTTGCCCAGGCGGTTACGAATTCGGGAACCTGGATTACGAATTCGGAAAAAATTGTTATCTTAATAGTTCTTTCCCATCGTTTTTACGCCTTGGCGCCTCCTGTCTATAATAGCGCCTCCAAGTCTAACATTGAAAAAATGCCTACTACGCCATTGCCTTGCCAAAAACTGCTGCTCGCCCTTTGTATGGCGCTAAGCCTGAATGCCGGCGCCCAATCCAATCTCGATAGCCTGGCCGGTCGATTTGTCCGTCACATCAGGTCCGATAAAAAGGAGAAGATCGTCGTGCTAACGGATAAGTCGTTCTACCTCGCCGGCGAAACGATATGGTTGAAAGCCTGGTGCCTCGATTCCTCTTCCAACCACTTTATCCATATCAGCAAAAACCTGTTCGTCGATCTCGTCGATGGCCACGACAGTGTCGTCAGCCAATTGCTGTTCAACCTCGACCAACAGCGGACCAATGGGAAGATGCTGTTGCCCGGATCGCTAAAAGAGGGCTACTACTGGCTGCGTGGCTATACACGAAATGTCCTCAACGAAGACAGCAATCGCATTTTCGTAAGGCCGGTCTATGTACTGAATGGATACAAACCCGATCGAAGCGCCCTTCAGCAACATTTTAAGCCTGTCGTCGCTGTCAGAGACTCCAGCGCCCCCCAGCTCCGCTTCTTTCCCGAAGGCGGCTCGATAATCGCCGGGACGACAGCAAACATTGCATTCCGGGCTTCCGATGCCCAGGGTAGACCACTCGAGCTTGCGGGATACGTGACCGATACCCGCAGTGATACCGTCGCCAAATTCAGCACCGGCACACCCGGGCTGGGGCGATTCAGTTTCGACGCGTTCAATCCCCGGAAATACCTGGTTCATATCAAAGGGCCGCAACATGAATGGAGCTATCCGCTACCCGCTATCGACCAGTTCGCCTATCAGCTGTCGATAGTCAGCAAGACAGAACACCAGGTCCGCGTGCGCGTTTCCCTTGGCGACTCACTTTACAAAAAGAACAAGACCACGCGCATTCTGGGTATCAGCCGCGATAACCTTTGCTTTGCGTCGACGGGGACCGACATGTACGAGGTCGATATACCGGTGGACAATTTCCCCCGGGGCCGGGCCGATCTTTACCTGTTTGACGATCAAAACCGCATAGTAAGCCAGCGGGCGCTCTATATTGTCAACTCGGACACGGCTAGTATCGTCCTCACTTCGGACAAGTCGTCCTATGGACCCGCGGAGAAGGTAAACCTGAATATAAGCGTCGGCTCTCAAAGCAATGGGCACCCGGTAAAGGCCTTGTTTGCCGTGTCGGTTGCGGATAGCCGGTATGCCGGCGATGGCGACTTGCCCATACCTTACTCCCATGACGAAATGGACCTGCTCATGCTGACGGAAAGTAATCGCTATCCGCAGTGGACGGACCGGGCCGACCCGCCGGCTACAGCTTCTCCGGCCCATAATGTAGACAGCAACCTGTTGGATGTGGTGGGAAGCGCCGTCGACAAATCCGGCAAGCCACTGGAATACTTCACCGTCAATTTTTATTCGATCAAACAAGGGATCTTCCTGGTCGATACCACCGATGGCAACGGCCGCTTCCGCATTCATTTGCCCGACTACGACGAAGGGACGCAGTTCAGTATAAAGATCACAGACCGGGATGGCAAAGGGAAGGAGGGGAAGATCATCCTGGACAAATTCCCATTTCCCGAATTCAGTACGCCGGCGCGATTGAAAACGGCATTTAGCGAGTCGGAACTGGCGACCCTGCGCCGTCTCAGGGGTGCTCTTATCGCTGACACGCTTTTGGGCGGCAATGGAGTATTGAAGCCGGCTACCGTCGTGGCCCCGGAAGCGGTAAGTTATGATAAGTCCAAACGTGTAAGTCAATTCTCGTACATCATTACGTCGGACAAATTTGCGAACGACCCGATCAATGGTATCGTCAATGCGATCGAGACCGCTCCCGGATTTAAGACGGGTATCGGCTCCGTTAAAGGCGCACAAACATCCAATAGTGGAGCTGTTCTCGATCCCGGGGGCGCAGGCTTGCAATCCATCATCATTTTGGATGGCGTTCAGATGCCGTCGCAAAGTGACGCAAGTTCCTTTTTGCAATCCCTTGATCCCTACAGCATCGACTTTATAGAGGTCCTCATGGGGCCATTGACGGCTTTGTACGGCGTAGAGGGCGCCGGTGGCGTCATCCTCATCAATACGGTGAAAAAGAACAAGGACGTCGCGCAGGTCAACTCACAGGGCTTAACGATCTTTTATCCAAGGGGATATGTGAACCAGGCCGATTTTCCCATTCCCAATTACGACAAAAAAGACACGAAGCGAGCCGCCGCTCCCGACCAGGGTTCGACCCTCTGGTGGAGCGCTAACGTCCTCACCGACGCGAATGGTAATGCCCGGCTCAATTTTTTCACCGACCACGAACAATCGACCTACCTGGCCACCGTGATCGGTATCACCGAAAACGGCGACCTCGTTTCCAAGAAATTGCAGATAAGGTGTCAGTGACCGGGGCGCGCGCGACGCCAATGATTGACCCGCGCGCGATCCTGCGAGGAATATTATGCGGAATTGATCCTGCAAAATGTCAAAGAGGACAAGTCTGATCAGAAGGAGTTCTATAGGCATTTCTTCGGCGGCAGCTTTTATTTGATCGCGGGGGTCCTATTGACAATGGATAGAATGGCACTTGCCGGCGGTGTCTATCTCATATTCACGGGAGTCATGATCTATGGCATCTATGCAATTACCAGGGCATTTTTGATATTTAAAAAATGACTTTCGTTTCACCTGAACGAAATTATAGCCATTCAATATCGCGCTGTCTTTTTTTATTAGGCAATTTTCCCTTGGTTCAAAAACGACACTTAACCTATAAGTTGATTCTGTGAAATTAGTGCCTATCTTTGTACCAGATGATTCGGAGGATGGGCTTTGGTCAATTCATTTGGACGGTAAGCCGCAAAATCTCCGTAGCAATGGAATAGCATATCCTGAGGATTTAAATACCTATGAGGATGACTAATTTAAAAGAAAAATTATCTACACTAATATCCGACCAACCATCTGATTGGAAAGGCAAGGTGAAATTCCGTCGTGACAATCGCGACTGGTTGAAAAAATCTGCGGCTATTGCGGTACGGATATTGGATGCCCTGAAAGCTCAAAATCTTTCCCAAAAGGAGTTAGCAGAACGGATGAGCATATCTCCGCAGCAAATCAGCAAAATTGTAAAGGGGCAGGAAAATTTGACCCTTGAAACTATATCAAATCTGGAAATTGCGCTTGGTATCCAAATAATAGACGAGAAGTTTAATCATGACAGAGCTTTGCCTAAAAAGAGGAAGCCGGCAGCTTAAAAACATGAAAGCGATCGACGACTTTTATTTCAAACAGGCCGAGCCAATAAAAAGTACGCTATTGGCTTTGAAATCAATTATCCTGTCCCAGGACAAAGAGATTACCAACGAATGGAAATATGGAATGCCCTTTTTTTGCTACAGAGGTAAAATGTTTTGTTATTTGTGGGTCCACAAAAAACTGGAGCAGCCATACATTGGTCTTGTAGAAGGCAAGCATTTTGATCAGTCCTTTTTGATACAGGAAAAGCGATCGAGGATGAAAATAATGTTGCTTGACCAAACAAAGGATCTTCCTGTTGAAAGGATTGCATCAGTCCTTAAACAAGCATTGAATTTGTATAAAAAAGGAATTGTGAAAATCCAGTAGGCACGTGGGCGCCAGGAGGAGAAAAATAATTAGGCGCGTCTCTTGGCGCGCGATTTCTTATATGCTGTGGTCGTCACATTACAAATTTAAAAATTATCTCGTCAATCTGAAGAAAAAATATTGTGCCTTGAACCTTTGGCCTAATTATCCATGACCTCACCACCTTTGTCCATGTACTTGCGTTTCCTTAGTAGGTAATTTTGTGATGTCAATAATGACAAACAAAAAAATCAAGAAAATGCAACATTTAGCGGCACTCGATCCGGAAACGACATCCGGTAAGTCAAAAGATCTTTTCACCGCCATCCAGGGCAAATTAGGCATGGTTCCCAATATGATGCGTACCATGGGTAATTCTCCCGCCGTTCTGAATGGATACCTGTCCTTTAACGCCGCCCTGGGCGAAGGAGTCCTTGGCGCCAAACTGGGAGAATTGATTGCCCTCACGGTGGCTAATGCAAATAGCTGTGAATATTGTAATGCCGCCCATAGCTTCATCGGCGAAAAGCTCGTCCACATCGACGCGACGGCGATAGCCGACGCCCGGGAGGGCCGTTCTGCCGACGCCAAAACCCAGGCCGCGCTTGATTTCTCAAAAGCCCTGCTCAGGAAGCGGGGTCTCGTCAGCGATGCTGACGTCAATGCGCTGAAGGATGCAGGGTATACTGATGCCGGGATCGCGGAGATCATTGCTCATGTCGCCCTCAATGTGCTGACCAATTACTTCAACAATGCTGCGAAAGTGAAAGTCGATTTTCCGGAGGTACAGTTGGTTGAAACCGCCGTTATTTAGCGAAAAGGATCGAACTTTAAAATAAATATTATCGTCTTGACCGCTCAGACCACATTTACGCTCATCAACCCGCAAACTAAGACATTGGCCTTTCAGCTCTATGCTTTTGAGGACGACTCCTACTTTGAAGTGTTGAAGAATTACAATTATTATTCCATCGTCATCATAACAGCAGGCAGCGGGAAGTTCCGGGCCGATCTGTCAGAATACGCCTTTGAAAGTAACAGCCTGATCTGTTTTTCCATTTACCAGCCTTTTATGATCAGGGCCGAAGGTGAATGCAAGGGAATACTGATCAATTTTCACCCCGATTTCTTCTGTATCCATAAACACCAGGAAGAGGTCGCCTGTAACGGAGTGCTCTTTAATAATATATATGAATTCCCATTGATCCGACTGCAGGATGCCGAAATGACTGCCCTGCTTACTATCGTCGATTCGCTTAAGAGGGAGGTACAAAATCCTGCCTTGGCGCAGTATGAATTATTAATTTCCTATTTAAAAATATTTCTGATCAATGCCTCAAGGATCAAGTTGGATCAGAACGAGTCCGGGGAATTCAAGCATGAAAGGGAACCTTTTATCCTGAAAACGCTAAAGGACGCCATCGAAGAACATTTTAAAACCAAGCATAGTCCGGGGGAATATGCCGATCTTTTGAATATTTCGACCAGGGCGTTGAATCGGCTGAGTAAAGGGCATTTTAATAAAACCCTGAGTAGCCTTATCGCGGAACGTATCACTATTGAAGCCAAGCGCGAACTGTACCTGACGTCCAAACCCGTGAAAGCCATCGCCTATGAACTTGGGTTTACCGATGAATTTTACTTTAGCCGATTCTTCAAGAACAACGCGACGGTTTCTCCCCAGGTCTATCGGGATACGGTGGGATTTGCGAAAAGGGAAGACGGGTGATTGCCCCAATAGGATGGCCAAGCTTACTGAAATATTCAACCCGACGCTTCAACAATGATATTAAATCGAGAAAACTTTTCCCTCAATAATAAATGTGTTATTGAAAAAATTATAATCAAGCCTCCTCATAGATTATCGACACTTTTTGAGGATAAAGCTTGCTTTTTACATTTTAAATATACCAACACCGTTATATATTCGGCGACTGAAAAACTGGTCCTGCCTCAAAATGATTGTGTAATGTTAAAATGCGGGAATGTTTTTGTAGATTTTATTGGCGATCTAAACCGTGAGAGTTGTGAAGTATATGCTGTTCATCTTTACCCTGATATTTTAAAGGAAATATATAAGGCTGATTTTCCTGCCGTTATTGAACCGAAATCTGAAAAAAGAGATGTGGGTGAAATCAAGGGGGCTTTATTTTTTATAAATTTCATAGAAGGCCTGGCACTCTATTTCGAACACCCGCAAGCAATGAACCATGACTTGCTGTTACTAAAAATGAAAGAAATAGTTTTATTATTATTTCGGTCATGTCATGCAAAGACAATCTCGTCTTTGTTCTATGATCTATATTCGCCCCGTTATGTGACCATTTCGCAAGTTTTGGAAAGTCACTTGTATTCTAATCTTTCTATAAACGAACTGGCGGATCTGGCAGGTTTAAGTCTTTCGACTTTTAAAAGGGAATTCAAAAAGCAATTTCAGGATACTCCTTCAAATTACTTAATAGAGAAAAGACTTGAAAAAGCAAAGGAATTGCTTTTAAAAACCGAGTTGTCTATAGGTGAAATTTGCCATGAGGTTGGTTTCAAGGACATCGCGCATTTTTCGAGGTCGTTTAAAACAAAATATAAAGCTTCTCCATCCAGTTTCCGATTATTAGGCTGACTTAAACTCCAATTTAGCTATGCAACAAATTTATTTAACTATTCACTTTCAAGAACATGCGAAATGACATCGTACCTGGAGCTCGTTTTCCTGATTACCAGCTAACCGACCACACAGCGACACACCGGAAATTGTCCGAACTCCAGGGAACGGACCCCATGATCGTCGTGCTGAGTCGCGGAGGCTTCTGCCCTAAGGATCGACGCCAAAATGAAGGGCTAATCCAGCTATACCGTGAAATGGAAGTAGGCTATTGCCGACTTGTCACCATCAGCACGGATAACCTCGCGGAGACGAATGAATACCGTAGCGGAGTCGGCGCACACTGGCCCTTTCTGTCCGACGCGGGTCGTGTTGTGCAAAAGGATCTCGACATCGCCGAATATACGGATCCTCTGCACAATCCAATGATCCCTCACGTTGTTGTTCTTGAGCCGGATCTCATCATCCACAAGATCTACTGTGGGTACTGGTTCTTTGGAAGGCCGACGATGGAGGACTTGCGTCAGGACTTGCGCGCTGTCACCAGGAAATGCAGGCCGGATTGGGACATTACCACGCCCGAAATGAAACGTGCGTGGCAGGAAGGCCGCAAGGAACTGTTCTACCCATACGGCAAGACATACGTCCAAACGATCCACGAGCAGGATTGATATGACCACCGGGCGCGGTAGCAAATGCAGGATACCTGCAGCAGGTAAACCGCAAGGGACCAATACAACTGAGGACAACGCAACGGGTCGATGAGCTTTCGCGCATACCCGCAGCACGTAAGCCTCGACGTAGTTGAACTTTTCAGTCAAATATTTGAACCTGCCAGTCAAACAGCTTGAAATGATAAACATTAGCTTTATGAAAAAAAATATTGATGAAATTTCTAAAAACCAGATCTTGGATACTGGGCATTTTTATGTTTCTGTTCGGCGCATTAAAATTGATAAATCCGTTTAACGGTTGGTTTCACACTCAGCTAATTACCAGCGGCATAGGCGGCTTTGCATTTCCTTTTGGCGTGGGTGCAGAAATTATTGCGGGGCTAATCCTATTAGTGACTTTAATTTATAAAGACAAAATACTCCCCAGGCGTTTTTTCACTTTCATCATTTTCGGATCAGGTCTTGTAGTCGCAATTATGATTACGGCCATATATGTTCACCTTCAGCCGAACGTCCCGGCTAATGTATTGCCTCTCGGAATAAAACCGCCAGTTATTCCGCTGTCGGTATTGATTTTGGCCGCAACAAACATTCTTTTAACTATAAAACTGTGCAAAGTAACCTCAAATCCGATCAAGTGATGCAACAAATGGATTGAGGTATTCGACCCCAATTGAAACCAGGTTTAAAAGGCAGCTTTTTGCATTCATCTTATAATTTATCTCAGGCAAATGAACAACATTTCAATTTTCTGGCTACAGCTTCTTCTGAGTGTGGGCGTCTTTACTATCGTTCTGGCGTGGTACGTTTGGCCGTACCTGACCAAACTTTCTCGTAATTCTGCGCTAATCGCGCTGCTCTTTGTGCATTTGTTTCGCTATTTGGGCATGACGTTATTAGTTCCGGGTATGGTCGATCCGAAACTACCCAGAGAAGTCCTTTTGAATACGGCTTATGGCGATCTCTTAGCAGCTGCGCTAGCCTTCGTTGCTGTCTTTGCTCTCCGGAGGAACTGGCGTGTTGGCGTTCTTCTGGCGTGGGTGTTCAACACGTGGGGATTCCTGGATCTTCTAAACGCACTACGCGGCATCTTTGCGGTGAATTTGCCGAGTTACTACCTTGGTAGCATTTGGTTTATCTATACGTTCTATGCGCCCCTGGTGATTATTTCACATTTGATGATCTTCTGGATTTTGATCAATTCTAAGTCCTGGAAGAATGAGGTTCAATGAAATGGAAGGCGGCGATCCTGCTTGCCAGTCATAATTTGTTTATAGAGACTTTTTTTTCACCCATAACCATGGTTAATAGCCGGACAAAATACTTCATAGGTGAATTTGGGGCTGTGCTTCCTGGGGCATAGTTCTTTTAAAACCTTCGCCAAACCGTGTTTGCAAATTGTTTGCAAAAAGCAAAAGGCCGCTGTTAGCGACCTTTGTAAGTGTTTGAACTTCCGCTCCCCTAATTGGACAAATATCTAATTAGCTAGTAGATGATCTCATCGCTTTTAGCGTATTGCATGTATAAAAACATAAACCTTATCTGTGATAAGTTTTTGCGATAGCGCCTCCCGTGAAAGCCAATTATCCTTTAGATTTTGGGTCAAATTCCACAATCCATTCAATACCGTATTTGTCTCTAAAACAACCAAAATATGAACCCCAGGGACTATCACCAATAGGCCCTTCTATTTGTCCTTCCACTGAAAGCCCATTAAATAATTTGTCTGCTTCTTCTTTACTTTCTGCACTTATTGCAATTTTACTTCTGTTCTCATTTTCGTTTGTTTTTCCCAGAATTTCCGGAACATCATTTGCCATTAACATATTACTTTTACCGATGGGCAAAGCAATATGCATGATTTTATTTTCTTCTTTTTTCGAAACCCGGAATTCAGGACTTGCGAGGTCTTTGAAACGAATAATCTTTGCAAACTCTCCGCCAAATACTGATTTGTAAAAGGTAAATGCTTCTTCGGCATTTCCGTTGAAGTTAATGTGAGGATTGATTAGTGCCATAATTTTTATTTTTTAGGTTGTTAAATACGTTACCTTTTTATTTGTTTGACTGCCGTTTTGAAAACGAAAATCATTTTTTCGATAAAGCCGTCAACAGATTTTCCAGGTTGGTCATGCTCACAGTGTATCCTTCTTTAAAGCCCATTTCAATCATCTTCTCCATACGGGCAAGAGATTCATTATAAATAGTAATACGCACTGTTGTCTTTCCGTTCTGTTCGTTAAAAGTGTAATCCTAATCAGAACCCGGTAATTCAGGGTTTTCAGCTTTGTCTGCAAAAGCATTAAACATTTTGAAATTGGTTTTCGGGCTAATTGAAGTGTATTTCTGAATTACCCAACGCTCTTGTCCTTCTGGACTTACCATCGCATAAAATCTTCGTCCACCAACTTTAAAGTCCATAACTTTTGTTCTTGATATCCAAGGTTTATGGGCTACCCATTGGTCAAGGATTTCTGCTTTGGTAAATGCATCCCATACCAGCGATAGGTCGGCATCAAATTCTCTCGTTATGAATACTTTTTTCGCTGCTTTGTCAACGGTAAAATCAAATAGCAAGTTCATTTTTTCTTATTTTTTATGGTGTACAATACTTCATCGAGTTGTTGGAAGCTTTCCTGCATGATCTTTCTGAACTGATCGAGCCAGGTATCGATCTCTTTCATCTTATCGATTTTAAGCTCATAATAAATTTCCCTGCCTTCCTGCTTTGGCGCCAGCAGATCACATTCAGACAGGATGCGCAAATGTTTGGATATGGACTGGCGCGTAATGTCGAAGTGCTCCGCAATGGCGTTGGGAGTCATTGCCTGCACGGCCACCAGGACGAGGATCGCTCGCCGGGTGGGATCTGCTATGGCTTGAAAAATGTCTCGTCTCATGATTATTAAATAAGAAGCCGATTGGCTGCACAAATATATATGCAACCGATCAGCTTCGCAAATTTATTTTTAATGATGTGAAAAAAAGGCCGGCATATTGTGCCGGCTTTAATCCGCTCCCCCAAGTTTACAGATATCTAACCAGATACCGATTGATTTACAAGCCTTTAGCGATCTGGTGCAATAACTTGCAGCAGCCGAATTGATTGTCGCGTGGCTTACGAAATCATTTTGTATCCTTTGCCATGCACATTTACAATCTTAACAGACGGATCAGCGCTTATTCTCTTCCGGAGTTTGGATATCAAAACGTCCACATTGCGGGTGATCACAAAAACGCCGTCATCCTCCCAGATCTCCTTCATCAGCAGGTCCCTTCCAACTACCTGGTTCTGGTTTGATGCAAGTATGCTTAGTGCTTTCGCTTCTTTAACGGAAAGCTCAATGGTTTCGCCGTTAAGGCTAAGAATTCCTTTTGATTCGAAGAATACAAAATTCCCCAACTTTTTATAATCAGCAATGACCGGAACGGGTTCAGCTTTGCTTGATAGAGATTCATCAACCTTTTCCTCTATAAGTTCCTGGGGTTCTGAAATTTTATTCCGTCTGCGAGCGAAATAAAGCCCTCCAAAAGCTACCGGGATAAATGCAAGCAAAAGCCAGCCGTAGTTGAATGATTTTCTTACGAGGAATGAAATTTCAATTACATAGCAGCCTTTTTTCTGTTGGCGTCCCCGGCAGGGTTTCAAATCGCCACTGGCTGTGTTTACTTCATAAGCAAAAATGGTTTGGTTTTGATAGCACTCGTTTACACTCACCGTATAATCTCCCGGCCTGTCCGTTTTTGCCAGTTGCTGATGCACCAGATTCATTAACGTATCGGGCGCAAACTCAAAACTATTCTCAAAGGAAATCCGGAAGGTGTTTTCATTGACTGTTTCAATCGGCAATACCCGGGACGTCGAATCTTTGGAATGAAGCAAAACCTGGTGCCCGATATTACGAAGCACAATCTCCAGGTGCTTATCAGGATGCTCATTGATCGCATTTACAAATGCCATGGTAAACGCTGTCAGGGCTACTGAGAGGATGGCAAATAAGAAGTAGTAGAAACGCTTCATACTGATAATCTTGAACTTACAAGACGAATGTAAACATATTTTAAACAGCATTTACACTGTTTTACAACCTTTTTACACCATTTCTGATTGCGCCGTCAGGATATCGGATAAGTTTGTCAACTATGAGAAAAATCAATTTTTTACTACTTCTTTTGCAGTGCTTGTCAGCAGCCACCGCCCGGCAGCCCTACTCCAAAGCCGTAAACGAACAGATCGCACGGGTGGAAACCAATCTATCGGGAGGAATGGTTATCGACGGTAAACTGTATACCCTTTCTGAAAGGATGAAGCATTACAACGTAGCGGGACTAAGTGTCGCTGTTATCGATAATTACCAGATTGTGTGGGCCAAAGGGTATGGTTATGCTGACAAAAACGAAGACAGGAAAGTAACTGCCAATACCCTATTTGAACCTGGATCCATCAGTAAGTCATTAAATGCCGTTGGTATCTTACAACTGGCGCAGCATGGAAAGTTGGATCTCTATCAGGACATCAACCAATACCTGGTCAACTGGAAATTCCCTTATGACACCGTGTCCCATGGCAAGAAAATTACAACCGCCCAGTTGCTCAGCCACACCGCAGGCTTGGGTGTTCATGGTTTCCCTGGTTACCAACGGGATAGTGCAATTGCAACGGTCACCGATATTTTAGACGGCCGGGCTCCATCCAATACAGAAGCCGTACGATCGATAGCAGAACCGGGTAAGGAAGCCCGCTATTCCGGCGGAGGCATACTTATAACGCAACAAATGCTTACCGACCTTACAAAGCAACGATATGAGCAATATATATATGAGCATGTGCTGCGGCCATTGGGAATGACCAACAGTTCTTACAATCAGCCCCCAGTAGTCAGCCAAAGAAAAAATCTTGCAACAGGATATAAAAGCAACGGCAATGAAGTCCCGGGAAAGTATTTTGTATACCCGGAAAAAGCAGCGGCAGGATTATGGACTACACCGACAGATATATGCAAATACATTCTTGAAATACAGCAGGCTGACCAGGGAAAGTCATCAAAAGTGTCGAACCAGGAAATGGTAAAATTGCATGTAACGCCCTACAAAAATGATGTGGCAATGGGCACCTTCATACAGAATAGGAACGGCGAAAAGTACTTCGATCATACGGCCAGTAACGAGGGATTCTCGGGTTTGTTCATTGGTGGATTGACCAATGGAAAAGGAGCTGCGATATTTGTAAATTCGGAAAACGCGTCCATTTTATTCGAACTGGTTAATACCATAGCACTGGTATACAATTGGTCTGGTTTCAAAAAGCCTGAACAAATAACTACTGTACCGGTAAACGACACTATCACCTCGAAATACATCGGCGAATATATAACAGACGGATTTTTTTCAGAAATAAAAAAAGAAAAAGACGGGCTTTAATTCTGGACCGATGGCAGCAGCAGCAAAATGTATTTTACGTCGTCAACCGATTTTCGCAATATCGAATTAGGGGGCACAAAGACTTTTACTTTCGATAGCGCCGGGACAGTAACCGGGTTTTCGAATACGTTTAATCGCCGGCTGGGTGCACCTGGACAAAGGATAACCACTTTAGATACACTGAAACCGAGACCAGGGCAATCGGATATTTTCGGTCGTCATTTGCTAGAGACTAAAAATTACGACAAAGCGATTGGCTTTTTATCGAAGGGTATGGCCAGCGAACCTTCAGACTCGTCGCTGGTAAAAAACTTAGCTCACTCGTTTCTCTTTAAGGGTGATTTTACCAAAGCGATTGAGCTATATCGACAATATTTAAAATCGGGGGACAATGCGAACGAGTTAAGCAAAAGTTTGAAAAATGATTTTGAATATTTCCGAAATGCGGTGTTTGATCATTCAGTGATAAAAAAGGCAAGCGAGACACTTTCTCTATAGGACCAATAAAAAATAAATCAAAAAATGTCTATACAAATCTGATTTACCAACAGAATCTATATATTATTTAATTAACCTGCAAAAATTATGAAAAAAATTATTTATGTACTGATCTTATCGCTGGTAGTGGTAAGCGGACTAGTATTTGCTAATCGCGAAATTAAAAATAAGGCTTCTAAAGAGTCATCTCCAAAACCGCTTACTGATGCTGAAAGGAGGGCAGCAATAAAACAATGGGAGGCTACCCCCGAAGGTATAAAGTACAAAAAATGGGAAGCGTCTCCCGAAGGAAAGAAAGTGTATGCCGGTGCTGCCAAAATAGGGAAGTACATTAGGGATTATACCAATATGGAGGGAGTTGTAACCTCTCTTTCTCTTCCGCCAGGCTCATTATTAGGTTTCGGAGTGATGGCCAGAATTAATGGTGAAGATTATATTCTTAGGTTTGACAATGAGCTTCAGCAGCTACATAGTCTGAAGGTTAACGACAAAATAATTATAAAAAGCCATAGTGTATCGTACGCGCCCAAGTATGCATATCCAATAGTATCGGGCGAATATGTAGAACGAGATAGTAAAATAATTTATAAGCATGCCCCTCGCAAAAGTGGTTGCTAAATTGTCCACAACCCAAAATTCATCTACGCTTATTCTTTTATAAACCCTTCTTCCCTGGTTGGTCATCGCAGTAGGCTCAAACTTGGTGTGATCACGAAGGACCGTTTGCGTGTCCCGTGGAGTAATTTTCGAACTTATATCGTATTCCGATCCATGCTCGATATAACCGTTAGTGACTAACCAATGTATTGTTGTCTCTTTATCATAGGACATATCCACTGACGCCGATGCACCATTATTCTTAACTATGTCAATTCGAATTAAAGTGCCAAAGGCAGAATTTGGAAAATTCAGTAAAAACCCTCTAAGGTTATCGTTGGAAATTTTCCTCTCTGCAAATTCCGCCAAAGAGGATCCCACATAATTTATACCATTATAATTATACTCACTGTTAAAATCTTGATTAGCTTCGTTGTCCCATGGAATCGCGCTCTTTATATTGAGAAAAAAAAGCTGCCGTAGATCTGGGGTATTTCGCAAGATCCCACCAAAATGTGTCCCTGCGACAGCGCTTGAATTGAAAAGAACATTTGCTCGGTAAATAGACTTATTTTGAATTTCTGTGAGTGAGCTTAAAGCCGATAAAAATGTCCGTATCGCCTCCACAAGCGAATGCTCGTCAAATTGATTGTCTAAAGATTTGTTATTCAGAGGTGGATTAGATAAACCTATACCCGGCCCAGAAGGAAAATCGCGGCCGGAAGAACGCGAAAGACCAT
>Ga0302325_10006689_pt1 | contig 25800 bp, 24 predicted proteins | sample Palsa_T0_2_FD_201948 | JGI IMG/M metagenome (GOLD analysis project Ga0302325, IMG submission 201948) | Peat permafrost microbial communities from Stordalen Mire near Abisko, Sweden - Palsa_T0_2 | ecosystem: Environmental > Terrestrial > Soil > Palsa > Peat permafrost | place: Sweden: Abisko... | reverse complement strand
TTTTTCGATCAATACGGCGGCCACGCAAACCGTGGCCGCATCCGCCAGTATCTACGCCTTGGCGGCCGACGGCTCGAGCGCGCCGGCCGTCGTCGAGACCACGGCGGGGCGCATCGCGGGCCTGCAGTTTCCCGTGCAATCGACCAATTTAATCTTTAGTGTCGAATCGCCTAACTTCAGCATTCAAGCTCTGCCGGTGAGCGGCGGTGCAGCGTTGATGCTCGCGAGCGATACCGATAACGCGGGCAACTTTACCGCCACCGCCACCAATGTGTACTTCACCACCTGGGAAAGCAGCTACGATTCGGCCACGAATACCGAGACGCACAGCGGAACGCAATCGGGCATCGTCGGCGTCGACGGATCCGTCGTGCAGGCGCTGCTGGCGAATTCCACGTTCATCAGCGGCGGCGAGGAATTTCCCTGGCCGAACGACACCACTACCACTCAAACGCCTTATGAAACCATGTTTCAAGTGACAGGTTTATCGCCGGTTACGGTGACCAATTCGACCAGCGGCGAGGTGTACGTCGAGGACGGCGTCAGCGGCGGCGATTTGATCGCCATCGACACCACGTCGAATCAAGTGGTCGCGAACATCGGCATGCTGCCGGCCGGAACAGCGACTTTTCTCAGCGGCACCTTTCGCGGTTATGGGCACACCGGCTTCCTCGAGGCAACCACCGCGATATCCACACAGGCCCCCGCCACTCGCGACCTGTATCTCATTGACGCACAAGGATCAGGCAGTCTCGAGCGCGTGACTGGTAATCTGTGATTGCCGTTTTCACAGTGAGCCAATGCGGGGAGCCGTGTCCGTCGGACTAAAGAGTGTATTCGCCGTGCTGTCCTCGGGCCTGCTGTTTGCGTGCACAGCCCCGGGAACGCGCACGGCGCCGGTTGCCGCGGCGCTCCCGGTTTTGCATCGCGAAGATACGCTATGGCTTTCCCGGGTGACCTTTGGTCTCGATAGCGCGAGCGTCGCGGATTATCGCATGCTCGGGCGGCGGGGCTTCCTCGAACAGCAGTTGAGCGCACGCGAGGCCGCAGTGCCTGCGCCGATTGCCGCGCAGATCGGTGCGCTGGAGGTGTCGCATGCCGATCCGGAAAAATGGCTGGCCGACTTGAACGCGCAGTACAAGAGCATCAACGCCATGATGGATGGGCCAGACAAGGAGCAGGCGCGAAAAACTCTCAATGACCATGGCAACAAACTCGGGTACGAGGCGATTCGCCGCGAACTGCTGCGCGCGGTGTACTCCCCGTCGCAGCTTCAGGAGCAAATGGTTTCGTTCTGGCTCAACCACTTCAGCGTCAATCAATACAAGGCGAACCTGCGCTGGCTGGTGGGCGATTATGCGGAACAGGCGATCGGTCCGCACGTGTTCGGACACTTCAAGGATTTGGTGCTGGCCACGCTCGAACATCCCGCGATGCTTCAGTATTTGGACAACAACCAAAACGCGGTAGGGCACATCAACGAAAACTACGCGCGCGAGCTGATGGAACTGCACACGCTGGGCGTGGGGTCAGGGTATACCCAGAACGATGTTCAACAGCTTGCACGAGTGCTCACCGGCGTCGGCATCAACGTCGGCCCGCCGCCGAAGCTCAAGCCCGAGTGGCAGAAAATATATTTGCGCAGGGGCGCCTTTGAATTCAATCCCGCGCGGCACGACTTCGGCACGAAAACTCTGCTCGGACGCACCATCCAGGGCGGCGGCTTCGATGAAGTGGAGGAGGCCGTCAAGTTGATCGTCGGGCAGCCCGCCTGCGCGCGCTTCATTGCGCGCGACCTTGCGGTGTATTTCGTCGCCGACAATCCGCCGCCGCAGCTGGTCGAGCGCATGGCGCAGACCTTCATGCATACGGACGGCGACATTGCCGCGGTGCTGCGCACGATGTTCCTCGCACGGGAATTCAGCGCCTCGCTGGGAAGTAAGTTCAAGGATCCGATGCGCTTTGTCATCTCGTCCGTGCGGTTTGCATACGACGGGCGCCCGATCAACAATACTCACCCGATGCTCAACTGGCTGAACGGCTTGGGCGAGGCGCCTTTTGGCCGTCCGACTCCGGACGGCTACCCGCTCACCGAGCTCAGTTGGGCAAGCTCCGGGCAGATGAGCCGCCGCTTCGAGATTGCGCGTGCCATCGGCTCGGGCAGCGCAGGGCTTTTTGATCCCGAGGATGGCAGTGCGGGGGGCGCAGGGGGCTTTCCGCAATTGTCGAACCGATTGTACTTCGAGGCTGTCGAACCGTTTCTGACCGCGCATACGCGAGATGCGCTCGGCCGCGCCATCTCTCAGCAGGAGTGGAACACGTTCTTACTATCCTCGCCCGACTTCAACTACGAGTGAGCCTTTAGGAGATGACATGAAACGTCGCCATTTGCTGCAACTCTGCGGCGCCACGCTGCTGAGCACCGGCGTATCCGGTCGTCTGTTTGCGGCACCCGTTACCGGACCGCGATTCCTGATGGTGTTCCTGCGAGGCGGATACGATTCGACCAATCTGCTGGTTCCTTATTCGAGCGCTTACTACTACGAAGCCAGACCGAACATCGCCATACCTAAACCAGATCCTGCCTCGAACACCACGGCACTCGCGTTGGACGGCGATTGGGCGCTGGCGCCGGCGGTGCGCGACACCATCGGCGATATGTACTCGCAGCAGCAGGTTGCTTTCGTGCCCTTTGCCGGCACCGATGACCTGTCGCGAAGCCACTTCGAGACTCAGGACAGCATCGAGCTGGGTCAGCCTATGAGCGGCACGCGCAATTATCGCTCGGGTTTTCTCGGGCGCCTATCCGATAGCCTGATCGGCGCCTCGGCGAGCGCCGCGCCGATTTCCTTTACCGACGCGCTGCCGCTGGCATTCGAGGGCGCCGGCACTGTGCCGAATTTGTCTCTCAAAAACGTCGGCAAACCGCCATTCGATGAGCGCCAAGCGCGCATCTTGAGCCAAATGTACGCCGGTCATCATTTGGAAGGCGCCGTGAGCAACGGCTTGGAGTTGCGCCAGGAAGTGGCCCAGGAAATGGCGGACGAGATGGTGGCCGCCAATCGCAATGCCATCAATACCAAAGGCTTTGAACTCGAAGCCGAACGCATGGGTAAATTGATGCGCGATAAATATCGCTTGGGCTTCATCGACGTGGGAGGCTGGGATACCCACGTCGGGGAGGGCGCCGCGCAAGGCACCCTGGCCAACAATCTGGCCAGCCTGGGCAAAGGTTTGCAGGCATTTTCACAATCCCTGGGTGCCGAATGGAAGAATACCGTGGTGGTGGTGGTCTCGGAATTCGGCCGCACCTTCCGCGAGAACGGCAACAAGGGCACCGATCATGGCCATGGCACGGTCTATTGGGTGCTCGGAGGCGCGATCAACGGGGGCCGGATTGCCGGCGAGCAACAGCGTGTGGATCGCAGCACCCTGTTCCAAGACCGGGACTTTCCGGTTCTCAATGACTATCGCGCGGTTCTGGGCGGCCTGTTCCGCTCCCTGTGGGGCCTCTCGGCCGACCAGAGCGCCAGTGTCTTTCAGCAGGTGCCCCCGGTCGATCTGAAACTCGTGTAAAGGTATAGTCATGCCCAGCCATGCGAGATTCGTACTTAACGCGCCTCGGGCGGGCCTGTGCTCTCGTAGCTATCGCTACGCAAGGCCTGTTTGGTAATTGCCGCGCGCAGGGCGTGCTCGATCCGCAAGGACCCATCGGCTCGGCCGAAAGGCTGATTCTTCTCAACGCCACCGCGATCATGCTGGTGGTCGCTCTCCCCGTGATCGTACTGACACTGGCTTTCGCGTGGTGGTATCGCGCCTCGAACCAGCGAGCCACTCATTGGCCCGATTGGTCTTACTCGGGGCAGGTTGAACTCGTCGTCTGGTCGATACCGGCGATGGTGGTGATTTTGCTCTCGGGGGTCGCATGGACCGGTTCGCATCTGCTGGATCCTGCGCAGAAGATCCCGTCTGAAAGCGCGCCGATTCGCGTCGAAGTGGTATCGCTCGATTGGAAATGGCTCTTCATCTATCCGGATCAGCGCATCGCTACGGTCAATGAGCTCATGGTTCCGGCAGGCGCGCCGATCGAACTCACGCTGACCTCGGCGACCGTGATGAACGCGTTCTTCGTGCCGCAGCTCGGCAGTCAGATCTACACGATGCCCGGCATGGCCACGCGCTTGAATCTGCTCGCCGATCATCCCGGCGACTTTCCGGGCCTGTCGTCGCACTTCAGCGGCGATGGCTTCTCCGACATGCGCTTCGTGGTGCATGCACTGTCTGCGGCGGAATTTTCCGCGTGGCTGGCGCGCACGCGGGATCAAGGCACGGGCCTCGACGCCGATAGCTACGCGCAATTGGCCCGCACCGGCGGTGCGGCGCCGATCCAAACCTACCGCAGCGTCGATCCGAAGCTGTTCCAACACATCATGCACGAGACCGTGGAGCAGTAGCGTGGGCAAGCTTTCCTGGGATGCGATTCCGATTCACCAGCCGATTCCGATGGCGGCATCGTTGTTCGTCACCTTTGCGGTGTTTGGCACCTTGGGTCTTGTCACCTGGAAGCGCTGGTGGCCGTATCTGTGGCGCGAGTGGCTGACCAGCGTCGATCACAAGCGCATCGGCGTGATGTATGTGCTGTTGGCGCTGGTGCTGCTGCTGCGCGGCTTCATCGATGCCATCATGATGCGCTCGCAACTCGCCATCGCCGCGGGCGGCGCCGCCGGCTATCTGCCGCCCGAGCACTACGACCAGATATTTTCCGCTCACGGCACCATCATGATTTTCTTCATGGCGATGCCGTTCATGATCGGCCTGATGAACTTTGTGGTCCCGCTGCAGCTCGGCGTGCGCGACGTGGCATTCCCCGTGTTGAACGCCATCAGCTTTTGGCTCACCGCTTCGGGCGCCTTGCTGGTGAATGTCTCGCTGGTGATCGGTGAGTTCGCCCGCACCGGGTGGCTCGCCTACCCGCCGCTCTCGGAGCTGCAATTCTCGCCCGGCGTCGGCGTCGATTATTATCTGTGGGCGCTGCAAATCTCGGGCATCGGCACGCTGCTCGCCGGCATCAACATGGTCACGACGATTTTGAAGCTGCGCGCACCCGGGATGAGCTACATGCGCATGCCGGTATTTTGCTGGACGGCGCTCGCTTCCAGCATGTTGATCGTGGCCGCCTTTCCCATCCTGACCGCCACCTTTGGGATGCTGCTGCTGGATCGCTATGTCGGCATGCATTTTTTTACCAATGGCGGGGGCGGCAACGTCATGCTGTATTTCAATCTGATCTGGGCCTGGGGCCATCCGGAGGTTTACATCTTGATTCTGCCGGCCTTCGGTATTTTTTCCGAAGTGATCGCCACCTTTTCCGGCAAGGCGCTATTTGGCTACCGCTCGATGGTGCTGGCGACGCTGGCGATTTGCGTGCTGTCCTTCATGGTGTGGCTGCATCATTTCTTTACGATGGGCGCGGGCGCGAACGTGAACGCCTTTTTCGGCATCATGTCGATGATCATCGCGGTGCCTACCGGGGTCAAGCTGTTCAACTGGCTGTTCACGTTGTTCCGCGGCCGGATTCGCTATGAAGTGCCGCTGCTGTGGGCGATCGGTTTCATGGTGACGTTTGTGATCGGCGGAGTCACCGGCGTGCTCATGGCGGTGCCGCCGGCGGACTTCGTCCTGCACAACAGTCTTTTTCTGGTGGCGCACTTTCACAACGTGATCATCGGCGGGGTGCTATTCGGTGCGATGGCCGGCTATAACTATTGGTTCCCGAAGGCCTTCGGCTTCACGCTCGACAAACGCCTCGGACTGATCAGCTTTTGGTGCTGGCTGATCGGATTCTATCTGGCCTTCATTCCGCTCTACCTCGTCGGGTTGTTGGGCATGACCCGGCGCATGCAGCATTACGCCGACTTGAGCTGGCAGCCCTATATGATCGTGGCGGAAGCGGGAGCCGTCATTATCTTGTGCGGCATCGTTGCGACCATCGCGCAGTTGGTGATCAGCATCCGCACGCGCGAGCGGCGGCGCGACCGCAGCGGCGATCCTTGGAATGCGCGAACGCTCGAATGGTCGACTGCCTCGCCGCCGCCCGGGTACAACTTCGCCGTGTTGCCGCAGGTCAAATCGCTGGATGCTTTCTGGTCGATGAAGCAGCAGGGCGGCATCGCGCTCCCCCAGCGCTACGATTCGATCGAGATACCCAAGAATAGCGCCAATGGATTCGTGACCGCTTTCTTTGCCGTCGTCACCGGCTTTGCATTGATCTGGCACATCTGGTGGATGGCGATCCTAGGCCTGCTATGCGCCGCATTGACGCTGTTCGCCTTTGGCTGGATCAAGCGGGTCGAGCACGAGGTGTCCGGCGCGCAATTGGCAGAAGCGGACCGAAGCCGGCTGCGGGGTTCCACGTGAACGCGCCGAGCACGGCGGCGGATTTCGCCGAGCCCTCGATCCCGCTGAGCGCCCGCGGGCCCGCGCCGGTGCGCATCGTCGTCGCCTACGGATTTTGGATCTTTCTGCTGAGCGACATCATCATGTTCTCGGCGCTGTTCGCCTCCTACGCGGTGCTGTCGGGACAGACTGCCGGCGGACCTTCGGGACACGACCTCTTCGAGTTGCGCCATGTCGGCATCGAGACGCTGTGTCTGCTGTTCTCGAGCTATACCTGCGGACTTGGCGTGCTGGCCGTGGAGCGGCGCCGCATGAAAGGCTTCTATGTGGCCTTTGCGCTGACCTTCGTGCTCGGGGCGACGTTTCTAGGACTCGAAGTCAGCGAATTCGCGAGAATGATCGGGCAGGGGGCCGGCCCGTCGCGCAGCGCGTTCCTATCCGCTTTTTTCAGTCTCGTGGGGTTGCACGGGGTGCATGTCAGCATCGGACTTCTGTGGATGTGCTTCATGACGGGTCAAATCACGGTGCGGGGGCCGCTCGACTTTGTGCGGCGCCGATTGCTCTGTTTCAGCCTGTTCTGGCACGCCCTCGACATCATCTGGGTGGCGCTGTTGACCATGGTGTACCTCATGGGAGCACGATAATGACGGAAAATTCCCATCCGGAGGCCGATTCGATCGAGCATGCGCCCGGCGATGACGATACCGATCACTCCGGCAGCATCTTAAGCTACACCGTGGGGCTCATCTTCGCCCTGCTGCTCACGGGCGCATCCTTCATCGTCTCGCAAACCCACCTGTTATGGGCGCCCGGCGTGGCGGCGGGGCTTGCGGTGCTCGGCATTGCCCAGATGGGTGTTCACCTGGTGTTCTTCCTGCACATCAGTACCGGGCGGGACAACACCAATAATGTGGTTGCGCTCACGTTCGGCCTTCTCATCGTGACGCTGATCATGTCAGGCTCGCTGTGGATCATGGCCAATCTCAACATGAACATGGTGCCGCCTTCCGCCATTATGGAGATGCAGCGCTAGCGGACGTTTCCTCCGGTTCATCCGTGGCGCTCGTGCCCTTGATTCGATCATCGCCCGCTGCCGCGCGCTTCAGGGCGTTCGCCACGCCGGCGCCATAGGCCGCGTCGCACTCGGCAAACAGCGCAATCTGCCGCCGCTGAATCTCCTCGGGCACCCTCTGCATCGCCGCGGCAATGTTGCTGAACAAGCGCTGTTTCTGCGCGGGAGTGAACAGACGAAACAGATTGCCGGGCTGCGTGAAGTCGTCGTTGCCGTTGCGGTGGTCGTAGCGGTCGGCATCGCCATGCAGCGGCAGCGCGGGCTCGGCGTAGCGTTTGTCCTCTTTGGGGCCATTGAATGAATTGGGCTCGTAATAGGCGTCCGGATTCTTGGCGTTGTTGTCGAAGAAGCGCATCGGGCCATCCTTGTGATAGTGATGCACCGGACAGCGAGGCGCGTTGACCGGCAATGCTTCATAGTGCGTGCCCAAGCGGTAGCGGTGCGCATCCGCGTAGCTGAATACGCGTGCCTGCAACATCTTGTCCGGCGAGAAGCCGATGCCGGGGACGATGTTCGATGGCGCGAACGCGGCTTGCTCGATCTCGGCAAAATAATTATCCGGATTGCGGTGCAACTCCAGTGTGCCGATGTCCATCACCGGAAAATCGCCGTGCGGCCACACCTTGGTCAAATCGAACGGATTCCAGCCGGTGCGCTCCGACCAGGCTTGCCCCTGCGCATCCGTCATGATCTGCACCTGCATCCTCCACTTGGGATATTCGCCGCGTTCGATCGCCTCGTACAAGTCTTCCTGCGTCGATTCGCGCGTTCGCCCGACCACTTCGGACGCTTGAGCATTGGTCCAGTACTCATGGCCCTGTTGGGTTTTGAAGTGAAACTTAACCCATACACGTTCGCCGGAGGCGCTGATCAAGCTGTAGGTGTGCGAGCCATAGCCGTTGACGTGTCGCACGCTGATCGGCAGACCGCGATCGGACATCAGGATGGTGACTTGGTGCAGGCTTTCGGGCGATAGCGACCAGAAGTCCCACATGGCCGTCGGGGAGCGCAAGTTGGTTTTCGGATGGCGTTTCTGGGTATGAATGAAGTCGGGAAACTTATAGGGTCGCGCACGAAAAACACCGGCGTGTTGTTGCCGACCAAATCCCAGTTGCCTTCCTCGGTGTAGAACTTGACGGCGAAGCCGCGGACATCGCGTTCCGCGTCGGCGGCGCCCAACTCGCCCGCCACGGTCGAGAATCTCAGGAGCAGGGGCGTTTTGGCGCCTTGCTGCAGCACCTTAGCTTTGGTGAAGCGGCTGATATCCGCGGTGATGGTGAGCGTACCGTACGCTCCCCAGCCCTTGGCGTGCACGGGCCGCTCCGGAATGCGCTCGCGGTTCTGGTGGGCAAGTTTTTCGATTAACTGGTAGTCCTGCAGCAGCAGGGGCCCGCGGGGACCCGCGCTCAAGGAATTCTGATTATCGGCAATGGGATTGCCGGCGCTCGTGGTGAGTTGATCGTTGGGCTTGCTCATGCGACTGTCTCCAGCGGAAGTGTGGATGAAGCATAGGCCCGCGCTTCGATCTGTGGAAATCGATTGATTAGATGTAATCGATAGAGACGGTCTATGAAGTAGCCGTGTGTGCCGCAGCATACTGCGCTGCGCTAGACTTGCGGACGATGATCAAATTGTTGTCGCGCCTGCCGTGGACCGTGCTGTACGCGTTTTCGGCTTTGCTGTATTTTCTTGCGTACTACATCGTGCGTCACCGCCGTGCCGTGATTCGCGAACAGCTGCAGAAAGTGTTTCCAGAGGCGAGCAACGCGCAGCGCGAAGCCATCCACAGGCAGTTCCTCAGGAATTTTTGCGATGTCTTGATCGAAGTGCTGAAATCGGTGTCCGCGACAGAGGCGGATATGCGCGCCCGCATGCGCATCACCAACGTCGAGCTCGCGCGCCAATATCTGGACGCGGGTAAATCCATCATGTTCGTCACCTCGCATCTTGGCAACTGGGAATGGCTGCTTCACGGCATGACACTGCAGCTCGGCTATCCGGTGGATGCCGCCTACAAGCCCTTGCATGACGAATGGGCGGAGCGTCTGATGCTCAAGGTGCGCTCGCGGTTCGGCGCGCGGCTCGTGCCCGCCAAGGAGCTGCTGGCGGATTTCATTCGCAGGCGCGCCATTACCCGTGCGGTGGGAATGAACGCCGACCAGGCGCCGGTCTCGACGGACCAGAGGTACTGGACGCAATTCTTAGGTCAGGAGACTGCGTTCTACATCGGTGCGGAGCAGATAGCGCGCGCCATGCGCTTGCCCGTCCTGTATGCGAGCGTGCGGCGGGTGCGCCGCAGCTGCTACGAGGTTGACCTGCGTCCGCTGTGGGATGGCAAAGAGCCCAAAGAACCCCATCAGATCACCGAGAGCTATGCGCGCGCCTGCGAAATCGACGTGCTCAAGAGTCCGGCCGACTGGCTGTGGTCGTATCGGCGCTGGCGGCTGAAGAAGCCCTTGTACTAGGAGAACGCGCATCAAAGCGGTTCGAATCGTCTCGGCACTTGCATTATTGCTCTTCGCCACAATCACGGTGCAACATGAAGGGAATGAAGCTATATAGCAAGAATCCGCGAGCGATCGCCAAGCTGTCCGCGGAGCAGTATCGCGTGACCCAGGAAAACGATACAGAGCGCCCAGGAACCGGCAAGTACGTGGACCACAAGGAGCCTGGCATCTACGTCGACATCGTTTCGGGTGAGCCGTTGTTCGCCTCCGCCGACAAATTTGAATCAGGCTGCGGTTGGCCGAGCTTCACCAAGCCCATCGAGCCTGCCTACATCAGTGAAGTACGCGATGCCACCCACGGCTTGATCCGTACGGAAGTGCGCTCGGCACATGGCGACAGCCATCTCGGTCACGTTTTCAACGATGGTCCGGCAGATCGTGGCGGCCTACGCTACTGCATCAACTCCGCCGCGCTGCGATTCATCCACCGCGATGACATGGAGGCGGAGGGCTACGGGGCATATCTCAATCAAGTGGAGGATATCCGATGACTGGGGAACGGGCGGTACTTGCCGGCGGCTGCTTTTGGGGTATGCAGGATTTGTTTCGGCGCTACGACGGGGTGATCTCGACGCGCGTCGGCTACACGGGCGGGGATGTGCGCAATGCGACTTACCGCAATCACGGAACCCACGCCGAAGCAATTGAGATCATCTTCGATCCTGCGAAGCTCAGCTACCGGCAGATTCTCGAGTTTTTCTTCCAGATCCACGACCCGAGCACGCGCAATCGTCAGGGTAACGATAAGGGAACGAGCTATCGGTCAGCGATCTTCTACACCAGCGATCAACAGAAGAGGATCGCCCAGGAGACGATTGCAGATGTCGATGCCTCGGGTCAATGGCCGGGCAAGGTTGTGACGGAACTGGTGCCGGCGGCTGATTTTTGGGAGGCTGAGCCCGAGCATCAGGACTATCTTGAACGCTATCCTAGCGGCTACACCTGTCACTACGTCCGACCCGACTGGAAACTGCGATAGCTCGCATTCACGATTTGAATTTCATTGGACAATGGAGGTAAATCATGGCCAGGAACAAGTCTATCAGCCGCAACGAGGTCAAGGCTCGTCGCAGTGCGCCTTTGATCACACCCACTGACCTCGGTGCTGACGCTTCAGCCGACATCGCCGGCGGTATGAACGCCATCCTCGCCGACGTGTTTGCGCTTTATCTAAAGACAAAGAATTTTCATTGGCATATGAGCGGCCCGCACTTTCGGGACTACCATCTGCTGCTCGATGAGCAAGCGGATCAGTTGTACGCCATGACCGATCCGATCGCTGAAAGAGTCAGAAAGACCGGCGGCTCGACGTTGCGTTCGATCGGGCACATCGCACGTACGCAGAGAATCAAGGACAACGATGCCGAATACGTCGAGCCGCTCGACATGCTTGCCGAGCTGCGCGAGGATAACCAGACCTTGGCCGCCAGTCTGCGAGAGGTGCACGACATGGTGGACGAGCACCGCGACATTGCCACCGCGAGTCTGATCGAGAACTGGATCGACGAGACCGAACGGCGCACCTGGTTCTTGTTCGAATCCAGCCGTCGCGGCGACAAGACCGGCCACTGAGGGAGTTACAGGGGGCATTTTGTGAGCGCTAAATCACCAAGACTTGATGCGGCATACATCGAAGGAAAACGGCAGCAGTTGACGAAGCTTCGCGATGAACTTCGCAAGTTGACGGAAGCCGCGCAGTCCGAGGAAAGCAACATCCATGGCGAGTCGAATTTACAGCCGCGCGAATACGAAGATGACGCGCAGAAGCTGGATTTACTGGAAAGGGAGGGAGCCTTGGCGGGGCGTGATGTTGAGCGACTGGCGCAAGTGGAGCGTGCGCTCAGGAAAATCGATGAGGGTACCTACGGATTGTCGGATGTCAGCGGCCAACCGATTCCGAAAGAGCGGCTCGATGTCATGCCGGATGCCATCAACACATTGAGCGAACAGGCAGCCAGTGAACGCGCCAACTAGATGAGCCGCGTCAGCCTTCGCGCGCATCACGCCCGAACAATTCTCTCGACCCCGGGATAGTATTGAGGTGCCTCGCGCCGCTCGAACATTCCGTAATCACGGATTACACGCACTTCTCGATGTCGGATTTCGCCCGCCGCGTCGGATGAAAGCGGCTTGCAGGCGCTCGCGGCTGATTTGTCCCGCCATGACCCCAAGATGAGCAGTTTGCCCGGATTGGTAATGCTCTCGAACGTCTCCAGATCAATGAGACCATCGGCACGGGGGTCGAATTGCGGCCCTGGCGTCGATTCGTTCGATGGTGAGACTTCCGTGATCGTGCAAATCTTCGCCTCTCCTACAATCGTTTCATCGAAATGCTGTTCCTCAACGGCGAAACCCCTTGGCGGGTGACTGTCGGCGGTGATCTCGCCGACACGCAAGTGGTAATCCTCGAATACTTCGGAGCGACCCTGCTCCTGAACGCCGTGATGTTCGCCGTGGGTCCGCCACCGCACGACTGACTTTTCGTCTCGCCAAGTCGACAGCGAAAGGATAGTTCCCTCGGTCTTCTTGCTCTTGAAGCGCTCGTTGTCGATGAAGCCCTCGATGGCCTCGAGTTTGGGCTTCAACTGCTTCGCGAGGCGCAGATAATCGTCCCAGCGCTCTTTTTTTGGATGAACAACGAAAATTACGGCAAACATGGCTTGATCCTCTGCGCACCGACGCGCTGGGCTGTTCAGATTCTCTGCGGTGCGACCGCCTGATCCGCACCCAGCAAGAAGGTGTTCGTCTCTCGATAAAGGGCGTGGCGCATCACCTCAAGGTGCATGAGATGTGTACCGCGACCAATCTTGATGTCGCGCTTGATCGGAGAGGATTTGAAGGCATCAAACAGCGAGCGGGCGTCCTCATCTGGGACGATGCCATCCCACTCGCCTCTGATCATGGCGAGCGGCGCGCGCACTAAACCAGGGTCGTAGCCAAGGTCGCCATGCCAAGCGCGTAGGATGTCATTGAAGGGGCCCGAAGGGACCTTTACTCCCACCGGGTTGCGAGTCCGGCTGTCCTTGTCGCTATCGAGATAAGACGCGGCCCACTCATCAAAGTGTTTCCGTGACAGGACGGGGGGCTCATCCGGTGGTACATCCTCAACGAATCGCATCCATTGGTTTTCCACCGTGATAACTCTCCAGGCTTCCCCTGAAGGCGCTGATTCGTAACGCCTTGGAGGGCGGCGCGCGACGGGCCCGAACAGCACCCATCGGTCGATCATCGCCGGATGCCCGCCCGCAAATCGCCCGGCCGGCATTGATCCCCACGAATGCGAGATCAAAGACAATCGCGCGACGCCCTGATGCTCGAGGATGAAACGCGCGGCCGTTGCCACTTGAGCGCCCGCGTCTTCAGCATTACACAGCGGTGCGAGCGCGTCGGGCGAGTTCTCCATCGCCTTGTAGCGATCCGAATTGCCGAAGCCTTGAAAGTCCAGCGCCCAAACGTCAAATCCCACCTCATTCAAAGCGTCCCGCCAGGAAAAGCCGTCGAATCGATGGGCTATCGAGACCGCAGACGGGAAGGTCGCACCATGCACATAAAGGACGGGAGTGCGGTGCGCCGTTTGCAAAGCGGGCAAGTAGCGGAGGAATAACTTGAGGTTCGGGTTGGGACTGGGGATGAGGAAGTGCTGTTCGCGCGGATCGAGTTTGAGGAAGTCCGCGCTCATGGCGGACGCGATCTTACCGAGCAGGCCGCCGCCAGGTCCGTCTGCTTCCGCACACAGCGCTTGCGGCATTCGCAATTCTTTCAGAGCGGCGGCTGCGCTTTGAGCTTTGTTTCCAGATGCTTGGCGAGCTGCGCGATGGTCGGGTAGTCGAATAACTCGGTCAGATCGACGAGTCCCGGAAAATCGCGGTCGATATTCTCGTGGATTTCGATCAATTTGAGGGAGCTTGCGCCGAGCTCGAACAAGTTGTCGTTGATGTCGATCCTTTTGCCCGGCAAAGCCGACTCGCATATCGATTGCAGATGCAACTCGAGCCCTGCACCGGCCTCTCGATCCGCGCCGCCGCGGACCTCGTGCAGAGCCTTGAGTGCATTGAGGTCCGCATCGAACTCGCCGTCGATGTACGACTGCGCCAGCAGGTGCCTTTGAACTTTGCCGCTGGTGGTTTTTGGAATCCGTTTGACGGGGACGACCTGCGCCACCTCGAGGCCGGTATGTTCATTGATCAGCCGGCTGACCGCTGCCGCGGTGTCGATGAAATCATCCATGCTGCCGCGATGTAGCACGAATATCACCAGCTGCTCGTCCTGCGAACCGGGGCTCGCGATCCCTGCCGCAACGACCTTGTTCAACTCGAGTCCCGGCGCGCGTTGCGCAATGTTTTCCAAATCGTATGGGTAGTAGTTCTGGCCGTTGACGAAGATAATTTCCTTGGTGCGTCCCGCGATGTAGAGCCCGGCCTCGTGCACCACCCCAAGATCGCCCGTGTCGAGCCATCCATCCGCATCGATAGCGGCCGCGGTGGCCTCCGGATCGCCGAAATAGCCGCGCGTCACGCTGGCACCGCGAATGAGGATATGTCCCACGTGTCCGTCGCGCAGACCGGTGCGCGAGTCGTCCGCGATCAACAACTCCGTGTTCGGCACGACGTGCCCCACGCACATGAGCTCGAGCGCGTCGCGGCTCTCGGCGGGGTTCAACTCGATCTGCGCGCCGACTGTCAGGCGATGCCTGTTCACGCGTATCCAGCGATAGTCGGAACCCGGCTGCGGAAAAGCCACCGCGAGGCTTGCTTCGGCGAGTCCATACACCGGAAACATCACGTGGCGCTTGAGACCGGTGTAGGCAAGGGTGCTCATGAATTCGTTGCACAGGGGTACCGAAATCGGCTCGGCCCCATTGTAAATCGCCCGTATTGCCGATAAATCCGCATTCTCGAGCCGGCGATTGCCCAATACCTTGAGAAAATGCCGATAGCCGAAGTTCGGCGAGCAGGTGAGTGTGACTCGTTTCTTGGCCGCCACTTGCAGCCATAAAAGCGGCCGCCGCACAAACAGCTCCGTCGGCATGAGATTGATATGCACGCGATTCGCGATTTGCATGAAGTAAAAGCCGATCAAGCCCATGTCGTGCGTGAGGGGCATCCAGCTCAAGGAAACATCCTGATCATTGTAGTTATCGACCGCGGTGGCTCCCTGCGTGTTCGCAAGCAGATTTCCATGCGTGAGCATCACCCCTTTGGGTTCGCTGGTCGATCCGGATGAGAACTGAATGAACGCGAGATCCTCGGGCGCCGGATGAAGCAGTCTGCCCTGCTTGGAGATATCCGTGATCGATTCAACCAGGAAGGTGCGGGCTTTGAGCTGCTGGAACAGCTCTGATTCGCCCACCAGCGCTGCGAGACTCTGCAAACGCTCCAGATTCTTGGCGTCGGTGTACAGCAGAGGATTTCCCAGTTTGCGCGCCACCCGCAGCAGCTTGTGGCGGTGTTCGTCGCTGATGCCCACCGCGAGCGGCACCGGGACGATGCCGCCGCAAACGGCTGCCCAAAAGCCGTCGAGAAACTGCTCATTGTTGTTCAGAAAAATAATCATCTTATCGCCGCGGCGCGCACCGGCGCCCTGCAAATAATGCAGAATGCCCAGGGCGCGCGCGTAAACATCCTTGTAAGCAACCCGCCGCTCGACATTCTCGCCTTCGACATAGGTGACGCTGCGATCCGCGCCGCGATTCTTTTCGAGGAGGTCGACCAGGGTCGTATACTTTTTCAGTCTGCTGACGTCATTCATCTCGTTTCTACCGTCATCATGAGGTTGGATCGAGGGCGCAGGTTGATTTGCGCCTCGAGTTCAATCGGCTCGTCGGTTGCGCGCCGCAGGCGGAAGTGGCGCGCCATGGTGGACATGTGCACCAGCATTTCGAACATCGCCATATTCTCGCCGATGCAATGCCGCGGGCCAACCGCAAACGGTATATACGCGAATCGATGCCGTTCCTCGGCGTCCGCGCCCGCGAAGCGCGCGGGCTTGAATTCCTCCGGTTCGCTCCAGAATTCGGGATGCCGGTGCAGCATATAGGGACTGATGAACACGTCGGTGCGCGGGGCGATGGGAAAACCGCCGAGCTCATCGGCCTCGATCGAACGCCGTGTGATCAGCCATCCAGGCGGATACAATCGCAAAGCTTCCTGCAGCACTTGATGGGTGAAGGACATGGACTCGGCCGCGTCGAGCCCCATGACTGCATGCGCGGGCATCCGGTCCGCTTCGGCCGCGAGCCCCGCGGCGGCTTCCTCGTGAGCGCTGACCAGGTACCAGGCCCAGGTGAGCGCCGCGGCTGTGGTTTCATGGCCGGCGACGATCAGGGTGAGAACCTCATCGATCAACTCCTTGTCCGCCATGGGCGCGTCGCTTTCCCGATCTCGCGACAGCATGAACATGCTCAAGAAATCAAAATGCTCCTCGGGCGCGCGTCGACGCCGCGCGATCAGCTCTCCGACCAAGCGGGCCAGAGACCGAAATTGAAAGGCAAATTTCAAATCGCGGTTTGACTGCTTGGCGACCACTTCGAAGGGATTGACGCCCAACTGCTGTTCCAAGCGCTCCAAGTCGGTGCCGAAGATCGATTTGAGCACGATTTCAAGAGTCAACTCGCTCGTGTCGCTGGATACATTGATGGCCTCGCCGCGCGCCGCCAAAGCGGACCAGCGCTCAACGTATTTTTCATTGATCTCGCCGATCAGCGCGCTGAATTGATCGATGACGCGCCGATGAAAGGAGGGCTGCATCATGCGTCGCTGGCGGCGCCAAAACGCCCCCTCGCTGGTCATGATGCCGTTGCCGAGCAGGATCTTGACGCGATCCATCCCCTCGCCCTTGGTGTAATTGCGATGGTTAGTCAGCAGGACCCGCTTGATGTCTTCCGGGTGATTGATGACGTAGTTGAACACTCCGCGGCTGGGGGCGAATATGCGATAGACATCGCCGAATCGGGAAAAGTAATCCTGCAAGCGGACCAGCGACTCATCGCTGCCGCCCAGATCGAAGCCTTCGGCCGGCCCGGGCGGGACTGCTGTGGTTTGCATTCAATCATTGTAACTTAGACGTTGCGCCGCACGGAGCGCTTCCCGACAATGGGATCGTGCAAAAGAAACGCGACGAGGGTGGTCTACGCAACACCATCTATGAGCAGCAAACCAGCTCCGGCCGTCGTCTGACGGCCAACCGGCTGCGTTTGTATAAAATGTCGGCGCCCATCGTACTGGCGCTGTTGCGAATGGTTACGGGCTGGAGCCGCGTGGTCAAGGTCATCGGCGCAGAGCACATTGCGGCGGCTCTGGCGCGCGCACCTTCATTCATCCCGGTGTATTGGCACCAACACCAATTGTTCGGCGCGAAGTATCTATTCGGTCTGCACGCGGCCGGCCTGAAGCCGGGAGTGCTGATCAGTCCTTCGGTCGATGGTGAATTCGGCGCCATGATCGTGCGCCGATTGGGCGGCGAAGTCATTCGCGGATCATCGACGCACACCGGTGCACGCGCCTTGCGCGACTATTATCAGGCGCTGGTCAATGACGGCGTCTCACCCATCATTGCACCAGATGGGCCGCGCGGGCCGCCTTGGAAATTCAAACCCGGGGCGCTTTTGCTTGCACAGCTTTCCCAACGACCTGTCATTCCCATCAGCTATTGCGCGTCGCGTGCGTGGAAGATCGGCTGGGATCGATTCGTGATTCCGAAATTTGCTGCGCGCATCGTCATCGCGGTCGGCGAGCCGGTGTACGTCGCCAAGGGTTTGAATTCGGCGGCTCTCGAGAAACTACAAGCTGATATGGAACAGAGGCTTACGGGACTCTTTGAAACCGCGAAGTCGGCGCTTGTCCGAGGTTATGACAATCCGGTGAGCTGATTGGCTTGGATCGCGCCGCAAAAATTTGCGCGCCCTCGCCGTGCTTTTTCTTGAAGCTCTATTAATACAATCGCTTAGCTTGTATTCCTGACAAGTTATGCGAGAATCCGAAGGTATGTGTGCCGGCCAAATCCGCAGGAACTGTGTGACGCATTCGATTTTCGCGCCGGATTGAGTGGCAAACTGTTGATCTACAACTGTAACTTTATCTGCGGGACCTGTGAAGGCGCATGGCAATAGCTCCAACCGATCCCCGCCATCACGATCTCACCGCCTCGGACATATTGTCCCCGCAAACTTGGCCGAGGCGCGGCGCACGTCCCACCGTTGGCCTTGACGTCATTTGCACCAAGATCGCGGTCGATTTTCAAACGATGACTGCGCTGACGGCTCTCGACACCATCATCGTCAATTTGGAACTGCTGCGTGAAGCGACCCGCGTAGACGCGGCGTTCCATATCAGCTTCGATACGGAGCTGGGCGCATTCGGCGAAATCCAGGTGGCGCGCGGCTTGCTGGCGACCGGCAACCCCGAACAGTTGCGCGGACAGCCCATCGATGCTCTGCCTTGGCTGCAGTCGCGCCAGGCGCCGCTGCGGGTTTCCGAACTGCGCGATACGAGCGCGCCTCGCGGCGATCAAAAAGACGATGCGGCGATGTGGAGTCACTTAGGTATAGGATCGGTGCTCATCATCGGATATGCCATCAAGGGGAAGGCGGCAGGCCTGCTCGGCATCGCAAATGCACGTCCGCGCGAAAACTGGGAAGTTCAGCTTCACCTGCTGATGAAGTTGGTCGGCAGCAGCCTGGCCACCGGTCTCGAGCGCATCGAGATCCAGCGTCATTTGGAAGACTTGGAAGAACGCAACGAGCTGGCGCTGTACAGCGCCAACGATGGTCTGTGGGATTTCGACACGCTCAATAACCGCGTCTATTTGTCGCCGCGCTGGAAATCGATGCTGGGATACGATGAAAGCGATGTTGGACAGGCGCCTGACTGGCGCACCCTGGTGCACGCCGACGACATGTCGCGCGTTCAGGCCGCGATTCGCGATCATGTCGCGGGCAAGACGCCGATTTTCGAAAGCTTGCACCGCATGCGCCACGCAACGGGCGAATGGCGTTGGGTGATCAGCCGCGCCAAGGCCAAGGTCGACGATAAGGGCAGGCTGCTGCGTCTGGTCGGCGTCGAGCTGGATATCACCGAGCGCAAGCTGTACGAAGAGGCGCTGTTTCGCGAGAAAGAGAGTGCGCAGATCACTCTGCAGAGCATCGGCGACGGTGTCATTACCACCGATGCCAAAGGCGTCATCGATTACGTCAATCCGGTGGCCGAGGCGCTCACCGGCTGGCGTCTCGAAGACAGCCAGGGACGCGCCATCGAGGAAATATTTCGCGCCTTTCACGAGGAAACTTGCGAGCCGTTGGAGAATCCTCTGGCCGTGGCCATTCGCCGCACCCGTTCGATCAAATCGGTCCGCCCGATGCTGCTCATCCGCCGCGACGGTAACGAAATCTACGTGGAGAGCACCGCCTCGCCGATTCGGGACGGCAGCGGCGCAGTATCGGGCGGCGTTCTGGTTTTCCACGATGTCAGCGAGGCGCGCGAGCTCAACCGACGCTTGAGCTATCACGCAAGCCACGACGTACTGACTGGCCTCGTCAATCGCCGTGAATTTGAAAATCGCATGGAGCGGGCGCTGAAGAGCGCCAAAGCGAAGGAAACTTCCTATGCGCTTTGTGTTCTTGATTTGGACCAATTCAAGATCGTGAATGATACCTGCGGTCACAGCGCCGGCGACGCGCTATTGGGACAGGTCGGCGCGCTCTTGAAGTCAAAAGTGCGCTGGCGCGACACGCTGGCCCGAATGGGCGGCGATGAATTCGGGATTCTGCTCGAGAGCTGCTCGCTCGATGAGGCCATGCGCACCGCGGAGGCGCTGCGCGAGGCGGTGCGCAACTTCAAGTTCACCTGGGAGGAGCGCACTTTCCGCCTCGGAGCCAGTATCGGCGTGGTACCCATCTCTGCCGACAATGCCGATGTGGCCTCGGTCTTGAGCGCCGCCGACAGTGCCTGCCAGGCAGCCAAGGAAGCGGGCCGCAACCGCGTCCACAGCTTCGAAGAGAACGACATCGATCTCATGCGACGGCGCCGGGAAATGCAGTGGGCCGCGCGCATCAACAATGCCCTGGAAGAGGGCCGCTTCGAGCTGTTCCGGCAGACCATCATGCCGCTGCAGAAGACCGAAGCCGGCGCCCACTACGAGCTGCTGCTGCGCATGCGCGACGAGGCGGGCAAGATTGTCGGGCCGGATAACTTCATGACGGCGGCCGAGCGCTACGGAATTACGCCGAGCATCGATCGCTGGGTAATCGAAAATGCGTTTCGCTGGCTGGTGTCCGAGGCCGACGAGCGCGAAAAACTCACCATGTGCTCGATCAATCTGTCGGGCCAAAGTCTGGGCGATGACAAATTCCTGCCCTATGTCATCGATCAATTTCATCGCAGCGGCCTGGATGCCACGAAAATCTGCTTCGAGATCACCGAGACCGCGGCGATCGCCAGCTTCTCGCAGGCGAACCGCTTCATTCAAGCCTTGAAGGAATTGGGCTGCAAATTCGCGCTCGATGACTTCGGGACCGGTCTCTCCTCGTTCGGCTACCTGAAGCACTTCCCGGTCGATTACCTGAAGATCGATGGCAGCTTCGTCAAGGAAATTCTGCACGATCCCATCGACCGTGAAATGGTGCGCTCGATCAATGAGATCGGTCACCTCACCGGCAAACAGACCATCGCCGAGTTTGCGGAGAATCAAGAAATCATTAATATGCTGCAAAGCTTGGGCGTCGATTACGCACAAGGTTATGGCGTATCGCAGCCGCAGCGAGTGTTGAAGGCCGCCAACAGCGTCTGAACCGACCCCGGCCATTGGCGGAAGCCGAATTACATAATACGGCGGGGAAATGTCGCATTCTTCCATGCAGGCTTCGGCAAGCCGGCGAACTTGCGCACGCCTTGCGTTGCCGGGCGCGCTTTGCGCCTGCCTGATCGCATGCGGCCAGGTCGCGGTAACGCCGCAAAGTGGTCTTCCGCGGGCGCCGGATGAACTGCGTGAGCCGGCCACGATCAGCAGCGCCAATGGCCTCCTGGACCTGCTGGTCATCGCGAAAGCCGAGAAAATCGCGCAGTTCCTGCCCTACCAGCCGAGCGGACTGGTGTACGAGATCTGCACCCGTCCAAGTGATGGCGCAGATCAGTGCGCGACAGATGCGTCTGGCGGAAATGCCTATGGCGGTACGCGTTTACAGCTTTCGCCAGGAGATCTGTTGCGCGTCCATTTGGTGAATCGTTTGCCGCCGAACTCAGATCTGTCTACGGGCGGGCCGGCGGATGATTTCCTCAAGTTGAACCCGACCAACATTCACCTGCACGGAATGTTGGTGTCGCCGCGCTACGCGACCAGCGATGATGCAACCTGGGGCGACAACGTGTTCATCTACAACTTCAACTCCGCAAACGGTTCGCCCACGCCGGGCTCGAACTTGCACGGTACGGCGATGTTCGATGCGCTCGACTATCGAATTCCAATCCCTTCGAGCCACCCATCGGGCCTGTTCTGGTTCCATCCTCACGTTCACGGCATTTCCGAGGATCAGATCTCGGCGGGACTGTCCGGGATCATTACGGTCGGCCAGGTCGGCAATTACGCTTGTTCGGGAGGTTCCTGTGGTGCCGCGAACCAGGTGCTTCCGCCGTTGCGTCATCTGATCCTCAAGGACACGCAGATTCTTGCCGACGGATCGGTGCAATATAAAGTGGATTCCGAATTTTGCGGACCGGACGCTCAAGGCCATGCTCTGCAGCCCCCCGGGCAGGGCGCCTGCGAGGGCGTCGATCAGTCGGACAAGGGAGATAGCGATTTCACAGGCGGCCGTTGGTACTTCACGATCAATGGCCAGCAATATCCGTCGATTACCATCGGCTCGCCTGCCGGACAGATCCTGCGTATTGTCAACGCGTCTGCGGATGCGACTTACGATCTGAATCTCTGGGACCAGGCGGAGAGTCGCCAGATGGCCATGCAGGTCATTTCCGTCGACGGTGTGAGTATCGATGCGGATGCGGCTGGGCGGTCGTCCTCGACTGCGCAGGCAGCAAGCAGCTTTGGAGCGCTCAACTGTGGCGCCGCGAGCGGACAAAGCAGCGGCGTGTGTACGACGCTGCTGCATCTCATGCCCTCCTCGCGGGCTGAAGTCTGGGTGACTTATCGCGACTCGAACGGCGTCGCGGTGGCGCCGCCGCCGGGCTCCGGTGCTATATTGAGATCGAGCGGCTATCAGGCCGGCCCGGGCGGCGACAGTTGGCCGGCGGTGGACCTGGCGAAGATCCGTTTCGTCGCGGATGGCTCGAGCGCTCCGATTGCAGCATCCGCTCAGCTTTCCAGCCCGATTACATCCGAGAATCTGGCGAACGACCTTAAATCCGCGAACGCCGATGTGCCGAGTGATTCGAATTGCGTCGCGTTGGCGGCCGGTCACAAGCGGCGCATCTTCTTCAGCAGCCCCAGCCCGGGCCAGGCGCCTGGCGCGGGCCAGCCGGCTCCGCCTCCGGACCAGTTCTATGGCTTGGGATACGAGGAGGTTGATGAGAACGACCAACCGATACCTGGAACGTTTATCGACGTCGCCCCATTCGATCCCGCAACGCCGACCGTGTGTCTGCCGCTTGCGGCCGGAAACCTACCCGCGATCGAGCGCTGGGAACTCGTGAATCTGTCGGGTTCCGATCACAATTTTCATATGCATCAAGCGCATTTTTCCGTGCTGTCCGCCGCCGAGGTCAACAACACGGCGTTGCCGCCGGTGCTGCAGGGACGCGGCGTGATGATGGATAGTTTACCGTTGCTGCATGCGGACGGCCGCTGCGAAAGCGTCGCCGGCTGGCGAAACGGCCTCTGCACGGCACATGTGGCCACGGTGCAAATCAGCTTTTCCATTGCCGGCGACTTCGTTTATCACTGCCATATTTTGGCGCACGAGGATGGCGGCATGATGGCGGTGATCCGCGTCCGATCCGATCCCGTCGCCCCCAGCCTTCTCAGCAGGCTGCTGTCCAACATCGGCGTCGCGACAGGTGCTCCGCGCCAGCCCGTCACTCGCGTGACGCCGGGCGTGATGTGCAGGACGCCGCCGCGCTAGTCACGCCACTCGAATCGCATCGATAAATCAATTGCTCGCACGTGCTTGGTGATGCTGCCCACGGAAATGAGGTCGACTCCGGTATCGGCTGTTTCGCGAATGGTGTCGGCCGTGATCCCGCCGGATGCCTCGAGCTTCAAGGGCTGCTTCGCCCCCGCGTTGAATGAGACGGCTTCGCGCATGGCCGGCAGGGAAAAATTATCCAGCATTGCAATATCGGCGCCCGACTCGATGGCCTCCTTGAGCTGCGCAAGATTTTCCACTTCGACCTCGATGGGCGCCTTGCGTGCGCCGCGCTTTGCCTCCGACACCGCGGCGGCGATCGAACCCGCCGCCATGATGTGGTTTTCCTTGATGAGGATCCCATCGAATAGTCCCATGCGGTGATTCTCGCCGCCGCCGATTCGAACTGCGTACTTTTGTGCGGATCTCAATCCCGGAATGGTCTTGCGCGTATCGAGGAGCCGGCACTTCGTCCCTTGAAGCAGCACCGCATAGGCATGTGCGGCGGTTGCCGTGCCCGAGAGCAGCTGCAAAAAATTGAGCGCGGTGCGTTCGCCGGTCAGGAGTGCCCGCGCCGAGCCGTCGACCGCAAACAGCCGTTGATTGGCGCGCACCGCCTCGCCCTCGGACACCTGCCAATCGAAGCTTACCCGCGGATCTATCTGCCGAAAGCTTGCTTCGACGTACGGCAGGCCGCAAACGATCGCGGCCTCGCGCGTGATCACGCTGGCGCGGCCGTTGCGCGCCGCGGGGATCAGAGCGGCGGTCAAATCGCCGGCGCCGATATCCTCGGCCAGCGCCCGTGCGACCTGTTGCGCCAAATCCGCGGGGATCGACGCCGGCCCCGGCATCTAGAACGGCAGGCCGTGCGTGGGTCCGACCATGCACATGAGCATGGGAATCGACAGCAGGAAGTTGGTGCGGGAGGCGTACAAGGCGACTTTGCGCGCTTTGGCCTTTTGCTCATCGGTGGCGGGCACGATTCCAAGAATCCTTTTCTGGTTGGGCCAAATCAATCCCCAGACATTGAGCAGCATGATGGTGCCGAGCCACGCGCCGATGCCGATGATCAGAGTCGGGCGGGAAAACTCGCTGTCCAACAGGCCCAACGTAAACGCGCTCACGAAGCGGCCGTGGGTTTGCGACAACAGCCAGGCGCCCATCAGCCAGGTGGCCAGAGCGGACCAGCGAAACCAAAGCAGAGCTCGCGGCGCGATGTATTTATTGATGCCGGCGCCGCCTGGACCGCCCTTGTCGGCCGCCGCCACTGCCATGGCCGGGGTTTGTACGGCATTGAAATAGTAGAGAATTCCTATCCAGAAGATGCCGGAAATAATGTGCAGCCAGCGCGCCAGGGCCGCCATGGTCAGCGTGTTGAAGTGCAGCCCTCCATCAACAAGGCCGGCAATCACCACGGCGAGCACGAATCCAATGATCAGGGGCCATTTGACGGTAGTTAACGGATTCATGCGATTCCCCTGTGAAAAGTTACCGTCCGAGCCGCCACGGCGCGGATCGTGCATTGCGGCAGGCTGGAAGAATAGGGGAGTAATCCCCATAATTCAACGCAGGCAAGTGCGGTCGGGGTTGTTGACGTACAATTGATGAATCACGTGGAGATTGTCGACTATGAACGCTATTGAACGAATCCAGAGCCAGCTGGCGGCCGCACCCGTGGTGCTTTACATGAAGGGTACCCCGGATTTTCCGCAATGCGGGTTTTCGGCCCAGACCGTCGGTGCGTTGCGCGCCTGCAAGGCCCAGTTTGCTCACGTGAACATTTTTGAGGACCCCGAGGTGCGCGAGGCGCTGAAGATTTACTCGAAATGGCCGACTTTTCCGCAGCTTTACGTCAACGGCGAGCTGGTCGGCGGCTGCGATATCGCACTGGAAATGTTCAAAAGCGGAGAATTGAAGCAACTGCTGGCCGAGGCCGGCGCGGTCGCGGCATAGGCTGCTACGTATCGGCGGCCGGCACCGAGTCGGCCGCGTCGCTGCCCGGCTCCGTTTCGAGCGGTCCCATTGCGGCTAAGCGCCGGCGGCTGCTGTCGAAAACTCCCTGAAACTGATTGCACACCATGCAAAAGAGGTCTGCCGTGCGCTCAGCGTCGTAGGCGGCGGAATGAGCCGACGCGCTATCCCACTCCAGGCCGGCGGCCAAAGTCGCCCGCATCAACACCGTTTGGCCGAATGCGACGCCGCCGAGAGTTGCCGTATCAAAGCTCGAAAACGGATGAAATGGATTGCGTTTGACCTGGGCGCGCGCCACGGCGGCATTCAAGAAGTTCAAATCAAAAAACGCATTGTGGCCGACCAGCACCGCGCGAGTGCAGTCCGCGGCACGGATGGCGGTCCGTACTTCGCGAAATATGCGCTGCAGAGCGTCTTCTTCGGGAATTGCCGGCCGAAGCGGATGATGCGGGTCAATGCCGTTCACCGCCATGGACGCGGGTTCCATATTGCCTCCGGGAAACGGGATGACGTGGTAGCGGACCGTCTCGCCGCGCGCAAGCGTGCCGTCGCTGCGCATCTCGAGGAATACTGCGGCAATCTCGAGCAGCGCGTCGGTTTGCGAATTGAACCCGCCGGTTTCCACATCGACAACCACGGGTAGAAAACCGCGGAAGCGCGTGGCGAAGGTAATGGGGGCGAGCGGCGACATGCTCAAGGTTGCGGCGCCAAGCGCCAACCAACCTGCTCTCCTGCGCGATACGGCACCAGCGCACCATCGCCGAATTGGTATTGCTTGGGGACCA
>Ga0302325_10006687_pt1 | contig 25808 bp, 23 predicted proteins | sample Palsa_T0_2_FD_201948 | JGI IMG/M metagenome (GOLD analysis project Ga0302325, IMG submission 201948) | Peat permafrost microbial communities from Stordalen Mire near Abisko, Sweden - Palsa_T0_2 | ecosystem: Environmental > Terrestrial > Soil > Palsa > Peat permafrost | place: Sweden: Abisko... | reverse complement strand
AGCACTATCTGAAGCGTGTCTACACCGAACGCGAGCTCGATGATTGCCGAACGTCCGCCGGTGTCGATCCTGAGCGCCTGGCCGCTCGCTTCGCCGCCAAGGAGGCGACCCTGAAGGTGCTGCGCCCAGACAACGTCGGCATCTCCTGGGACACGATCGAGGTGCGCCGCCATCCCTCAGGCTGGGTGGACCTCGAGCTCAGCGGCCCCGCGGCTGCGCTGGCCGAGCAGGCGGGCATCACCGAACTAGCGCTGAGCATCGCCCATGAGGGAGGATTCGCCACGGCGATCGTGATCGCAAATGTCCTTCAGGAATCGGCCTCATAGCCCGATGGGAAAGAGATGAGCGACGAGATCCGCAAGATCATCCAAGAGCACGGCCGCCTGGCGCTCGACGCGTCCACGCTGTCAGCGGGCGCGGACCTCTACCGGGCTGGGATGACCTCCCACGCGAGCGTGAACGTGATGCTCGCACTCGAGGACCATTTCGATGTCGAGTTCCCGGATCGCATGCTCACACGGAGCGTGTTCGAGAGCATCTCCTCGATCGAGGCGGCGCTGACCGAGCTTCGTTCCGAGGCGACGGTCTAGATGACTCCGTTCAGCGTGGGGCGCCATCTGCGCGACACCATGTCCGCCTGCCTGATGGTCGCCAACGAGCGCATCCGCCAGACAAACGCCAGCCTGCTGCTGATCGCCAAGGACGTCTGATGCCGGACGCTCGTCCGGCCACCGCCGACCAGACGGCGTTGCTCAGAGCGCTCGTCGAGCGTGGCCTGCTGATCGAGACCGGGGTGGCCGGCATTTACGGGCGTGGCGAGGACTTCGAGGACGTGCGCCAGCAGATCGCCTCCCTGGTGACTCGCGCCGGCGCATCCGAGCAGCCCGAGCAGATGCGCTTCCCCCCTGCGATGTCTCGGCACGATCTGGAGACGGCCGGCTACCTGAAATCCTTTCCTCACCTCGCGGGCAGCATCTTCGCGTTCACCGGCTCTGAGGGACAGGCGGCCGAGCAGTACGAGCGCGCGAGCCGTCACGAGGACTGGAGCGAGTTCCAGGACATGACCGATCTCGTGCTCACACCGGCAGCCTGCTACCCGGTCTATCCGGTGATCGCCGCCCGTGGCCCCCTACCGGTCGGCGGCGTCACGATCGACGCCGGCGGCTCCTACGTCTTTCGCCACGAGCCCTCCGGCGATCCAGCGCGCCTGCAGATGTTTCACCAGCGCGAGATCGTCCGCATCGGCGAGCCGAAGACAGTGCAGGCCTGGCGGGATGTCTGGCGCGATCGGGCGGTCGAGCTGCTCGGAAGCGTCGGCTTGGAGGTTCAGCTCGAGATCGCCACCGACCCGTTTTTCGGGCGCAGCGGACGGATGCTCGCCGCCAGCCAGCGCGAGCAGCAGCTCAAGTTCGAGGTGCTCACCCAGATTGCCGGTCCCGAGCCCACCGCCGTCGCCTCGTTCAACTACCACCAGAACCATTTCGCCTCGGCCTATGGGATCGAGCTTGCCGATGGCGCCGAGGCGCACACGGCCTGCCTGGGATTCGGCCTCGAGCGGATCGCGATCGCGCTCTTTCGCTCGCACGGGTTCGAAACTCAGGCGTGGCCAGCCGAGGTGCGCGAGCAGCTCTGGGAGCGATGAGCACCTCGGCCACAGGGCTCGTGAGCCTGCCGGAGCTCAACCCGGCAGGCTACCGCCCCCACCCGGTGCACGCTACGGAGCGGACGTACGCGGAAACCACTGCTACATCGACATCCTGATCGAGATGCTGCACCTCCACACCCCTCTGTGGTTGCAACTCCAAATTCACGAGATCGTCGATCGAGCCCTACAGGCAGAGCTGGAGCGGCTGCCTGGCTAAGACGCCGCAGTCGACCCATGTTGGATCATTCGGCTGGGCTCGGGAAGCACCGTGGCGCCGCGCGACACATCACTTGTTACGACCGCACCGGCACCGATTACAGCTCCCTCTCCTATTGTCAGAGTTCGGCCTGTCGGACACAGGATGAGAGCATGCGCCCCGATCACGGCTCCCCTACCGACACGTACGCCTGTGTTCATGCCCTCTTCTTTATCGGTGTTGGATGCGATCGTCACGTATTGCCAGATCTGAACACCGTCTCCGAGCACCGTCGTCGCGTGGATAACCACGCCGAGCCCTTGGTGGAATAGGAAGACCTGACCTTCCAGGCGAGTCTCAGGCTCGAGCAACGCGCCGAAGCCGAGGAAGATGAGGGTCTTGAGCAAGCGTGCGGCATGCCGGTGGCGGTGTCGATGGCACCACATGCTCATCTTCCATAGTCGAAGAGTGATCACTGTCGCGATTGCTGCGCGTCCAGCGCCTCGGCGATCTGGCCCAGGCGGGACTCCCACGAGTGCGCCTGCGCCCGCAGCGAACGCGCGCTACGCGCCTCAGGCGTGTCCTGCTCGATGACCTCTTCCAAGCGAGCCGCGAACTCCTCCGCCGTGACTGCTTTGACCACATCTGGTACATCAATGAGCGTGTCCAGCGGAGTCGAGACGACAGGTCGCCCGGCGGCCAAATACTCATAGATCTTCATCGGGAACACGCTGCGCATCTCGCCGTCGAGCAGATAGGGAACGAGCGCCGCGTCTGCACCCCGCAGCACCTCCGGTAGCCGCTCGTACGGTCGATGCCCGAGCAGATGGACGTTGGGCTGACGCCTGAGCTCATCGACGTTCGTCCGCGGGTCTCCCGGACCGATCGGCCCAATGAAGGCGAAGGTCCATTGCGGGCGCAGGCGCGCCAGGTTTACCATCAGGTGGATGTCGATCTTCGCGGCGAGGATCGCGCCGACGAAGACGACCCGTGGCCCGGGAAGCTCAGCGAGTTGCGCGTCGACTGGTCCAGGCTCCAGTGCCTGGGCAAAGAGGCCCGTGTCCGCCACGTTGGGGGCATAGTGAACGTTGTCGTTGAGGGTGCGCATGCGCGTCACGAGCTCTGGAGCGCTTGCCAGGACCACGTCTGCGCGTCGCGCGAATCGCTCCTCGGCGGCTAGGAAGCTCGCTGCATCGATGCCAGCCTTGGCGGCATGATCGTCGTCTATGTAGTAGAGGACCTGCGAGGGTTGCAGACGGTCTATGAGGATCTCCGCCTGTGGGACAAACGACCACAGAAGTGGTTCGCACAGGCCGAGCTTGGTGACCGCCCCGCTGACGCTGCGCGGCAGCAGCTCCGCGTTGACGCGACGCACGAGCTTGTTGGAGTGCAACGGCAGGACCAACGGCGAGAGCACGTATAGCCCGTCCACTTCACGCAGGGGCTTCAGGCCGCGAGCAAAGCGTCTGGCGATACGCCGCAGATCCCGCGAGGCGAGCTGTGGACGCCTCAATCCCAAGGACTCCACGAACAGGATGCGATTGTGCTTCGCCGCCCGGACGAGCAGGTGTTGCTGGTTGGTAAGTGTGTCCATGTGCCAGTCGGAGAAACCTATGCACACAATGTCCCGTCCGACGATGGTCATGCGGCGATCCGTCGTGCCAGGGTCTCGAAGGAATACTCGGCTTCGGTGATCCGGCGTCCCTCGGCGGCCACCGCCGAGGCTCCCGTGCGCAGGGCATCGATGATCGCGGCCGCGAATGATGCGGCATCGGCTCCCTCGAGGTAGTGCCTCCCTGCGACAACCTCAAGGCCTCTGGCCGCGAATGGCGTAGCCACCACCGGCACCTGGTAGGCGAGTGCTTCGACGAACTTCAAGGGCGTGCCCGCTCCCTCGGTGATGGGCACGACCACGCAGTCGGCCGCCGCGTAGACGGAGGCGAGGTCCTCGACGAAGCCGGCGACCTCGATCCGCGGGTCCGGTGGGCGCCAGGTCTCCAGGGCGCGCCCCGCCAGCGTCAGGCGCACCTCCGGCAGTGAGCGCCAGACGAGCGGCAGCACCGACTGCACGAGCAGGTCACGACCGCTCCGATTGGGTGGATATGTGAAATCGCCCACCATCAGCAGTTGCCCCCCGCTGCCCCGGTCGCGATGTGCCTGCCTGCGGGGCTCGATCGCCGCGACGTCCACGACGTTGGGTACATAACGCAACCGGGCGCTCGTTACGAGCCTACGGGCGGACTCGACATCGGTGTGGCTTACCATCCATGACTCTGCGGCGAGCCCGAGCAGCCGGCTCTCATAACTACGCATCGCCATGCGTGCGAGCGTCTGAGGCCCGCGACGGCCGGACACGTAGTCGGACTCGACATTGTGAGCGTTGTAGATGATCGGGCGCCTGCGACCCAGCGTCAAGAGCATGGCGGCCGCGCTCAGGTCTCCCGCGACCACCCGCCCGCGCTCCGGCTGAGTTATCAGGCGCTCGGTTTCCCGGACGAGCTCTGGGCTCACCCCTCGTGCAAAGTTATGTGGCACTCCACGAGCGCGCATGGACGCATAGGTCGTCGCGCGCCGCATGCGCCGCGATGGGTGGATCGGATGCAGCTCCAGGCCGTCGATTGCTGCGTACTCAGGCGATGGTCCTTGTCCGTCGAATGGCACATAGGCGAGATCCAACGGTCCGAGCATTGCTAGGGCGCGCACGCAGGCGTAGGTGCGCTGGGCGCGGCCGGAGCCGAGACTCGGCGAGTAGGTCGAGATATAGAGGTCTCTGCTCATACGGAGATCGGACCAGCCCGCTCGAGTAGGCGTTGGGCGTCAGTCCAAGCGAACGGCTTCTGCTGGCCAGCGGTTCGAGGATCACCAGAGAGACGAGGATCGATCACGTTCACCGAGAGCTTATGTGCTTGTCTGGGTTGCCCAGCTCGCGCCACAGCGCATCGTCGAGCAACTGGTGCATCCGTCGCTGCAGCCAGATCGGTCTCAGGGTGTGCAAATCCGAACGTCCCGGCACGACCTCGACCGTCAGGTTTGGCCAGCGCTCCAGTCGCTCAAGTCGTCCTTCGCGCTGAAATTTCTGATAAAGCCGCTCACGGCCCGTGAACAGGATCAGAGCGGGCAGGCCACGGTTGCGAAGTTCGTCGAGAACGTGGTCCAGATGGTCCCTGGAGGCAGCCGTCTGCTCGTGCTCGCGCAGACGTTTAGGGCCAATCCCGAACTGCGCGGTGATGCGGCGCAGCAGAATCGTGCGCGCACCGGTGAGTGAGACTTTGCGACGGAGTAGCTGATTCCAGCTCGACGCCTGCCGAAACTGCTCGAGATAGTGCCGAGTCATGCGATCGGCATAGTCACGCTCGTCCCAAATGAGGGTTGGGGGATTGAGCATGAACGGTACGACCTCCTGCTCGGGGCGCAATGCGACCTGAATGGCCCAGTATGCCGCCGCGCACAGGCCGACAACGATCGTGCGTTGCGGCAACCCCAGCTCTGCAAGCGCACGCAACGCAGTGTCGACCTGCTCGGTGAAATCGGGGGTGTAGAGCGCGGGCACGTCGGGTGCCGTAACGCCCTCGGCGTCCCCATTGCCAGCCACGTCCAGGCGCACCGACGGGACTCCCATCGCAGCCCAGCGCCTCGCGGCCTCGACCCACATCCGGTTCGGGCCAATGCGATGCCCGGTCCCCCCGATCAGCAGAGCCGTGACCCCGCGGCGCTCATCCAACGGCTCGGTCAACACGCCGAACATCGTCCCTCTTGGATGGGCAATGGTAAGGAACGACTCGCGCACCGGTGTGCCATCAACCGCAAGCACCTGTGCCTCGGTGCTCATCCGGGGGGGCGCGTCGGAGAGAGGGGTGGCGGGCATGGTGGCAACGTCCAGGGCCAGGATCCACCCGCTCACCCGTTCGATCACGCTCGCCGGGGTACGGGCGAACTGCGGCTCGACCATCATCTTCCCGAAGCCCTCTCCGGGCATTGTCTGGATCGACACACCCTGGCGCTCGAGCGCCTCGCACAGGCGGGCATCGACGCTGATGCCATCGCGCTCGAGCAGCAGTGCATGCCGTCCCGTGACTGGCGGGAGTCGGAGATCGCTGACGTCCAGTGCCTCGAGCGCGGCGCGTGTCTGGGCCGTGAGCACGTAGCCTCCGGCCGCCAGCCAGTCGGGCGGGAGCTCGTCCCGGACAGATTCCTCATCGCCCTTTACCCACTGGGCGGCCTCCATTCGTGCAAAGGCGCTCGTCTCGCGGATGAATGTGCGCCCCCGCGCGGGCGTGCCCCAACATACGAGATCGTCGATCGGGGCGCCACGTGCCGCAGCGCGATAGGCGAGCAGCCCTCCGATGCCGATGCCGATAGCCACCACGCGACGACAGCCCGTCTCATGGCGCAGCCAGATCGCGGCCTCGCCGATAGAGTCCGTCCAGGCGTCGAGACGATCATCGGTCGCGGGATAGCCGCCGCTGTCGCCGGTGCCCGGCAGGTCGATCCGTAGCGTTGCGATTCCGCGCCGCGAAAGAGTTAGCGCCCATTCGCGACGCGGCCGGTAGGAGGACATATCCTCCCAACCGAACGGAGGGCACATCACCACGCCGATGTCGGTGTGTGGCTCAGCGGCGGGGTGGAAGATCACCGCAAAGGGCTCGTGGCGACCGTGCAGGTAGGCCGGGCGGATGAGCTTCTCGGCCCCGTTGCTATTTGTGGTGGACGTGGAGATCGTAACCTGTGTAGGAGCGTTCTCGGAGGCTGTCTGCTGCACCCTTTCAGCACGCTCGAGGTGCCGCAAAGCGGGCTGTTTCCGCACAGGCTTCACTATATCGGGGCCTATATCGGGCCCCGACCCACTCCGATTGGCTCGTGCGACCCGCGGTGGAGGCTGAGCGGCCTCTCACGGCGCGCCGGCGTCTGCATGACGGCGGGCACTCCAGGATATGGTCAGGGGGTCGGTCTCCTGAGTGATGTGCGGCATGTATCCGCGCAGTCCTGGCGGAACGGTGCGCAACAGCAGACGGGCACGGCCGCCGAAGGTGACCACGGCATCAAGCGGACGCAGTTGCTCCTCGGCATCAAGCGCCCGAATCAGCGCAATCGGCCCCAGATGGGCGACCGGCCGGACGCGGACTCCGGTCTGTCCCTGTGCGACATCGCCGATCAACGCGACGTCCGCGCCAGCCGCGCGGGCACCTGCCAGCCACTCGCCGGCACGCACAGCCACGCGGGGGTCCGTGGCGATGCCGACCACGCGCAGATTTCCACGCCGAAACTTCCGCGAGCCGTAGTGCACGTCGCCCGTGACGCCGGAATGCCCCTGCTCGCTCCGGTGGCGGCCCAGTATGTGGAGTGTCCATACCGCGGTGTCAGTAGCGCAATCGAGCGCGATCTTCGTGAGCCCCCGCCATCCGTCTCGCCAGCCTCCATCGACCGTGACCCGGTAGATGAACTTGACAGCGGGACGCGCCAGTGCGCCCTTGAGAAACGCGCCGAGCGAGCTTCGGGCCTGCATCTGAGCGGCCTCCAGGCGTACGTAGCGCCAGGTGTCGCCAAGGGCTTCACTCCAAGTCGTGGCCAGCAAGTGCAGCAGATCACCCTCGAAGGGGTGCACCGTGCCTGTTGGCACGATCCCCTCGTGGACGGTGCGCGCCTCATCGTGGCGATAGGTGCCCCGGCGCAGCAAACGGTGGGAGTACTCTGGGTACTTGGCTGCTGGGCCGAGAGCACGACCCAGAAAGAAGTTGCGCCGTGGCAGTCCCCCCAAGTCCACGTCAGACGGCGGGTCGACAAGAAACCGTTCGATCTCCGCGCGCAGGTCTGCGCTCACGCGCTCATCGGCGTCGATCTCGAGTACCCACTCACAGCTCGCGTGATCCAGCGCCACATTGCGCTGAGCCGCGAAGCCAAGCCATGGCTGTGCAACGACCTGCGCCCCCGTAGCGCGAGCGATCTCGACCGTCGTGTCGGTGGAACCGGAGTCCACGACCACGATCTCGTCGCAGAAGGCGACGCTCGCCAAGCAGCCCGGAAGGCTCATGGCCTCGTCGCGCACCATGATGCAGGCCGAAATCGTCGCCGGCGCCCCGTTGTCCTTGAAGGTGCTCTGCACGGCCGTCATGATGCCTGACGCTGGCCGTGGCCGAGGAGCCGGCTTGCAGGGCCGGGCCGGCGAGGATGTAAGGCACGCCTCGTGGAACCCGCCGATCCCGTGGGGCACGAGTGCCCTAGTACAGCCGTCGAGCGCTCTGTCAGCATGGCCGACACATGAGCAGTGACGTACAGCCCACGGACTCGGCCTTGCACGCGTCAGCGTCGACGCCGACGCTGACTGCGCCCATACACGCGCGACGCGCGACCGTGGATGTGCTCGCACAGGTAGTCGGTCGCCTGCTCAACCTGCTTCTGGGGGTGGTGGCAACCGCTGTGTTGGCGCGGAAGCTCGGCACCGCGGGCTTCGGGGAGTGGAGCACGATCCTGTTGATCCCGGCGTTGCTCGCCTACCTCAACGATCTGGGGTTTCTACAGGTGGCCGTGCGTCGGGCAGCCTCCGAGCAGGATTCGCGGTGGCTTGGGGCGCTGGTGAGCATCCGCATGGCTCTCTCCGTCCCCGTCACGCTGCTGAGCGTGATCGCGATCGTACTGGTGGCGCGCGGCGAAGACATGGTCATCGCGGGGATCATCATCGCCTTCCAGGGATTGCTGGCGGGGCCGGCGGCGTTGAGCAGCGTCTTTCAGCTTCAAATCCGCAACGACCTCGCGATGCTGGCCTTGACAGTCAACAGCGTGCTCTGGACCGCGGCGGTGGTGCTCGTCGCGAGCTCAGGCGGCGATCTGGTCATCTACGCGGTGGCGCTGGTCGCGATCGCCGCCCTCACCACCGGGATGGAAGCGTTGATCGCGATGCGTCGGGTCCGCGTCCCGATTCGCGGGACAAGGAGACTCTGGAGGGACCTGGTACGCACGGCGGTGCCGTTGAGCATCGGTAGCCTCCTGATCCTGGCCTACGCGAGGATCGACGGCCTGATCGTTTACATCGCGTCCGGCTCGGTGGCCGCCGGCCTATACGGCTCTGTCTGTCGCATCGTCGAACAGGCGGGGTTCGTCCCACTGTCGCTAGTCATCACGCTCATGCCGATCGTCTCGCGTCTGTACCCGGAGCGTCCCAAGGACGTGCAGCGACTACTACAGTTCTCGCTCGAGCTGCTCGCGATGTTCTCGCTGCCGGCGCTGGGCTTCACGATCGTCGCCTCGCGCCCGTTGATCGAATTGCTCTTCGGCGCGCACTTCGCACAGGCCAGCAGCGCATTGCCGATCCTGACGGGCGCCTTCGTTTTCATCTGCTGCGGCTACGCGCTGGGCGTCTTCACCCTGGTATTGGATCTCCAGCGCCGGTTCGCGCGCAACGCACTGGGAGCGTTATTCCTGAACGTCCTACTCAATCTGCTATTGGTGCCGCCCTATGGGTTCATGGCGGCCGCCTGGGTCACGCTCGTGACCGAGGCGTTCATCATGACGCTCACTGGCCGAGCCGTGCTGCATCGGCTGGACATGCGCCTGCGGTTCGGCCGCTTCGTCCGCATTGCCCTCGCCGCGGCAATCTCTACGACGGTCGTACTTGGGCTACGTCAACTCGGAGTCAATGTCATCGGCCTGATGATCGGGGCGAGCCTGGCGCAACTTGTCGGCCTGTTCACCCTGGGAGCCCTGCATCCCGCCGAGCTAAGAGCCGTCCTGCGACGCGATCCGCTGAACGCGTTTTAGTGTCACAGACATGTGCAAGGAAGCGGCCGGGTTGCTTAGAGGGGCGGGCGACCGAGATGAGATGGATGAGATGACCGATTTTGATTCCATTGGAAGCACCGGTCCTCAGACCCGCATCGCGGTGGCATGCGCCGGCGATCCGGCCGATGTCGCCACGTACTCCGGTACTCCTTCGTCTCTGCTCAAGGGACTGGAGGAAGCCGGCGTGCACGCCCTCGCATTGCGGGGCGATCTGGGGCCTAGGGCGCAGATCTGGTTCGAGCGGCTGCTAGTGGCGCTGGCTTTGCGCCCGGCCGACCTGCTCGACCCGGGCGCCCTGCGCACGAGGCGCCGTTCCCTGCGCATGACGCGAGGAATGAGTCCAATCATGCCCGTGGCGCGAGCCTGGGGAGCGCGGCGAGGCCTTACACGCCTGGCACCACTAGACGGGGTCGTGCAATATGGCGCGGGCTTCGACCTTCGAGACGGCGCCTCATACATCACCCTCGAGGACGCGACACTGAAACAGGTGGTCGAGGACTTTCCCTGGCCCTGGGTCGGCGATCCCACTCCGGCAAGGTTGGCGAGAATGTATGCACACGTACGCCGCCGCTACAAGCGCGCCAAGGCTTGCACCTTCATGAGTCACTGGGCCGCCTCCTCGGCGATCGAGGACTATGGCGTGCATCCGATGAAGGTTCACGTCGTCGGAGCTGGGCGCAACCATGAGCCGCCATGCCCCGATCGGGACTGGTCCAGCCCACGGGCGCTGTTCGTGGGCCTGGACTGGGAACGCAAGAACGGTCCGGCGGTGTTGCGCGGGTTTGCCCGCCTGCGCGAGCAGTGGCCGGATGCACGTCTGGACGTTGTGGGTGCCCATCCTGCTTTGGATATGCGGGGGGTTCACGGTCACGGACCGCTCTCGCTGGCGGATGCCCGAGAGCGCGGGCAGGTCGAGGCCCTCTTCGCGCAGGCCACGTTCTTTGCGATGCCGTCGCTGTACGAGCCGGCCGGAATCGTCTATGCCGAGGCGCAGGCCGCGGGCCTCGCGTCGGTTGCGACAACCTCGGGAGGGTCGCGAACGATCGTCGGCGATGCCGGGATTCTCGTCGATCCACTCGACGACGACGCCATCGCCGGCGCGATGCTCGAGCTCGCCGATCCGGCAACTGCAGCGCGTCTTGGCGCTCGTGCGCTAGCGCGCTCGCCACGGTTCACCTGGCGTGCGGTCGCCGAGCGCCTGCTGCGTGCGCTCGAACCGCCTGGTGTGAACGTGGATGCCCTCGAGCCATTCCTGTCTGAGGAGGTCTGAGCGGCGCACAGGCGACGCCGACGAACGCCGGCAGTATGCTCGGCGTGCGAGTCTCGGCTGCAAACGCATGGCTCACGCTACTGTTACTCGGCAGTGCGGATCGCCGTGATCTCAAATATCTATCCACCGGTGGCTATCGGTGGATATGAGATCGGCTGCGCGGCAGTGGCGAGACACCTGGCTCATCACCACGAGGTGCTCGTGCTTACCAGCGGACATGATCGCGATCTCCCGACTGCACGAAGCGAGACGACGGAATCCTCGGATGCGTCAGAGCAGGTTGAGATACGCCGGGAACTACCTCTGCTGACGTCCGATGCTCGCGGGGCGCTGCGTGCTCCGCTAGCCTCGTTGCGGGCGGTCTCGATGGCACGTCGTGCACTGGCGTGGGAGCCCGATCTCATCTACATCTGGAACGGCGCGTCGATCCCGCAGGCTACACTGCGGATCCTCGCCGACAGCCCCGTTCCGCTTGCTTTTCGCGTCGAAGAGCACTGGTTCTCGAGCATCTTCGTCACGGATCAGTTTCTGCGTGAACTACTACCGGTCCGCCGTGGACCGGCGCGCGCCGTGTGGGCCTGGGGTTGCCGCGCGCTCAACCGGCTGCCGGCGCTGCGTCTCGATCCGACCGCGCCGCTACGTACCGCAGTCTCATGGAACTCGGAAGCGACCAAGCGCATTGCCACTCCGCCACCGTTCGTCGAAACCGTACTCGAGCGCGTGAGACATCCGGCTCCGCCCTACGGCGACGTCTACGCCGGGATCGAGCGTGATCCGGCACCCGAGCCGCAGATCGTGTTCCTCGGACGGGTCTCGCCATACAAGGGTCTTGCGGTTGCCCTCGAAGCGCTTTCGTTGCTGCGTTCTGAGCACGGAGTGTTCGCGAATCTAATGGTCGTTGGTCCAGAGGATGGCGAGCACGGCGTGGAGATGCGCAGCCTGGCAGAGCACCTCGGAATAGCGCAGGCTGTGAGCTGGAACGGCCAGGCGACTCCCGCAGAGGCCGCAGCTACACTTGCCCACGCGAACGCCTTGATTGTGCCCTCCACCTGGGATGAGCCATTTGGGCTTGTAATGATCGAGGGAGCGTTGGCGCGAGTCCCGCTCGTTGCCTCCAACGTGGGCGGCATCGGGGAGGGGATGCATGACGAGGAACATGCACTGCTGTTCCCCAGAGGCGACGCGGCCGCAGCGGCCGCAGCGTTGGCACGAACGCTCCGGGAGACCGAGCAGACAACGGCACGCGTGCAACGGGCATACGAGCGCTCCCAATCATTTCGTCTCGAGCCTTACCTCGAGGAGCAGGAACGCTTCGTGCTCGACGCGCTCAGCGCCTTACGCGCGGCTGACGACTCACGCCCATAAGCGGCGCAGCATCGCGCGGCGACGTGCCCTCGACCAGTCGAACATGCTGTCATTCAGTTCGTAGTCCCCGCGCTGGGCATCCGGGACGTCCCCCGTCTCGATCTGTTCGATCAGGCCCGGGAGCGCACCATAGAACTGCTCCGAGCGGTACGGGGGGTGCAATGACCACATACCCGGCGCGGCACCGAGTAGGTCCACCCGGTAGAGACCGGCCTGGGACATCGCCTCGCTGATCGTCAGCTCGGCCGCTCTGTACGGCGGGTTGCCATGCAGACGTGCCTTGGCTCGGCTCAGTTGACGGGCCGGCCCGAGCAGGTGCAACGGCAGGATCCGCTCGCGCAGACGCTCGAGGTCGATCAGGAGCAGACGACTACTCACCGTATCGAAGCGAAAAGCGAGCGAGCTGTGCTCGATGCGCGGGGCCGGCTGTCGGCGTAGCGCGCCGTCGGAGGTCGGCGGACCGGCCAGTGGAGCGCAGGCGAGCACGTCGATGTTCTCGGTGAGCACACCGACGGCCTCCCCGATCCATGTCTGGCTGCAGCCGCCGAACATGAGATCGGAATCGAGATGAAAGACGAGGTCGTTGCGCGCCTCATGCAGGCCATAGAAGTACGGGTAGAACGGTGCGCCCTTGGTGTCCTTGGCAGGGATCGACGTGCCAGCCGTGAATGCGGACGCAACCTCGCTCATCTTCTCCGGCCCGTAGTCAACCTCAGAGATACGCGCGTGTGGGTGATCTCGGCAGAGATCGTCCAGCAGCGCCCGCATCGGTGCGAGGCGCTCCTCCCATCCCTCTCCGAAGCGACCTCCTCGTGCTGTTCGGTGAAGATCGAACGTAAAGAGGACCTCATCCACCTGCCCGGCCCACTGGCGCAGCTGATGGGGAAGGATGTGGATGGCGTGGGGAAAATCCGTTGGTGCGACGTTGATCTGCAGCGTCACGGGATCCGGCTCCGGCATCGTTCGGACCCTACCAGTCGGCCAGCGGGCCGTGGCTCAAAGGTCAGATCGACGGGCGTAGGGAACACTGTTCCCAAGCGCCGCAAGTCGGCACGGCTCCTGGCTGGCCGGACCGACACGCGAGTGCCTTACAGTAGCCTGCCATCGGCATCGAGAGATAAAATCGAAAGATCAAACCTAGCCTGCGGCGGTCGCCACCTCAGGCGTGCCGGTCGATCCTCTGCGGGTAAGCCATCCGCCGACATGCGTGACAAGCAAGCAAAGGCCGACGGTGACTGTCGGCAAAATCGTTAACTCGTAGCGGAAGTCGGAGAAGTCCGGGTCCATTGCGAACAGGACCAGCCATCCGATGACCGATCCGCGCATGAGGAGGACCAGCGTATCTCGATTCGCGGGACGGGCAAACAGGGTCACTAGGCCCGCCACAAAGGTAAACGCTACGACGGGGTGACCGATCAAGTAGGAGAGATCTTCTTTCACCGTTTCGGCAGCCAGCGAGGGGTAGTGTGCCGCCACGTACCCCAAGTGGCGTGCGCGGAGCTTGGAATCTCAAATGCGTTCATTTGGAACGCCAAGGTCAACCTCAGCGAGGAGCCAAACAGCAGATAGACAGGAATCGTCGCCAAGATCCCCGTGAGGATCAATAGCAGCGCCAATCGACGTCGAGCCTGATCACGCTCTCGATACATCAACCACCCCAAACCAGCCAAAGGGATGATGGCTAGGTCGCGTGTGACGCTCATGATCAGCATGACCACGATCCAGAGGGGAAGCCACTTACCACCACGCGTCAACACGACCATGGCGACGAGAAAGGTCAAGGCAAGCATGGCAAGTCCCCAGCTGTCTGTCATTGGCCTTACACACCAGTTACGGACTGTCCCGGACGCCAGGCAAAGGGCAACCACACAGACAGACGACGCTACCGCGAACCGGCACGCCAGCAGCAAACATAAGGCCATCCCAAAAACCAAGTAACCAACGATGGCAACATCAGGAAGCGCCCGGATACCGGCGATCGGTCGAACCGCCGCGGTGAGCGCAGGTACCAGCCACCGTCGCCGAGAAAACTGGCTCTCGAAGTTCTGCCACATGCGGTTGGCGACGCTTGGCTCCACCGCGATCGCCGGCAGGGCGAGGCTGCTGTCAAAGACTCGTGCGCGCGCAGCCTGAGCAGATACTCCATCTATCTCAAAGGACATGGACTGGTAGAACAGTGAATCTGCGTTGCTCCAATTTGGTGCGTCGCTCCACGCCGAGAGGGACATCGCCCCAACGCAGACCAGCGCGCCCAGTGCGGCGACGAGCAAGCGTAACGTGATACGGCGGGGCCTACGGATCGCCATATCTTGCCAGATTCGCGCCCGCAAACGAATGGCCCACATATTCCTCGGAGCGGTTCCCGGCCGAGGTCAAAGCGTGGCAAGCCCAGTTGGACACAGAGGCGGCAGACCAACCTGCGCCTCCAAACCGCGCGGCACGCCGCACCGCAGCCTGAATAGCTACGTGTTGGAGAGCTTTGCGAGGGTTTCGGCGAACACGGCCTCGGATGGCTTGGCTTGCAGTGGCCATTTGTAGAGGCCATAGCCGCCTTCGCCGGTATCGATGGCCTCGTAGAGGTAAATCGAGGCGAGCCCCCATTCGGCGCCCTGCGTGAGGTACTGCCTGATGTCCACAGCCTGTTCTGCTTCGGTGACAGCCGTGTTGCCGTCTTCGCCCTGGTAGGTGGGCTGGCCAACCTCGGTGATGTTCAGCGGCGCGTAGACGTGGTCAGCCTTCATGTAGGCGATCATCCGCGGGACGGTCTCCCAGCCGGTTTGATACTGACCGGAGGAGCCGAAACCATCGGCACTCATCGAACCATAGGCATGGAAGCTCCACGCGTCCGGGACGTACCCGAGCGCTTCCACGAACAGCACACACCAGCCCCCGTGGTATTCCCATTGCGACCATTCGCCGTTCGGCTTGAGCGTGTCGGTCCAAGCGTCGGCGATCAACGTGATCCCGCTCCCGGCCAATGCTTCGTGCGCGGCGCGATACTGCGCCGCGTATTCAGCCGGTGTCGAGCCGTGGTAATACACCTCATTGCCCAGCTCCAGTTCGGTCATGCCGAGTTCGCGCATGTGGGCGGCGTAGCCTGCGACGCCCGCCGCGACGGCAGTCGGAGACATCCCCTGCAGGCCCGGGTTGTATACAGCCAAGGGGGTGATCTCCTCGCTCACCAATTCTTTGGCCGGGCCCCAGCCTTCCGCACCCGGGTCGAGCCGGGTGTACTTCACACGGGTGGCCTTCCGGATCGTTTCGCTCGGACCCGTGCCCCATCCCCCGACACCAATCAAACCTACCTTCAAAGCTGTGGTCGGCTTTGAAGCCACTTCTTCGACCGGCCCGCCCAGACCACCGGAGCCTGAGCTACCGCCGCTGCCCGAGCCCGAGGCACTTCCTGAGCCCGAGCCACTTCCCGCGCCGGAGCTACTCCCCGCGCCAGAGCCCGCAGCGCCGGAGCCACCGCCGCCGGAACCACTCCCGGACCCAGAGCCGCTGCCGGCGCCGAGGGCACTAGCGGACCCAGCGGAGCTTGACTCGGTTGGATTGGAGCCGGCAACGGAGGACTTGGCGATGCCACCCCGGGCGGTGTAGGTGATTGTCACCGCATGCGCCCAAGCGCTTCCCTTGATATCGGTTTTCACGCGGTAGCGGACGGTTGCGCCCGGCACGGGCTTCGGCGTTATCGAGTTCTTCGCAATCACCCGGTAAACGCTTGCATGGCCGAGAGGCTGACGAGCCAGCACGTAGTTGCCGACCCCCTCGGCTCGTGACCAGATCAACTTATGACCGACGACCTTGATGCGGGGGGCGGCTAGGCGAGCGATACTGGCCCTGGCTGCGCTGCCGATGCGGACGTTTGGAGTAGTCGCCCCGGCAGACGCGTTGATCGTCGGCACGATCAAGCACGCGGCGATCATCAGCCCGACGGGCAGCCTCCTCGAGCTTCCGCAAAGACGAGCGCGGATGGTCGTCATCGAACTTCTCCTTAAGTAGCTGGGCTGCCTCGAAGAGACCCCTGGCTTTGCGACCCCGGCTCGCGACGGGTGTGCCTTTGTTGTGGATTACGTGTGACGACCCTGAGGCCGGAACTTCGTCAAGGCTCGTATCGGCACCTGCCGGCGTCGGTATTAGCCCCGGACCTGCTTTGGTGTCACGGTCCCTATCGACGCCGGACGGTGTGACGGAACGAACGAGCCCATGGATGGACACATGTCCACCAACATGCGACGAGGGAGCCGACGAGGGCAGTACCATTAGGATCGCTGCACCGCCCCAGATGGACGGATCGTGGTGGCGATCTCAAGGCGTCGCCGCCAGTCGACGATAGGAGCCTAAGATGAGAGGGACCGCCGTCCACGCAAGCCTTCAAGCCTCCAACAGGCTGCCTGCATGAGTACTGCCGATCGGGCTGAGTCAAAGCTGGTCTCATCCCCTGAAGACAGGGGCCGTGGCCATAGTCTCGCCGACGACCTCGTGATCCTGCGCGGCCGCTGGCGGCTGATCGCCGGTGTTGTCTTGGCGACGATGCTCGTGTTCGCGATCGTCCACGAGCACAAAGCGAAGTCCTACACGGCGACCGCCAGCGTCGCCTTCCAGAACAATACGCTCTCGGGCGCAGCGCTCAACATCGCCACCGCGGGCAGCAGCGAACCACAGCGCGAAGCGGACACCGAGGTGCTGATCGCACACTCCGCCGAAGTGGCACAGGCGGTCCGCAGCCAGCTGAAACTGCGGAGCACGACCAACGAACTGCTTGGGGAGGTCAAGGTCGAAGCGGCGCCCACCGCCGATGTGCTGAACGTGATCGCCACCACCGCCAATCCGCAAGCCTCAGCACTCCTCGCCAACGCCTTCGCGGCCCAGTACATCGCGTTTCGGGCGAACGCGCAACTCGCCGGCGTCGCGGCCGCGACGACGAAGATCCAGCAACAGATCGCCTCCCTGCATGTCGCCACGCCGGAACATCCAACGCCCGCGCAGAGCGAACACACAGCGCTCGCGCAGACTGAACGCGCAGCGCTGGAGCAGACGTTGGAGCGCCTCGGCTCGCTGCAGGCGGTCGCCAGCGGCGGCGCCAACATCATTGGTAGTGCAACCGCACCCACGAGCCCCAACGGCAGCGGCCTCTCGGAGACTCTCGCGATCGGCCTCTTGGTCGGGCTGGCGATCGCACTCTCGCTGGTCTTCCTCCTGGAGTCGCTCGATCGACGCGTCAAGACGATCGGGGAGTTCGAGCGGGGCTACCGGCTTCCGGCGCTTGTCGCGATCCCCAAGCCGAACTCGCGCACCGCGCAACCGGAGACCTCGGTGCTGCTCGAGCCCTACCGCATCCTGCGCAGCGCGCTCGACTTCACAGCGGTAACCCGTCAGCTCGACACACTGATGGTGACGAGCGCGGTGTCGGGCGAGGGCAAGACCACGGTCGCTGTGAACCTAGCCCGCGTGGTCGCCCTCAGTGGGCGCCGCACTGTACTCGTCGAGCTCGACCTGCGCCGGCCCGGAACTGTCGGGCCCTTCGAACTGGGGGCTGGGAGGGGAGTGACAACCGCAATCACCGGTTCGGCGAAGCTGGAGGAGCTGCTCGTCTATCCGCTTGCGGACCTCCTCAATCTGCGCGTCCTACCCTCTGGCACACTTCCTCACAATCCATCTGAGCTGCTCGGATCGCAACGCATCACCGACCTAATCTCCGAGCTCGCCTCCGACGGGAGCATGGTGATCATCGACGTGCCGCCCCTGAATCCGGTCGCCGATGCGCAGGTCCTGCTCAACAACCCGGTGATCAACGCCGCGATCCTCGTGGCACGTGTCGACCGGACCACACACGATGAGGTACGCCTTGCTCGTTCGATCCTCGATCACCACATGGTGGAGCCTGTCGGAATCGTCGTGACCGGTGTACGAGATACGGGCGGCTACGGCTACGGCTACGGTCCTTACGATGCAGATGGGCCGACGGTCGACGTGAAAATCGAGGCGCAGGCCGGTCGATCGGGTCGCATCCGTGACGAGCAGCTGGAGGTGCCGGCCGGTTCGGGCAGCGGCTCCAGTCTTCGGCGAACGTCCAACTAGAGGCTCAGCACAGTGGTTCTGCGATGGCTGAGGCTGCCGGCGCCACCCCGTCGGGAGACGCTGATCGCGGGCGGAGCCACGTTGGCAACCGCGCTGCTGGTCGCGGCCGCCGTACACAAGCTGGGGACCGCGGGATTACTCGTGCCCCTGGCAATGCTCGGAGCGGTGATCCTGATCAGGCGGCCGGTGCTGACAATGACGCTCGTCGTTGCATTGACGATCCTCTGTGAGGGCTCGGACTTTGGTCTTCTGCACTTTACCTCCAACCTTTACATCCAGCCCTACCGTGGCATCTCACTGCTCGATCTGCTCGTCGGGCTGGTGGTCGTCTCGGCTTTACTCGACGTGCTGCGCGATCGTCGAGCAGTGAGGCTGCCACGAGCGCTCGCGCTGCCACTCGCGTTTCTTGCGCTGGCGATGATCGCGGGTGCAGTTACCGGTCATGCGGCCGGCGTGAGTCTGCGCTTCTCGATCTTTTCAGAGCATGTCTTGGCCTATCTGCTGTTGCTCCCGATCGCCGTTGTCAACCTCGAAATTGACGAGCGCCAGATTACGAGGCTGCTGGGAGGCGCAATGGCGCTCGCGATCGTCAAGGCGGTCCTGGGCCTGGTCGAGGTATCCGAGCATCTGGGCGCTCGGATCGAAGGATCGTCGACCCTCACCTACTACGAACCGACGGCCAACTGGGTGATCATGATCGCCCTGCTGACCCTGCTCGTGGCGATGATCGTGCGAGCGAAGCCCCCCCTGTGGATGCTGCTCGGAAGCCCGCTGCTGATCGCGTGCCTGCTGCTCTCCTATCGGCGCTCGTTCTGGATTGCATCGGTGCTCGGCGTCCTGCTGGTGCTCCTGCTCGCGACCTCGCCGACGGGACGTCGCATGCTGGTGCCGGCGAGCCTAGCGGTCGCAGCAGCAATCTGGCTGCTGGGATCGATCCACTTTCAGTCAAACCTTCCACTCGTGAAGCGGGTAACCTCGCTCTCCGCTTCCAACCTGGAAGCCAACGCCGAGGACCGCTACCGCCTCGACGAGCGCACCAACGTGCTGAGCGAGATCGGTCAGCACCCGATCACGGGTCTCGGCATGGGAGTACCGTGGCAGGCGACGGCCGCTCCCCTGTCCGTCGAACACGAAGAAGGTCGCCAGTACGTCCACTTCGCGGCGCTGTGGTTCTGGCTGAAGTTGGGGCTACTCGGCCTGTGCGCCTACCTGGGCCTGATCGCCGGGAGCCTCGTGGTCGCGTGGCAGGCATGGCGACGCGGCCGAGAGCCATTGCTACGCGCCTTTGCCCTGGCGTCGGTGTGCGGGATCGCTGGACTCGTCACCATGGACACGACCGCCAGCTTCACCGGAGTCGAAGCTCGCTTCACGCTCGTGCTCGGGGTCCAGATCGGCCTGCTCGCGTTGATCGCGCGGCGAGGTGAAGACGCGGGTAGGGAAGCCACTGGGCACCCCGAACTGGCATGACGCCCGTGCGCGAGAACAACCTCCTCGAGGAACTGCGCGACCGCTTCCCCCGTGTGGCAATCGTGCACGAGTGGCTGACCATACCGGGAGGTTCCGAGCAGGTGGTGCTCGAGTTGCTCGAGATGTTCCCCGCGGCGGAGCTGTTCACCTCGATCTATGACCCCGCCCCCTGGCCACCCGAGATCACAGAGCGCCCCGTCCACACCTCCTTCCTCAACCGGATCCCCGGCGCGAAGCGCAACTATCCGAAGCTGCTGCCGCTGATGGACAGGGCGTTCAGGTCGTTTGACCTCTCCGGCTTCGACCTGATCCTGTCGAGCAACCACGCGTGCGCCAAGAACGTGCGCACGCCGCCCGGCACGCTGCACGTCTGCTACTGCCACACGCCGATGCGCTACGCCTGGGAGGAGGACTTCATGGACGGCGAGGAAGTCGGGCGGGCGATGCGCCTCTTGCTCCCGCCGCTACTGAGTTGGCTGCGCAAGCGCGACCTGGCGGCGGCGTCCGGCCCCGACGTGTTCGTTGCCAACTCCCAGCACGTGAGCGAGCGCATCGCGCGCTACTACGGCCGCCGTGCCACGGTCGTGCATCCACCGGTCGATGTCGAGCCGCTCATGGCGCTACCTCGGGACGAGCGGGACTTCTACCTCGTCTTCGGTCGCGTCGTGCCCTACAAGCGCGTCGACCTGGCGGTGGCGGCGTGCATTCAGATGGATCGCCCACTCAAGGTCGCCGGTGACGGGCGCGCGCTCGCGGCCGTGCGCGCGGCGGCTCTCACCAAGGCGGCGGCGGCCGGCCGACCGGCGAGCGTCGAGTTTCTCGGCAGGGTCGACGATCGCGAGCGGGATCGCCTGCTCGAGGGAGCGCGCGCGCTGCTGTTCCCCGGAGAGGAGGACTTCGGCATCGTGCCGGTCGAGGCGCAGGCGGCGGGCGTGCCCGTGGTCGCCTACGGCGTCGGCGGCGCGCGCGAGTCGGTGATCGATGGTCAGACGGGTGTGCTCTTCGACGGCCAGGCCCCGGATGACGTCGTGAGCGGAATCGAGCGCTTCGAGCAGCTGCGGCTGGATCCGGATCGCATGCGCGAGAACGCGGCGCGGTTCGGCCGGGAGCGCTTCCGCCGGGAGATGGCCGAGGTCATCGACGGCGCGGGGCGCGAGCGGGACGACGTCGGCGCATAGGCATTCCCGCTCGGGCTGGCAAGAGCCCTCGCCGCTCGCGCCGTGACCCTCGTGACCGTCCGCTCAGGTGGTTCGGATGATCAGCACCGAGCAGGGCGCGTGATGGGAGACCTTGTTCGGCACCGAGCCAAGCAGGAAACGCTTCGCGCCGGTCATACCCTTGTTACCGACGACGACCAGATCCGCCTCCTGCTCCTCGGCGACATCGAGGATCGCGTCGGCCGGATCGCCCTGGCGCGGGTAGACGTTGACGCTCACCCCCGCCTCGCGAGCCACTCCGGCGGCGACCTCCAGAGTCGCGTCGACGTCCTCGCGGGGGTTGATCGCCCACTGCAGATCCTCAGGTGCGTCGCGCCGTTCCCCCTGCAACCGCTGCGCTGGCACCGGCTCGTAGGCGCTCACCAGCTCAAGGCTCGCTCCGACCGCACTGGCCAGATCGACCGCCTGGTGCACGGCTTGGGTGGCCGTATCGGAACCATCCGTACCTACGACGATCGATTTGAACATGATCCTCCCTTGCCTCTCGTGGACCGAATGCGCTGCGGGCGAGAGCGATCATACCTGCGCGCGGCACGCGCGCGAGCGCGGTCACCTGGTCTTGGACGTGGCGCCGTCCACGGTCGTGCGGACACATCTGAGATGCGCTCAGGCGAGCTTTGTGATCGCAATGATCATCCCAATCAGCACGAATACGACGATCGCGACCTGCGTCCAGATCCAGAATGGAGACACGACGAGACAGCGTACTGGGGCACGCTGGGCGGGTACTTGCGCGCTTTTCGATGCCCGTGACTATCTTGTAGCGATGGCAGGATGCCAGCTCACCGGGATCGGACGCCCGCGCACACCCATGACCGGGCGCCCCCTAAGGCTCGTCCTCACGCTTGCGCTTGGCCTGTGCGTATTCGCCTGGCTTTCCCCGGCCGGTCGCGCCGATCGCGTTGCGGAGGCTCATATGTCGGCCGCCGCGCCGCTGGGCGGCGTGAACATCGAGGCCGTCTCCAGTGGCGCCGGCCTGGCTGGCGTGGATCGCGAAATCGCCCTTGCCCACTCGCTTCACGCAAAGGTTGTGCGCACCGAAGTGCCGTGGTCCAACCTCGAGCCGCTCGGGCCGAATCAGATCGAACCGCGCGCGCTGGCCTACCTCGACCGCCTGACGAGCGACGCGGCGGCCGACGGGATCGGGGTGGTCGCGATGGTCGAGAGCTCGCCCTGCTGGGCAACCTCTGCGCCCGCGTCGATCCTGCAGGCATGCGTGCCCGGAGGGTCGAGCAAGGCCAATGCCTGGCCACCGCGTAACCCCCCCGACTATGCAGCTTTTGTCGGCTACCTGGCCCGCCGCTATGGAACACGCCTGGCCGCGATCGAAGTCTGGAACGAGCCCGACCAGGCCAATCAGCTCTACTTCGCGGGCCCTGAAAAACCTCAGCGCTATGCAGGCATCCTGAAGGCCGCCTACATAGCGATCAAGCAGGCCAACCCAAGCGTACCTGTACTCGCCGGCTCTCTGGTCGGCGCCAACGGAGTCTTCTTGCGTGCCCTCTACGCCGCCGGCATCAAGGGCTACTACGACGGCTTGGCGGTCCATTTCTACACCCTGACCCTCGCCTCGCTGCGCTCGATTCACGAAGTGCAACTTGCCAACGGGGACACCAAGCCCCTGTGGCTGGACGAGTTCGGCTGGAGCAGCTGCTATCCGCGCCACAAGATCCAGCAGGAACAGGGGTGCGTCACCCAGCAGACTCAGGGAACCAACCTGTCCAACACATTCCGCGCGCTCGCCCGTACCCCATATATCGCCGCCGAGGTCGTCTATACGCTGCAAGACTTCGCGGGAGAAGAATTCGGCGTTCTGTCCTCAAGCGGCGCGCGCAAGCCGGCGTTTGCGGCGCTCTCCAAAGTGCTTGCCTCGCCATTTGGCCGTACAAGTCAGGTGACCCTGAGCCTACGCAAGCGTGGCGTTCGGGTGCTGGCTAGCGGGTCGGGACCCGTCGGGGACTACATGGAGCTGGAAGCCTTCCGTGGGAGCGTCCTGCGCTACCGGGTCCTCTTCACGCTCAACCGCTTCAACCGCTACTCGATTGCGTTGCCGGCGGTGCTCGGCGCCAGCGGCCTGCGGGTGCGTGTCTACCAGTACTGGGCGGGACTCGGCAAGGCCGCGCAGCGCAGCATCTGAGACCCGCGGATCACTCGGCGTCGCTGCGAAGCAGCGCGAGGAGCGTGAGAGCAAAGATCTTGAGGTCGAGACTAAGCGACCAGTGGGCGATGTAGTAGTTGTCCCACTCAACGCGCTCGGCCAGCGAGGTCTGGCCACGCAGTCCATGCACCTGGGCCCAGCCGGTGATCCCCGACTTGACGCGGTGCCGATCGTCGTAGCGGTTGATGTCCTGGTTGATGAAGAGCTCCACAAACTCGGGACGCTCGGGACGGGGCCCGATCAGACTCATCTCGCCGCGAAGGACGTTCAGCAGCTGAGGCAGCTCGTCGAGCGAGGCTCGACGCAGGAAGCGCCCGATCGGGGTGCGGCGATCATCGCCCTCGACTCCCCCCGGCGCTGTATCTCCACCGAGCAGGAACTCCAGCCCACTCGCCTCGTCTTCGTCGACCAGCTCGCCCCGAGGGGCATCCATGTACATCGAGCGGAACTTAAAAAGATCGAACACCTTCCCATCGCGGCCCATACGACGCTGGCGGAACAGGACGGGCCCGCTCGAGCTCAGGCGCACCACGAGCGCCGTGCCCAAGATCACAGGGGATAGAACGACGAGCAGCACCAGCGCGAAGACGCGGTCAAACGCATGCTTGATCGCGAACTGCGCCCCTCTCGGGTTGACCGTCGTAAAGGACATCAGCGGCAGCCCACCGACGGTGTCGTAACCAACCCGGTTGTTGATCGTGTCGAACATCCTCGGCACCACCGAGACCTCGACGCCAAGCTCCTGGCACCGTTGAATCAGGCGACTTACGCGAGCGTCCGCAACAGACGAGAACGCCACGATCAGATTCTTAACGCCCGTCTGCTCGACGGTTTCGTCGAGATTCTCCACAGTGCCCAGCACGGGCATCTCGCGGCCACCGACCTCAGCGATCGAGCGAGGATCGTCATCGAGGAAGCCGATCGGGACCAGCCCGTACTCGGGATGACTCTCCAGCCGTCGCGCCACCTGCGAGCCGACCATACCCGCGCCCATAATCAGCACCGGCTTGCCGACCAGCCGCTTCGCGCGCGCCCAGCGTTGGGCGAGCGAGAGGACCACCCTGCCCGCGCCCACCGCGAGCAACGCAAACAGCCACGTCCTCACCCAATCGGCCTGACGCGGAACGCGCCCGTTGACGAACAGGCCGAGCATCGCGACGGTCATCGCGGCGACCGAGACCGCGCTTACGACCGGCGCCACGCCATCGAGCACGAGCGCACGCAGGCGCGTGCGATAGAGCCCACGCAGATAGAGCAAAAACATCACCAGCGGCGGAAGGGCCAGCAGCGGCGCACCAACTCCCGAGACGTGCAACACGCCATGCACGCCACCGAGCGCGAGCGCCACCGCCGCGCACAGCAGGACGAAGTCAGTCGCAGGACGCAGCACACTCCATCCCGGTCCGTCAAGCAGCCATTGCAAAGGCCCGCTGAACACGCCGCTGCGCAGCGCGTGCGGTTGTGGAGCCTCCCGCGTCGCGGGCAGCTGGCCGCTCAGCGGAAGCGTACTGGATGTCTGCTGAGTGATATGCCTATGGTCCATAGCTCGAGGGAGTCCCATCCCTACTCAGTTACTCGGGTTCTACGTGCTGTGCCTTTAGTCATTGCGTCCCCTCCGGTCCAGCAGGCTGGGCCAAGCGCCTCGTGAGCACGCCTGTGAGCACCAGCGCGCAAAGCACCAGTAAGACATACCCCAGATCCGTGCCGGATAAGCCCAGCGTCTCCGTTGCCCCGGAGGTCGGCTGCAAATCGGCCCGGTCGGATGAGATCGCATACGCATGGGCTGCCCCGCCGGATGCCCTTCCGCCGCCACTCCGTGCGCCGGACGCCTGATGGCCAGGACGACTGACTTCTCCGTGTGCGCTTGCACCGGAGGCAGAAGCATTACTCTGGCTCCCGCCGGGTTGCAGGCCTGTTCCGGACACCCCTTCTGGTGAGGAGCCGGTCGATCCCGAAGATCCCCCAGACGAGCCCGACGACCCATTGCCTCCCCCGCCCCCCAACAACGCGGAGCCGAGGATCGCCTGGTTGCCCTCGCCGGGACCGCCGTAGCCACCCAGCAGTGGGCCGGCCAGCGCTGAGGACGGGGTCGCGAACGACATCACCATCAGCGAGACCAGCGTCATGAGAATCGTGCGATGGCTTGTCATTCGTCCCTACCTTGGGTCCCTTTCCCGGCCAGAGCGACACCGTGTCCACTCTCCATGCCATGGTCGACATCGCTGCCCGTCCACTTGCGGCCGCTTGAGCAAGCGCCAAGGTCAACGAATCGACCCAGGCTTCTCTCAAAGCTAGCGAAGGTTGGGAGGCGTGTCGAGCAGAAAACTTGATCTTTGGCCTAGCAACACGGTGGTTTCATTCGAGTTGCTGAGCGTTGTGCAGGATTGAGCTGTTCAATTCCTCAATGCTTACCCGCTTGCCCTCCTTTGTAAGCTGCAAAGCCTGCCGGGTCAGTGGATCTCGGGGGTTCAGACGCGCGGCCCGCGCGAGCAACTGGAGGGCCGCGCCACGGTCGTTTTGGGTCGAGGCGATTGCCCCGCGCTCGAGCGTGGCGTAGGCGTCACCGGGCGTGCGCCCGAGCGCCAGCGCAAACTCGTGGTTCGCGCGGACGAGGTCGCCGAAGCGCAGTGCGATGC
>Ga0302325_10006686_pt1 | contig 25817 bp, 20 predicted proteins | sample Palsa_T0_2_FD_201948 | JGI IMG/M metagenome (GOLD analysis project Ga0302325, IMG submission 201948) | Peat permafrost microbial communities from Stordalen Mire near Abisko, Sweden - Palsa_T0_2 | ecosystem: Environmental > Terrestrial > Soil > Palsa > Peat permafrost | place: Sweden: Abisko... | reverse complement strand
GGTCAAACACGGCTATTTTACCCCGCGAGGGCGCCTGTGGGCCTCGTCAGCCTCCATCCCGATGGGGGCGCCAATTTTAAACCCTCGGCTTGACGTAAATCCCGATCAGCGGCCGCGGCGACGGCTTTGGGGAAGCGAAATCGCTCACAAATCCCTCTTCGGTCCGAAGTTCCACATGCCCCGCCCCCCGCCCCCCGTAGACGATCACGGAACCCAACGGCGCCTTCCACGGATTGGTTTCGCGAATCCGCTCGAAACCGAAAGTGCGCGTCAACTCTCCACCCGCTTCCTTCGCGTACCCGGTGACCGGCCGCGTGGAAATGATGTGTGAGGCCAGCAGGGCGTCTTTGACGAAGCCCCAGCAGCGCATCGTCGAGTGCTTTCTGGCCCGCGCCGAGGCAATCTCGGCCGCGTGGATCATTCGCTGATCGTAGCGAAAATGCCCCGCTTGGGGCCCAAATTGCGGAACCTGCGAGGAATCGAGCTTCTGTGCCGTCTTCGGGTCGTAGAGTGAATCGCTGGTCGCAGCGCGCCCACCCACCGGGGCGACGATGGCCAAGATACACAGCATCAGGCGGATGCGATATTTCTGGTGCATAGCTTTGGACAAAAGGAGCGCGGAGACTAATGCGGTTGAGTGGTTCGTCAACCGGCTTTTTCCGTGCCTCTAATATTTTATCAAAGCAAGAATCCGGCCCACCACGGGTGAATTATTTTGCGTGCCTGCCATCATTTACCGTTAACGTTCCTCGTGCATCCCGCCACTCCGCTCAAAGACCTGGAATGGATTCCCGCCCCGCGGCAGCGCCAGCTCGAGCGAGTCGGCATTGCGACCGTCGAGGCGTTGCTTGCCCATTTTCCCAAACGCTACGAGGACCGCACCCGTTTCGACCACTTCCCCACCGGCGAAAGCGAGCAGCCCGTCTGTGTCTGCGGCTTGGTGAAAAAGACGAGCCTGCGGCGGCTGCGCGGGTGGCAGAAGATGTTTGATGCCGTCCTCGAGGAGGAAAATCCCCATGCCCTCACCCAGCCGCTCATTTGCCGCTGGTTCAAATCGCATTGGGTCGAAAAGATGATCGTCACCGGGCAGCGACTCGTCGTTTACGGGCGGCCCAAGCGCAGCGGTTCCAGCATCATCATCGCGCACCCGGAATTTGAGATTGTCGAGAACGATGCCGAGGTTTCCCTGCACCTGAACCGGATTACTCCGATTCACGGCGCCACCGAAGGGCTCTCGCCGCGCGTCATGCGCGGGCTCATCTGGGAAGCACTCGAAGGACTCGAGGCGTCCTCTCTCGAACCGCTCATTCCCGCGACGCTGGACGGCACGCCACGCGCCTGGGCGCTGCGGCAAATCCATTTTCCGGACAGCTTCGAAGCCCTCGCCAAAGCCCGCCACCACCTGGTGCTCACCGAGTTCTTTGGCATGCAACTCTGCATCGCCGCGAAACGCGCGGAGCAGAGCAGCCAGCCCGGCGCGGCCCATTGCACCACCGAGACGCTGATGCACCGCCTGCACGCCTCGTTGCCGTTTCCGCTGACCGGCGCTCAGCACCGGGCCATCGCGGAAATCCGGGCCGACCTGGCCGCCACCCGTCCCATGAACCGCCTGCTCCATGGCGATGTCGGCTCCGGCAAGACACTGGTCGCTCTCAGCGCCATGCTCCTCGCCGTGGAAGCCGGCTACCAGGCGGCGCTCATGGCGCCAACACAAATCCTCGCCGAGCAACACTACCTCAATTTCCAACGGCTCTGCGAACCGCTCGGCCTCCGCGTTGCCTTGCGCACCGGCGCCCGCCGCGAGGAAAGCACACCGCTCCCCCTCTTCGCCCAACAAACCCTGGCTTCACCCGACGCGCCGGAATCGCCGGCCAAAAGTGGAAGCGGCTTCCAGCCGCTTGTCGAAAAATCAAAAGCGTCGGGGACGCCGCTTCCACTGACCGCCTCCTCCGACGAGCCCCACCTCCTCGTCGGCACCCACGCCCTCCTCTACGAAGGCGCCGGACTCACCAACCTCGGTCTTGCCGTCATCGACGAACAACACAAGTTCGGTGTCCTCCAGCGCGCCCGGTTGCGAAACCAAGGGGTCGCGCCGGATGTGCTGGTGATGACCGCGACGCCCATCCCACGGACGCTCACCATGACCCTTTACGGCGATCTCGACGTGAGCACGCTCGATGAAATGCCCGCCCACCGGGGCAGGATCATTACCGCCGTGCGCGACGCCGCCAGGCTCCCCGAGGCCGTCAAGTTCCTGCGCGACCATCTCGAAACCGGCCGCCAAGCCTACATCGTTTACCCACTCATCGAGGAATCCGAAAAGATGGAGGCCAAGGCCGCCGCCGGGGAATTCAGCAAATGGCAGGAATTTCTGGCGCCGATGCCCTGCGCGCTCTTGCATGGCCGCGTCGCCCCCGAAGAAAAAGACGCCATCATGAAGAAATTCCGGCACGGCGACACCAAGGCGCTCATCGCGACGACGGTCATCGAGGTCGGCATCGACGTGCCCAATGCCTCGATGATGCTCGTCGAAAATGCCGAGCGCTTCGGCCTCGCCCAGCTCCATCAACTCCGGGGCCGCATCGGCCGCGGCGAACATAAAAGCTATTGCATCCTGCTGCGTTCCGGCAAGGCCGAGGCGGAAGCGACGGAAAAGCTGCGCATCCTCGAGGAAACCTCCGACGGCTTCGAGATTGCCGAGGCCGACTTGCGCCTGCGCGGCCCGGGTGATCTCCTGGGCACGGCGCAGAGCGGCCTTCCACCCCTGCGACTCGGCAATCCGCTCGCCGACCATGAACTGATGCGCCTCGCCCGAAATGCCGCATTTCTGCTCTTTGAGCGCGACCCGCAGCTTGCGCTTCCCGAAAACCAACGCTACCGCCGGGTGCTTGCCGAGACCCGCAAGCTCATGCTCTCACAAGTCAGCTAACTCGATTCATGCGTCGCTCGCTTTTCATTTTCCTCGTCGCCACCCTCGCCGCGTTCGGGCTGTACCGCTGGCTGCAACTCGATCACCGCCTGCATCGAGACCCGGGCGCCGAGCGATACACGCCCGCCGAAGGCCCGGGCATCGACCCCAAGGACGTGCAGGTGCTCTCCGCGCTCGATACCGAATACACCCGGCTGGTGCAGGCGGTCGTGCCCTCGGTGGTCAGCATCACCAGCTCGCGACATCTCGCCCAGCGTCCCACGATTATCGATCCGTTCGAGTTTCTCTTTCGCAATCGCCGGCCCCGTCCCCCGCAGGAGCAGATTCAGCTCGGCTCGGGGGTCATTGTCTCTCGCGAAGGCCACATCCTCACCAACCATCACGTCGTCGCCGATATGGAAAAGATCGAGGTTCAGTTGACGGACGGGCGCGTCGAGCCCGCGCAGCTCATCGGCTCCGACGAGCAGACCGACATTGCGGTCCTGAAAATCTCCGCGGACCAGATCGAACCGTTGCCGCTCGGTGACAGCGACGACGTCCACGTCGGGCAAATGGTCTTCGCCATCGGCAACCCGTTTGGCCTCCAGGCCACGGTCACCCAGGGCATCGTCAGCGCCAAGGGACGCCGCGCCATGGCGGACAGCGGCGTCGAATTCCTCCAGACCGACGCTTCCGTCAACCAGGGCAACTCCGGCGGCCCGTTGCTCAACGTGCGGGGCGAGATCGTCGGCATCAACAGCGCCATTTTTTCCACCTCCCGGGAAGGGACCTGGCTCGGGATCAGCTTCGCCATCCCGTCGAATGTGGCCCGGCGTGCCTTGGAAAGCTTGCTGAAAACGGGGCGGATCATCCGCGGCTATCTCGGCGTGACGATGGTCGATCCCAAGGATCTCACTCCCCAGGCACAGCAGGCCCTTCACCTGGCCGGCAAGGCGGGCGCGGTCGTTGCACAGGTGGAACCGGGGTCGCCAGCCAGCAAAGCGGGTCTCAAGCCGGGCGATTTGATCCTCCGCTTCAATGGCCGCGAAGTGCCGGACAAGGTCTTCTTCCGCAGCCGTGTCGCGGAATTGGATCTGAACTCGAAAGTGGAACTCACCATCCTGCGCGACGGCCAGGAGCAAACCCTCCACGCCGAAATCGTCGAAGCCCCGCCCAATCCCAATTCCAAGCCCACGCCAATCCAGCCGTGAGCCAATCGTCGAAAACCACCCCCATGATGAGCATTCCATCACGCCGCCGTTTCCTGCGCAAAAGCTTCGCCTGGATGGCCGGAACCCTGGTCTTCGAACCGCGCTGGAATCTCCGGGCCGCGGACGCACCGCCGGAAGGATTCCGCTCTCTCTTTGATGGCAGGACCCTCACCGGTTGGCATCCCAAACCGCGGTCCCAGGCCGGCAAGCCGCCGAAATCCGGCGCGCCGGTGGATCCGAACTCCTTTTATGAACGCTCGCTCCGAAGCACCGGACGGTGGACGGTCGAGGACGGCATCATCGTGGGAGGCCAGGATCCACCGGCGTCGGGTTTGGGAGGATACCTGGTTTCCGATGACGCATTCGGCGATTTTGAACTGCTCATTGATGCCAAACCGGATTGGCCGGCGGATACGGGCGTTCTGGTGCGGACGACGCCGGCAGGGAATGTGGGTTTTCAGATTCTCCTCGATCATCGCAGATCCGGCGGAATCGGCGGCTTTTACGGCAACGGACTGGCGGGGTTCCATGCGTTGCCCTACCAGTTCAACGCGGCTTTTGACCAAGACGGCCATCCTATCGGATTGCAGGAAGAGGATCCCAAGACGGCGATCGAACCGGTCACGGAAGCAAAGCGCCGGTTGCTGTCGTATGCCGCGCCCGTCCAAGATTTTCTCAAGGCCTGGAAGTTCGGCGATTGGAATACGTTCAAGATCCGCAGTGTGGGCGAGTTGCCGCAATTGACCACCTGGATCAACGGGACAAAAATCTGCGAGATCGACACCGCCAATATTGACTGGCCCAAGTATGACCCCCAGGAGGTCCTGGCTCAGATCGGCCGCCGCGGCCATATCTCGCTGGAGGTACATAGCAACGGCCCGAACGATGCGCTGGGCAAGGATCGCTGGGCTCCCGGCGCCGTCTGCCGCTGGCGCAATATCTACATCAAGGAGCTGTAAGGAACCGGCTAAAAATCAAATTGGTCGATGTTCGATTCGTTGAAGATGAACGGCTGTCCCAGCACGATGCTGTCGCCGTCGATCTTCAAGATCCCGAGTTTGCCCGCATCGTATTCCGTCGCGCCGGACTTGAGTTTGCCGTTGGCCAGGTCCGCCGCGGCTTTGATCGTGAGGTAGCCCAGGTCCTTCGTCTTCCACAGGATCACACTCTGAGTTACTCCCTCGCGGACGTACCTACGGTTCTCGCTCGGCAACCCCAGGCCAATGACCTTCACCGTTCCGGTCTTCCCCGCCTGCTTCACCGCTTCCGCCGCGCCCGGCACGGCGGGCGAACAGATCGCCATGATCAATTTCAGATTCGGATAGGCGCTCAGCAGGTTCGTCGCTTCCGCCTGCGCCTTGTCTTTAAGGTCATCGCAAGGCCTGGTGTCCACGAGCTTCATCTTCGGATACTTCTCCGCGAGCCGGGCGTCGATGTTCTTGCGCCACTCATTCATGTTCGCGGCCGTCAGTGAGGCCGTGATGATCGCAAATTCCCCCTCGCTATCGGTCAGCCGCGCGGCTTCGTCGACCAGCGTCTGCGCGATGCCCTGCGGGGTTGCTTGATTGATGAAAAACTCGCGCGCGTCCGGATTGGCGTCAGAGTCGTAGGTGATGACCTTGATGCCCTTTTCCCGCGCCTTTTTCAGCGCCGTGGAAATGCCTTCCTTATTCTCGCAGGCGGCGGCGATGACATCGACTCCGAGCGTGATCCAGTTTTCGATGATCTCATTCTGCTTCGCCGGATCGGGCTCCGTCGGCCCATCGAAGAGCAAGTCCACGCCGAATTCCTTCGCCGCTTCATCCGCGCCCGCCTTGCAGGAGATGAAGTAGGCGTTCCCCTTGCTTTTCGGCATCAGGGCAATCGTGAGCTTCTTTCCGCCGGAATCCGTGCCAGTGCTGGTCTCGGATGATTTATGACAAGCGGAAAAAAGGGCGAGCGAGACGCAAACGGCAAAGGCGAAGAGACGATTCATGACGGATTGTTTGGGGACAATGGGGGGGCCGCACCATGACGCGGGGCGCGCATCCTGGCGAGCAGCTTTGGAATCTCACTGGCGCCCAAGGCCGCGAGGAGGAGCGCGCCGGTCAGCATGCCGGCGACCTCCCGCGGTTGCCGCGCGTGCACGAGCCCGTTGTTCAGGACCGCGATCGCCGCCACCCCCAGCAAGGTGCCGTGCACCGAGCCCACCCCGCCAAAGATGCTGGTCCCGCCAAGGACCACCGCGGTAATGGCAAAGAGCTCGTAACCGGTTCCGGCGTCCGCCTTGGCCTGCCCCAGACGCGCGGTGTAGATGATCGCGGCCAGCGCGGCCACCAGACCCGCGAGCACATAAACCAGCGCGACCCGCCGCTCCACGGGCAACCCGGCAAAGCGCGCGCCGTCGGGCACGAACCCGATCGCGCGGAACGACCGCCCGAAGCTCGTCCGATGAACCAGCATCCAGATCCCGATGGCGACGGGCAGGAAAAACCAGACCTGTGCCGGCAAGCCTGCAAAGCGGTTTTGACCGAGCGCGAGAAACGAATCCGGGAAATTCGTGAAGGTATCGACCCCTCGCGTAATGGCCTCGGCGAATCCGCGAAAGAGCGAATATGTCCCCAGGGTAACAATGAGCGCCGGGAGGCGCAGCCGGGCAATCAACGCCGCATTGAGGCCTCCGGCACACGCGCCAATGAGCAGCGTGCACCCCGCCGCCACCGGGAGCGAAAGACCGCCATCCCGCCAGAGCTTGCCGAAGAGGATCGCGCACAAGCCCAGCAGCGAGCCGACGGAGAGGTCGATGCCACCGGTGAGGATGATCGGCGTCATGACCAGCGCCAGAAGCCCGATCTCCGCCGAATGCCGCATGATGTCGAAAGTGTTGTCGGGCGTCCCAAACCGCCGCCCGACGGCGTTGAAATAAAGCCACTCCCCCACCAGCACGAGCAGCAGGATCGTTTCGTGCCGAAAGAGCAGCAATCCGATGGGGCGAACCTTTTTCCGGGTCGATTCGGCTAGCGCCATCTCAAGAGATCTCCCGCTGGTTGCGCAACCCATCGAAAACCACGGCCAGCAAAATGACCGCTCCCTGGATGGCCTTTTCCCAATAGGCCTCGACGTGCAAATACGTGAGCGCGGGATTGATCGAGGCCAGCAGCAGCACTCCCGCAAAAACGCCCCAAAGATTGCCGCGGCCACCGGAAACGGCGACGCCGCCGACGACGGCGGCGGCAATCGCCTTGAGTTCCAGGCCGGTGCCGGACTTGGGATCGACCTGCGGCGACTGCACGACATTCATCAACGCCGCGCCCCCCGCCAGCGCGCCCATAAAAACAAACACCGCAAAGGTCATCCATTGCGGACGTAATCCCGCCAGGCGTGCCGCCTCCGCATTCGAGCCCACCGCATAGAGAAAGCGGATGCCGGCAAAATTCCGCGAAGCCCACGCGAGCGCGAAGAGCGCCAGAAGCGCGCAGCTGATGAGCGTTATCTGTCCGCCTCTTTGGCTGAGGCCGAACCATTGCCACGAATCGGGCAGATTGATAAACGCCCCCTGCTGCTGCCAGCGCAGACCTTCCCGAAGAATGACCATCGTCGCGAGGGTCACGACAATGCTCGGCAATCGCAGCCCCGCGACGAGGGCGCCGTTCACCGCGCCCAAGCCAGCGCCGAAGAGAACGGTGATCCCCAAGACCGCGGCCAGCGGCCATCCCGCGGCGGCCAGCAAACCCGCGCAAACACTACTGACCGCGAACAACGAACCGATCGAAATATCGATCTGCCGGGAGACCATCACCAGCGCGATCCCACAGGCGAGGATCAGTGTCGGCGCTTCCCGGGCCAGCCGCGAGAGCAGCGGCTGCGGCTCGTAAAAGGCCGGCGCGGTGATCGCCAGCGCCAGCAACAGCACGCACAGCACGCCGGCGACCGTCAGCTCCCGGGAATACTTTCTCATCAAGCCGCCTCCTGCTGTTTCTGGCCGAGCGCCGCCGCCATCACCTCGTGCGCTTCCGCCCCGCGCGGAAACTCCGCTACGATCGTCCCGCCACGCATGACCAGGATGCGGTCGCTCATGCCCAGCACCTCCGGCAGATCGCTGGAGATCATCAATACGGCCAGCCCTTCCGCCGCAAGCTGGCGGATGATCTTGTAAATCTCACTCTTCGCGCCGATGTCCACGCCCTGCGTCGGTTCGTCCAGGATCAGGACGCGCGGCTTCGTGGCCAGCCAGCGCGCCAGCGCGATCTTCTGCTGGTTTCCGCCGCTGAGACTTCCGCCAGGCGCCTCCGGACCCGCCGCCTTCACCCCGAGATCGCGCATGAAATCGAGCGTGAGCTTTCTCTCGACCGCGGAACGGAGCCATCCCCCGGGGAAAATCCGCGAATGAATCGCCATGGTCACATTGGCCGCAATGGGCATTTCCAAAATGACACCGTGCCGGCGGCGGTCCTCGGGCACGTAGGCGATGCCCTGCTCCACCGCCGCCCGCGGACTGTCGATCCGGACACGCTGCCCGCTGAGCTTGATTTCGCCGGCATCGGCTGGCGTCAGCCCAAAAATCGTCTGCGCCAGTTCGGTTCGGCCAGCCCCGACCAAACCGGCCAGCCCCACCACTTCCCCCGCGCGCACTTCGAGGTCGATTCCCCGCACCCCACTCGCCGCACACCCCACTCCAGCGAGCGCGAGCACGCCTTCCCCCGGCGCGTTCTGCGGCGGCGGATGGATCAACGTCACTTCGCGCCCCACCATCATCCGAATCATGGCCGTTTCGTCGATTTCATCGACCCGGTTTGTCCCCACCGTCTGCCCGTCGCGCAGCACCGTCACGCGATCGGCGAGCGCAAAAATCTCCTCGAGACGATGGGAAATGTAGATCACCCCAACCCCGTGCGCCCGCAGATCGCGCACCACCGCGAAAAGCAGATGCTGCTCTTTCTGAGTCAGCGATGCCGTCGGTTCGTCCATGATCACGATGCGTGCTCCGGCCCCCAGCGCACAGACGATTTCCACGAGCTGCTGCTCGGGCATGGACAGCGTCCGCACCTCAGCCGTGGGATCGATCTCCCCCCCAATCCGGTCCAGAAGCGTCCGCGCCCTTTCTCGCCGCTCCGCCCACGGGACGAGGTGCGCGGGAGAGGACTTTTCCAGCCGCAGGCCGATGTTCTCGGCCACGCTCAGATCGGGAAAGAGCGCTGGCTGCTGGTAAATACAAGCGATCCCGAGCGAACGCGCCCGAGCCGGGGAAAGATGCGCCACCGCGTGTCCCTCGATTTCCATCGTCCCGTCATCCGGCGCGTGCGCTCCGGTGATGACCTTGATGAGCGTCGATTTCCCCGCGCCATTCTCCCCGAGCAGCGCGTGCACTTCACCCGGCTGCAAGTCAAACGATACTCCGCGCAATGCGCGGACGGCCCCGAAGGATTTGGTCAGATTATGGAGTTGGAGGAGCGGGGCCATCGTCGCGGTTTGGCATGGGCGAATAATCGAAAATGACGATGGCGAGAATCGAAAACTCGCACGGGCGATCATCTCTCGACCCCGGGGCGGCCCCGCATCGCACGGCGCGCGTCGCCAGGTCGAAATCCACGAGGCCATTCATCATCGAGAACATTGTCCTCATCAAAAGTCCAGCCGTGGGATTGACTCGGAAACCGCAGACCCACGCTTACCTTTGACTTTGCCGCACCCCCAGCAGATGAGAAACATTCTGGCGCTCGTCCTCACCATTTCCGGGCTGATCATCCCCATGGCCGGCGCGGAGAACGAATTTGCCCGGGTGCCTGCCGCCCGCGCCGAGCAAGCCGGCAGGATCCCGGATGGAGTCACGCGAGCCGACATCGTCGTCCTCGCCGACGAACCCGAGGGAGGCGTGGCAAACATTCGATTGCCATTTGATCTCGAAGCGGTCGCGCAATCCGCAACGCCTTTGGCGCGTTTGCAACTGGGCACTCTCGAAAAGCTTCCGGTCAAGCGGCCCGGCCAGAAAAGCACCGCCGAGCGTGGCGCCTTGCATGTCTTCGCCGTCCACGGTCCCGACGACGCCGGCGAACTGGCTGGCAGCATGCCGCTGAAACCCGGCGGTTTGCTCAATCCCTATACGATTGACGTTACTCGCGCGGTCAGCGAAGCGCTCGCGCGGCCACCCGGGCAACGCAAGTTGACCCTGGAAGTACGAATCGAGGGCAAGCCCCTGCCTTATGAAGTCTACGGCCTGGCCGGCGGCGAAGGGAAATCGCCGGTGGCCCTGGAAATCGCTTCGCTGGAAGGCTGGACCGATGACTTTGCCCAGTGCCTCACGCCCCTCGCGACCGTCGCGACGATTTACCGCGAATCCTGCCTGCCGCTGGCGGACGATCCCCGCCAGGAACTCACTCTCCGACTCCTCCACCCGGCGAAGAGGATTATCGAAGTCGTGGTCAACGCGACCCAGGACCGCCTCGCGGAAGGTCGCGACTGGATACTGCGTGATGGCCAGCTTGTCCTTCCCCCTGGCTCACACGCCCCGGTTCAACTGGCGGCGGAATTCTTCTCCGCTCCGCACACCGACAAAAACGGCGAGGTAAAGAATCTCCCCACGGCCGTCCGCCTGGTGGAAGGCACCTGGTATCACGAGCGCCAGATTGAGGTCACTTACGAGCCGGCGGCGCGTGACTGGTCATGGCCCGCGCCCCGTTCAACGCTCGAGCAACTGCCCCGGCTGAAGAATCTGCTCACGACCAGGGCACCGGTGAAATTGATTCTTTTCGGCGACAGCATCTCGGCCGGCTACAATGCGTCGAAATTCATTGGCGTGCGGCCGTACCAGCCGTGCTGGGGCGAAATGGTTGCGCGTGCCCTTGAGCAAAGCTACGGCGGCAAGGTCACGTTCATGAATCACTCCCGCGGCGGCGCGACTTCCGCGTTCGCCGCCGGCCAGGCCGACGCCCAGGTCGCCTGGTTTCATCCGGACCTCGCCATCATCGCCTACGGCATGAACGATCGCGCCGAAGGACGGCGCGAACAGTACCGTGCCAATCTCGAAAAGATCATCGACTCCGTCCGCGCCCGTTCGCCGGAGACCGAGTTCCTCATCGTCACTTCAATGCTCAATAATCCGAAGCAACCCACCGGCCTGGACCCCATCCTGTTCATCCACGACGAGGCGCTCAAGATCGCGCGTCCCGGCGTGGCCCTGGCGGACGTGACCGCCGCCCACGGGGAATTGCTCAAGCACAAGAATTACCTCGATCTCTCCGGCAACGGCGCCAATCACCCCAACGATTTCCTGCACCGCGTCTACGCGCAACAAGTCCTGCAAGTGCTGATCCCGGCCGCCGCGAAGCATGACTAGTCCGGAATCGAACTCCCGAATCGGGCGCAATGCGTCCGTCGAAAAGAACCGGTCATGAAAGCCGCCGCACTCCTCATTTGCCTGCTCGGCGCTGGATTGGCCGCGGCCCATCCTGAAGCGGAACTGCGCAATCACCGCTACCACCTCCGTGCCGGCGAAAACGGCGTCGTTGCCATCGAAGTCGCGGGCCTGCCGGCGCAAACGCTCAATGCGGAGTTTACCGTCATCTGGAGTGAATCCGATCCGGACTGCAAACGGGACCCGAGCCACCCCAATTATGTCGTCGCGCCCCGGACCGCGGTCCGCTGGCGCAATCCGGACGAACCGCTCGAAACCCTCAACGCCTGGGTTGGTTCCCCGGAATTCAAATCCGCCACGGGACTGACCGGCTCAGTCCAACCCGCCGGGAATGGCCGGGTGTGGGAATTTCGCGACGCCGCGAACGAGGTCAAGGTTCGCATCGCCGGCGCTCGCGCCTTCGACACCACCCGTCCTTTTTCCCTCGGCCATCGCGATGTCCTGCGCCCGCTGCGCACGACCGTCGAGACCTTGCGCATTCGCTGGGATTACCCGGTACAGCCCAATTACACGCTGGCCGCCGAACTCACCCTGCCCGACGACCAGGGCGACCCGTCCATCGCCTTCACCTTGACGCCAGGCCGCGCCGCCTACTATTCCGTGGCCTTCACCGGCGCGCCCGACGCCCCGCTCGCGGAGACACTGCCCGTGCCGCAGGAATGCGCGGCGCGTGGCCACAAGCAGTTCGACTTCGTGGTCAGCGAAGCGGATCTTCATCTGCCGCGCGCCCACGTCGCGACCGCCGCTGGCAATGTCGTGCTCGTCGCCGATCCGGCCGAATGCCGGTTCCGCTTGCCCACGATTGCCGACTCGCGTTTCGGCCTCATGCTCGTGAATCATGAGGCACGGCTCAAACCCGTGATTCTGGCCCCGCTGCTCGGCGGGACAGAATCCCAAATGCGCGCCGGCGAGCCGTGGCGATTTACCTTCCGCTGTGTGGTGCAGGCCGGCGATTGGAAGGAAACCTACACGCACATCGCCCGCGACATCCACGGCTTCCGCGATCAGCGCGACAACTCCGGTCCCGGCTCGCTCAATAACACCCTCGAGCGCGTCATGGATTTCCTCGCCGACCGCCACGGCGGCAACCACGCCATGTGGGATCCGCAACAGAAGTACTACGATTACTTCACCGACAAGACCGGCGTCTACAAACCCTTCTCGCCGCTCTACGGTCTCTCCGCCGCGATCGTCACCGACGACGAAGATTTTTTCCGCGCGCGCGCCCGGCCCGCGGTCGAGTTCGCGCTCTCGCGCAAGACGAGCGTTTTCGCCCCGTACGACACCGCCGACAACAAGCAGGCCAACAGCGCTGCTCGTGAAGTCGGTTCGCCGTACCTCGACTTTGCGCAACTCGTCAGCCTCGACGCCCTCCTCCAGGGCCGCACCCCCGCGCTGCGCGTGCTGGCCGAACGCAAGGCCCCGACCGGCGGAAAACTCGCGGATGCCCTGGCCCGCTGGAGGCTCACGCACGCGCCCGCGGCCCTCGACGAAGCCCGTGCACTGGCCGCGAAGCTCACGGCGCGAAATCCCGCTTATAGCGAGGAAGACTTCTTCGACCTGCTCGATTTGGCAAATGTGACGCGCGACCCACCGGATGTCCGTGCCGCGCAGGAAGCGGCCTACCACAATGCCGCGAAATTGAATCTCTATCCGGCGCCGCCGGACGCCAGCGTCACCGTGGATCGAGGCGGCCAGGTCCCGGTGCATTTTCATTCCTTCGGGCGTCATCATAATATCTGGGGCTTTCCACCGCCGCAGCCGTTGCCGACGACCGAACAAACCGTCCCGGCATGGCGTATCGCGCGGCTTGGCCTGCCCGGAATCGCCTACCCCATCGAATACTGGATGAACACGCACGGCGCCATGATGCGCACGGCCGGACTCGCGCAGGACACTTTCCTTCGCGATGTGGCCCGCTGGGGCATGGTTGGACGTTTCGGCAATTATCCCGGCGACAACCGCTCCCAGGAGTCCCTCCTGCCGGAATTGCCCGATGCCGTCGAGCGCCCCCCTTGGGACTGGAATTTCGCGACCGTAAATCCCGGCCACGCCTGGGATTTTGCCGGTGCCGTGCTCGACTTCCTGGTCAGCGACGCCTTTGAACGTTCGCGCGGCGTCATCGACTTCCCGGCGCTCAGCGCCGCGGGCAGCAATTTCCGCGTCGGCCTCTACGGCGGAGCCTGCGGACATTTTTACGACGACGACAATGTCCGGCTCTGGCTGCCGCGCGGCCTGATCGTGGGCGACCACCGGCCATTCGACTGGATCGCCGGTTACGGAAACGGCCAGTTCTATCTTGCGCTCTGGAACCAATCCTCCGGCACGGAGAGCGCCAGCATCACCATCGATCCCGCGCGCGTGCAGGTAGATTCCGCGCGCCAGGCCCGCGTCTGGCGCGACAATGTTCGCGCGGAGCCCCTGCGCATCGCGAACAACCAATTCACGGTGAAAGTCTCCCCGAAAGGCATCATCGCCTTCGCCATCCCGGCTCAAGTGCAGCCGCGACTCCAGGCCCGCCTCTACGATCCCATCCTGCCGGCCTTACCCGCACCGGGAATCGTCGAGACCGATGCGCCCTTTGGCAAGGTCCACGCCATGGTGCTCTGCGCCGGAAGAGGATTGACCACCGCTTACATCTACACCGAGGCTCTTCCCGAAAACGTGATCGCCGCCCGGTTGCGCTGGCGGCAAGGCGACGGCCCATGGCAGGAGATGACGGACGAGATTTATCCCTATGAGTTTTCGCCGGAATTGCGCGAAGACGCCGGCGATTTTGCCTGCGTGTTCGAAGTTGAAGATGCGCGCCAGCGTCAGCTCCGCTCGCCGATCATCACGCTGCCCCTCGGCAAATCGGCCGGACAACCGCCCCCCATGCCGCCGCCGGAGGCCGGTCCAATCGTCACCACGTCCACGGTGGCGCCGGTCGCGGGCGATCCGCCGGCCGGGCTCGTCACGGACGATTTCGTCGCCTACCTCCAGGCCGCCGCCAATGGGAGTGAGTTTGGGTTGCACGCCGACGGTCGATTTTACCCCTACTCCACCGCGCTGGGCCGTCGCATCGGGTGGCGCCAGCTCCTCTGGGACGATTCACTTTTCGCCAGCGGCTGTTCCCGCGAAACCGCGGAGCAGCAATTGCGAATCGAGTTGCGCCGCACGCTCGGCGACCTCAAAGGCGCTCTCGCCGCGCGCCAGCCGGCGGTCGATTTTGCCCGCCTCGATCAACGCCAGCAGGAAACTTTCCTCGACTTCGCCCACAGCGGAGGGGTGAGAGGACTGCGGGAGGAATTCGTTTCGGCTGTCCTCGCGGGCGACTGGCCGCGCCTGGCGAAGGAGCATCTCTATGTCCGCTACGCCGGCCACGTGCCCGACCACCCGCGCAACAAAGCCTTCGCTCAACGCTGGAGCATTCCGTAATCGCGGCTTCTTTTGCAAACATTGCCTCGCGCGCCTGCTTACCTAACGATAAAAGCCATCCGATTCCGCCCGCCCACCGCATGCGCGTAACGCTCTTTATCCCCTGTTTCATCGACTCATTCTACCCCAAGGTGGCCAGGTCGATCGTGCAAATCCTCGAACGCCTCGGCCACGAGGTCGACTATCCCGCAGGCCAGACCTGCTGCGGCCAGCCGCCTTTCAATTCCGGTTATTGGGACGAAGCCCGCGAGGTCGCCGTCCGGCAGATGGCCATCTTCCGCGACGCGGAGGTCGTTGTCTCCGCGTCCGGTTCCTGCGGGGCGATGTTCAAGAAATTCTACCTCGAGCTTTTCCACGGGCATCCCCAGGAGGCCGAGGCCCGGGCGCTCGCCGCGAAGACCTCCGAGTTTTCCGAGTTCCTGGTGGAAAAGCTCGGCGTACGCGACGTGGGGGCGCGTTTCGAGGGCAAAGTGACTTTTCACGATGGCTGCCACGGCCTGCGCGAACTCGGCACCCGGGAGGCGCCACGCGAACTGCTGCGCGCCGTCAAAGGCCTGGAACTCGTCGAGATGGGCGAAGCCGAATCGTGCTGCGGCTTTGGCGGCATGTTCGCCGTCAAATACCCGCAAATCTCCACCGCCATGGCGGAAGTGAAGTGCAATTCCATCATTGAGACCGGCGTCGAGTACGTCGTGAGCAACGACTCGAGCTGTCTCATGCAAATCCAGGGATACCTTAGCCGCCACAGCCCGCGCGTTGTCAAAAGCCTGCACCTTGCCGAAGTCCTCGCTGCCCAGTGATGTCCACCGCCGCGCAATTCCAAATCGACGCCGACCGGACCACCGCCGATGAACCGCGCCGGGCCGCCGTCCGCAAGGCGCTGGGCAACTACCAAATCGCCCGCGGCAGGACCGAAAGCGCCTTCGCGAGCTGGCCGCACGCGCGCGACGCCGCCGCCGCGATCAAGTATGAGGGCGTCAACCATCTGGACCGCTACCTGCGCGAGTTTGAGGAAAAGTTCACCGCGCGAGGTGGCAGGGTCTTCTGGGCGAGCAACGGTGCGCAGGCCCGCGATTATATCCTGCGGCTGGCCCGCGAGCGCGGCGTGAAATCCATCGTCAAATCAAAGGCGATGACCAGCGAGGAAATCCATCTAAACGACGCCCTCGAAAAGGACGGTTACCAGGTCGTCGAAAGCGACCTCGGCGAATTCATCCAGCAGCTCAAGCACGAAGCGCCCTACCATTTCGTCTTTCCCTGCATGCACCTCAAGCGTGAGGAAATCAGCGCGCTTTTCCAACAGGAACTGGGCAGCGCGAAGACGGATTCGCCGGAGGAACTGACGATGATCGCCCGGCGCGCGCTGCGCCGCCATTACCTCGATGCCGGAATGGGCATCACCGGCGGCAATTTCATCGTCGCGGAAACCGGCATGATTTCGATAACCGAGAATGAAGGCAACGCGCGCCTGGCCACCGCCCTGCCCAGGATCCACGTCGCGCTTGTCGGGATTGAAAAGATCGTGCCCCGGCTCGCCGATCTCGCCCTCCTCCTGCCCATGCTCGCGACCGCCGGCACCGGACAGCAGCTCACTTGCTACAACTCCATGTACGGCGGACCGCGCCAGCCGGGAGACATCGACGGCCCGGAGGAATTCCACGTCGTGCTGCTCGACAATCACCGCACCCGGTTGCTCGCCGACGCCGAGCAACGCGATGCCCTGCACTGCATCCGCTGCGGCGCCTGCCTCAACGTCTGCCCCATTTTCAAGAACATCGGCGGCCACGCCTACGGCACGACCTATCAAGGCCCGATCGGCAGTGTGATCACACCTCATTTCCGCGGGTTGCAGGATTGGAAGCATCTCAGTGGCGCCTCCTCGCTCTGCGGCGCCTGCACCGAGGCGTGCCCGGTGAAGATCGATATCCATCACCACCTGCTGCAAAATCGGCGCAACGCCGTCGCGGAAAAGAAGGTCTGGTGGGAACGGTGGCTCTGGGCCGGATTTCGCCAGCTCATGAAGCGGCCTTGGGCGTATCAAATAGCCGTTCGTCTCGCGCCGATTGGACAGGTCTTCCATCACCTCGTGCTCGGCACATCGCTGGACCCGGTCCGGCCGTGGACCAAGACCAGGGACTTTCCCGAGGCCGCACCGCAATCCTTCCACGACTGGTGGCGCGATCGAAAGGTGGTGCGCAAATGAGCCGCGCGGCCCAGGAGTCCTCGTCGCAAGGCGACCGCGAGGCCATTCTCGCCCGCATCGGCGAAGCTTTGCGCGAGGAAGCGCCCCGACATTACGAAACTCCCGAAAAGCCTGCTTCCAAAGGCGTCACGGCGCCATTTCGAGAATGGCTGCCGCCCGTGGGAAAAACCCGCAAGGACCAGGTTGCGCTGTTTGCCCGGCAGTCCGAAACCCTGCGCACCGAGTTCCGTGAATGCACTTCGGTTTTGGCCGCCGCAAAGCACCTCACCGCCCTCGCCAAAGAGCTTGAGTGGAAGACCGTCGCGTTGCACACCGGCGAGCTGACGACGGCGGTGGCCGGCAAGCTGCCCAAAGACCTCGGCACACTGATGGTCGACGGCGGCTACGAGAAGGCGGCGCTCGAAGCGTGCGACGCCAGCCTCACCGAATGCGAGGCGATCATCGCGCAAACGGGATCGGTCTGCGTGACCGCGCGAAGCTCCGGCGGTCGCGCCTTGAGCGTGCTGCCGCCGCACCACGTGGTGATCGCGCGGAAAGCGCAGCTCGTTCCGGACCTCAGCGCCGCCTTCGAATTGCTCGCCCAAAAGTACCCGGGCGACTACCCAGGTTTCATCTCCTTCATCACCGGCCCCAGCCGGACCGGCGACATCGAGCGTATCCTCGTCCTCGGCGCGCACGGACCGAAAAAGCTAACGGTGCTACTCGTGCCGTAAGCGCGAGGCGCAGACACCGTCGCGGGTAGGGTGGGCGTCCCACCCGCCGAATTCGGCGTCCCGCCGGATTCTGACAACGGTGGATGCACTCATCGAAGGTTCAGGCGAGACGCCTGAACGCTGCTCGCCCATTACCGGCCTTCCACTATTCCCCTCCGCCTCCTCGGCGGGCAAGAGGCCCACCCTACCCGAGACCCAACCGAGCGCGTCTAAATACTCGCGTCGCTCTGCACGCTGCGGAGGTGGATCGTCTTCTTTTCCAAATCGTGCACGGCGCGAATGTACCGGACAGTGCGGCTTTTCGCCCGCATGAGGATCGAATGGGTGATCGCTTTTTTCCCGATCAACCGCACGCCCGGCAGCAACGAACTGTCGCTGATGCCGGTGGCACAGAAAATCGCGCTCTGGCCGCGGACGAGATCGTGAACGTGATAAACGCGGGTGAGCTCTTCCTCGCTGATATCCTTCAGCACGCGGGCGCGTTCCTCGGCGTCGCGCGGCCACATCCGCAGGAGCATCTCGCCCCCCAGGACCTTCAGCGCCGCCGCGGTGAGGATCCCTTCGGGCGAACCGCCGATGCCCCAGTACAGGTCCACGCCGGAGTCGGGAAGCGAGGGCGAGACCGCCGCCGTGATGTCCCCATCGGTGATCAAGCGCAAGGCCGCCCCGCATTTTCGGACTTGAGCGATGACATCCGCGTGGCGCGGGCGATTGAGCGTCATCACCACAAGCTCCGGCACGCGCTTGCCGAGCGCCTCGGCAACACGCTTGAGCGTCACTTCGAGCGGATCGTCGATGCGCAGCGGATCCATCCCCTTTTCGATGGCCGCAACCACTTCCGGTCCGTAGGCCATCTTCGTGGAATAAAACGTGGGGATGTTTCTCATGGCGTGCTCCTCGCCTCCCAAGCGCTCACTCCCCGCCATCACGGAGATGGCATTCGGCAGTCCATTGGCGGTGTTGCTGGTGCCGTCCACGGGATCGAGGGCAATGTCGAAGCGCGGAGAACCGACCCGCCACGTCCCCAGTTGTTCGCCCAGAAAAATGCCAGGCGCATTGTCCTTGATCCCTTCGCCGATCACGACCTCCCCGGCGATGTCGACGAGATCGAACACTCCGTAGATCGCGTCGCAGGCGGCGGCATCCGCCGCTTCCTTCTCACCGCGGCCAAGCCAATGGATCACGTTGAGCGCCGCGTTTTCCGTCGCGCGCACAAACTCAAACTCGATCGTCCGCTCGGGGTCGGACGCAGAGAGGGATGACATGCGGCAATTACGGAACGGCGGGATTCGTTGGTCAAGGCGGGGTATGAAAAACTTCGCGGGCGCTAAATCGCCTGCGCCCCATTCCTCTCATAAGTCCAAGGGGGACCGCCAGGAATGCGCCGGCCAGACCCCGAATTTGAGAATAGACGAAACTGCCTGCGCCCAGGAATCAAGCTGGCTAGACGAGGGATTCCAGGCGGTTAGGCCGATGGTTTTCAGAGCAGAGCTTACGTTCTTCTACGGTTGATCGGCGCGGTGAAATGGAAGACTCGGGCGGTCCATACGGAATATAATTTCAATAGAAACCATAGGTTAGGCATGGCCACTGCTAAAGGGTATTAGTATGATCTCACTCACCAGCCTAGCCACCGAGTCCGATTCTGAGACCTCAGATGATCTCACCGGCGCTGTGGCTTCCAATCCCTCCTGCTACTCCGTCACCATTTTCACTCAGCGGTGGAAGGAAGTCCGCGATTTCTATGTGGACATTCTCAACGCCCGCATCGTCAGCGAGCGCGCCGACCGTTACTGCGAAATTGATCTCGGCGGCGTTCCACTCACCGTCCGGCGTTGCGAGCACGGCGAAAGCGTCAGCTACTTCCATCTCTACGTCTCGATGAAGAATCGCGACGGCGTCCTCGGCGAATTGCGGCGGCGCGGCATCATCGTGACTTCGGTCGGTCCCTACACGAATTTCCGCGACCCGGAAGGCCGCGTCATCAAATTGTCCGAGGAAAAGATGATCGTCTCCTGACGATCGGCCGGCTTGCATTTTGGGAACCGCCCGGCGGGCGGGCGCCAAAGGGTGCGTTTTCTAAAAAGGAGAAGTGGATTCGGTCACGTGATGCGCTCCGCTCCGCAATAGACTTTCATCGAGCGTCCGCGCAATAAGCCGACCAGCGTCTGTCCGCTTTCGCGCGCAAATTCCACCGCCAGGCTCGAAGGCGCGGAGATCGCGGCCACCACGGGAATCCCGCCAGCCTGCGCCTTCTGCATCATCTCAAAGGAAGCGCGCCCACTCAGGAGCACGAGATGCCCGTGCAGCGGCGTCCGCTTTTCCAGCACCGCCCAGCCGAGGAGTTTGTCGAGGGCATTATGGCGGCCCACGTCCTCGCGCACCTCGAGCAGTTTCCCTGCGGCGTCAAAGAGGGCGCAGGCGTGCAAGCCGCCCGTGCTCTTGGAAGTGTCCTGTTTGCGCGCGAGGCGCTGGGGCAGCGCCAGCAGCACGGCGGCCTTCACCCGCACCTCGTCGTGCAGCGGTTTGCGCCGCTTCAAGACCGCCTCGATCGACGCCTTGCTGCAAATCCCGCAGCTCGACGACGCGAACACGTGCCGCGTCAATTTCTCAAAATCAAACGAATCCGGGTGCGCCAGCGCGACATCCACCGCATTTCCCTCGCCCCCGGTGCCCGGGTCGACGCAAGTGGTCACGTCGAAGATATCTTTCGCCGATTTGATGACACCCTCGGTCAGAAGAAAGCCGGCGGCCAGTTCGCGATCGTGCCCCGGGGTCCGCATCACCACCGCCAGTGGACGCCCTTCGACCCGGAGTTCCAGCGGAGATTCCATGACCACCTCGTCGCTCGTCGATTCGTGGGGACGCCCATTCTTCCAGCGCCGGACGGCTATGGTGGAGATCATGGACATGCCTTCGTTTGCCGAAAGCGCGGTCGCTTGACAAGACTGGCCCGACTGGCGCGGGCGATAAGGCCCGACACACCCATCATCCGGAGCGACTGCGCTGAGCCCCCTGCGAACGTCTATCAACTCACCCGTCAACGGTCCGGCAAGCGGAAGATCATCCGCTCCTCGCAGTTGGGATTTCCGCCTGCCGCGGGCGCCTAATGGAAAATCTCCAGCACCGCCGCCACGTCCCCGAGGTCGGAAAAGAGAAAATCCGGGGCCAGCGCCTTCAGATTCTCCACGGAAAATTTCCCCGTGGCGATGGCGACGGCTTTCGCGCCAATGGCCCGGGCACAGGCAATATCGTGCGGGGTATCGCCGAGCACGAAAATCCTCTCCGGCGGAAATTCCGCGCCGTGCTTTTCCCGCGCCCGCTGACGGGCGAAATGGCCGAGTTGATTGCGGTCGTGATGGTCGTCGGCGTAGGCGCCAAATTCGAAATAATGCCAGACGCCGTAATGCGTGAGCTTGATCTCCGCGCCTCGCGCCAGGTTCCCGGTGAGCAGGCCCAGCACGATATCGGAGCGCGGCTTGAGCGCTTCGAGCAGCGGCGAGATGCCGGGCAGAAGGCGCCCCGGTGACTCCGGCAATTCCTTCGCCAGGAAATGCAGGTAGCCGTCGAAAAGAGCCGCCAGATTTTCCGGGGACTCCGGCAGCCCGTGCGCGGCGAGCATCTGGCGGGCGATGCCCGAATCGGTCCGCCCAGCGATCTCGATCCCGGCCAAATCATCATCGATTCCAAAGCGGTCCCGGAAGCCGCGTCGCAAGGCGCGCTCCCCGGCGCCCCCGGAGGTCAGCAGGGTCCCATCGATATCGAAGAGTACGAGTTTCTTTTCCAAACGGCCACCTTTGCCGCGGGAAGGGCGGCAGGCAAGAGCGGGATTCTGCAGAGGGTTCCATGGCCGCCGGGCTGGCTCAATTTCTTTTGCCTGTTCTCATTCCCATTGCCTCATCCGCTACCCCGCGCTTCCAGCAAGGCCGTCATCCGCACCGGATTGGATACTGCCCAGGGAAGGAGATCACTGCGGCGGCCCGCCGACGTGCTCGCCGGCGATGAACACCCGGTGGATCGGCGCCGGGTACGGCACGTCCGGCCCTTTCGCCGCCACCCAAAGGATCCGGTTCAATTCATCCTCCGGCGCCCGGTCGTAGCCGCGGAAATCCATCTTTGCGCTCCGTTTGGCCCCGGGTGAGGCCGGCGTGTTGACGGCCTCGAGGTCCACCTTTGGCGTCTTTACTTCATAGACTTCGGGGTTGGCCGCCTGCCCGAAGGAGGCGAACATCGGGGTCGCGCCACCGTCGTACTGCGTCATCGGCGGGAGGCCGAGGATCAGTTCCATCGTCCGCACCATGCTGGCGGTGCTGTAGAGCGTGCTATCGACCGCATGGCGTTTGGCGTAGGGGCTGATGACGAGACCGACGGTCCGGTGGGCATCGACGTGGTCCGGTCCGTTTTGCGCGTCGTCTTCGATCACGAAAATCGCCATTTCGTTCCAAAACTTGCTCCGGGACGCCGCGGCGATGATCTTCCCCAATCCCACGTCGTTGCTCCCCACGTTCGCGTCGGGAGTGTGCGCGCCGGGGGTCGTGCCCGCCGTGTGATCCTCGCCGAGCGACATCACGGTGAATCGCGGCAGCTTCCCCGATTCCTCCGCCTTCTTGAGGTCGGCGATCCAATAGTCGACCATTTCCTTGTCCCGACGGCCGCCCCATTTGCCGCGATTAATCGAGGGGACGCGCTGGGCGCCCTCGCCATAGTTTTTGTAGCTGATGCCGTGGCGCCGGCAAAGGTCCCAAAGATAGCCGGAGGACGGCGATTGCATGTCGTCGTTGCCCGGAAGAGTTTCATGCCGGCCGGAATAGCTCAGGATCCAGGAACGCTCGTTGTAATCGGTCGCGATGGCCGCATCGCACCAACTATGGCCATCCACACTGACCTCGCCATTGCAGTAAAGATTGTCGAGGAGGACGTAATCGCACGCCAGCTGGTGATGATTGGGAGTCACGTCTTCGCCGTACATCGTGATGCTGGCATCGCCATTGCCGATCGGTTTTCCGGCGGCGTCCTTCATATCGCCGAAGACCTGATCGTAGGTGCGGTTTTCCTTGATAATGTAGAGCACGTACTTGATTGGGCACGGCGCGCCGACCTTTTCGGGAATGACGCTGGCACTGTGGATGGCGGTACGTTCGAAGGATTCGGGCGTGTACGGGGAGTTCTTCAGCACTTGCTCGGTGTAACGCGCCATCTGCGCCGTGTCCGGGCGCGGAATGAAGGAGATGTCGCCTTGCAAGAGTTTGCCGGGATGGTTGAAGCTGAACTTTTCCCCCGGCTGCGGGCGCGGCTTCTCGGCGGGAAAGCTCGGGCCGAGATTGGCCACGCCTTTGCCGTCGCCGACGAGCAGCGTCCGGTTATCCGGAGTGACCGCGAGCGCCGTCGGGTACCATCCGACCGGGATAAAGCCATTCACCACGGAGACTTTCTCCGCATACTTCGCGTCTTCGTCGTTTTTCGAACCGGAGATGTCGACCACCACCACTGCGTTGTTATCGCCGTTGGCGATAAAGAGCGTCCTGGCGTCGGGCGAAATCGCCAGGGCGTCCGGTGTGCTCCCTTCGGGCGCATCGGGATAGAGCGAGGTGCTGATAATCTCCCGGGTGCCGTCCCAAAGCCGCCGGGATGAATTGGCCTCGACGCCCGGCTTTTCCAAGGTGCACGTTTGAATGACGTGGACGGTGTTGTCGCCCGAGCAGGCGACGAAAAACCGCCCATCCGGTGCAACGACCATGTCATTGGGCCGTATGCCAACCGGCAAATCGCGCACCCGGCTCAGGGTCTTCGTGTCCACCACGGTCACCGCACGGCCGCCCCAAGCGCTGACGTACAAGTAACGGCTGTCCGCGCCGAACACACAGGTGTGCGGATATTCCCCGACGGCGACGGTCTGCTCCACGGCGAGCGTTTCTTCATTGAGCACCCACACTTCGCGGTTGGCCTCGTTGCAGGCGAAGAGTTTGCCGGTCCCGGGTTGCACGGCGAGCCCCGCGACGAAGAGCGGCGCTTTCTCCGTACCCAGCGTCACGTCCGGCTGCGCGTCGACCTGGCCTTTCTCGTAGGAAAAGACGTGCACCACGCCCGAAGCGCCACCGGAAACAAAGAGCCGTTTCCCATCCTTGGCGAAACAAAGGCCGTTCCAAGTATGGGGCAGCGGGACGAACTGGGTGACCTTCTGGTCGGCCAGGCTCACCACCGCCAGGCCCGGCTTGTTGAAACCGGCGCAGACGGCCACGGCCGCTTTGCCATCGGGCGCGATGATCATCTTCAGGGGCAGATCGCTCACCGGCTGATGCGCGCCGGCTGGCGTAAGTCCCCACCCGTTGAACAGTCGATCCGGGCCCGGCTTTGCCGGGTCTTCCGAGAAGACTCGGCCGGAAAACAGGGCGAGAAGAAGGGCAAAGCGAAGAAGGGTCATGGGGAGTTGAATGGGTGACCCGGTCGGATGCACCAGCTTAGAGGGCGGCGGCCGATGGAAGAAGAACAAGATCAAGAAATAGGCTCCCTGGGCCGCCGGATAGGTTCGTCGGCCTTGATTCGTGACGCGGGGCCGGTTTCGTGCCGGCGTCCGGGGCACAAGCCGTGCTAGAGCACCACTCTGCCCATGAAACCCCGAGTCCTCGTGCTCCTGCTCGCGATTGCCGCCTTGATCGCCAAAATCTACTGTGCCGCCACGACTATCGGGACTTCGGACGTGGTGTTCTTTTATAATTTTGCCAGGACCATTCACGAGCATGGGCTGATTGCGATGTACCGGCTCACGCCCTTCTTCAATCACACGCCGCTGGTCGGCTGGTTCTCCGAAGCTGCCTTGCTGCTGTCCGGCGGGGAACAACAGTTTTTCGTTTTTTACCTGCGTTTGCCGGCTATTTTCGCCGACTTTTTTGCGGTCATCGCTCTGCTCTGGCTGCAAGAAAAGACGGGCCGGCCCGGTTGGTGGGGTTTGTCTATCTTTGCCGCCAGCCCGGTCGCCTTCATGGTTTCCGGTTACCACGGGAATGTGGATCCCGTCATGGCGCTCGGGGTCCTGCTGGCCGGAATCGCCTGCGCCGTGAACCGGCCCGCGCTCTGCGGCCTTTGCCTCGGTTTCGCGTGCAATATCAAGATCATCCCGCTGGTCCTCGCCCCGGCCTTTTTCTTTCTCTGGTGGCAGCGCCGCCAGGCGCTCCGCTTCACGGTGCCTGCGGCGCTGACGATGCTCATCGGCTGGTCCTACCCCCTTCTCTCCATCCCGGCGATCTTTCTCAAAAACGTGCTCGGCTACGGCAGCATCTGGGGCGTTTGGGGCATCACCTATCTCTTGCGGCTTACGGAACTACCCGCCCTGCGCAACATCGCATTCACGCAAACCACTCCCGCGCAGGCCGCCATTATTTCCCTCTTGAAGGCGGTCATCGTGATTTCCGCCCTCGCGGTGGCATGGCGCCGCCGGAAAGCGGAATCGGTCGAAATCTTCCAGACGCTCACCTTGATCTGGGCGATTTTCTTCGTTTTTGCGCCCGGCTTTGGCGCGCAATACCTCGCCTGGCTCATGCCGTGTTTTCTCGTAGCCAGCGAACAGTGGTACGCCTGGCTGACGGCCGCGAGCAGCGCGGCCCTGTTTGTGTTTTACAATGCCATCTCCCATCCCGACGTGTCCGTGCACCAGGGTGCCGGTCTGCGCGAGACGCTGATCGTTTTTTACCATCGTATCGCCCATGGAATGCCGTGGCGCCAGGGGTTCACCGTGCACGCCATTGCCGCCCAATGGACGTGGGCTTTGGTCCTGCCATGGCTGGTCCTGACAGCATTCCTTTGCTGGCAATTCCGGGCCGCCTTCGCGAAATCCGAGGTGCGACTGGAAGCACAAACGGCTTAGAGGGCGTCTAAAAAGTAGGGATGGGTCGCGCGAGGGTGCTTTGGGCCGGATGGCAAGGCGTGAGCGACGAGCATCCCCGCAGCGGGCTGTGAGGAGTCCCGCAATTGCGGGACC
>Ga0302325_10006685_pt1 | contig 25817 bp, 18 predicted proteins | sample Palsa_T0_2_FD_201948 | JGI IMG/M metagenome (GOLD analysis project Ga0302325, IMG submission 201948) | Peat permafrost microbial communities from Stordalen Mire near Abisko, Sweden - Palsa_T0_2 | ecosystem: Environmental > Terrestrial > Soil > Palsa > Peat permafrost | place: Sweden: Abisko... | reverse complement strand
TCGGAACATGCCGAGAGCGTCACCCTATTGCTCTATTCTCCAGACGATCTAGTGAATCCTGTTCTGAGGCTTGAATTGGATTTTTTGCACAACAAGTCGGGGCGGATTTGGCACTGCCGGATCCCGCTTACAAAGCTTGGTGCCGCTCGTTACTACGCATATTCCGTATCAGGAGAGGCGATTCCTCAACTGCACAGTTTCGATCCGCAGAAGGTCCTGCTCGACCCGTACGCGAAGTGCATTTTCTTCCCACCCGGTTTTGATCGGAACTTGGCCATGCGAGAAGGATCCAATGCAGGCAGCGCGCCTTTGGGAGTGCTGCCTGATCATCGATCGACATTTGACTGGTCGGGGGATCGGGCTCAGTATCATGAGTCGGATGCGGTCATCTACGAACTTCACGTGAAAGGTTTCACGAAGAACCCCAACTCAGGTGTCGACCCATCGCGTGCCGGCACATACACCGGTCTCGTCGAAAAGATCCCCTATTTAAAGGAACTCGGGGTGACGGTTGTAGAACTGATGCCGGTTTTTCAGTGTGATCCACAAGAAGGCGACTACTGGGGCTATATGCCTTTAAATTTCTTCGCGCCGAACGCCCAGTACGCCAGCGAACACCGTGCTGAAGAGCTGCGTGTTGAGTTCAAGAGTATGGTGAAGGCCTTTCATCAGGCCGGTATCGGCGTGGTGCTGGACGTCGTATACAACCACACTTGCGAGGGCGACTACAAAGGGCCGATCTACAGCTTCAAGGGTCTCGACAGCGCCAGTTATTACATGCTTTCCTCCGATCCGGCAAACCCCTACGCCAATTACTCCGGCACCGGCAATACCTTGAATTTCGGCCAGGCGCACGTGCGCAAGATGGTGATTGATAGTTTGCGTTATTGGAAGCGAGGGATGCATATCGACGGATTCCGCTTTGATCTGGCGTCGGTATTCAGCCGCAATGCAGACGGGTCCCTAAACTGGGGCGAAGCACCCATCTTCAGTGAAATCGCCGCTGATCCGGATTTAGGACGGGTGCGTTTGATCGCGGAGCCCTGGGACACAGCCGCTTATCAGCTCGGCCGAGGATTCCCCGGATTGACCTGGCTGCAGTGGAACGGCCGGTTTCGCGATGACGTTCGCCGTTTTGTTAAGGGCGACACAGGGATGGTTCCGGAGGTGATGCGACGTATCTATGGCAGCGATGACTTATTTCCAGACAACCGCGCCGACGCTTATCATGCATATCAGAGTGTGAATTATGTAACCTCCCATGACGGCTTCACGCTCTACGATCTTGTCTCTTATGACCGCAAGCACAATTGGCAAAATGGAAATAATAATCAGGACGGTACCGACGCGAACTACAGTTGGAATTGTGGACAAGAAGGGGATGAGGCTCTCTCCCCCCAAGTCCGCGCGTTGCGCCGGAAGCAAGTAAAGAATCTCTGCTGTCTGCTCTTCTTATCGAACGGTACGCCGATGTTTCGGGCCGGGGACGAGTTCCTGAATACCCAATTTGGCAACAACAATCCCTACAACCAAGACAACGAAATTGGATGGCTGGATTGGAGCCAACTCCAATCCAGTAAGGACATTTTTCGGTTCTTCAAGAAGATGATTGCGTTCCGGAAAAATCATCCCTCGCTGAGCCGGAGCAGGTTCTGGCGGGAGGATGTTTCCTGGTACGGCGTTGGCCCCACGGTCGATTTGTCCGACGACTCCCACAGCCTGGCATTCTGCCTGCACGGGGCTTCTCAAGGTGATGACGACATCTACGCGATGATCAATGCGTACTGGGAAGAGTTGGAGTTCAATGTGCAAGAGGGAACAGCACAGGAGTGGAAGAGAATCGTGGACACCGCTTTGCCCAGTCCAGATGATTTCTCGGACGACGGAATCCCTTTACAGCGGACGAAATACCTACTGGCTCCAAGATCGATTGTGGTCTTATGTCGACCCAAGAAAAGCGACACTCGGTAGGGTCCATGAGCACGCGGATCGAGGGTCATTATCGTCGGGTCGTCATCAGATAGTGCTCATCGACCTGTCGATGAATGTAACGGCGTTTCCCCAATTGAGACGACTGCCTAGTTGGCAGCTCGGATGACTTCCTGTTTGCCAACCGCTCGCTCAAAAACCAATTCCACTCATTGGAATCTCTGGTTCTCGGGTCCGAGCCATTGCTCTTTGCTGCCCGGCCAAAGTTGCAAGCGGACCTCGGCGACGTCGCCAGCAGGGGGACTCCTGGCTTACAACCCAGTTGCAATTATGTCCGTATCGCGGACAAGCGGGAAATAATTCACCACAGAAGCCATGCATCGAGAGGGGCCTGATTGTTTACGAAAATCAGGCCAAGTCGCGTTTTGACCACTGTCATTGAGGGCTATGGCGCGGGGTTGTAGCGATTGCCGGGCGGTTGGATCTGGCGTCTACATTCAAAACCTCGGAGCCGGGGTCCAATTCGGATTACTATTACCGAGTCCTGGCTGCTATCAATCGGCGCTGTCTTTACACGCTCCCATCTGAGGCATAAACAAACGTTCTGAAGCCGAACAGCAAATGGAGGAAGAATGGTCAGGAGATCGGTCCTGAAGGTACTGATTGCGATGGCGGTATTGCTGGCAGCCATGCTGGCTGGAGCGGGAGAGGTCGGACCCGGTTACGACATCGAAATGAGCCGCATGATTCCGATGCGAGATGGCGTCCAGCTCGAGGCCTGGATCTTCAGACCCTCCCACCTAAAGGCCAAAGCGCCGGCAGTGCTGACCCTGACTCAGTACGACATTGATGATGGCCGCCGTGGCAATGTCGCCGCTTACACGCGGCGCGGTTATGTTTTCGTGCAGGTATACGTGCGCGGCCGCGGCCGCTCGGGCGGCGTAAAGAGCGACAATCTGGGCCTGCAGGTTGGGCGCGACGGCTACGACGTGGTGGAGTGGATCGCGGCCCAGCCCTGGAGCGATGGACATGTCGTGATGTTTGGCGGTTCGTTCGTCGGCATGACGCAATGGCGCACCGCCGCCCAGCACCCGCCTCACCTTGCCGCCATCGCGCCTTACGTGCCGATCTTTCCGGGATGGGATGTGCCCAACACTAACGGAATTCCACAGGCGTGGTCGGCGGTGATCCTGGGATACACATCGGGGCGCTCGCTGAATACGGGGTTCATTGCAAACCAAAGCTACTAGGCGGGAAAGATGCTCGAACAGTACGCTGCCTATCGTCCCTTCCGGGAACTGGACGATGCCATCGGGATTGCTCAGGACGATTGGTGGATGACTGATGATCGCGGCCAAAAGCTCTCTTTCATGAAAATGTGGCTCGACCACGTAGGCGACGAATCCTTCAATCTCGCCGCGGAACCCAAAGCCCAAGACTATGCTCGCATGGATTTCCCGGTGCTAACGGCAACCGGCTATTTCGATGACGACCAGCCCGGAGCGCTGCGCTACTATCGAGGCCACGTTAATGATGCTCCGGCAGCAGCCGTGAGCCAGGGTTATCTCGTGATCGGTCCTTGGGACCATGGTGGCACGCAGAAACCGACTAAGGAGATCGAAGGTTTAGCCATACCCGACGCCGCCGTCGTTGACATGGACGCCCTGCACGCTGACTGGTACGACTGGGTGCTGGGGCGAGGGCCGAAACCCGCATTTCTGCAGGACCGAGTTGCATACTTCATGATTGGTGCCGACGAGTGGCGATACGCCAAGACCCTGGAAGCCGCATCCTCGGGAAAGGTTTTGAACTTGTATTTATCCGCCCCGGAGGGGCCGAGGGACCTATTCCACTCTGGCTCGCTTTCGCAAAGCCGGACTGGCCAGGAACCGCCCGCCATCGTTGTGGATGATCCGCACGAACTACCAGAACTCGAAGTCGCCAAGTACGCTGAAAACGAGGATCTGAAGAGCCAATTCCGCGGTTTCCAGAAGCGAGCTATCAGCTTTCACTCCGAACCCTTTGCACGGGATACCGAACTAGCAGGGCAGATGTGCCTGAAGTTGCTGGTGGAGGCGGACGCACCCGATTTTGACTTGTGGGGTCAGGTATTGATGGTTTTGCCGGACGGTTCCACGCTCCGGCTTGGCGAAGACATCCGGCGCGCCCGATTCCGTAACAGTGCGTTCAAGGAGGAACTGTTGAAGCCGAATCAAATCGTGGAGATACCCTTCGAGTTCTACTGGATGGCGCGAAGGATTCCAGCGGGCGCGCGGTTACGGCTCACCATCGCCCCGCTGAATTCGCCGAACTTCCAAAAGAACTACAACAGCGGTGGCAGGATTGGCTACGAGAAGCCGGAGGACATTCGCGTTGCGCACATCAAGGTCTTCCACGATGCCGAACACGCGAGTCAATTAATCCTGCCGCTCGCGGCATCTGTTCCACCATCTGCAGGCCATTGAGATGTCCATAAGACGATCGTCGGTTTCGCGTCGTGAATTCCTTCGCCGCGCCAGTTCTGCGGCAGTGGCTGCACCATTTGTCCTGCGGAGCCGCTACCGGCTTTTTGCCGAAAGCAATGAAGAATATCCGGAGCGCGTAGTGCGGCTGATCCGCGAGGAGCTGGTGATTGACATGCTCAATCAGTTCCTGTACCGCAAGGATAAGGAGAGCGTGCTGAAGGACTGGCTTTCCCAGCCAGGTGCTTTCAAACGGTCCGACTTTGAGTTCTTCGTGAACTCGGGAGTAAATGCAATCAACTTTGGTCTGGGCGCATCATCCGTGGATGATGCAGAAAAGCTCTTCGCAAAGTGGAACAGCTTTCTCCTCGACTACCCGCAATGGCTGGCGCGGATCAATTCCGGCGATGACTTTGAAAAGGTGAAGACCCAGGGTCGGTACGGCGTCATTTTCGGACTGCAATCCAGCGCGCAGTTCGAAACTGTGGATGCCGTCAATACCTGCTACGGCTTCGGCCAGCGGATTTCACAGCTCAGCTACAACTTCCGCTCCCTGGTCGCCGATGGCGCGTTTGAGCCACACGATGGCGGAGTAAGCGAGTATGGCCAGCAGGTGATTGAGCGTATGAACCAGGTCGGAATGGCCGTGGACCTGGGACACGCGAGCGATCGCACCAAGCTGGACGCCTGCGAGATGTCCAAAGCGCCGGTCATTCTGTCGCATGGGAACTGCCGCGCACTGAATCCAGATTCCCCTCGCACTTCGACGGATGAAGCGATTCGAAAGCTGGCGAAGCGGGGCGGAGTCATGGGAATTACGTGTATCGCGTTCATGGTCAAGGGCACGGAGCCGGTGACCGTAGAGGACGTCGTGAACCACTTCGATCACGTGCGCGACTTGGTGGGGATTGAGCACGTGGGAATCGGGTCGGACGCCGGGGTCGAGAGCAATGATCTGGCAGATCCTCAGATACTTAAGGAGATGCTGGCGAAGGCAGACCCGCGTTACCACGTTCATGGAACCCACGAGGTGGTCGCTGGCCTCGAAGGACAGAAACGAGTCTATGATCTCACCGCCGCTTTCGTCAGGCGGGGATACACCGATGAGCACCTTCGCTTGGTTCTGGGCCAGAACTGGCGCCGAGCGTTGGGAGAAATCTGGCATGCCTGACACTGCCTGCCGCTAGCTCCACTCGAGCTCTTAGCTGGCTCGCATGTGTTCAGCTCTCTGGGGCAGGCAGTCCGAACGGGCTGGCCTGGACCTTTCTCTCTAATGGTGCGACGCATCGAAGAAAACTGCACGCGGAGCCTGGCTTAACGATTGGTGAAGCAGAAATCGAGCATTTGGAACTTTGCCATTCCAATGGTTCCACAGGTCCGTTCGCTGTCCCCTGACAGAATACTGGCGCCACACGCGGCAGTTCTCTTACAATCATGGCGCCCGGGCTTCCAGTCCGGATCCACACCCATGCCATCACACACAGGGAAGGTTATGCTGAAGCATACGATTGCTTTTATTTCGTTTGTTGCCATCGCGCCAGGGGTCATCTACATTCCTGCTATGGCCGCCGATGCAAAGTTCGGCCCGTCGAACCCGTTCTATGCGCCGAGTAGTTTGCCGTTCCATGCCCCACCCTTCGACAAGATCAAGGATGAGGACTATCAGCCGGCCATCGAGGCGGGTATGGCCGAACAACTCGCTGAGATACTGGCGATTGCGGACAATCCGGTGGCGCCGACCTTCGAGAATACGCTGGTTGCCTTTCAGAAGACCGGTCAACTCTTGCGCCGGTCTATGGCCGGGTTCGGCGCGGTCAGTCAGGCGAATACCAATCCCATGCTGCAGAAGGTACAAGAAGAAGAGGCGCCGAAGCTAGCGGCCCAATACGATGCCATCTACCTAAACGCAAAATGTTTTGCTCGCGTGGCTGTCCTCTACAAACAGCGCGAGTCGCTCGGTCTCGATCCGGAATCGCTGCGTCTGCTTGAGGTCACCTTCGAAAAGTTCGTCCGCTCCGGCGCAAATCTTCCGGATGCCGACAAAACCGAATTGAAGAGACTAAACCAGGAAATCTCGACGCTGTCTACGGCCTTTTCGACAAAGCTTCTCGCCGCTACGAAGGACGGGGCTTACGCTACTGCGGACAAGAATGCGCTTGCCGGCTTGAGCGACGCGCAGGTCGCCGCCGCCGCACAGGCCGCGCACAGCCGCGAGCAGAAAGGCTATGTTCTCCCGCTGCAGAATACAACGCAGCAGCCCGACCTTGCCTCGCTCAGCGACCGGGTGACACGCGAGGCCATCTTCGAAAGATCCTGGAACCGTACGGAACGCGGCGATGTCAACGACACGCGTGACATCATCGCTCGTATCGCCCAGTTGCGTGCGCGACGGGCTCAACTACTCGGCTATCCCAACCACGCGGCGTGGAAGTTGGGAGACCAGATGGCGAAAACACCAGAGGCCGCTTTGAAATTCATGGATGCCTTGGTACCCGGTGCGACCGCCAAGGCAGGGAGCGAGGGCAAGCAGATACAGGATGTCATCGACGCGCAGAAGGGCGGCTTCACTCTACAACCTTGGGACTGGGACTTCTACTCCGAACAGGTGCGCAAAGCGAAATACGATCTGAACGAGGCAGAGGTTAAGCCGTACTTGGAGCTGAACCAAGTGCTCGAAAACGGCGTCTTTTACGCGGCCAATCAGCTCTACGGGATCACCTTCAAGGAACGCAAGGATATTCCGGTCTACCACCCGGAGGTTCGGGTTTTCGAGGTCTCTGATGCGGACGGCAAGCCGCTGGCGCTGTTCTACTGCGACTATTTCAAACGCGACAACAAGAACGGTGGCGCATGGATGGACGTGTTCGTAGACCAGTCAAAGCTTCTGGGCACGCTGCCGGTGGTATACAACGTCGCGAATCTGCCGAAGCCAGCGCCGGGCGAGCCGGCCCTTATCAGCTTTACCGACGTGACGACCATGTTCCACGAGTTTGGGCATGCCCTGCACGGCATGTTTGCGAACACCGAGTATCCCAGCCTGTCGGGTACCGCAACCGCGGCAGACTTTGTGGAGTTCCCCTCACAATTCAATGAGCACTGGGCGCTTTATCCCGCAGTCTTGGACCATTACGCCCGGCACTACAAGACGGGCTTGCCCATGCCCGCCGAGTTGGCGGCCAAGATCAGGAAAGCTGAGACTTTCAACCAGGGATACAAAGTGACTGAAGTGGTCGCGGCTGCCGAGCTTGACATGCAGTGGCACATACTTCCGGCCAGCGCGCCGTTGCAGCTGCCGGATATGTTTGAGAAAGGTGCGCTGGAAAAGATGCATCTGCTGCTCAGCGCGGTGCCGCCGCGCTACCGCTCCAGCTATTTCCGCCACATCTGGGACGCTAGCGAAGACTACTCCGCAGGCTACTATGCTTATCTATGGGCGGAGATGCTAGATGACGACGCGTATCAGTGTTTTGAAGATAACGGCGGTCTGACGCGTGCCAATGGCGACCGCTTCCGGCAGATGGTCCTATCCCGGGGCAACACTGAAAACCTGGCGAAGATGTATGCCGCCTGGCGTGGCAAGGATCCGAGCGTCGAGCCCATGATGAAAGACCGCGGTTTGCAGCAATCAGGACAGTAAAACGCAGGGCGAGGTTGCGCCGTTATGGGTCCCGATTCTGGCACACGGAATAACCGATACTGTCGCCGTCGTGGCGATCTTTATGGGTTGGGCAACGTAGGAACGCAAGAAGGTTCAACTCTGATTCGCATTGACTCATTGAGTCGTGCGATTTCCGCTGACTGACACCCTAGAACAAACTGACCTGTGCATGGTTGTCGATTGCGTTAGCCTTGTGGTTTTCCGGATTACTGCCAAAACACCCCCTACGCCACCTCTTCGAACCGATTCTTCCGCAAGCTACTCACTCAGTGCCTGTTGCGAAAAGCGCCCGATGCACCCAAGTAGTCACTGAGGGTATGATGCTCGTCTGGGCAGGTGCGATGAACTCAGGGCTCGATCGCAAGTCTGCGCGTTTTGCATTCCGCATTGCCACTTCTCTGTGCGCAGTATTGCTGCTGACGCCGGCCGCAGTTACCGCAGGCCAAACGAGCGACTATCCCCACCCCTCCAAGTCTGCGCTGGGACAGATTTCGGGACGCGTTTCCCGCTCCGACACGGGTGAACCTGTCTCCAAAGCGCAAGTCGAACTCTACCCTGCCGATCGCGAGACTGCCGGTCCTGAGCGCATCGTTCGCTCCGGAACAGACGGCGCATTTGTGTTTCCTGATCTTCCTGCCGGCACCTATGGAGTGTCGGTTTGGCGCAACGGATTTTCGGAATTCTCGCCGCAAGAGAGTGAGCAAGGTCAATTCGTCACTCTGAAGCCCGGAGAAAAGCTGGAGAGTCTGGCCCTGCGCCTTCACCCGACAGGAGTGATCGCCGGGCAAGTCTCCGACGAGGACGCGGAAGCAGTGCAGGGCCTTGAGGTCTTCGCTCTTCGCATTGACTTTCAGCCAGGTGGACGAAAACGGATTTCCGCAGCCGCTCAGACCGTCACTGACGATCTGGGCAACTTCCGCCTGCCGAATCTTTCGCCCGGCTCTTACTATGTGAGCGCGGGTGGTTTGATCGAACATCCAATGGGGACCATGGGACTCAAGCAGGGTCCGACAGGCGGCATGCACTATCGCAACACGTTCTATCCCGGAACGTCGTCGCTGGACGAAGCGCAAGTGTTGAAGGTCGGCCCCGAGTTGACCACCAACGACATCCGATTCACCGTCCCGACAGAGAGAAACTACGAGGTTATAGGCAAGGTTATTCCCGGAGTGCGTCCGTCGGCGCTCAAAGACGCCGAGATCAGCTGCGAGAGGGTGGATGCAATGGGATACACGTTTTCGGCCGCTGCTGAGCAAACCGTCCGGATGGAGTCAGATCATTCTTTCAAGTTTCCCTCACTCCCTCCCGGTGACTACACGCTCAGCGTGAAGACGGTCGACGCGGGCGTCATAAACGAACTGGGTTTTGCATCGGTGCGTGTGGTGGACTCCAACGTGCATGCCAACATCGAAGTCGGTCGCGCTGCTGAAGTGCGTGGGAGTGTCGAAGCGCCCGAGGGTCTCTCGCTGGCGGGGAAGCGCATCACCCTGGAAATCTTCGGGTCGGGCTTTTATCTTCTCCATCAAGCTCCGGGCATTGAACCTGGCGGACGATTCGTCATCACCAACATACCGCCTGGTGAATTCATCTTTACTGTTTTCGATGCCCAAGGGGAACAATCCTCTTACGTCAAGAAGGCGATCTGTAACGGCCGGGATTACGCCTCCCGCGAGTTGACGCTAACCGTTGGGACGGGCCTCGACTGCGATGTCACTCTGGCCACCGACACCGCCACAATTCACGGAAAGGTGGCTGACGGCGAGGACCCGGCTCGCGGGCTACTTGTTGCCTTGGTCCCTGAGTCAAAGGAGCTTCGCAGGATTCCGCGCTATACCCACACAGCCCACACGGACGTCGCTGGTCAGTACAAAATCGCGGGGGTGATTCCGGGGGAGTACCTGTTGTTTGCCATCCCACCGAGCGCAGACCACGGGTATTTCGCCCTCGATTTTGCCGAGCGTCATACTGACATCGCCAAGCACGTAAGCGTCGACCCCAGCACAACCCAAGCCGTGGACCTGAAGCCCTCCAAGGTGGAACAGTGAGGTCTTTCTGGTCGACCCCTCACAGAATAGTTGTCGTAGGCATGCGATTACATGTTTTGACCCTGGTCATGAGCGTTAGGTGGATATAACTGGCCAATCACGATGCCCTCGCGTCGTTCACTCGACACCTGCTGAAGGAACTGGCCCGAAGATGCCAATGCGCACCGACGCAGGTACTGGAAAGGAAAGGGTGAGACTCAGAAAACGTCGGAAAAACAGTTTTCGTTGTCGATTTTCACCAACCTCAAACGACTAATACGGGTAGAGACGGAGGTGAACATGCCGGAGGCAAGGCAGATTACGAGACCCCGTACGCAAGCAGCGACGATTTCCACCGAGTCTTTGACCAGGACATGAACAGCCTCTACCTGCTGTCGTTTTTGCTAACTGCGAATCGTGGTAAGTCAAACTAAGCGAAGAGATTATGAGCGAGTGCACGGATTGGACCGGTTAACCGCTAGTCGTTGAGTGCAACGCGATATGTCAACAATCACGGGGTGAAAGGAAGTATGCTTTCCCAAGGAGAGTACAGATGAAAGAAAGATCTTCCCGACGGGCTGTCGCGTTCATACTACTGTTATCCAGCGCAGCGGCCTATGCCCAGGACGCGTGCGAACGCCTGACTGCGGTGAAGATTCCCAACACCACGATTACACTTGCGCAGACGGTTGCGGCGGGCACGTTCAACGGCCCTCCCGCACCGTTTAGCGGCACCGATCTCTCGCCTCTATATAAGAGTCTTTCGGCATTCTGCCGTGTCGTTGCCGAGGCGAAGCCGACCTCAGATTCCGACATCAAACTCGAAGTCTGGCTTCCGGTCTCGGGATGGAATGGCAAGCTACAAGGGATCGGCAATGGCGGATTCGCCGGACTGATTGACGATATGCAACTCGCAATGTCGGTGAAGGCGGGGTACGCAGCGACGGCGACTGACACGGGCCATACGGGATCTCCGATCGATGCGGCCTGGGCGATGGGGCACCCGGAAAAGATCATCGATTTCGGTCATCGCGGAATTCATGAAATGACGCGCGTCGCCAAGACAGTAATCGCGGCTTATTACTCCAAGCCTCCGCAGCGCTCATACTTCGCCGGATGTTCCGACGGCGGGCGTGAGGCTTTAATGGAGGCCCAACGTTATCCCGAGGACTATGACGGAATCTTAGCCGGTGCTCCGGCGAACTACTGGACTGCTCTGCTCGCGACCGCAGCTTATGACACCCAGGCCCTGACGATGGATTCGGCCAGCTTCATTCCTCAGGCCAAGATTCCCACGATTGCAGCAGCGGTGAACGCCGCGTGCGACGAGGTGGACGGCGTGCACGATGGGATTCTAAACGATCCGCGGCAGTGTCAGTTCGATCCCACGACGATCCAGTGCAAGGGAGAGGATTCGGACAAATGCCTGACGGCGGCGCAGGTCACTGCGCTGAAGAAACTCTACGCGGGAACGCTTGATTCCAAAGGGCACGTGGTTTACCCCGGCTATCTGCCCGGCGCCGAAGAGGGCCAAGGCGGCTGGGGACTCTGGATCACCGGCCCGGCGCCCGCGAAGAGTCTCATGGCGTTTTTCGGCAACGGATTCTTTTCCGACTTTGTATTCGGGAAGTCCGATTGGGACTACAAGACGTTCAAGGTTGATGCGGACCTGAAAGCAGCCGATGAGAGAACCGCGCAGGCCCTGAACGCTACAGATCCCTACCTCAAGCCATTCAAAGCCCGCGGAGCAAAGTTGGTTCTCTATCACGGCTGGAATGATCCGGCGATCACGGCGTTGAACACGATCGACTATTACAAGAGCGTCATCAGGAAGATGGGGCAAAAAGATGTCGACTCTTTCGTCCGCCTCTACATGGCGCCGGGCGTCCAACACTGCGCCGGAGGCCCGGGGCCGGATTCGTTTGGAGCGGTCGGCGATCTGAAGTTCGACGACCCCCAGCACAGCGTGGACGCGTCTTTGGAGCAGTGGGTGGAAAAGGCCACGGCGCCGTCAATAATTATTGCGTCGAAGTTCGAAGGCCAGGACCGAGCCCACGCGAAGATGACGCGGCCTCTGTGCCCGTATCCGCAGGCAGTGAAGTACAAAGGAAGCGGCGATCCGAATGACGCCGCGAACTTTGAGTGCGAGCGGCCTTCGAAATAAGCTGGCTTTTCTGGCGCCTGAATGTCGCAACCGGTGAGTTGAAGCGGCTTACGTTTGTGACTTGTCGGTGGTCGGTTGGTGGTCGGATGATGCTGTTGTATCGAGTGCCCGCGGCAAAGCGCAAGATTGATCGAGTGCGGACGCCAGCACCTGATGCAGCCGGTTGAGCCGATCAAGAAGCGCCCAGATCCTGTGTAACGGGCTAATCCATAGTTATTCTGGACCAGAAGTCGGCTTCGTGGAAGTGAAGAGCCTGTTTACTGTCCATCCGCTCGAGCGCCGATCTCCCGTGCGAAGTTACGTGCTTATGGTTGGAGCTCCAATCAACGCACGATGGTGCTCGTTTAGCCGGCGATCCTGACTTGAAATGCGATGTCCACACCCTGCCCCCCGCTTAGCTTCTCGATCCTCCCAGCAATTATGCAAACCATCCGGCGGTAACCAGCATCGAAGCACTGTGCCGCCACTTGGGCACAAGAGGTGATGGTTTTGCGCTCTCGCGTTCTCGCCATTCTGCTGATTTCCACTTGTATCCTTTCCGGCGTTGCGGCGTCGGCGTCTCCGGTCGCGGTGCACTACAGAGAAGGCTTTATTCACGCCTTTCTGGTGCTCAGCACGCTGGATGGCGTAGCGATCGCTGCCGGCGACTTAACCCAGGTCGCTCGCGGCAATCAAGTAACAACTCAAGTCGCGTTCCGCTTCAAAGACGGCTCGCGGCAAGAGGAAACCACCGTTTTTTCGCAGCGCCGCGACTTCCGGCTCATCTCCTATCACCTGGTGCAGAAGGGGCCTTCGTTCAAGAATGCAAGCGATCTCTCGGTTGCATGCGCCACTGGGCAGGTCACTGTTCGCTATACCGACGACGATGGCAAAGAGAAAGTAGCGAACGAGCACTTCGCGCTGCCGCCCGATTTAGGCAATGGTCTGATTCCCACGCTCCTGATGAATATCCCAGACGGCACGTCACAAATCGAAGTCCCCATGGTGGTGGCTGGGCCGAAGCCGAGGCTGGTGAAAGTGGTGGTGAATGCCCAGGGGACGGAGCCTTTTTCCCTAGGGGGATTCAACCGCGAGGCCGTGCATTATGTCGCGAAAGTTGACCTTGGCGGTGTCGCGGGCGTGGTGGCGCCGATGGTAGGAAAGCAACCGCCAGATTCGCAGATTTGGATTCTTGGCGGCGAAGCCCCGGTCGTCCTAAAGTCCGAGACACTGTCTTACCTCGGAGGGCCAATGTGGCGCATGGAACTGGCCTCGCCGGTTTGGCCGCAGGCATCAGCCGCAGACTCAAAAAAGGGAACCGCCACCAAACATTAGGCGGGCGCGAAGCGAGTCTTTTTCCAAGACTGGGTTTGCACAATGATGGGAACGACGGGTCTGTCGCCAGCCAACGAACCATCATAACTGCTGAGAACAGACGATCTCATGCAGTAGAGCGCTTTCAACTCTTAGAAAACGCATAGTAGTACCAGCGTGTCCTCCAAGTTTTGCCGCTTCGAGGGTGGTCTTCTGGAAGCAGTCGCAGAAGATTGAACCGGAACTCGTTAAGTTCTGCAATGACACGTTTCGGAACCGAACCGTGAAGCCAAAGGCCACCATGTATCGAGTTGAACAGATACCCTTCTCCTCTCCAAAACGTCCGCGTTTTAATTCTCCGCAGCGCTCGCGGAATTGACGGAACGACTGTCCGGAGCACTACGAGACCAAACTTGGCGATTGAGAAAGCGACCAGAACCGGAACTACCATGAATCTTCTACCCCCACCAACCTCGTTCGCCATGTTTCTCAGTCGATCCCAGTCCCAATGCCAACCTACAACGAGCGAACGCGGATTGTGACAAGAAAAAATGAAGGTTCCGCCTTGCTTCAACACACGGGAGCACTCACGAATGCATTGCTGCCTTTTTTCATCGGGCACCAAGGTGTCCATACCATTGAAGGAAAAGACAACCGCATCGAAAAACTCATTCGCAAATAGCGAGAGGTCAGCGGCATCAGCCACTTCAAATCGCAATGTCGGATACTTCATCCGGCAAGCGCGGATCATCTCTTCGGAGTAGTCAACCCCGATGTAGTTCGATGCCACGCTAGAAACATAGGGGGTCGTCCGTCCGCCACCCACCCCCAGGTCGAGGACAGCGAATCCTGCCTTCAGGTATGTCTCGAACATCAGGCGTTCGGCTGATGTGAGGTAGTCCAAACCCGCGTAGTAGGAAACGGTCTCGGCAGCTCGAAAAACCCTGAGATTCGTGACCTGATCTTCCACTGATGTATGCCCTCGTCTAAGCGAATCTCAATGCTAGCAAGGCCGATACTGCATATTAAAATGCTGCATGCCCTTCCCACTCCGCGCCTTGCAGGTCGATAGCGGCAGGGAGTTCGCCGCCGAGTTCGAAGCTGCCTGTCAGCGTGCGGCTTGCGCTTGTTCGTGCTTCCCCCACGTTCTCCCAAACGCTATCGCGATGTTGCGCCAGTCAAGCGGGTTTGACCCTCTTTGTTTATTCGACAGCCGTCTTCATCTCAAGAGTGAGTCTCTTGTTTTCCTGACCACTCGCATCAGGCGCGGAAACCTCTCCCACATTGTGATCTTGAGGAGCTTTTCTGGGGTGAATTGATTTCGAAGGCTCACGTCGTCGTATTCCCCGGTCAAATCGACAAAAGCGAATTGCGCACCATTGCCTTTTTGCAGGCAGAACTGGGAGTAGGGGAGCGCGTAGATCGTAGCGCCTACCGCCTCCGCGAAATACACGGCAAACGGAAACACCAGCGTCGGCTCAAAGGTAGTCTTATGCTCCCATACTGACCTGGCAAAGTCATCGCCGCCGAGAAAGCCACCAGTGCGGACTTTTGGGTATACGCGAATCAAATCGATCGCGATACCCTTCAAAGTATGATCGGCGTCTATATAAGCAAGATCCAATTCATTGTTGCGTATCTGCTCGATCACCTCAGTAGTTTTTCCCCGCAAGATGAATCTCTTGGCGGCGGCGAAGTCGGTCTTAGTTTTCGTTTCTCGGAGGAACTCCCCGAGCACAGCGTCATCCTGATTTGCTGGCTTGTTCCAGTCGTTCAGGTGTCTCCACGGGTCGATCATGTAATACGCGGTCAAACACTCGCAACGCCTCAAAACCTCGGCCGCGAAGTCCCCGCGCCAGACACCTACCTCGGCCATCCGTTGAACCCCGATGGACCGTATGAACTCGACCCAAAAATCCACTCTGGATTGAGATTTGGAAATACAGGTCGTGAGAAGCTGTTCGGGGAGATCAGGCTGTCTAAATGTGGCTGCCATAAACTAATTCCTCTCGATTTGGCATTCCGAAGTGTATACGCCGAATGCACTTGACGAAAACCCCGGTATTGAGGTGGGTGTCCGGGAATTGAGGAGGAGACACGACAGCAATTGGATCTCTCGACGTTTACAATGCTCTCGCCTCAACGCTTGCGGTGAACACGATTTTGATGGGTCTCGGAGCGGTTGTCCCACGCGCGATGGGTCGGCGGCCCTCCTATCTGCTCGATGGCTGCTTGAAGATATCGCCTCATAAACGGACGGTCCAATTCGTTCTCCTTGCGGACCGTGACATGGCGAATCAATTTGCCCGTACCCTGCAGTACTCCATTAGGGTCGGGCAGCAGTGCGCCACGGTTGAAACCGAGGTTCACGTGGCTGCTATAGGTCACGATGTGGCAAAAGCCGTCCTTGAGCGGTTTGCCGGTGAACGAGAATCCAATCGCCACTGCGTAACCTTTGGAGATGGATTCGATCGCGTCGGGCGCCTCCTCAAGAACCACCTCGCGCAGGGCCAATGTCAGGTTTGAAATGTGGGGATCGTAGCTGGCGAGATAGCTGAGCAGTTGGCGATCTGGCAATCGAGTCATTACCCTGAGAGGCTAGCACAATCCTCGAGCCTCGCCGGCATCTTGCGAATGTGCGAGAGGGGCGAACAGTACAGGTGTTCATTCCATTGTTTAGGGTTATGAGCTGTTTGGTCCTCACAATGCGCCTGTGTTTGTCCCGGGCCAGCACAGACAACAATCAAGGCAAAGATCAAAGCGGTAACTGCTCGGCATTTCTTAGCGTTCGTCGTTTCCTCCCGACGCGTTCAATACTAGACTTGGCTGCACCAACCGAAGCCGCTGGGATTAACCAGGGAAAAACGCTCCCGTGCCGATCCAGAATTGCGCAAGGGATTTGAGATTTCTCTTATAAGTGCGTGTGACGGTATATTCCTTGCCGCCCTCGATTCGCAGGCAATATTCTCCCGTCGAAAGCGGCCTGATTTCTTCTACAAACGAAGTGTTCACGAGCACAGATCGGTGGATGCGGATGAATCCATGGGTTTCGAGCTTTTCTGCCACCACCGAAATAGACTCACGTAATAGATAGGAACTCGCGTTCCGTTGGAGACACACGCATTTACCCTTAGCGTGAACGGAAACCACGTCGCGCAGATTGACAAAGAGTATCTTTCCCTTGACTTTAATGGCCACTCGTAGAGACTGTGGCTTCGCACGCGTCTGCAACCCCGGGAAAGTCACCATTGATCTCGTGTGTTCCCAAGCATCACGTGCTATCGCCAAAGCCTCACACGAATGCTGCGCCGCACGGTCCATCAGAGAATCGCCAGCACCTTCTGGACTTGAGGCTCCATTTCCGGCTTGGCCCATCTTCAGAGTATTCATGGCGGTGTCCGACATTACCGGCGCAGCCGTTCCGTCTGACGAAGCCGGGCTGAATCGCTTTCCTAAAGCTGGCGCAATCGTCCTCAACCTCCGGCTGCTAGCACGCAAAGTGTTACGCTTTGAGCCACGAGGCGGTACCTGACCCGGACGTGATCGCGCGTGTGGCGGAAACAAGCCCACGAACCGGCCACGGAACTGGAGGCCCCAACGGCCATTCCGAAAACACCAGAGATATCCAATTGGCCGGCCGACTTTGAGTAGGACATGGTTCCCCTGTTGATCGCAATCCTCGATTTATTCATCCCGCTCAGCATCTCGATCGGCCAGCCGTAGATTATTTCTGCCCAGTGCTTACCGCTGACGGAAAGCTGGATTGCGCGCCGAAATAACACTCAATGGATTCCAACTTTCCGTCCCTGATTCGGACATACTCCACATTCCGGAACGATTTACCGTTCTTGGTGTGGCAAAGATACTTCACAAAAACGTCGTCCGGGCCAGTGGTGATCCGCTCCAGGTCAAAATGCTTAATGAAATCAACCTGTGTGTCCCAGCATTGCGCTTTGAAAGCGCTCTTGCTGATGTGGTCGTCGCCGGCCGCGCTCGTAAAGGTGAAGTTGTCGGCGAGCAGCATATCGAACATGCCCAAGTCCTTCTTTTCCCACGCCGCGTACCACTTACGTATAATCTCCTCGTTCGTTAGGTTCTGCCCTCCCAATGCGCTGGCACTTGCCGGCCCCGGCAGGCTCACGGCAACAAGCAGCGCGCAGGTTCCCTCGAGAAGATTCCTGCGCGACACTGTAGTCCTTGTCATTGTTCGTTCTCCTTTTCATGATGTGGTTTGAAACGCTTCGCTCGGTTGATTTTGGGAAAGGCATGTTTGGTTGAACTGTTAACCTCAATTCTTACTGACGCTGGCCTACAAGGGCGCTCAGACGCCGGATCTTGCCGCAGTTGTACTCAGAAGGACAGATCTGATCGTTTTCCTCCTTAGCTGTTGTAGTGCTCTTCCCTGTTGTAGCATACAAACAGGTTGGTATGTAGCCGACTATTACACCTTCGACCAGATGCGATCAGACCCGCTTGCGGTTGCCCGGCGCGCGAAGAGAACCCAGCCAGCCTACGATATTTCTGATCCCCATATGCCACACCTTCGCATCTTGAGCGTTCTTTGCCAACACTTCGTAGCCTTCGACCATCGCGACCAGAAAGCGCGAAGTCTCTTCTGGAACCAAGTCGCGGCGGACTGTTCCCTGAGACTGCCCCCTCCGCAAAGCCATGGCAATTTCTTCTTGCCAGGCATGGAAGATCCTCTCCAGTCGCTTGCGGAATTGCTCGTCGAGCTGAGACATCTCCTGCGCCAAATTGACCAAGGGACAACCGCTCCTTACGTCTCTTGACCGAGCTGGTATCGCCTGTACAATGCCGATCAAAGCATCGACAGGATTCTTGTCCTTGCTCCGTTGCAGAGGAAGCACCCACCTGTCGCGGGTAATTTCCGCAATGATCTCTTCAATAATGGCATGTCCCAGAGCTTCCTTGCTTTCGAAATGGTAGTAGAGCGCTCCTTTGGTGACGTTGGTGGCGGCCAGAATCGTATCGATCCCGGCGCTCTGGAAGCCGTATCTGTAAACCTCCCGAAAAGCCGCTTGTAGCAAGCGTTCCCGCGTACGCTCAGGATTGCGCAGCCTCGGTACTCTGCGTTTTGGATTCTTGCGCACCATCAACATACCAACCAGTATGTATGGTAGTTGTCACGGTGTCAAGAGAAGGATCATCATCCGGTTTCTTGTAGGCATTAATCGTAGGACTCTCTGTTTTGGTAGATTCCCGCGTCAGCGCAGCCACTCGAACGCGTTGCGCCAATTCGCGAATCACGTCTGCCCGTTGACTATGCTTGTAGGTTCATTCCCGATTTCACCACGTCCGTTGGTCGGCGCTCAAACCTTTGAGGCCCATGGTCATCCGAATGCTATTGCAGATGTCGTATGTACCAAGCAGAGAGTCCTAGATTTTCGAAGGACTGATCCCAGAGAAGGTCAATAAATTCCGAAAGGAAGGCATAACATGCTGAACCTCAGTCCTCCTCGCCTCATCGCACGGTTTACGCTGCTGGTGCTGGTTGCTTCATCCATGCTGCTGTTGTGTTCTGTGGCATTCGCCCAGACCTCAGTATCAAACGGAAGCATTTCTGGCACAGTGACGGACGCCACCGGCGCAGTCGTGCCCAACGCCAAAGTCACCATGACCGGCCCCACTGGGCAAACCGTCCACGCCACCACCAGCGGCGCCGGAACGTATTCTTCTGGCGGACTGGTTCCGGGCACATATTCCGTGCGCGCGGAGGCCAAAGGCTTCAGGACGATGCAAATGTCGGTGGACGTGCAGGTGAACAACACCGCAAACGGCAATATTACGCTTGAAATCGGCCAAGAGAGCACTGTGGTCGAAGTGCAGGCCAGTACAGTTCAGATCAACACCGAACAGGCTGAGGTGCAAGGCGTACTGACGGCTCAGCAGATCGAAAACTTGCCGGTCAACGGCCGCAACTTCCTCGATCTGGCGCAGCTCGAGCCGGGCGTTCAGATCCAGGACGGCGAAAATTTTGACCCCACCAAAGTCGGCTATTCTTCCATTTCGTTCGGTGGCCGTTTCGGGCGCAGCGCCCGGATCGATGTCGATGGCGTCGATATCTCGGATGAAACCGTCGGCACCACCACCGAAGATATTCCTGCCAGCGGCATTCAAGAATTCTCGCTGGCGCAGTCCACTCTTGATCTTTCGAACGACTTAACTTCGTCCGGCGCGGTCAACGTTACCACCAAATCGGGAACCAACGCGTTCCATGGCGAAGCTTACGGCGCATATCGTGACAGCGCTGTGGGCGGGGCCGCTCTGCCTTCTCCGATCAATCCTGCAACCGCAAATCCCACTACCGGCCTGGGTCCGCTAATTCCGGCACCCTACCAGCGCAATCAGGAAGGAGCCAACTTCGGCGGTCCCCTTATCAAAGACAAACTGTTCTTCTTCTTGGATGGCGAGCGTACCATGCAGCACCTGGCCGCTCCCGTGGCCGAATCCGGTTCACTCGCTTCCTACTCGGGGTCATTTCAGTCTCCCTTCACCGAGAATGAACTGATGGCCCGCCTGGATTATTCTTTGACCAAAACCGCCCGCCTGTTCGGGCGTTTCAACTATTTCGACAACTCCGTCTACGCCACCTACTTCCCGTCTAGTTTTCAGCTGTATCACAATAAAGACTACACGCGAAATGAAGTCGTAGGCCTGGATTTCAATACCGGAGGCTTTACCCACACGATTCGCTTTTCGTATTTGAAATTTCAGAACCAGATTGTCGATGGCGTTCGCGGCTCGAGTCTGCCGTTCGCCGACTCTCCCGTCAGCATCAACATCGGAGCCTTCACTGTGGGCCCGAACTTGCTGGCGCCGCAAAGCACTCCGCAAAGCGACCACCAGACGAAGTACGACGGCAGCAAAGTTTGGGGAAAGCACATCCTTCGCTTCGGAGGCAGTTGGAACCATATCCAGGGTGGAGGGTTCGCCAGCTTTTTTGGAACCGCTCCGCTTGTAGCCGGTGCTACTCCTTTTGCTGGCGCCAATCCGCTGAATGACACCATCGCCGACGCCGTAATCGCCAATGGCCAGGGCTATTCAACCACCGAACCGGCTCTGGGCTTCCCCGCCGGCGGCCTCGGCCCGGATAACCGCACCGCTCTATACTTCGGCGATACTTGGAAGATTCGCCGCAATCTGACCATAACTCCCGGCTTGCGCTGGGAGCGTGACACCGGACGAACGGATAGTGATCTTGGCGCGATCGCCCCCATCAATGCGGCTTTCCCGGGATATGGCAATGCAATCCCCGATCCTAATAAGAACTTCGCTCCTCAATTAGGGCTTGCGTGGGATCCGTGGAGCCAGGGTAAAACCGTGGTTCGTGCCGGCATAGGCCTTTACTATGAGAACGTCATTTTCAACAACGTTCTTTTTGATCGTCCGTTCCGCTTGCCACAAGGCGCATTTCTCTCGACCCCGCTGGCCTGCCTGAACGGCGCCGCTCAGGAGATTCCTTTGCCCGGGAACCCAACCATCGATCAGATTGAAGGTCTCAACCCGGCTACGGGCGCCAGCTATTGCGCTGGCACGATCGGTGCAGCCGGTCCGCCCTTGGCCGCTTTCGCGGCGTATTTCAAGGCGCAGTCGCCGTTCAGCCTCACCAACCCCAACCCAAGTTATATCGGCAACCTGCTCGCTTCAGGAGCGAACGTGGGATCAAACAGCGGCACCGGTCTGTTTGCGCCCGACTATCGAACTCCTCGCTCTGTGCAAATGAATATTGGTGTTCAACACCAAATTCGTCCCGGCATGATTTTCAGCGCGGATTACTTGCGCAACGTCGAAACCCGCTTCCTGTTTAATGTCGACGCCAACGACGTAGGGGCTGCACGCTACTTCAACCCTACGTCGGCGCAGACCGCCATCGCCAACACCAATAGCTCCATGGGATGTGGGGACAGCTTTTCAGCCGCATCTACCAATTGCGCAATTGCTGCTGGCGCGACAATTTCCAACTATGCGGCATTCGGATTGGGGACCCCACAGGATGTGGGGTCGTCTTGCCTATACGCGCCAAGTCCAGCGAATCCTAACGTTCCGCTCGGTTACCCCTGCGCTTTTCCCGGGATCAAGCCGCAATACGGTCAGACGTCTTTCCTGCAACCGGTCGGCCGTTCGGTTTATAACGCGCTGCAACTCAAACTGGTGGAGAACGTTGCCAACCCGATGCGTGGGATGAAGACCGCGAACTTCCAGGTTTCGTACTCCCTCTCACGCTTCGTCGATCCCATGGGGTGGCAGACCAACTCGGCGCCAACGGCTCCGGTTGCAATCAGCGACCAGGATTTCGTCAATCAAGCGTCCGACAACGACAACCCGAACAAATACACGGGACCGTCGCTGCTGGATCGAACCCACCAGCTCTCCTTTGGGGGTAACTTCGGTGTGCCCGGCGGCTTTTCGTTCGGGCTCATCGCCCACTTCTATAGCCCGCTTTCCATGCCGGTCATCATTGGGGATACCGGCACCGGTGGACAGATCTTTCAGACCAATTTCGACGGGAGCGGCAGCTACAGCGAACCGATGCCCGGCACCACCAACGGCTCGTATATGCGGGATTTCGGTCTGAACGGATTAAACGCCGCCATCAACAACTACAATGCGACCCAGGGCAATCAACCTACGCCGGCTGGGCAAGTCCTGATCCAACACGGTCTCATGACTGTCGCGCAACTGCAGGCCATCGGCGCGGTCGCTCCGGTTGTCTCGAACACTGTTCCCAACCAATTGACAATGCCATGGGTCAAGGCAACCGACTTCCGAATCAGTTGGAAGCACACTTTCAACGAGCGGTACACCATTGAGCCCAACGTAGGCATCTACAACATATTCAACTTCGCCAACTTCAACCTGCCTCCCGGCACAATGTCCGGGTGGCTGAATGAAGGTGCCGGCTCCATCAACAGCATCCAAGGGGGAACTGGAGAAGTTCTTCCATACCGCACGGGTGCAGGAACTGGCGTCTTCGGTCTCGGCGCACCGCGCGCCGTGGAATGGGGCCTGAAACTCAGCTTCTAGCCTAAGTAGACGTATCGTCGAAGGCCACCAGTCCACGCTGGTGGTCTCGTTTGGGCCACCAGTCCACGCTGGTGGCCCGTTTGTTCTTGAAGTGGTTCGGGTCAACACTGGAATTGCTCTCTTGGCAGGCTGCTTGGATTTCTGCATCTAAGTCTTGAAAGGTCTGGCTCCCACACATGCGAGTTGCTTCCCATTCTCAGCTACGACCGCGACGCCATGGTTCACCGCGTTCAGCTCGGCTGCCTTGCGCTGTCGTCGTTGTTGAAATATCGCTATGGTGATCATTGACCGGTTCTGAGCGAATGGCTGATCACAACATCCCCCTCCAATCCATAGCTACAATAGCGCTTGCATGAAAATCCGGGCACTAATGTTGCTTGCTTTCATCGCTCTCTTCGCAACCGGGGGAGCCGTTGCCCAATCCAAGCCTGAAGAAGTTGTCTTTCCTAGCGATGGACGGCAGTTGCACGGGTTTCTCTGGAAGCCTGAGGGCAGTGGCCCTTTCCGGGCAATCGTGTGGAATCATGGCAGCGAGAAGCTGCCGGGTTCTCAACCGGCGTTGGCTAATTTCTACACCGCGCATTCCTACGTGTTTTTTGTTCCGCATCGCCGAGGGCAAGGTCGCTCTCCGGGTAACTACATCCAAGATCAGGTCGCGCAGACGCCTCCAAGCGAGCGCGCCCTACGCGTGGTCGAGCTTCAGCAGGCCGAGGTTGACGATGTAATTGCTGGCCTAAACTATCTGAGGTCTCGGACCTTCGTTGATCCTGCTCGGATCGCCATTTCGGGGTGCTCCTACGGTGGCATCCAAACCTTGCTCGCTGGTGAGCGCGACTTGGGCGTAAAGGCGCTCGTGCCGTTCTCTCCGGGTGCGATGTCGTGGGAGCAAAACCAGTTGCTTCAAGACCTCCTGATTCGCGCGGTCGATCGTGCCAGAGCGCCCGTGTTTCTGATTCAGGCAGAGAACGATTACAGTCTTGATCCCAGCCATGTCTTGAGCAAGGAGGCAAGTAAGAAGCACAAAGAATTTCAATCAAAGATCTACCCGGCCTTCGGCAGGAGCCATCAGGATGGACATTGGGGATTCTGTTCCTCGGCAACAGACGTGTGGGGGGCCGATGTGCTGGCCTTTCTTGAAGCACAGATGGAAGCCCAGTAAGAGTCCGCAATTGTATGGAACCTCAGGCCAGAAACCAACACGGTTAGTTCCTCCCTGGTAGTTGGTCAGTACGCACTATCTGACAGCGACGGTTACGGCGATCGCGCTAATATCGCCTTTGCATGGTGGCTGGACCCCTGGCTTCGACGAAAGCTAATTGTGCACTCCTTGATGACATCACAGCAAACCTGTGTTTCCTAGTCTCGGAACCGCAGGCGAACGTTCCAAGATCAATCGGCCTCCTCCAGTCCGAATGCCCTACCGTAGAAGCTCTTTGGGGAAACCTGTCGTTCACCGTTGTGCGATGGCGCGGAGATACAAACCATTTCCGTCGCGCCGCGTCATGCACCACGGGAATCCTACGAACTGGTCCGCTGGTCGCTGCATTGGAGTGCAAACATTTCTCCGAGCGCGACGTGGTCAACGATCTAGCAGACGTGTAGATCTCTTGCGTCCACGCCTACAAGCCCTGAATGCCGCATCTTCAGAACAGGAATTTCCGTGTATCAAGGCAAAACTGTACCCCGCAATCGCCGATGCCTGACAACTGGTGAAATGTCACGCTCACCGTGGTCAAAAAGCGAAACTTGATTTCGCCAGTCAAGAGGAGACGACACGAAACGGAATTCTAAGCGCGCCAAGCCGCCATCTGCTCGACATTTCAACGGCTTACGAATGCGCGAAATGTGCAAGCACAGCCCAGTTCATGAACAGGCCAGGGCCTTTGTAAATCAATGACTTGCATTCCTTAACGTGCAATTCTGTACGTTTCGTGTCTCTTCCTCTCATTGACCTGTCATCCCCCAACGCCGGACCGGACTAAAAGTCACTGAAGTAAAATCAACATCCCCGGAGTAGGTATCGTCCGGTCAAAATCCCGTCGGCTCAGTGGTAGGATATTTCCATGATCAGACGTGACTTTCTGCGCCGCGTACTCTACTGCGGCACGGCCCTTGCCGCGACGAGAGCGGCCAGCAGAGCGGTTACGCCACGTATGAGTCATGATGCGGCCCTCGCGCTTGATTCATTGAAGCTTGGTTCATCGAAGTTTGATCCATGGAATCTGACCGGCGCCGACCAGCAGGAGACGCACTCGCTTCCAATCCTTACCGCCGTCCCATTCCGTCTTGAAGATGTCAGGATCCTCGACCCCGATCTGCTCCGGATGCGCGAACAAACTCTCCACTATCACCTCGCTCTTGATTCTGACCGCCTGCTGCATAACTTCCGCGTGAACGCTAAACTTCCGTCGTCGGCCGAACCGCTCTATAACCGCGAATCTCCCACCAACGGATGGCGTGGGCATTATGTCGGCCATTTTCTTTCCGCTTGCAGCCAGATGTATGCCTCCACCGGCGATGTCCGCATCAAGACGAAGGCCGACGCGATGGTGTCGGAGCTGGCAAAATGCCAGGCGCAGCTCGGCGACAAGGGCTATCTTTCCGCGTTCCCTGAATCGGGCTTTGACGAGCTGGAACAGGGCCGTCCGGCCGCGGTCGTCTGGTATGCCCTCCATAAAATCATGGCTGGCTTGCTCGATGTCAACCAGTTCATGCAGAACCCGCAGGCGCTTCAGGTGCTCGAAGGCATGGCTGCTTGGACGGACTGGCGCACGGGCCGGCTCCCGGAAGAACAGATGCAGCGAACCTTGCAAATCGAATTCGGCGGCATGAACGAAGTTCTGGCCAACCTCTCCGCCGTCACCGGAAATCCCCGTTATCTGGCGGTTGCGAAACGCTTTGATCATCACGCAGTGATGGATCCCGCCGCCGAGGGGCGCGATACTCTTACCACCCTCCACGCTAATACCCAGATCCCCAAGTTCATAGGCGCCGCCCGCGAATTCGAACTCACCGGCGACCCCCATTACCGCGCCGCGGCGCAGTTTTTCTGGCAGCAGGTCGCGCTACATCGCAGCTATGTCACCGGCGGCAATAGCGCCAGCGAACACTTCCGCACGCCGCCCGACGTGCTCGCCTCCGAGCTTACGGACCTCTCGCAGGAAACCTGCAACACCTATAACATGCTCAAGCTCACCCGCCAGCTCTTCACCTGGCAGGCCGAGCCGCAATACGCTGATTAT
>Ga0302325_10006684_pt1 | contig 25820 bp, 21 predicted proteins | sample Palsa_T0_2_FD_201948 | JGI IMG/M metagenome (GOLD analysis project Ga0302325, IMG submission 201948) | Peat permafrost microbial communities from Stordalen Mire near Abisko, Sweden - Palsa_T0_2 | ecosystem: Environmental > Terrestrial > Soil > Palsa > Peat permafrost | place: Sweden: Abisko... | reverse complement strand
TTCAGGAGCGACCTGTTTTACAGGCTCAATGTCTTCCCGATTGAGATGCCCAGTCTGCGGGAAAGAAGAGAAGACATTCCCCTCCTGGTCGAGTACTTCCTTGATCGTTACGCAAGGAAAGCAGGAAGGAGCTTTCGGGCCGTGAACAAAAGGAGCCTCGATCTCCTCCAGTCGTACCCCTGGCCAGGTAATATTCGCGAACTGCAGAATGTCATCGAGCGTTCCGTCATTGTATGCGAAACGGAGAATTTCTCGGTCGATGAAAGTTGGCTTTCCCGGCAGCCCCGAGCAACTGGACCGAAGAGCCAGATTGAGCTTTCCCAAAAGCTTGCCGCTCAGGAAAAAGAGATGATTGAGGCTGTTTTGCGTGAAAGCGGAGGGCGGGTGGACGGACCATCAGGCGCGGCGGCCAGGCTGGGTATGCCCCGATCCACCCTGGAATCAAAAATCAAATCGCTGAAGATCGATAAGAAGCGCTTCAAGAGTTCATATCCCTCATAAGAACAAGGCTCTGATACCTCTTCTGGGGTAGGTCCAAGAGGCGATTTGTACAGAACTTCGCCAATGGCAAGCCAGTCGCCATTCTAAGAACCACTAAATCTTTCAGATCAGCAACTTATGATTGGTGTCTGACTTGCAATCTTGATAAAGCGCAGGGAATTGCAAATGCCAAGAATCGAATCACTGGATACCAGCCAGAACGGAAGGCCGTAGAGCCGCCTGAAAGCGTCCCACAGTCTGCGCCACCGTACCAGTGAAGGCGCCCCGCTCATGACCGAAGTGCCCGCTCTCCAGCAAAGCGTTCGGAATCGCCGCGCAATTGGGAGCCGCGAAACGGTTTTGGAGGCGAGGGCTTGCCTCAATGAATCGCCTGCGCGATCACCTCCTTGCCGGTACCCGTCACCGAGCCCACAAGGACACGATCATCCAATACATTCATCGGATACGTCAAAGTAGATAGGGATTTCATGCCGCCTTCATCTCAGGCACGCATCGGCAGACTCTGCGGTACGTTCGTATACGACTCCGGGAGCGCTGTACTCCGTTCAGTTGTCTCTCGCGAGATTCCGAGCTTTTGCATTCTGGCAATCAGCGTGGTCCGGTGCATCCCGAGCCTGGCAGCAGCGCCATTCGGTCCACCGACGACCCAGTTGGTTTCGCCAAGCATGGCCTTGATGTGAGCTCGATTCGCATCCTCCAGCGTACGGATATCGTCGACCTGAGGTTCTGACTTTGTGAGCTCGGCAATCGGCGCTTGCAGTTCTGCGCCCCTCGTAAGGATCACTGAGCGCTCGATGAAGTTTTGCAGTTCCCTGATATTTCCCGGCCAGCTGTATTTCTCGATCGCCGTCATCACTTGATCTGAGACGTAGTCGACCGATTTGCCCTGACGCTGGGCGAATCTTCGAAGAAAATGCGCTAGAAGCAAACGAATATCTCCGCGTCTTTCGCGAAGCGGGGGAAGAGTTATCGGAAAGACATTCAGACGGTAGTAAAGATCAGCGCGAAACTTGCGCTCCTGCACCATGCGCCAGAGGCCCTGATTCGTAGCCGCGATGACCCGCACGTCCACTTGAAACGTGCGGTCTCCGCCCAGGCGCTCGACCTGCTTTTCCTGAAGCACGCGGAGAAGCTTTGGTTGCAACTCGAGAGGAAGATCTCCAATTTCATCCAGAAACAATGTTCCGCGGTCAGCCGCCTGAAAGCGTCCTATAGTTTGAGTTACCGCACCGGTGAAAGCGCCTCGCTCATGACCGAAGAGTTCGCTTTCCAGCAAAGCGCTCGGGATAGCCGCGCAGTTGAGTGCCACGAAACGGCTCTGGCGGCGAGGGCTGGCCTCATGGATCGCTTGTGCGATCACCTCCTTGCCAGTGCCCGTTTCACCTTGAATCAACACAGCGCAGTCGGATGGCGCAACTGTATTTATCTCGTCGAGGACAGCTTGGAATTTCGGACTGGATCCAATCAAACCTGTAATGGCCATAGTTTTATTCCTCACCAATTCGTTTATTTGTTACCAGTTGTTCACTTGTTTCTCTGACCAAACCATCGTTTCGCTAACTGCCGCTCCGCTGTTGCGTGATCCACTCGCGGATGTATGCAGGGCAATTCTTCAGCGTGATGCTGTTCACTTCGCAGCCCTCGAGAAAAGTGACCGCGTCTTGATCTACCAGAGTTACATCCTTTAGGTCCAGCACTATGCGGCATCCGTTTGCTTCCGCCCGAATTAATGTCTCCAATTCGGTTATGTGCTCTCTGTCGATCCGGCCGCTTAACGTATAGACCACTTGCCCGTTCGCCGTTCTACGAATTCTCAGCATTTTATCGCCTGATCCCTACCATCGAAGCCGCCTATGCCGAATCGAACTGCGCGAGGTGGTGGATCTTGTTCTCCAGATGCCTCGGCCCAACTTCCGCTCGGCGTTGGATCAAGGAGTTGATTCTCACCATTTGCCATTAGAAATGCAATCCGAGCACCAACGGCAAGCTGCTGATTTAACAGTGACTTAATAGTTCTAAAATGGCGACCGCCTCGCCATTGGCGAAGTTCTGTACAAATCGCTCTTTACATAACCCCAGTTGCAAACATGCCTGTCAGCGCGAGTTCAGCCTGATGTACTGTCGTAGCGTCACTCTGCAAGGGCTACGGTGCTCAGCCACGCGGCGCCGGCAAGTTCCTTGCGATTTCTTCGGCCACAGAATTGGTGATGCTATCGATTCTGCGGAGCAAAGTAACGAACGACGGACCGTGGGCCAGAGGCTGGCCCACGGCGTGTGACGGTAAGCTCTGTTCCATCTCTTTCAACGAATCTCTCGGGATCTGTCCAGGACGTGCTGTACCCTCAATCCAGTCAGCCACATCATCCAGCAACGCGGCCGAGCGACTGTCATACTCGTGCAGGGAGATGAGGACCTGCTCGGGCAGTTCGAAGCCGGGCAACTGGAGGCGATATTTCAGGGATGCGATTCTCATCAGAAAGAGCGTCCTCAATTGCGGTTGCCACTCCCGGATGCGCTCGCGCAGCGCGAGGTCCTGTTGACGCGAACGCCCAAATTCAAAAAGGACGCCGTCGGCGAGAGATCTCACTTTGTCGAATTGCGCATCGATCGTTTCGCGAAGCGTGTAGCTCCGTTCGATTGCAATTGGGCGTTCGCTGGAAACGGGCTCTCGCGCCAGTTGAGCGAGCGACCGTATCGCTGAGACGAACGCTCTTTTCATCTCGATGCCGGCCGGGGCGCTCCAGAGCCAGTCAAACGCCAGCCACATCATAAATAGCGCCAACAGGATGCCGACGACGCGATCTCGCGCCACGGCCAGTGATGCCTGGAACTTAAATTCCTCTAAATTCATCAGGCAGAAGGCAGCCGCGATCTGCAGTCCGAGATACGAAAGCCGGGGACTGGAGGTTGCGATCCAAGCTGACAGGCCGGCAACCGCGGTGAAAAGCACGGCAAATCCACCAATCGAATCGATGCCTGGCAGAATAAACACCTGCGCTCCAATGCCGATCACAAAGCCTCCAATGAGGGCGCCCGCGAAGCGTAAGAACTGCTTTTGATGGGACGCGCCAATCGTGGTGAGCGCGGTCAAGTAACAAGTGGTCATCGCCGTCGCAATACCCGGCCAAAACAGCGCGTTATAGGTGACGTAACAGAGGCCGGCGGCCAAGCACCCTCGCAACGCAAATTTAATATGCTCCGGATCGGATAGCGTGCCTCGCACGAGCGTCGTAGCTCGCCGGTGATCAGAGGATGGCGATGTCGTGTAAAGATCCGGCGATTCAGCACTGGTGAATACATTGTGAATCAACGAAAGCGTTTTTTCCAGTTCTCCCAAAAGAGGAAGGCTAGCGGCCACGTCGCCGTCGACGGCCGGCTCAACCACTCTCGGACTCGCTCCATTCGATAGGATTGCGCGAATTTCAGCGATGTTCTGCGCGTCTTTGCGGACTCGGTTACGGTCATTGCCAGGAACACAGCTGGTGAATTGCAAGAGATTGGCCGCGATATCGACCAGCCTGCCGACCAACCCCACGAGGGCTCCCATGTGTTGCTGGTGCCACGCTGCGAAGCCCGATCGCTGCAGAATGCTCCTAAGGCGCGATGTTCCCACCGTAGCCAGCCGCGTTAGCTGGGACCGCGTCGCTGCGGGGATTTCACTGCCCTCGGCATAGTGTTTAAGCAGCTCTTCCACAGGAATCAGGCGCTCCATAATCGCTTCGCTCAAATCGTCGTTCCGTCGGAGCGAAGCAAAGACGAGTTCCATCACGAATGTGACGACGCTCCCGATCGTAATGGCGCCCACAGCCCAGAGAGTACTTTCTATCTTCGACCCCGCCGAATCATGGCTGTCCCACAAGGGTATGGTAATGACGATCAAGTAGGCGAACCTCGCGACCGCAGCATAGTTGCCGAGCGCGCTCAAGGTGTAGAAAGCCAGGAACAGGCTTCCGCCCACCCACAGGAACCGAAGCATTGGATCACCTAAAGCGAACGAGGCTCCGATAATGACATATACGGCCCCCAGGACTACGCCTATGACTAAGTCGCGAGCGGCGTTCGCGGTCGCTTCGATGCTTTCCCGCGAGAGCACCAGCGCGAACAGGGCAGCGAACGCTGTGTAGGGAATCCGGAAGGTCATGCCAATAATCACAACCAGCGTTGACGCCGTGACCATGCGCGCGACCAAGGAGACTCTCCCAGGGTATGGCGCAAGTTCTTCTTTGAGGAAGTCCCAAAGCCAACTGGATGTCCGGGTCGAGTCGGAGAGACTCTGCGCGATGGTGCTCATCTCAGCGGCCTCGAATGACGACGACGGCCGACTCGCTAACTCGAAATAGCTCGGGAGGCGGGTTCTCCACGCGGACGCGAACCGGATACCGGGAGGCGAGATGCACCCAGTTGAGAGTGCGCTGCACGTCGGGCAAACCGGGCTCAAAACGGCCCACAACGTCCGCGTCTGGAGTCACGCCGAATCCCACGCCGTCTACAACACCCGAAAAACGGACATTCGGCTTCGACATGACGTATACGTCGGCCCGCGTGCCAGGAGAGATGTGCTCGAGTTGGCTTTCGCGAAAATTGGCGACCGCCCACCAAGTGCGGGCGTCAATCAGTGTGAATACTTGCTGCCCGACATGCGCGTAAGCCCCCTCTGAAAGCGTCAGATTGGTCACTCGAGCGGTGAATGGTGCGTAAACTCGACAGTTATTTAGGTTGTACCGAGCGGTTTCTATCGCCGAGACTCGCGCGCCCCGCTGGTTGACCAGAGGTCCGAGCGTGGTTACGGCGTTTTGCGCCTGTTCGTGTTGGGCCGTGCTTTGTTGCAGCATGGCCTTCGAATGCTGCTCCTGCGCCAACGAAGACTGTAGAGTTGCATGTGCCAGGCGCAGTTGAGATTCCGCCTGTTTGAGAGCTTGCGCCTGCGTAATTTCGGACGTTCTAGCCCGATCCACTTGATCGACCGTGACAAACTGTTTCGCCAGTAGCGGTTCGACTCGATGCAGGTTGTTGCTCGCGTATGCCCATTCAGCTTGGGCGCGGGCGACGCCTTGTTCGGCGTTTGCCACGTCCGCGCGCTCCTGATCGACCGCGGCCGCGGAGCGTGACACGTCGGCTTCCGTGGCCCCAATATTGGCCTGCGAAACAGAAACCGCACTCACGAGAGCCGAGATCCTTCTGCCCTCGTCGGAGATCTGTCCTTCGAGCGTTGCCTGTTCTGAGACGGCTCTCTCCAAGGCATAGCGATACGGCCGGTCATCAATTTCGAAGAGCAAATCGCCTCGCTTCACAAGTTGATTGTCATGGACATTTAACCGGAGAATCGGGCCTTCCACTTGAGGTGCAATTCCGATGAAATTGGCGAGAATCTCGGAGTCGTCGGTTCGCGGGTATTCGTCGGTGTGATGGATTACCACCAAGCCCAGCGCCAACGCACTCGTCACGATAATGACGCTGAGAATTCGGCCGACCCACTTCACTACTTGGTTCACGGGGGGATCCATATGAAGTTTCCTCACTATCGAAAGAATGCAAGCCAAAGAGACAAGGTGACCAGGGCGGTTAGGCTCGGATAGGTCAAGACTGGAAGCGAGAGCGCCACCCCAACGCGCATCAGCAGCCATCGGACGGCTATGGTGAGCAGCACGGCCAACGCCAGGCAGACGAGCCAAGCCGGAAAAAATGATCCGAGGATGTCGAAAGAGGGAGCTCGCGTCACGGTTTCGACCTCTTCTCATCGACTTGAATCAGATCGCCCGCGCGGAAAGCCAGATCCGACAAGCTAGCGAGCACCTGAGTTCGCGCCAGTATGTCCGCCGATCGGGCTTGCGCAAGCACCTTTTGGGCAGCGGTGACATCGAGCAAGTTGCGAACGCCGTAGTTGTAAGACTCGAGCGCTGCAGCGTAGGACTGGGTGGCCGCGTCTAACAGTGCGGTGGCGGCCTCGCGCTGGAGAAAGGCAGTGTTCAAGTTCGAATAGGCAGTCCAAACCTCGTTTGCGATTTGATCGCGCGCCGCATCGACCTGCGCCTCGGCCCGCCGAATCTGCGCTTCCGCCTGGGCCAGCCGGTTTTTTCGCGCGCCTCCGTCGAAGATGGTCCAGTTGAGGCTCAGTGCCACTCCGCCAGCCAAATCAGCAATATGCCCCGAGGGGAGGTTTTTCTGGAGCAAATTCAGCGATTCGGCGGTCGGGCTGGCAGAGAGATTCAAGCTGGGATAATATGCAGCCCGTGCTTCTTTCCGCTGAGCGTTTGCTTCGCGAATACCGGCCACGTCTGCCTGCAGGTCAGGTCGCTGATCGATGGCGCGATCGATGATCAGTTCAACCGTCTCGCCGACCGTTTCCGGGGTGGGTACCTCGCTGAACGGTTGCATGCGGATCATCGAGGCCGCAGACGCTCCCAAAACGGTTGTGAGATCGCCCCGCGCGATCTGCTCAGCTCCCAGCACCGCCTGGAGATCGTATTGAGCTTGAGCAGTCGCGCTCCGGGCTTCCAGCACGTCTGGCAGCGTGGCCAGACCGTTTTTCAGGCGCTCTTCGGCGGCCTGTTGAACCGCGTGCGCATTGGCTAAACTAGCGCGGGCGGCTGTCTCCTCAGCTGACGCATTCAGGAGCCGATAATATGCTTGCTGGACCTTGTAGATGAGTTGCCGGTGAACATCGTTAAAGCCGAAATTCGTTGCCAGTAATCGCGCGCTTGCGGCGTCGATGCGGCCGCGGCGGGCGCCGAAGTCAAAGATTGCGTAGTTGAGATTCAACGTTAGCTGGGAATCAGGCATCGTCTGGCGATAAAACCCGCTCCTAGATCCGGCGTCCGAGCGAGCGACGCCGGAGAGCGCCACGGCGGATAACGTTGGATACAGCTCGCTACGAGAGATTCCGAGCGCAGCAGCCTGCACGCGGGCGTTCTCCCAAGCGACGCGCGTCTCAGGATTGTGCGCCTCAGCCAAATCGATCAAGTCGGCAAGCGAATAGACCTTCTCGGCGTCAATATGAAACCCGGATTGTCGAAAGCGGTGCGCCTCGAGAGCGATTTGCCGTTCGTCGGCGGAATGCCACGGGCGATCGGGCAGAGCGGGCGGACCTTGTGCAGATGCTCGATTCGCTGCCATCACAATGAGGAGCAGAATCGCAATTGGACTGGGGCCGCTGGATATTGCGCGATCCACAATCGGGCTTCGTTTGCGTAGGCGGGTGAGGCTGAACACATAACCCCCCTCGCTCACACCAGGCGAACGTTGTGTTCGATCGTTTTGATCACGGTGTCCAAGCGGCCATTCAAGACTTGCTTGGCGAGGCTTAATGTATATCCTTTCGCAGCGTGAAACGGAACATGTGAAGGCAGCGAGAGCGCGAGTGGATCGACGACAGCGTCCACCACAACCGGCCCGTCCCTGTGTGCAAGAGCTTCGGCCAGGGCGTCCTTTACGTCACCGGGCTCTTCCAGGCGAATGCCTTTGGCGCCCATAGCCTCCGCGACCCGAGCGAAATTCGGATTCTTGAAGTTAGTGCCAAATGGAACCAGCCCGGCTTCCTGCTGCTCGATATTGACGAAGTCGAGCATTTCGTTGTTGAGGATGATTTGAACGACCGGCGACTTGCGCTCAACCTGGGTCAACAGGTCTCCTAACGCGAGCATCGTGAATCCTCCGTCGCCGCAGAGCGCGATGGTCTGCCGACCGGGATATGCCAGTTGCGCGCCGAACGCGTTGGGTGCGGCATTGGCCATGGACGCCCAGGAGAACGAGCCGAAGATTCTTCGATCGCGGCCGCCCCGCAGATGCCTGGATCCCCACATACATGCCGTACCCGTGTCGATGAAGAACATCGCATCAGGGGAGGCAAGCTCGCTCACAGTGGCGGCCAGGAATTCGGGACGGATGGGTTTGATACCGGGCCCCTTCTCGACATAATGCTGCAACAGGTCTTCGAAGTCGTTAGTCTGTTGTAGGTACTTATCGAGAAACCCGCGGCCGCTCCTTTGGCTGAGGGCCGGAAGTAGAGCTTGGAGAGTGGCCCGCACGTCGCCCGCGAGCGCCAAGTCAACTGCCGTTCGCCGGCCCAGGTGCTTCGGGTTGATGTCGATTTGAACCTTCTTTACGGCGTCGCCGGGGAGAAACTCGGAGAAGGGAAAATCCGTACCCAGAAGCAACACGAGATCGGCGTCATGCATGGCCTGGTAAGCTCCGCCGTAACCAAGAAGGCCCGTCATACCGACGGCGAGCGGATTTTCGTGCTCGAGCCACTGTTTGCCCCGGAATGAGTACCCGACCGGCGCGTTGAGCCTGCTGGCCAGTTCGACCACCTCGTCATGCGCGTGACGGCAGCCTTCGCCGCCGAATATGGTGATGTTCTTTGCGCCGTCGATCAGGGAGATAAGTTTGTGAAGATCGGAGTCGGCGGGACGAAACTCGGGCGCCGCCGGAATCGTGATGGGACGCGATTCGAAAGTCGCATCGGAGGCCGCCACGTCACCTGGTAATGAGATGACCGTCGGGCCCTTTTCCGTAACCGCCGTCAAGATCGCCGTCCCAATGACGGCTCGGGCTTGTGCCGGGTTAACGATGCGTCCGACGTAAAGGGCGGCTGCGTCGAAGAGCCGATATGGATTGATCTCTTCGAGCGCTGAAGTATCGATGATCTTTGTCTCAACGTCGCCCGCGATGGCGATAACCGGAGCCCGCTCCTTAAGGGCATCCATCAGACCATTTAATAGGTGTGCGGTGCCTGGTCCAGCCGTTCCGCACACCGCCACCGGATTCTCAGTTAGGTAGCTGTCCGCGACGGCTGCGAAGACGCCGTACTCTTCGTGCCTGACGTGTATGAATTCGATCTTCCCGTTTCGGCGAAGTGCATCGATCACGGGGTTGAGTGCATCGCCGACGATCCCGTAACAACGTTTCACGCCAGCCTGCTGGAGCATTTCCCACAGTAAGTCCGCTACGCTTCGCGCCATTATATATCTCCAGTTCGCTAAGAAAAGTCTGTCAAACGCTGGATTCGGTGCATTCGGAATTCCAATCCCCTCCGCACTTTCGCCCGTGGCGTTCGACACGCAGTAAAAAGGATCTGGGCTGGTAAGGAGTCAGTCTCTGCTCGACGGTTGCGATGCTCCGCAGTGTCAATCTACGCAACACCGACGGCTCTATCCATCGGCGGGTTCGACACTTGCCCAAATGAGGGCAGATTCAACTCGATCAATTCACACGGGAAAGCGCGCTTTTCGGACTTGGCGCGGTGAGTGCATTAGCCGAGGAGGAATGGAAGCGGCGTGACCTAGTGAAGCGCCGCACTTATCAACGTTCAAACACTAAAGGGAGACACTTCATGAACACACAACGTAGGATTTCCTCTTGCGCGGGGATCGCGCTTCTTTTTGCAACTGCATCATTCGCGCAGCAGGTGAAGACCGACTTTGATCGGAGCGCGGATTTCAGCCAGTACAAAACGTACTCCTGGGAAAAGGTTCACACGCAGAACCCTCTGTGGGTCGATCGAATCAAAGCGGCAGTCAATTCCGCTCTGGCAGGGAAAGGGTGGACAGAAGTGGAATCGGGCGGGAACGTTTCCATCATGGCGATGGAGATGAATCAGAGTCACCAAACTCTCAACACTTACTACGACAGTTTCGGCGGCGGTTGGGGATGGAGAGGCCGGTTCGGAGGCGGATTCGGCGACGGATTCGGCGACTCGACCACTACGGAGAGCACATACAAGGTGGGAACGCTGATCGTCGACCTGTTCGATTCGAACACGAAGAAACTGATTTGGCGCGGATCGGCCAGCGATACCCTTTCCGACAAATCGGACAAGAACATCAAGACTCTCGACAAGGGTGTGGAGAAGATGTTCGATCATTTCCCTCCGGTTGCACGTTAACGAGATTTCTGAGAAAGGAATGACCATGACCCCGCTGAAGAAAGTTTCATCGCTCACCACCGACCCGCGTTGCATGTCTCTTTTGACGGCAGCGGCAGGCGTCGTTCTGCTCGCAGCCCACGGCTACGCCCAGGCCATTCCGACCGCCAATGCCTCCGCCATCAGCCCCCTTCCCGTGAAGGTGCGATCCGTCGCCGAAGACAGGTCAATCCGTCCCTTCCGCATTAACGTTCCGGAAGGGGCACTCGTCGACCTCCGCCGACGCATTGCGGCGACACGCTGGCCTGACAAGGAAACAGTCAATGACGAATCCCAGGGCATCCGGTTGGCGGAGGTGCAGGCGCTGGTGCACTACTGGGGCCACGGCTACAACTGGCGCAACATAGAAGCGAAGTTGAATGCGCTGCCGGAGTTCGTGACCACAATCGACGGCGTGGATATCCAGTTCATCCGCGTGCGTTCGCGTGAACCGAACGCGCTACCGCTGATCCTCACCCACGGCTGGCCCGGCTCGCCGCTGGAGTTGTTGAAGGTGATAGGCCCGCTCACCGACCCCGTCGCCTACGGCGGGCGAGCCGAAGACGCCTTCGACGTGGTGATCCCCGCCATCCCCGGCTATGGCTTCTCGGGCAAGCCGACCGAGCTCGGCTGGAATCCCGACCGCGTGGCGCGGGCCTGGGACGTGCTTATGAAGCGCTTGGGCTACACCCGTTACGTGGCACAGGGCGGCGATCACGGCTCGGTCATCTCCGACGCACTGGCGCGCCAGGCGCCGCCTGGACTACTCGGCATCCATATCACCATGCCAGCCACGATTCCCGCAAATCTGGTGGAGGGCATCAACAACGGCGATCCGGCGCCCACTGCGCTGACACCATCGGAACTGCGGGCGTATAACGTCCTCAGTACTTTCTTCGGAAGAAACGCGGCCTACGGCGCGATGATGGTGACTCGTCCGCAGACCGTCGGCTACGCACTCACCGATTCGCCCAGTGGTCTGGCCGCCTGGACGTACGAAAAGATCGCCGAGTGGACCGATAGCGACGGACACCCCGAACGCGTGATCGGTCGCGACGAAATACTCGACGACATCACGCTATATTGGCTCACCGACACCGGCGCCTCTTCGTCCCGCTTCTACTGGGAAAACAACAACAACAACTTCAGCGCCGCGGCACAGAAGACCAATCAGATCAAAGTGCCGGTGGCCATCACGGTGTTCCCGCACGAGATCTATCGCGCGCCGGAAAGCTGGTCACGGCAGGCCTATCCGTCGCTTTACTACTTCAATGAAGTCGCCAAGGGCGGTCACTTCGCGGCCTGGGAGCAACCGGAACTCTTCAGTACTGAGATGCGAGCAGCGTTCAGATCACTGCATTAGTTCAAATGGCTTCTCGCCGGTCTTGCCACGCACGAATGCGGGAGGCCGGCGTGGCCCGAGATTCGATCCAAGAGTGGCTCAAAAGAACGAATCCAAAATCACGCAAGGAACAGTTTCATGAAAAGGAACCCACTGTGACGAAAATCGAAAAAGTTCTGTATACCGCCAATACCCACACCACCGGTGGCCGTGACGGTGCTTCCCACGCCTCGGATGGCCGCCTGGACATCAAGCTGTCGACTCCTGGTAGCCCGGGCGCCGGCACCAACCCAGAGCAGTTATTCGCCGCCGGTTGGTCGGCCTGCTTCCTATCGGCTATCAAGATCGTGGCCGGCAAAATAAAGGTCGCGCTCCCGGCCTACCCGGCCATTGACGCCGAGGTTGATCTCGGCACAGCGCACGGCGTTTTCGGCCTCGCCGCCCGTCTCAATGTCAGCCTGCCCGGCATGGAACACCATGCTGCCAAAGACCTCGTGGATCGAGCGCACGAGGTTTGCCCGTATTCCCGCGCCACACGCGGCAACATCAATGTCGCGATTACCGTCGTGACCAACGTGGTCGCTTCCCAACTAATCAATCAACCAGAGGAGATTCACCAATGAGTACGATCAAAATGTCCGAAGAACTCAATCATAATCGCCGCCGCTTTTTGCGCAATGCGACCGGGGCTTTTGCTGCCGCCGGACTCGTAGCAATCGGCTCCGCGGACGCACAATCCAGCCAGACGGGCCCTGCGCAAGTGCCCCAGATCAGGCCCGGGACGAACACCTCATTCGGTTCGCTGAAGCAGATCAATGCCGGGCTCCTGAACGTTGGATACGCTGAAGCCGGCCCCGCCAATGGTCCCGCGGTGGTTCTGCTGCATGGCTGGCCTTACGACATTCACAGCTTTGTCGATGTTACGCCTTTGCTGGCCTCGGCCGGCTACCGGGTGATCGTCCCGTATCTGCGCGGCTACGGTACGACGCGCTTTCTCTCGAGCGAAACGATGCGGAACGCCCAGCAGTCGGCCGTCGGCCTCGACATCATCGCTCTGATGGATGCCCTCAAGATCCAGACAGCTACCGTCGCCGGCTTTGACTGGGGCGCGCGCACGGCGGACGTCATGGCAACACTCTGGCCGGAACGCTGCAAGGCGATCGTTTCCGTCGGCGGCTATCTGATCAGCAGCCCGGAGGGCAACCAGGTGCCGTACCCACCCGAGCCCGCGTTCCTGTTTTGGTATCAGTACTATTTCGCTACCCCAGTCGGCAAGGCCGGCTATGCGAAATACCTTGACCAGTTCAATAAGTTCATCTGGCACCAGGCTTCGCCAAAGTGGAATTTCGACGATGCTACGTACGACCGCACAGCAGCGTCCTTCAACAACCCCGACCATGTTGACATCGTGATGCACGACTATCGCTGGCGGCTTGGCCTGGCCGACGGAGAGCGGAAATACGACGACCTGGAAAAGCGGCTGGCAGCACTTTCTCCCATCACCGTGCCCACGATTACCATGGAAGGCGACGCCAACGGTGCAATCCACGCGCCCAGTACGGCGTATCGCAATAAGTTCTCGGGCAAATATGAGTACCGCCTCATCACCGGCGGCGTCGGGCACAATATGCCTCAAGAAGCGCCGCAGGCGTTTGCCCAAGCCGTGGTCGACGTCGGCGGCTTCGCGGGATAGCACTATGGACCGCAGGAGCTTCCTTAAAACCTCGATGCTCGCGACTAGCGGGGCTCGCGTGGCCGCGTGGCTAGCGAATCCTGATCCGACAGTGAACGCCGAGGAATCCCAGCGCGCCCTTCCCGACGAAGGGCCGCTGCCCGATTTGGGCGGCGCTGTGGCCTGGCTCAACTCCGCTCCCTTGAGCGGCAAGTCGCTACGGGGGAAAGTCGTGCTGGTCAATTTCTGGACCTACTCCTGCATCAACTCGTTGCGACCACTGCCGTATGTGAAGAGCTGGGCGGCGAAGTACATGGACGCGGGCCTGGTGGTGATCGGCGTACACACACCTGAGTTCTCGTTCGAGAAAGAGCGTACGAACGTAGAGCAGGCGCTGCGCGATCTGAAGGTGACTTACCCGGTCGCCATGGATAGTGATTACAGAATTTGGCAGTCGTTCAACAACCAATATTGGCCCGCGTTTTACTTTATCGATGGCAAGGGACGAATTCGTTATCACCATTTTGGAGAAGGTGAATACAGCGAATCCGAGCGTGTGATCCAGGAGCTTCTGAAAACAAATGGAGCGACTGGTTTGGGCGACAGCATCGTTAGCACTTCCGCCAGTGGAGTGGAGGCGGCGCCCAGCACGGATGTGCAATCTCCCGAAACCTACATAGGCTATCGTCAGGCTGAGCGCTTCGCATCGCCCGAGCGCCAGGCTCATGACGCACGAAAGAACTACACTTCGCCTACGAACCCCGCATTGAATCAATGGGGATTGGGCGGATCGTGGAACGTCGGCGGCGAGAGTGCCGTGCTTCAGGCTGCGTCTGGCAAAATTGTGTTCCGGTTTCACAGCCGCGACCTACATATGGTGTTGGGCCCAGCGAAGAACGGTAAATCCGTTCGCTTTAAGGTGACATTGAACGGCGTCGCGCCGGGCGTCGATCATGGGGTGGACTCCGCTTCTGACGGCGCGGGCGAGGTTCGAGAGTATCGTCTGTACCAGCTCATCCGGCAAAACACTCGAGTGGAAGGGCGGACTTTTGAGATCGAATTCCTGGACCCCGGTGTCCAGGCCTTCTCATTCACGTTTGGTTAGGAGAACCTTATGTCGCAATCGCGGCCTGACAGCTCGGTGGACGCGGCCTCCGACGATTCCGGAATTGGTACACTTCGGGGTCGCTCCCTTCTGGAACGGTCCGATCTCGTTCTCGCGTTCGCGCGGGTATTGCACGCCAATGGGCAGTCAACGAACCAGACCCTTGCGGCAGCCGAACGGCTCACCAAGGGCCTTGGTCTCGGAGGCACGATCATTGCCGATTGGGAAGGTGTCCAGATTCTGGGCACGGACGGTCACGCTCGGCTGGCCTCCTTCGTGGCGGCCAGCCCTACTGGCGTGGACATGGACCGCGTCGCCTGCGCGATGAGAGCGATCGGCAAGCTCGACGCCGGCCGCATTTCGCTGCCTGCTGGAGTCGAGATGGTCAAGGAAATTGCACACCGACCACCGGCCCCTACTTGGCTGTTTGCGCTTGCCGCCGCAGCAGGCGCCGCTGCGCTATCGGTGATCTTCGGGGTCGAGCATTTAGGCGCGATTGCGCTTATCGTTGCCAGCTCGGCGGCTGGGGCCGTGCTTCGCCGCGTCATATCGCGTCACAGCACGAATGCGTTTCTGCAGCCGCTCTGTGCAGCGCTGCTCGCCGGCATGATTGGCGCGCTAGCAACGCGCTGTAACCTGAGTTCGTCTTTGCGCCTGGTCGCGGTCTGCCCATGCATGATTCTGGTACCAGGGCCGCATTTCCTCAACGGCATGATGGACCTTAGCGCGGCCCGCGTCAGTCTGGGCACCGCTCGCCTCATATTCGCCGGACTCGTCGTTACAGCGATCGCAATCGGGCTACTGCTCGGGCTGGGCATCCTCGGCGTAACCTTGCCCGTGGATGGGCCGGGACGAGCAGTACCTTTGTGGCTGGACGTCATTTCAGCGGGCGCGGCCGTGGCCGCGTACAGCATTTTCTTTTCCACGCCGTTACGTATGTTGGGATGGCCAGTGGCGGTCGGCATGCTGGCTCATGCTCTGAGGTGGTGGACACTGGCAAGTGGCGCCGGCGCTGCCACCGGCGCATTCGTTGCCTGTCTGGTAGTCGGGATCATCCTTACTCCAATCGCCCGCCGTTCTCATATGCCGTTCGCGGCCATCGGCTTTGCCTCGGTCGTATCGATGATTCCAGGTGTCTTTCTGTTCAGGATGGCGAGCGGCCTGACACAGCTTGCCCACGACTCGAATGCGCCTTCAGAGCTGTCGGGCGCAACGGTCGCGAATGCTATGACGGCGGTCACGATCATTCTGGCGATGGGGTTTGGCCTCATTCTGCCGAAGTTAGCCATCGATGGCCTCGGCGATAACGCGACGCGGTCGGGGTCTTGAATGGAGGCGGAAGATGGCACATCTAAGCACCCCAACCCGCAATTGAGCAATCCGCATCCAAGGCCGTACGCGAAAGGCCATTCGCAGATAGCCGATTGCACCGGCTGCGTCCTCCGCTGCTCGGCACGACCGCAGGTATGGTGGACGTGATCGGTTTCCTGAGCCTCGGCTAGTTCACCGCCCACGTTACAGGCCATCTCGTAGTCATCGCAGTTTTGGTGATGCGCCGCTGACCCGCCCAAGGTGGCGCTAATCCTGGCGGTTCCCGGCTTTACGACCGGCCATCGCTGCGGTTAGGTTCATCGCCAAAGCGCATGATCGGCGCGGTCCATCCTTGATCGGGCCTCCGCCCGTGGTTCACTTTCTGCTACTCGCTTCCGATTTTCAGCGTCACCTATACACCGGCCATTTCGCTGTTCCGTCTGGCCGTGCGAGGCGCGTCTCCGACGGCCGTGATGACGCATCCCACGCATGAATGGCCTCTTGAAGATCCTGGCGCGACCGGGCTGTTCCCCCTTGAGGTTTCAGAACGAATCACCGATCTAGTGCAGATCGAAATCTACCACACCCAGCCCTTCCAGCCGACCGCGCGCCGTCCCCAGTAACCGAAAAGATAACGGGCGTCGGGACGACTGAGCTCGTGACTATCGCCACCGCTCAGCGTTTCCTGCCCATCGGCCTGGGACAGACGCGCAGCGCGACGCCGCTTACGAGAAAAGAATTGAGCAGCCGCCCATTCTCAGCTATTGGAATGCACCATTGGGGGCGATCAAAGAGACCTCTTCCAGCTAGCGCCTTACTGCGATGGCTGAAATCTCAATCTTCGCGCCGCCGATCAAACCCGCAACTTGCACAGCGGCTCGTGCTGGTTTGGGATCTGGCATTAGCTCGTTGTAGACCTCATTCATTGTGGGGACGTCGTTCACGTCGGTGATATAGATCGTCGCCGAGATGATGTCAGACATCTGGAAGCCCGCTTCTTCAGCGACTTGTCGTACCGCGGCGATAGCATTCGTTGTTTGCAGCCTGATATCTGTGCCAGTCACCTTGCCGTTGGAATCAGGGCCTTGCTGGCCTGCGATGTAGAGCGTATCGCCCGAGACGTAGCCGTTACTGAACGGCGCGCCCTTGGTGAAGCCGATGGCCTGCGCTTGGGAATTCATTGATGGATCTCCTTTTCTTTCCTGCCTGGTCTACTTTCCCGTGACTTCGCGAATCACTCGCAGATAATTCTCACCGAGGATCTTTTTCACATGGCGCTCGGTGTAACCACGTTCCAGCAGCACTTCGATCAGCGCCGGCATCTTTGAAACATCGTCCAATCCGTTCGGCGGCCCCGAGACCCCGTCGAAATCGCTGCCGATACCCACGTGATCGATACCGGCAACCTTCACGGCGTGGTCGATGTGATTGGCCACGTCTTCAACTGTGGCCGCAACTTTCACCCGGTGCCCGAACAGCGTCCGGACGTCCTCCGCTGCGTAGTCGTCTAGCGCCCTCCCGGTCAGCAGCGGGGCGGTGGTCTCCGTTTTGATCGCCGATTCCAGCGCCTCCGCGTCCTTAGGATTGACAAAACCCTCGCCGAAACTGATGCCGACCACGCCGCGGTTCTTGGCGAGCGCCCGCAGCATCTCGTCCGTCACATTCCTTGGAACAGGTGAAAGTGCGCGCATCGACGAATGCGAACAGATCACCGGCTTGGAAGTGACCTCGATCGCGTCGTAGAACGTCTTGTCTGCGACGTGCGAGACATCCACGAGCATTCCAAGCCGATTCATCTCCCGGACCACTTCCTTGCCGAAATCGGTCAGCCCGTTGTGCACCGGCTGGTCCGTCGCCGAATCCGCCCAGTTGTTATTGCGGGAATGCGTCAGCGTCATGGAACGCACGCCCAGTTGGTAATACATTCGAAGCACCCGCAGATCGTCGTCGATTGTGTGGCCGCCCTCGACCGTCAGAAACACCGCGATCTTGCCCGCCTTCACGATCCGCCTGATATCGAACGCCGTGGTCGCCAGTTCCATCTCGTCCTGGTGTGCGTCCAGCATCGATTGCATCGCATCGCGCAGGTCCAGCGTCCGGCGTACCGCCTCCGCCCCAGGAAAATACACGGGAACCCACAATGCGAAGAACGGCGCGTGCGTTCCGCCCTCACGAAGCCGTGGAATGTCCACGTGACCTACGTCCCAGCGTTTGCCCAGGTCTTCCCCCATCACCAACACGCGTTGAACCGTGTCGATGTGACTGTCGATTCCGATCGCCTCCGAGGCGAGCTTGCGCGCCCGCGCGGGGATCTTCTTGGGCGTCAGTAGTTCAGGGTTGCCGTTAGTTTCGAGAGTCATGGTTTTCATGTTGGAACTCCTTTTGTCTTGTTAATGTCATAAGCGCTGATCGTTAAATCACTGAATGCTGCCTTGGTGCGCAACTTCGAACAGCTTTACGCTGTCGCGATAGTCGACATGCACCCCGACGAGCACGGGACCTGGCGTGTCGAAAGCCTTGTGCAGCGTTGGTGCTATTTCGTCCGGGTGTTGAATCTGGAAGCCGGTTGCGCCGAAGGCGTCGGCGTACTTTACGTAGTCGACAGGGCCAAGCGTAATGCCCGAGGTGCGGCGATACTTAATTTGTTCCTGCGCGGCGACCATATCGTAGCTGCCATCGATCCAGATCATATGAACAATGTGAGAGCGCAACCGGACTGCGGTCTCGAGCTCATTCGCCGAGAATAAGAAACCGCCGTCCCCCGATATGGAGAGCACCTTTTCGTGCGGGCGGACGAGGGACGCAGCGATGGCCCAGGGCAACGCTGTTCCGAGCGTCTGTTGGCCATTGCTGATGAGGAACTGTCGCGCACGAAAGCTGAACAGGTAGCGGCACAGATACATGCTGACCGTTCCCATGTCCGAACAGACCGTGACATCAGGCGTCAATATCTTCTGAAGTTCGCTGATCAGGCGCATTGGGTGAATCGGAACGCCGGACTTTGCGGCCGCCTCGACCATCAACCGTTCTCTGTCATGTGCGATCAATTGCAGCAAATCGGCTGACACCGGAGCAAGCGTAGGGCGATGGACCAGCGCCGACAACGCGGCGAGTGTCTCTTCAATGCTTCCAATAAGCTCGACGGCGGGAGAATAGTCGTTTTCGATATTTGCCGGAGTTACGTCGATATGGACGATCTCCCGGTTCCTGCCTTTGTTCCAAAGGGACGGCCAGTACTCAACCGCGTCGTATCCAATCGTGATGACGACGTCGCCTGAATCGAGCAAAGCATCCGCGGGTTGGTTGGCTAGCTGTCCCACGCGGCCGCCGTAATAGGGAAACATCTCTCGCGAAATGGCGCCGGCTGCCTGAAATGTTCCGACCACCGGCAGCGTCGTTGCGCTCAGCAGAGTGCGAATCGCAACAGTACACTTTGGCTTGCTCGCCATCAATCCCAGGAAGATCACAGGAGACTTTGCGGAGTTGATGAGACGAGCAGCCTCCTGGAGAGACCGCTCGGCCGCGCGGCCCTGCTCGGCGAAGGCAGAAAGCTGGATCGGCCTGCACTGTGCTTCGCCGCTCACTACGTCAATGGGAAGACTGACGAAGGCCGCTCCAGGACGGTTGGACTCAGCCGCGCGAAATGCCGCCGAAAGCACTTCCGCGGTAGCCGCAGGAGAATCGATCTCCGCGGAATACTTCGTGACCGGCTTGCACAAGCCCACCGAATCCAAAGTCTGATGCAGTGACTTGAGGCGATCGGCCACAGCCACAGCGCCTCCTAAGGCGACGATCGGGTCGCCCTCTGAATTCGCGGTGGCCAAACCAGTAACTAGATTCGAGACGCCCGGACCTGAGGTTACCAGCGCGACACCGGCCTTTCCCGTCAAGCGCCCTATGCCGCCAGCGATAAAAGCTGCGTTCTGCTCATGACGGCAGACCACGGTCTGAATGCTGGAATCGAGCAGGCGGTCATAGATCTTATCGATCTTTGCTCCGGAGACGCCGAATACATGTTTAGTACCTCGCGCCTCCAGCGTCTCCACAACTATGTCGGCCCCGGTCATGGCTCTTTGCGCTTCGCGTGTCTCGACTGCCACCGCGGTGCCATTCGTAGCTTTAGTTTCGTAATTCATCCTTTTGATCCTTTCGGCTTGATTTATTCGACCTTTGCAAGAGTTGCGGCCGGATCGTTGCTGAGGTCGGTGGTTAGAAACGATCCCTGATCAGGCAAGCGCACGTCATATTCGCAAAGCATCTGCAGACCAACGCGCAAGGTTTTGGCGCTGCAGTCCAATACGTGACCACCTCGGGTGCGATCTTTCGAGATGAAGTGGAAGTGATATCCCGGCACATTGAATGCGCTCGAATAGCTCGGAGACCAGAGGCATACGAGAGTACCTTCGATATTGCTGAAGTGAAATTCCTTTTGCTTCTTGGCAGCTTCCACCAGCCTTGTCCCCGGCGCAATCCCACTCACCGCGCGGGCGTGCACCGTTTCGAAGGTGCCGTCGATTTTCAAAGCATAGAAGAGATTGGCCGTTTCGCGATGGGGATCGCAAGCCAGTTCAAGATCCTTCAAACAGCGGACCGCTTCTGATTCAAAGGCCGCCTCCGCCTGGAAGCGAGTCACCACTGCGAAAGGGATTTGAAAATCGTTTTCGCGATGTTTCACGCTTCCATCGCCCCGGACCTGGTAGATTGCCCCGTCCAAAATAACCATCTCGCCGTCCAGGTTCTCGAAAGTACCGAGCCCGAAATCGCCATGTTCGAGCAGAATGCGGGCACAGACGGCGCCCGTGTCGGCACCTCCTACCAGAGCAGCCGAAGTAGAGATCTGGTACATGCGATGGCGCTGCGAGTTGAGATATTCGCCCAGCGCTTCGCTGACAATAGCGTCCAGTGAAGTCCCGCGCTGTCCCGCGGTATCCCGGGCTGCTGCATCGAGCGACGAAGGTATTGCAACTGTGAGCGTCGGCATGCTGTATTTCCTGGGAACAAGGAAAGCAATCCCGGCGCCAACCCGCCCAAGCGCGTTTTCTTCGCAGCGTGTTGACCTTGAATGAGTTCCTTCCCGATGTAGGTGTCCATGATTCGACTCCAGTGTCACGGTGCGCTACCAAAACCTAGAGGTTCCTCACCGCAATTCGAGATGAGACTGAACGGTCGAGGATGCCTCTTTTGAGCCGAAGATTATGAGACTCGGGACGGCCGCGCTTAGAACGGCGAGACCGAAATTAATATCTGATGTACGAGCGCAGCCGGCGCTGGGTTATCACGTTCGACTGAGAGATGTTGACGGCGCCCAATGCGGGATTGCCGACTGCTCCCCTCGTGCGGAATGAGACTGCAATATAGCGAGAGGGACGACTCGAGAGTTCTGCCAAGGCGGTTGGCCATGTCAGCCGGATGTACGGAATGCAGCGTCGGGCGATCGTCGAAGATGAGGATCTCGTTTCTCCACGTTGACGCGCAATTCCGAGCGTGGCTACTCGCCCCCCACTAAGTGCGTCGTCCGGAACTGCTGGTTCTCCTGATTCTGCAAGCGCCGGTGATTTGGCATGCGATTTGCAGTTCAGAAGAGCGCGTCGACCTCTTCCGGGTCGCTTCTTGGAAGAAAAGGAAACCGTCATGCAGAGCAATCTTGAATTATTTCGACAAGTGTTGAAATCACAAATTAACGAGGCTGTCGCAACCACCGGATTACGTGACTCGATTCGAATCCAGCAAGTCGCGGATCCCATTGATATGACCCAGCAAGCCGCGGAGCGAGAAATTGCGATGCAGAATCTCCATCGCGGAGCCGCTCTGACTCGTCAACTTCGCTCGGCAATGGAGCGCTTAGATGATGGTTCGTACGGTTTCTGTTTGCGCTGCGAAGAGCCCATCTCTCCAAAGCGTTTGAAGGCAGTCCCTTGGGCCGAATTCTGTATAAGTTGTCAGGAAAAAGCTGATCAATCGAACTCAACGAGAAAGCTCCATGCTAATACTCACGAGGTACCTGAGGCAGCGTGAAAGGACGCTACAGCAAGCGCTGCAGGGCTGAGCGTAGATCAGTTGCTCCCCGGAGTCCACATTGGCACACGTTTTCATAGCGATTTTAGGAGTGTGGCTTCTCTTTTTGATTCTGCGATCCATGGTTCGAATCGCGTTGATGAATCGCCACTCCCGGGACTTCTTTGCCAAGGTCACGTGTCGTGCAATATACGCAGTGGTGGACCTGCGACTTGGAGTCAACCGTGACACTCGAACCACGCATCCCGTCCTGCTTTGGTTTTTTCCCGTCTACATGCTCTCGCTGACTGTCGTGTATTTCCTGGGAGCGATGGCGGCCTTCACTCTCTTGTACTGGGGAACTCGAGCCGTGGACACTTGGCACCAGGCATTGCTCGCCTCTGGATCGGCCCTAAATACTCTTGGCTTTGCGACCCCAACCACTATCGCGGGGCAGTGGCTTGCGGTTCCGGAAGGCGCACTAGGGCTCGGCATCGTGGTCTTTCTCTTTACTTTCATTCCCGGCTACCAGGCGGTGATCCGGGCGCGGGAGGATAAGACGGCATGGCTGTATGTTCGCGTTGGCGATCAGCCAAACGGAGCGAGAATACTCGAATGGTGCCAACAAACGGGCCTTGCAGACAATATGAGAGATGTATGGGAAGCTTGGGAAGATTGGTTCCGTATGCTCGGCGACACGCACTCGGTATTACCGATGCTAAGCATGTCGCCTTCGGTGCAGAGTGGCCAGTCGTGGGTCGTAGCTGCGGCCGCAGTGCTTGATGCCGGTGCTCTTGCGACTTCGTCGTTCGAGAATCAAGATGTGGAAGCTGCTAGGATTTGCGTCCGGACGGGTACACGTGCGCTGTTGGCGATCGCCGACGCGCTCGGGCGAACCAGCCCGGCTAGTGAGCAGGGAACAACACGTCCATCGAGGGAAAAGTACGAAGCCGTGTTGGCTCACTTCTCGTTAGCAGGAATGGCGTTGAAGCCGGCATCCATCAAAGAGGCGCAATGGCAAGAGTTTTTGTTTTTGCGCAGCCAGTATGAAGCAGCCCTGCTCTTCATTGCGCGTCACACATTCACCCCGCTGGACCACATTGTTCTTGATGTGGGCAGTTCTGGAACCGACGCATCTCGCCGTGATCGCTGTTAACCCAGGATCTGATATCCGCTTTGCTTGGACACAAGGCTAACGACCAAGATATTGGCTCCTGTGATGCTCGCGCTCTTTGGTCAACTGCCATTCGAGATCGACTACGCGAGGCTCTCTTTGGTAGTGACCGATTCCAGCCATCATTTCTGAGAAAATAGCGCCGCGCCCCTTCATCTCGCCCACCGTCCCGCGAAAATGGCTCTGGTTGCGAAAACTGGCTTCCGAATCGCCCATGTCCTGTATCTCTTTAAAGCAAACCGCGGGCTGTCGAGTCGCCGCCGTGTCCGGATCCGCTGCTGGGCGGGGTGCTCGCCGCCTTCTACTTATCCGTTTTGAGATCGCAAAGGCAGAGCAGGGGTCCACGACCATTTGAAATGGAGGCCGCCCATCCTGATGGACGAAGCGGAAAAGCAAAGCTCGGATCTATGCAGGGACAGGTTGGCCTTCCCGCAGGTACGCACGCGCCTCAGGCAGGATCAGTCACTTCCCCACGCTTAGCGGCAAAGATACAACGACCACCGGACAATCCATTTCGCAGGATTACCGACCACCGCTGTCGCCGGTGATCGCACCCGCTATTCGCCAACGGTTGTTCCCCGCCAATTCAAATGAATGTCGCGCCCGAGACCAACTCAAACCGGATAGCGGGTGTAGCGTCCTTGGACTTCGTGTTCGACAGATGCGCATCACTTCGTCCCATTAAATGCGGTGGCGACAACCTGTTTGCCAGAGAAGTCTTATTGTACCACCGCGGGAACGCAAACTTCCGGAATCCGGAAGAGTGGAACCGTTTGTGCTTACTCAATGGCACGCAAGGTCGCCTTGCTGCGAAGACTTTCAAGGAAGGACAACATCGTGACTATAACAACCGGCGAGGAAATCACAATTCAAGGTTTTCGAAAGGAATCGGACAGCCTTGGTGTCGTTGAAGTGCCTACCGAAAAGCTTTGGGGTGCACAGACCCAACGTTCCCTGGAACATTTCAGCATTGGCAAGGATCTGATTCCACGCGAGATGATCGCGTCGTATGCGGTCTTGAAAAAGGGCGCCGCGATTGCCAACCACAACAGTAAGCGACTGGGCGACCAGCAGTACAAACTGATCGTTCAGACCTGCGACGAAATTCTCGCTGGTCAGCATCACGACATGTTCCCACTGCATGTTTGGATGACAGGCAGCGGTACCCAGTTCAACATGAACGTGAACGAAGTCATCTCTAATCGCTGCTGCCAGCTCGCCGGCACGCCGCTCGGAAGTAAAACGCCAGTGCATCCGAACGATCACGTGAACATGGCTCAGTCCTCGAATGATACGTTTCCGTCGGCCATGTATATCGCAGCCGCAGTGAATGTCAAGCAACGCCTGATTCCAGCCGTGACAGCCCTGCGCGACGCTGTCAATAACAAGGCGCAGGAGTGGAATGGCATTGTAAAGATCGGCCGCACCCACATGCAGGATGCGACGCCGCTGACGTTGGGCCAAGAATGGTCGGGTTACGTCGGCATGTTGATGGACAATCTGGAAAGGATCGAGTCGGCGCTTCCGGGAGTATACCGCTTAGCGCTGGGTGGCACGGCGGTCGGAACTGGTCTCAACTCAGCGCCAGGCTTTGCCGAAGCAGCGGCGATCGAGATCGCGAAGCTTACCGGTCTGCCATTTGCAACAGCGCCCAACAAATTCACTGTGCAAGGCGCGCACGACGCCCTGGTTCATCTTTCTGGCACTCTTCGAACTCTGGCGGTTTCTTTATATAAGATCGCCAATGACATCCGCCTGATGTCGTGTGGCCCTCGCGCTGGATTCGCCGAGTTGGTATTACCGGAAAATGAGCCGGGCTCCTCGATCATGCCCGGAAAAGTCAATCCGACCCAATGTGAAGCGCTGACTATGATCGCTGTTCAGGTAATGGCCGACGACGTAGCGGTAGGGTTTGGCGGGGCCGGCGGGTATCTGGAGATGAACGTTTACAAGCCCCTAATCATCTTTAATATCACCCATGCCATCGCGATCATGACCGATGGAGTCACGAATTTTCGCAAGTTCCTGATCGAAGGGACCAAACCCAACCTGAAGAAGATCAGCGAGTATGTGGAACGTTCGTTGATGCTGGTGACGGCGCTCTCACCGGTTATCGGTTATGACAAGGCATCGAAGATCGCTCACTACGCTTTGGACAACGACCTGACGCTCAAAGCCGCGGCTTTAAAACTGGACTTTGTTACAGAGCAGGAATTTGACCGTGTTGTCGACCCCAGCAAAATGGTGGAGCCGTATGTGGCAAAGACGGAGTGACAGCCCGGCCAAGCCCCAACGTTACCGCGCCTTGTCATCAGAAACTCCCATGCTGAAGGTTGTTCCCGTCCTCATGACCGGCCTCTTCGTGATCGCGGGATCAGCATGCTCTCAGACCGCCGAGCAAGAAACTCTTGGCGGCGCCGATCGTCACGAAACGACCGAACAGGATCGAGGCTATCTCTTAGGGGATTGGGGCGGACTCCGAGGCCAGTTGGGCGAGATAGGCGTTAACCTCGATGTCCAATACATCAGCGACTCTTTATGGGGATCTAAAAGCGGTCCGCCCTCGCAGTTCGAGATTTGGAACCGTGTCCGCGCAACCGTGGACATTGACCTCGGCGCGCTGCTCCATTGGGATGGCACGTACTTCCATGCCACCGGCCTGTGGCAAGGGGGTGGGAACCTGGGCGAACGTCTGGGCTTGATCGCCAGCCCCAGCGGCATGTCCAGCCAGCAGACGTTTCGTCTGGATTCCTGGTGGCTTGAGAAACGCTGGCGGCACGACCAAATTGTCGTCCGCGCCGGCCAATTTGCAGGCCAGGATTT
>Ga0302325_10006683_pt1 | contig 25822 bp, 25 predicted proteins | sample Palsa_T0_2_FD_201948 | JGI IMG/M metagenome (GOLD analysis project Ga0302325, IMG submission 201948) | Peat permafrost microbial communities from Stordalen Mire near Abisko, Sweden - Palsa_T0_2 | ecosystem: Environmental > Terrestrial > Soil > Palsa > Peat permafrost | place: Sweden: Abisko... | reverse complement strand
ACAATTCGTTAGTCGTAACATCATTTGACACGGTAATATCATATGTCTGCTGGGGCTGCGCACGTTGACCCCCTTATATATATTACAGCCGCAGCAAGCCAGCAAGCAAACAAGCGCTCTTTCCCATCATCTCCATTAATTTTGCTTTTTATATATTTTTACTTTTATTATTTGCTTGGCCGCCCCTTATTTGGTGCTGTTGCTGGGCTCTCGGACCTATTTGCTGCCAGTTGGAAATGGTTACCGAGCTGTGCGTCCCCGCCGTTGCCGACTAGGAGCACCGCACCGCACCGCCAGCAGGCAGAACAAAGGGAGCTCTTCCGGAGAAAGTCTAAACTCGGGCCCCCTGCGCCAACCCCCGAAATATGCCTGCCAAGTTCGACAGACATTAAAACACGCACGCAACACCACCACCGCCGAAGAAAAGTCGCTGCGTCACTCCTTCGACCGCCCCCCTCCGTCGCCGCCGCCTCTCCCTCTGGCCTGCTTGCCGCCTTCCTTTGTCCCGTCGCCGCGGACACAAATCACGATCGCTCGACGAGCCGCTGCAGGCGCGCCAACCAACCGCCCGACGCCGAGGACAGCACGGAGCCACTAACGCAGGCGCCTCTAAACTTTAATTTTCCACGTTGCCTGTTGCCTGTCTTCCCTTTGTTCCCTCCGCACGATCTTCTGCGGATCCCTGGGATACTTCCGTTGTTCCTTTCACGCCGACGCGCATCCCTCAGAAAGGGACCCTGCCGACACAGCGTACATAGCAGCAGGCTCGATCGTTCGACTGCGTCTCGCCCAACCAGCTCGCTGTCCTCTCCGACTCGCGCCGCAGGACTGACGACAGACTCCTCGTCGGCATTTAAGATTTAATATGCAAATCTCTCCCGACTATTATCCACCGTCGTCGATCATCAATAGACAGCAGCTTACCCCTGCGCCCTCTCTGGACGAGGACAATACCAAAAACACTCGACAAAGGCCAATTCCGGACCCCACCGACGACGACTACTATTTCTACCACACCGGCCACAAGGCTATGTCATCTCGCAGAAATTCAGTCCACAACATCGGCAGACGACAACAACAACAACATCATCCTCCAGACGACGAACAACAGAGACCCGTCCCTGAACAACAAGTCCGGCTGCCGCCAATCACTTCCCTCTTCGCTGCCGTCGAACGTAGTATCCCGCAATGCATGCTCTGATTGTTAGCTCCGCCACAGTACACCTCTCCTCGAGAACAACAAAATCCACAGTTCCCACCGCCGCATGACCATCCTCAGCACACATACTACAGTCCTCCCTCGACGTATCCCCACGTACCGTACCGTCGGCAATCGGTATTCTCGGCATACTCTGCGTCGTCAGGCTCGTCCCCACGACTCCCGAATTATCCTCCAACATCTCACCCCCCGCAAATCTCACCCTACCGCACGCCCTCGCCGCCCTACCGCCCGTATCCCCCCCCTCCACACTCCCACGCACACTCCCATCCCCACACACACCATTCCCATCTCCAACCTCGCCCACCGTCACACTACATCTCTACCTCCGCACCGTCCACCTCGGCACCCAAACTCCCGCCGACGTTCGGCCCAACACATCGCACCAACTCAGCCTCCCCCGCCGAGCGCTACATGTGTCACGAATGCAATAAATCCTTCTCCAGACCCAGCAGTCTGCGGATTCATACCTTTTCACATACCGGCGAGAAACCCTTTGTCTGTCCCGAGCCGGGCTGCGCAAAGCGCTTCTCCGTGAGAAGTAATATGCGAAGACACATGAAGGTGCACTCCGAGCAATCCCCCGAAGCAGGCGAGGGCGCAAAGGAAGATGAAGAGGGCACAGAGGAGGGCTCGAGTCCCGGACGGAGTGGTGCCGCCGTGCGACATCGACAGGGGTCCCGGAGTAGTATTTGATATACATACCACCAAGAGTGGTTATTTTCACCTGACTGTACCGTATTTTCTTGCGGAAATGCGTTTGTGGTGGAGCGGAGTTCGGTCGGGGTCAACATACGTGGGGAAATTGTGGAATAAAGGGTGGTATAATATACGATAATAACAGCATCTGGAGTGCATGATGTGGACCTGTGTGATTATAGAGGAGTTTGCGTGAGTACTAGAGCATTGCATAGACTTTGAAATGTATAACTAGCCTTCATCGACGATTGTTTCGTGGTTGCGTTGTCTCATGTATGATGTCTTCGCGTAATTTGTACCTGATTTCCGTGGCGTTCAGATCGCCACAGATGAAAGGTGGAGAGCCATCACGGATATCTAATTTCCACATTCTTCCACGAGGAGTGTTGCATCCACGGAAACCGAAATAGATCCAATACCGAGACTCCATTCTTAAATATGAGTTCCGTCGGTTAAACCTCCGCTGTGAACTTTTTCACTTAAGGTGGCACTTTGGTAGTTGTCGCTCATTCCGTCTCGATAACAGAGTAGCCACTACCCACAGAAATTGTCTCTTTATTTAACCTTGCATCGGACTTAAACTGTCCAGTGGAGAGACGAATTGTCATAAAATAAAGAATTCAGATGAGATCTTCGAATATTGATATTAACAAACGACCGCCATCCTTTTCCCCAATCCAAGCACCATAAGCAATACCAACGCAATATCAGCGTATATACAACACTACAAACACATCGTATTCAATTCCATCCAACAAATCTTTTCCCTCACTCCTCATTAAAAATCTTTTTCAAATTCTCAATAGTCCATTCCTCATCCTCTGCGAATCCCTCAACCCACCCCTCCTGCTGCTCCTGCTGCTCCTGCTCCTCCTGCTCCTCCTGCCCGTGATGTCCATGATGACCGTGGTGACCTTTATGACATCTCCTCCTACGAGGCAAGATAATCCGATCCGTAGCCTGGATAACGCCATCAAACGCAAGGATATCGTTGACGAAGATACCAGAGGGCCGTCCGTTGATTCCGATCTTGACAAAAGGACCGAACTTGAATTCGCCGATATGCAACGTTGCGTTCCCGCCAATCAGGGTCGGCAAAGTAGTATTATAGAACTGTTTCTTCCAATGTGGTGGATGTGGTCGTCGATGAGGAAACTCCGACTCCCCCTCCTCGGGTTCCAAGGGGACATCAGCCAGCATTTCCGGAAATTCCGCGGGGGGCGCAGGATGATGAGGTCGGTGGTGGGGGAATTTCCAGAGCGAGTCGGTGTACCATGTGGTATTAGGCGAGATATGATACTCGACAAGTTTAGTCAGGATTCTATGTCCGCGATGGGAGAACAAGAACGCAGTGACTCCAAGGGGGATTTTGACGAACGCGATATTTGTCGGGACAAATACTGTCCAGGAACTATTGCCATGTTTCCAGGGGAAGAACTCTCCCACCACCTTTGTCTGATGCAGTGCCTGGAAGAACGTACTGAAAAACGTGGGGAAGAGTTTCAGGATAAAGTACGTCGGCGGGGGCGGCAATAGTAAATTGTCGATAGCGTGGACCACACCGTTCGAAGTGAAGATATCAAAAAACACCGGATGCGCATAAAAGTTGATTTTGACGCCCTTCAGGGACTTGCCGATCCGGATCTTTTGCGTCAGATGTGGCCCATGATGAGCTTTGAAGAGCGTTGGGATGGTGCGGTGCGCGAGAACCCGGCCCGCCGGATAAAAGGAGCCAACCGTGTGATACTCGATGAGTTTCCTGAGGAGCCATTTCGGCGGATGTGTATGATTTTTGGGGATATGTTTCAGGAGTTTTTCAAATGCATGATCTGTCGGTGCGAATAACGTGATTTTGCCGTCTTTTCCAGAAGAATTGAATAGATCGATCAGAGAAGAATCGTTCTTGACGAGCTTGTAGAGGATTTTATGGTGTGTCGAGTTGGCGAGGAATTCAAAGATCGTGTCGTTTCGGTGCTTGAAATGAGGATTCGGACCCTTGGGATGGTGCGGACGACGACCGGGCCAGTGAGGCCGTTGAGGAGGATGAGGCCGCTGCGGGGGATGAGGTCGTTGTGGTGGATGCGGTCGTTGTGGTGGATGAGGCCGTTCCGGTCGTTGAGGAAGATGGGGCGGAGTAGGGAGTTTCGGTTTCGGAATTCCGCCAGGGAATTTCGGCGGATCGAATGCTGCTCCAAAAATACTGCCCTCCGGCGGAGGAGTCAATTCGTCCTCGAATGGTTGCGCAACAACTTCCTCCTCAATAGGATCTTCATCAACAAAGGAGCTCCAGGACTCTGTTTCCGGGGACGAGACAGTCTCGTCGTCGTACCATAAATCCTCGATCGTGTCAGTGACGTCCTCGAGAACGGATTCGACTTCATCAACAATATCAACGCCAAGAGCTGCCACCTCCGAGACGATGCTTGGCATATTTTCTTCGTCAGTCGCTTCAGCCGCAAGCTCGCCCCAGGACTCGTAGAATTCATCGGGAATGTCAAAGTACTTCGCCACCTCCTCATGGAACGGCGTCTCCGAGAAATCCTCAACTTCCTCCTCTTTTGACGAAAACGGTTTCTGTCCATGAAAGAAAGGGATCCTGAACGCAGCGATTTCACCAGCCGCAGCTACCTGTCAGCACCGCCCGGCAACCACCGAAGGAAGGCTCGATACGTACCTGCCCCAGCCGCGAGAAGAAGGAGCTTCATGATTCACCACGCACAGTGAAATTGGGCGGTCGATGAAGGTGCAGGAGCGCAGGGTGACGCGGACACAGCACGTTATATATTATGGGACTGTGTGCTTTGGTGTGCTTGTTTGTGTGTGGTGGATTGAAGGCCCGGTCGGCGGTGTGGCATCGAAAACTGGTGCGATGACGCTTTCAGGCCGAATTCGCCGAGGTTCGCCGGTCATTGGCTTGGCACGGCAAGATGAGTCCCGCATCGGTTCCCCTGAAATTATTGGTCGCTACAAAATGCACGTTTATGCACTAGCACGAGAGTCGAGCGTCAATCACTTTGGGCAAGTTTAACCTAGATATTTCCGGAGCCCCCCTTTTTGGTTTGGAACGTCGGCATGCAAAATGAGGATGGTGTCGCACTGGACCTGCTCCTCATGCAATTGGACTTTTCGAGCCTCTCGAAGTCTGGATAGCTAGGTGTGAGTTGTCGTCTTGGGTCATTGTATGTTTGTTAATGTCTTGAAATTGCAAGTTGACAGCAGTCAGGCGTAGTCAGTTTCATCGATACTAGTTCTCTCGGAGTTTTAATTAATGACAAAATACAGATACATACTCCGCCCCGTCTATAATGCTATTCCCAAACACGATATCCACCCCATACCAGCTCCCTGGACCTCCTCAATCCCACTGTTCGTCCGCCGCTCATGCACGTCTTACCAATTGCCCCCTGACCCTCAACCACGCCTCATCGTGCTGCTCAGCAAAACAGCCACACCCAAACTAAACCCATTTCTTCGTCTTAAGTCAATCAGTCCGACTCTTACTAGGGACAAAAGCCCAAATTCCCACCATCGAAGCTTCCAAGGCAACAAGTAATGGCATAATACTCTTAACTCCTTTCGTCTGCGCCAACAGTCCCGCCGCAAAGGGAATCAATGCCGCGCCAATACTCCCTACCATCAGCACACCCCACATCCCACATCATCGCATCCTCAGATCCCCATCAATACAAAGCACACAAAGACCGCAATCATACCAAACCGCAATGCTCAGGGGTAGGAAGAGGACAGCAAAGGCCATGGGGATCGGGGGGATCGGGGGGATCGGGGGGTACCAAACGCAGCGATGAAGCCGATAACAGAGACGTGTAAATGCCCCGGAAGAACTTTCGTAGCCAATGCGACGGCACAAGGAAATATAGGCCCAATAAAAAATCCTATCAACGCCACCGAGACCGCCGACACGGGCACCGACGGGACAAACCTACAACATACGTCAGATCTGGAACCCGGGGGGGGGCGCTGCAGACGGGGAGCAGACGGGGAAGGTCCTCTGCCACTGGAACCAAGGGATCTATACCAGAATACAAACTGTATACAAAGCGCGATAAAAGTATATACCAAGACCATTTTCTTTTCCCCGTACTTTGTCGCGGGGAAATGTAATATTAGTCGGCCCATGGTGATGCCTAGCCAGAATCCCGTGGCGACGTAGGACATTGCGAATGGTGCTCCCGAACGGACCTACCGTTACCCACCGCTCACAACAAACCCAACAGCGGTCAAGCTCGCGACACGGAAGGTCACCACATGAAGGTCACCACATGGTATGCTACACACGACAAAAAAGGACATGCAAGAGGAGATGTGTGGGGGGGTACCTGGATCATGAATTCGACGACCCAGCCGCCGGTGGAGATTTCCAGGCCGAGGTAGAGGACTAAATATAATGCGACTAGCCAACAGAATCTGTTTGTGAGGATTATTGAGAGTGGTCCTTTTGGTTTTTTGGGTGATATTCCTGGTCCTTCGATAGTCGTTATATCTTTTACCGCTTTCGAAATATCAATCGGCACCGCATTTATTTTCATGCCATCTTCCGGGTCTTTTATTTTCATGCCATCTTCCTCCACGGGAGACGATCCATCATTACAGCTGCTGGATCCAAACAACCCGTCCTCCCCGCCGGGCGCACTCAAACACACCCCTGACGTCCCTTGCCCCGGACCCTCCAATTCCATATCCCCTTGCTCCCCCACAGTCGCCCGGCCCCTCATAAACCCCGGATGATAAGTAACCCCCAGACTCAGCGTGTTCACCACGCCCCACCCCAACAGCACGTAATAGTAACTATTCCAGCCGAGTCCCGCTTCGACCATCTTGGTTGCGACGATGGGACTTATTGCGCAGCCGAGGCCGTAGAAGGAGTGTAGGACGCCGAGAAGGGCGGTCGAGTTTTGCAGTTGGCCTACGAAGGTGTTTAATCTATGGGGTGGTGTCAGATTGGGGTGAAAGAGGGGGAGACTGGGGGGAAAGGGGGGACAGGAGGGGACAGGAGGGATTGGGGAGGGTACACTATTTCGAAAATGCCGCCGCCGAAACCGGCGAAGAGGTAGCCTAGTAACTACCATCAATCATACTCCAGAATATGCACCTTCCATAATCGCAATTACTCCCAATACAAAGGATTGACGATTGCGGGGGGTAGGGGAGGGTGGGGATTACCATGACCGGAAAGGGTGGAGCCCAACATATCAATGAGTAACAAATACATTGCATAAGACCCCCTATCATCGCAAATTTATGTCGACCAAGCTTGGTGTGCAGGTAATTCCCACAGAGACTAGATACTCCGTACCCGACGATTTGGATCAGGAAGATCAGACTTACGACCGCGTAGCCGACTTTGTAGTACGGTTGGATCTGGATTAGTCCTGCATTCTGTATCGAGTGTAGGATTTGGGAGAGAGGGGTACATAGGGAATGAGGGCCTGATGAATGTTAACTGCTGTTGAGATTGAGAGTAAAGGGGTGGGAGGGGGGGAGGTACGCCTGCTGTTCCGTCGTTCAGACCGAACGCAAAGAATGCGAACGACGATGCGGGGACTCTACCACCGTATTAGTCTCTCTCCAGATCTGGTATAAACAATGGCCTTGTGGTGGGATGTCTTTACGGTTAATTACCTTAGTTTATTCGCCCTAGGAAAGAAGAAACTTTCCGTGGGAATAAATCCGCCTTCATTCGCCATTACCCTCGCAAATACAGCACGAAACGGGGCCGAATAACGAGCGGACTAGGCCGCTAGATGAAGTTGGTACTTTGCAGAGTGATTGTTCAATCAATGGGTCCCGATTAAGTTGGTATCATTGATGAAGCCTGGTGGTTATCGCCCGTGAATAGCCTCATGTCGCACAACTTATTGAGTTTGACGAATGATCGGCGATTGGCTCGGATAAACTCCATCACAGCCAAGGCCGGTCGATGCAAGCAAGTTACCTATCTATCATCTATCATGGATGTAGCCAAGCTTATATTTATTATGTTCTGTACAGACGGACTTCGTTACGAACGCAATTCGCCGTGTGGTATGATGCGATCTCACGCGGGCACTCAGCGGTCTGTGCTCAAATTGTGCACCAGCTGCAGTGTCAAAAATCCACCCCAAAATCAGACTTTTAACCTCCAATTTCACTGTTTTGATTGTGTTTCTGCTTGACTTTGGTTACTCATTTGATTGGAGGGACCCAAGTTAAGAAATTCGCTTAATAGTGTGAAAAATCACCCCCAAAATCGAACTTTTGACCTCGAATTTCACGTTTTTCGCCCCATTTCCACCGCTATTCTGATTCCGACCACCACAGCACAGCACACCAGCCCCTGAGCCGGCCCCAACCACGTCACGTCATTATCCCTCACAACTCTTCCGCACACAATCAATCACACGCAGACACAGTTGCACGAGTCAATCCATCGATCATGGGCGTTACTAGAACTGTCCTCTCTGTAATCCTCCCTGCTGTGTGCGCTTTATAGCGTTTCCTGAGACAGCGGGCTTACATTGTGCGATAGGAAGGCAACGGCGTGGATCATCCCAAGAAGGGGGATCTTGTCAGTATGCATTACGTCGGGACGCTGTCAAGTGGCAAGGAATTCGATTCGTCTCGTAAACGCGGTATCTCTCCTCCTTGCATCCCATACTTCACCCTGTTTTCCGTGAATCGCTTTGTTTGCTGGGGTTTCTGGGTCCGCGCTAATGGAAGGGAAACCATTCGAGACGTCGATTGGTGTAGGAAGGGTTATCAAGGGATGGGATGAAGGTGTTCCACAGATGACCCTTGGAGAGAAAGCAACACTGACCATCACTCCGTATCTTCCCCGATCCCAGCCACCTACACCATCCACATATCCCCTTGTCATCCCTCCCCGCTGTTCCTTCTTTCTCCCTCGCTGTGTTATCTTCGCCCTTTTGTAGTTCCAGCATCTTGTTGTAGCTTTAAGGATCGGGCTAATTCCAGTGACTATGGATACGGGCCGAGCGGATATCCCCCCGTTATCCCACCCAACTCTACTTTGATCTTCGAAGTCGAGTTGTTGGCCATCAATGGGAAGAAGGCATAGACTTGGGATCTAGAGTCCCTTCCTTCATCGACAGATGAGGTGATTGCTTGGAAAAGTATATATATTAGAAAAGGATAACAATTGAAATTTCGTTTGATCTATGGGGCGCTGTGATCTTATGTCTCAATCAATTATCCAGGACGATTGTTCGATTGAGTTCGGCGGCAGTGCGAGACTAATAGTATGATCTTGCATACCGTCTTTGAAAGTTAAGTCCCTTGGGTTATAGAGAGTTGGACTGTCCCGGCCGTACTCTGCCACCGAGTGTACACCATCGGTGTGCCAGGTCCGCCACTCCCCCGAAATAGCGTTAAAACCTTATTCCAACTGCCTCGCTCCTCCATCAAAGAAAATTATTCACTCAATTACACGTGTTCAAGATTATCGGTGAATTGTAGTGCTGCTATCACCTGGAGCCTGGCGGTCGGGCCTCGCCGCTGTATTTCTATTGCATACGTGCAAGGGATTTGATTGCCAGATTAGATACGCATGTCCAGGAAATTGCGCGTGATCCGGGACATGTATGTAACATGTTCCTGCAAGTAACACGTGTTGTGTTACTACGTATGAAGGTTGTAGGACAGACGATAATAGGAGTATGTATATATGCCGGGGTTACGGAGAAAGTCCGTCTCCGGACACGTTTACGGGGATATGAATGACCGCGAGCAAGAACTCTGCGCGGTCTGTGCCTTATCTTGCATCCATCAATTAAGCGGAGACGCGCCACCGAGGGATTGCCACTACGCTGGGTCTAGAACATGGAATACGCGAGAAATATAGATTGAGTTTCCCACAAGATAGGAGTTGTGTTTTTTAGACTTTTCGACCAATTTAAAGTAACCTTTATCATTCTTCCTCTATTTTGTGTTCGTTGACCGACAGCGTCGGACCGTGCGCCTTTTCAGCACTGACCTGGATCCAAGGCCACGCACTTCCCTACTTCCCTTGCAGCCACAAGTAGTACATCCATCTCCTCTACTTTCCGTCTCAAACCGGCAAAACAAAATTCATTCTCAACACCGGTCCATGATCCGCACGAAATCCCGTTCCACACACCAATAAACAACCCGCTTCTAACCGAGTCTAAACAACAAGATCCTTGTATCATAATCCCCGGACAGATGTCTCCACCATGTGGTCCGAATTGCCGATTGTTCTGTGCCCTGTTCAGTGTTCTGAACCCGAACCAATCGCCATGACAAGCCGATCATTATCGCGCCAATCATCTCTGCTCGTTGGACAGTCAGATATGGGAAACTTGGAAAATTAAGCCTCCTTGGCTCGATATGCGTGATACACATTAACCGATAGCGGTGGTATAAAATCCCCCCGAAGCTGCTCTTCTGGAGGGGGACAAGTAAAACAGCGAAAGAGAAGGTTCAACAAAAGAAGGTTCGAGCCTGGTTTGAGGGGGGAAGTTGATTGTAGAGATGACTGAGATTTATCCTACTCCAGCGCCAATTGCGTATGATCATGCTCCGTTGCATGATCCGGAAAAGATACTTGGTGGTTCTTTTTCCACGGCTATTCCGTCGACACAACAACATCCATCGTTACCAGCCTTCGATCCGGCTCAACATCTCTGTTTCGAACCTCCAAAGACAGTCCACAACCTCTCCTCGTTCCAATTCCCCGAATCAGCGACTTCCACCGCGCCCTCCCAAGTCGGCATCTCCGAACCATTCCCCTTGTTCACGCCCGAAGCAGTAAAACTTCTGCGCCAGGAACTCTTCCAGCCTTCTGTGCTCAAGGACTGTGCATGGTATCCCAACCAGGAGACTTGTCAATTACGTGGGATGGCGCCCAAGTTCGCCAAGTTCATGTACGAGGCATGGACCCACCCTGCGACCCTTGCAGCGATTAGTGCTGCTGCAGGAACGGAGCTGGAAATCGTCATGCCGTATGAGATTGGCCATACGAATATCCAGATGGGCCCCATGGGACATGGAAATGTGTTTAATATCCCCCTGTCGGCGGACGATACGACGCCTGTGTTGCTGAGCGAGTGGAATGACGAGGAGGGCGATTTGGGGAGACCGACTGTTTATTGGCATCATGATTCGTATCCCTTTGTCTGCGTGGTTTCGCTTTCTTCCCCCAAGGAGACCCAATTCGGCGGCGAGACAGCGCTGAAAAGACAAGATGGCTCGATTTTAAAGGTCGGGTGTCCGGCGCAGGGATGGGCAGTGGTTCTCCAGGGGGGATTAATTGAGCATGTTGCGTTGAGGGCATTCGGATATGGCGAGAGGATCACGATGGTCACTTCGTATCGTCCGGAGGATCCACGAGTCAGGGACACGAGTGTTTTAACCACAGTCAGACCAGTGAGTAAGTTGGCCGAATTGTATGAGCAGTGGTTCCGTTATAGGAGCGAGGTTCTGAAGAAGAGATGTGAGGCCAGTCCCATGAAAGCGGGATCCGATGCCCAGGTGATGGAGATGAAGAAGTGGTGCGAGGAACAGATTTTGTGGTTGAAACGGACCATGGAGGAAATGGTCGTGGAAGACAAATGACATCTGTGAGGAGTCATTAATGTATATGTGCAAGAGGGATTGCTTCGTATGCATGGCTGTGGTAGATAGGTGTCTGTACGGATGGTGAATTAAAATATTGACTTTAAATCTGGATCGAGGTTCTCCACAGCGAGTTTGCTCTTTTTAATCGCATCTTGTTCTTCCTGACTTAATTTGATACCGTAGACTTCTTCGATCGCTGTAACTCGCTCTTTCTCCGTCTTGAATTTGGTGATCTCGTGGGATTGATTGTTTTCGCGCTTCTTCAACACCCCATTCGAAAGTATCGTCCGGGATACAGCCTGTAGTGACTCATTATATCCTACTATAGTGCACATGATCGTATTGGTAAACAGGGAATCTGGCCTTGTCGAAGTGCCCCAATTCATCCTACCATTAGAACCATCGACGCACGGACTAAATACACTTCATAATCACTCGGAAAGTATTCAAAATCCTTCTCAAAAGCGTAGATAACTTCCCAGTCGGTTTTCTCATTTCGTCTACTCTGAAGCAGCCATGTTTGGTGACCCTTCTTCCTCGCACCAGGTAATTCGCCCACAGTTACTCGATGTTGCTCAGGTAGTACTCCATCAATCGGTCTTTCAATGATATGCCTGCCATCAAATATCGGCAACGGCGCCGTTAATCCGTATCCCCCGAATCCGACGTCTGTCAAATATTCTATCCCATCGAGGGTGACGATGATTGCCATATGTGCGAACCCCCCGAATCCATTCTCATTCCCCATGTGGACTCGTGCGCCGACGGTGTAAGCATCATAGCCCAGCGTTTGAAGAAGGTCCGAGAAGGCGCGATTTTGTTCCATACAGTAGCCGCCTCGACGCCGATTCACAAACTTGTCAAAAACAAAGTCTTTATCAATTGTGATCCGAGGCTTTACTGAATAGTGGAGAGATAGGTTCTCGAATGGCACCGCATGAAGGTGACACGCTACAAGACGATGGAGCGTGTCTAGAGTAGGAGGCGGATATGACGCCGGTTTGGAAAGAGGAAAGCCAATTCTCTGGAGGTACTGACTTGTCTGAGCTTCGGTATATGGTGTCGCCATGGCGAGTCTATGGCGACGATGGCCGGCAACTAGACGGAGAAATCCGAGAAGGGGATTTGCAAGATCGTCGGGCGTCGCAAAACTTCGTCCTTCGCCTTATACGACAACACTCTATGAATGTTCGGTAACATATTCAGGGGATATGGTTCCCCATTCACTTGCCTTAGAGCGCGACCCAATTCGGTCAAAAGATACTCCACAAACGAGCGCTTCACGCCCCGGTCAAAGTTCCCTGTGCCGCCGAGTAATACATTCAGTTGGTTCCCAGGACACATGTTAGCCGGTCTCCGAACACTCTCGGAGAAAGTCCTGGATACAGACCTTATAGTCGAGACGCGGGATGCACGGATTCCATTAAGTAGTCGTAATCCCTTCCTCGAGGACGTATGCGCCAATCGACGTCGTTTGGTGCTTTACAATAAACGCGATTTAGCTGGATTGACTTCCGTCCAAGAAAACGTTTACACACCCGAAAGTGGCAAGACTGATTATGGTAGCGGATAAGAGGATGGCATACGAAGATGTGGGATGAGCCTATGTTTACGAATATTCATGAGCCGGAGGATATTAAGAGAGTTATTGGACGGATGAAGGATATTTCAATCCAGGTTGGGAGGAAGAAGGGGATGAAAGTTCTCATTATTGGGATGCCTAACACTGGCAAGTCGAGTATGTTGAATGTTATTCGAAGACATGCAACTGATCGGAAATGTACCAGCCACAGTAACCATCTTGTTGATTGTAGGGAATGCCGTCAGAACGTCAAGTCAGGCAGGCCTGACGAGAGAAGTCTCCAATGTCATAAAGGTAATTGACGACCCACTAGTCTACATGAGCGATTCTCCAGGTACTTTCCTTCATCTCCCAAGGTTGACTGTGTAGGTGTCATGATGCCATTCATTCCCACCTCAGAGACATTTCTATCCCTCGCCCTCTGCGGCTCCATCAGCGATAAAATAGTCCCTCCGCCAATTCTCGCAGACTATCTTCTTTTCCATCTCAATCTCAAGGATCCCGAGCTCTATACCTCCGTCTACGGCATCGAGCCAACAAACGATATCATGGAATTCCTCACAGGCATTGCAAGCAAAACAGGGAAACTCCTATCAGGAGGCTACGTCGATGAAATCGGTGCCTCGATGGACGCTATCAATCGCTTCAGAAGCGGCAAATTAGGGACATGGAGTGTCGACAGAATCGCACCCGATGCTTTTGACCTACGAATCAAAGAGGAAGTTAAAGCACGGCAGAGGGAATTCAAAATAGACATGGGAGGTGACCGGGGGACCAGAAAAGGTAGGTTTTGTGTTATTATATCTTATTAATAGCAGGGGATGGCAGTACAGGGAAAAGCACATCCGGTAAAACTAAAAGTCAAAAATTGGATCCGAATAAGAAGGCTGGGACAAGGGGACAGTCCCCGCTGAAAAATAAGGGAAAGAGGAAGCCAGACATGAGGCTATCTGGCCAACGGAAGAGCTCGGCTGCTGGACGCAAGAAGGCCGTGAACCGGAACAAAGGCTCCAAAGCTAAAAAGCGATGAGAAATGAACCAGGAACAGTTTACGCAGGATGTAAGGGAAGCCGGCAGAATAGAGAAGATATGACAAGAATAGATAGATTAGATGATGATCAAGGAGAGCTGCGAGCTACATGCTACGGGTCACGTGTACCGTGACACAGGAACGGTATACGTCGCATTGCGGCGACGTCGCCAAAATAATACCGTCGTCCTTGAGTAGGAAGATGCCAGTCCTGACATGGCGTGAGAATAAAGTTTGACGAAGCGGAATCGGCTGCAAGTTTATGCACCCCACTTGGGCTACGATTGGCTGAACCTTCACATTTTGTAACGTCTATTCGTGGACAATCAGTACTCGCCGACCTTGTCTAACCCGTTAGAATTGGGGGGTCAATAGATATCTCTCATTTCCTACTCCTTGAAAGGTCGTTACATATCTACCATCATCTGTTCAATATCATGTTCAAGTGCGTGCTCGTCATTGCTCGTGTTATCAGATCCGAACTGCGGGTGTTATCAAGAAGGAAATTAACTTTTTGATGTTGCAAGCGCCGATCCTGCCCACAACCCCTTACACTCATCGCCGGCGGACAGATACCACGCGCGCTGATAACTTGGAGAAATACATTTCCGAGCTAAAACTACCCCAATTACATCCAGAATCCCCGTAACACCTTAGATAACTAATCACGCAGAGCCCCTTACAATTATAATACCCCCATATGACGCCCTGCGACCCTGCGATTCCTCAATAGGAGACACGCCCCTGTACATGACCTTATGAAGACAACAACAAATGAGACCCAGTCCACGAAAGAAAAATGCTCTATAAATGCAAGAAATGTTCAAGTGCTGCGATAGGAGGCCGTCGTAGCCATTGCGGTGGGTCGCGCCCAGTGATTACTATCGGGATGTTCCTCGTGGGAGGATTGGGAACTTCCCTGCGATTGAGCCGAGGGAGCCTGGAAAACTGGCACCGATGCCCCTGGTGTATAGTACGTTGGCTGGCTCGGGACAGTCGCGGATTCGCCAAAGACGGAGTGGTGAGGCGCTGGAAGTGTTACTGAGCTGCTAGGGCGTTCATGGGTGTAGTTGCTGTTGGCATTGGGCAACCACTGGTTCGAGGGACGGGGAGGAGGAAGCGCGATATCAGTTGTGGTGGCTGTGGGGGATGTCAACGACGTCCCGCTGAGTCGCCAGAAAGGATTGCTTGCATCCGCCGAGAGGTCCTGTCCAGGGCCATGGAATGTATCTTGAGGGGGAATGGAAGTGTAATGGGGAGGACCAGGGTTCGATTGCCACTGTCCGGAATACCCCTCAGATGCGCCCCCTGAACGGAAAGACTCGCCCGATCGTTCGAAGCCATGATGAAGCGTATACATGCCCCCGGGAGCAGATTGCATGTGCTTGAACGGCGGTCGGCGCCCGTTCTCGGGGTTATAGATCGACTGCTCGTGCGGCGGTAGCAGAGGCGGGGAGGTGAAGTGGGCGGGCGCCGAGAATGGCATGCCAGCAGTTGAAGGTCCACTATACCCGTAGGATGGGATGGCGATGGCATTGGGGAAGTAGCCATTGTCGTAGTGGCGCTCGGCGGGGGACTTTTGAGACCCACGGCGGTGTGCGATGGTGTTATTAGCGGCACTCTGGCGAGTCATCGAGAGAGCTTCGGCGTAAGGCATAGGATCGGTCGATAAGGCATTGCCTTGGTTGCGTCCGCCCTTGCGTGTCGAGCCTGCGATGGGCTGCACCACACACTCCCGTTGCTGTCGAGCGCAATTCTGACAACGATCGCCCTCACCGACAGGTGGCAAGCAACGAATCTTTCGTCGACGACAGTATACTATATATCAGTTAAGTGGCGATAGGCAGTACAGCATGCAATTGAGATGCGTTGGTATCCTAAACGGGTTCTTGGTTTGCCATTCGCACCTTTGCCCCTCCCGCCATCGAGTTCGGAGTCCGAGTAACCGTCGTCTGCGTAACCGTGGAAGGCTGCGTGTTCCTGTTCATGAAGATTGTCGGTGCCCAGTGCATTCGGAGCCATCACCATTACTGAGGACGAGTTGAAAGGACGTTGCGATCTTGTATATCGAGGTCCCAGTTCGCAATTATCCAACGATAAAGATACCGTGGGAACGGGTTAACGGGACGGCAGATGGAACCTTCTGTCGATGAGAGGCTCTTATGAGGGGAGCAACTAGGAAGGTTCAAACTTTGCTTTGGTAAGAGGGTGTACCTGAGAGGTCGACAGATGTTGGGCGCCGGGCGCAGGTGGACGAGTGGAGAGCTGGGCGTGCAGCAGAGGTAAATCTCCCTTCGAAGTTAATTGGAAGGCTTTGTGATTTGGGGCGGGATGGCTGATGATGGGGTGGCGAAACTCGAAGGCTTAAAGCTAGTTGGGGGGGTGATCCGATAGCTCGCGATCGTCGGCTGCAGTTGTTTGTCGCTGGATTGAACGAGACTCCTGGTGGCGGAGGGACCACCTTTTAAGACTTATCGACAATCCGCGTTGAGCACCAAACTGCAAAGAAGAAAAAGGTTGTTTGCGAGTTGCAGCAGGAGATTTGATGAAGAAAACTTTAGTTGTTAGGCATGGCGTGTGTTGTCTTTCCTTTGTGCTCCCGAATCGACGACTATTGAGTTTTGGTGATTTAAAGTTTCTTATATTACGCGGCTTCAGCAGACAGAGTTTCGGGAAGCTCGTAACCCGAGGCGCAAGGGCTTGCCAAAACCGGGATCGTATCTCCACGCGCAGTCCAATGGTGTTGCCCAGACTGCAGAATAAAGTTTCGAGGCCATTGTTCGCACGCAGCTGACGCAGCGCTTACGAAGGATGTACACGCATTCTGGCTTTTACAGTTTAAGGTATGCAGCATCACGGTGCGGGGGGCTGCACTGTAATTACATACGGTACTGTATTGCCGAGGCGTGTGTTTCTTTGTCGCCCCACGAATTCGAAAGGGGGCAGTGCGCACGAAAAGGAGACGTACACACACACTCTGGCACACTTATCGGGCGCACTCCCATCACCACTCAGGCGTCAGTGGCTTCCTATGCCCACAGGGATCCTCGTGTTCGCCGTGCTGGCGTTGGGCCCAGGTACTGCGCGTGCTTGGATTGCGTGCTGCTTGGCGCATATCGAATCAACTCGACACATGGGCCAGGTCTGCCCAGTGTTTCGTCGCCAATCGGTCGGCCTCACAGGACCCAATAATATTTAAGGTTTCCCGGCACCAGGAAAAAAGGGGCGCCGCCAACCCAGACCCAGGTAGCAAAATTACGCGCCCTCGGCAGGTCTAGTCTGCGGTGAAACTGACCGACCGACAGAAACAAAGCTCGCTCACTCCTGCATGCAATTTCCACCGCAGACAAACTAGACCAGCATGCACGGACCCAAATTCCAGTTAGACTCCGTTTTGCAAAGCTTTCTTACACTGGCGAACCTTAAAGGGGCTTGTACGCGCTCGCAGCATGTCTTCACCACGACACTCCCCTTGCGGGCCGTTTGCCTTCCACGCGTCGCTTCTCAAGCCGAGGCGACTTGCTCCTCACGCGTGCGTCATCGCCTCTTCAAGATTGGTAAGTTTAAAAATAGTATGGAAGCTTTTACCTTCCCGAACCGAGCCGCGGCGGCCGGGATACCACATGCGCGGCGAACCCAATTTGGCCCGCCCCCTAGTCGCCCTGAGCTATTTACCACATGGTCTGTGCTAAATCTGAGTTAGTCTCCTGCAGGGCTTGGACTGGAGCTTTCAATTGCAATTTAAAGTTATGACCTGTATGGCGCAGAGGGATTGGCGCACGCTATGTATGTATGTATTAAATTTGAAGGATAGGCGTATCCGACGACGTGTTCATATGCGAGAAATTGGATTAATTTGCGATCATTGGGTTAAGGGGTGATGACGTTGCGATAAAAAGTCTCGGACCCACAAGGTTGGAGTCTCCAGAACACATCGCCATCGGCGGCAAGTCCGCTCCAACTTTCTGACCCCATGAGTTCCACAGTTCCTTCATGTCGGTGAAGGTCGTTTCCGGATTGGAGCAATTCCCGTACCATGGATGTGAGCGGCAGAATGGGAAAAGAGGTGTGTTCAATTCTTGGTAACGAAATCAAGGAAGGTTACCGACCGCGAACCTTGTGCCTTGCTGCAACGGGAAGTTGGACTGGATCGGAGTTTTGAACATACCGTCCGCGTCACTCTGCAGAATGGCCGCGCGCGACTTCACCTCCCTATAACTGCATCATGCAGATCAAGTTCAATTTCATTTCCTCGGGAATTAATTAATGCCCCTTCATTCAACTTGCAGCTACAATTGAACTGCATGAAATAATTTACCAACGACGATCTTCCAAATGAGTCACAGCTGCAGCAGTCAGACGACCTGTTCGGGATCTCACTCCCCCGAAGGAGGATTGCGCATGCGAAATGAATTTTACACTCTCAGGATATCTCACGCACCCCGGCTCGCGCAGGCAGAATCTGTACCTTGTACGCGGCGAACTTGGTGCCGGCGCCCTGCGCTGAAATTTCAACGGCCTGCGGATCATATATGATAAGGTTGACTGACCAGAACCGCGGCTTTCCCTCGGTCGTCCGCTTCAGAAGAGGTCTTTCTTGAAGTGGTCTTTGAGGATTTGTGTAAATCATTGTAGAGTTCAATTGCAAAGCATGTTTCATAGTCTTGAGAGTCAGATGAATTGAAATCTACATAGATGCATAAGGGGGAGAGTGACCTCGTCAATCACGTGTGCCGAATTCCCCCTTTTTGAGTTCCCCACGCAGCGGTGGTGATCTTCCATTTCAGCGCCTGTTGTGCAAGACAGCGGCCAAGAAAGAACGGAACAGTTGGATCTCTACGATACGGTACTTGACCGGTATAATGGGATCTCGATATCCATGAGCCAGTTAACGATTCCAACGAGGTCAATCTTACATCACCGAGTATTCGAGCAGGGACGAACATTGTCGAACTCCCTGAAAAGACTACGACATTGTCGTCCTGTTTCGAGCCGCTTCAAGTCGATGGTCTTCGCCAGACGCCATGTCACGGAGGCACTACAGAACAACATGGAGACAGACGACGTCATGTCATTATACTTGACTTGTATCCGCTTGTTCATTCCCGTTGGCCCCGTTTGATGAAATCACATTCGACGAATATCACGCAGAGGCAGCATTGTACGAGGGAATCATTCTCGCTATGGATGCTAAGTATACCCCGTCCTCCTCGCCGCTTTTAACGATAGACTATGGACCCAGATGGAAGGTCTGTCTGACTGATCCGACACGTCGCCAGTTCCCACTACAAATCAAAACCGAATTCACCCAGAAGCTTCGACAAATTGACGAGCACGGAGCAGAAGTAACGATATTCCGACAGTTTCAAGAAAGAACCGCCGTCTTTACCTATTTGAGTAGTCCGCCTACGTTTACGGTTATTTAAATGGTACCGCTCGTCCGATTCGATGTATTCTGCAGTTCGGCTCAGATATCTTCAAGGAGATGGGGCTTCGCTTCGAATCTATTCGACGGATCACTTTCCCCCGATGCATTTACCCTATCCACATTACTGAAGCCCGAAACATGTTGTTAATTGAGTTACGAGGCGTCGAATACTTAGTCTAATTCGTTATGAAATACAAGAACGGGACTTATTCCGCGGATCCGAGACGCATTCAGACAATGTATCGCTTATATGGAATCTACTGACATTAGAATTTACAAGCACCTTCCAAATCCGAGTCTCGAATGCGAAATTACCGGTACGAGTACATCTGTGATTCATTTGCGACGACCGCCTTGTCGTTCAAAACGGAAAGTACTATCTACATACCAATTCACTCAAAGGTGTATTGGATGAAATTATCATCTAGTACAAGGCGGACGAGAGTGTGATTTCAAGATTCGAAGGAATTATTCCGTAGGCGGGTTGTGGAGTCGATGGAAACGCCTTTGATATTCAACTTTATCCTCCAGGATAACGACGAGATTGAGATTGTGGGATCTGACTCCAGTAGTCCGCTATACCGGTACAGGAGCGCATGCGCAGAGCTGGAGTTTATGAGATATATCTTCAGCCCGAGGAATATGACATTGGCGATCGCAAATTGCTCATAAACCATTCGATAGAGCCTTCGGAGCGTTGGGTATCTTCGGTCGTCCGCACGTCAGATTCTACGTCGACATCGAAGAAACGTGGAAGCTCATGGAGAATTCCGCACAAGGAAAACCGGCGATATCATCTCCCATAAGGCGGATACCCACCCCTTTCGACAGATAAAGCCAAGTTAACGATCCATTCGGCATCTCGCAGTATCAAAAGTAACTGCTTCCGCCACAATATTCTCTCGACTCCACTAATTCAAATTCCCCATACATCCTTTCTATTCGCGGAGTTCAATTGTTGAAAGATGGATTCCCAGGAGGAAAGTAGAAGACGTCAATATCGCGTTATCCGCCCTGGGATCGAGAAAGGTGTAATGTGATGGAAGTACTGGTGAGATGCCAGATTTTTACTTCTGCGATACGGAACAGGGACCCCGGGAGCGGAGGATGGGGGGATCTAGTGAAATAGGTATTGGCTGTTCGACTCAGAAGTTATTTGGAGCGGCGATTTCCCAACATCATTTCATATGTTGCGGATACTTGCATGTGCGTTGATTGGCAGGCGATGATTCAGATCTTATCAGGAATTGGTTGCCTTCGTTTGCTCGGCATAGGTGCTCTTTCTTGAAAAGAAAACGCTAATTCGAAGGAAGAAGCATTCGACGACTTCGTTCATTCTTGCAGTTGATTTGCATTCTAAATATATTCCCATGGCAAGAAGTATTGCGGGAGACTCGGGTCCGGAGGTTTGTTACCCGTAAATGACTTTGTCTCACTAATTCGGCAGAGCAAGCAGCTTTAGTCTGGTCACGACAGTCAGCATGTATTCAAACCCTCACATAAATCCTTCGGGCATTCGGAACGGCGGCCACCAAAAATACGGATACGCTCCCTCTGCACTCATCAAAGGCTGAATTGCTTGGACAATTCCGAGTCCTTCTTCAGAAATTGTTCACTTTTCCTCAATAATTGCTTACAGTTAGCATGGGGCGCGGTCGAACGGGGATTCTTACTGACGGATTCGAGTGGATGAGTTTTCATCTGGATCCAACATTTCGGATGATTTATTCCGTATTGAGAACTTATACGGAGCCGGAAGAAAGACTACAAGGACTCGGTACTGACCCCACTGTAGTTTGTCTAACTTGGTAGCTATTCTCACTCTTCTTTTGCTATTCTCACTCTTCTTGCCGGTACTCGGAAAAAACCAAGTCAACGTAAATATCTGCACATTTCGTCCATCCAGCTCATCGCAGTTCAACTAAAAATTGCCTCAGATTGTGGGCCTTGTAGATTCAATTGGCAGGCACCGAAGTTGGATATAGCCGGCCACGCTCAGATGGATATATTTGGTCCGATATCCATCCACGGCCGGTTCTCCCCACTGGAGTAAGAAATTATCTCTGGCACTTTGAGGACGTCTTCACAACTGAAATCAGAAAATGATATGGACTCATTTGCGCAGACTCGTCAACATTATGATGTACCGCAAAACGAAAGAGTTCGTCTCCGAGATGATGGAGAAGGTCAAATCTGAAGAGTTCTCACAGAGAGAACTCATGCAAGACTTGGAAACAGCTCGGCAGGACCCCGACTATCAGGTGTATGGCGACTCGCCGTATGGTGTTCGTGAATCATTCCAGGGACACGGCGCAGGTCAGTGGGCCGGTATGCCGACTAGCCAGTTTCAGAGCGCCTTTGTTGGGGGAGGTTATGGCGGCGGAAGTCTATATCCTGCACCCCGATGCACTCTTCGCAAATGTGCACCAGGCGGGGTTCCCAGGTACTCCGGGGCATCCGCCGTTCAGTCAGGCGAAGTCCGCTTCTCCACACATGCTTCAGGGCGCTTTTGCTCAGGGTCCTCTTGCTGCTCCGGCAATGCTGCGCCGACCCGCGAAGGCCCAGCATCAGAAAGGAGATCTACAGAAAGTAGATATCAAAACATACTTGAACGAAAGCTTGGGGTCAGAGTATTTTGAGGAAGCATCGGCGTTGGAGGCTATCATCGCCGGGGCAACGGCCGAGGCAGCGGACCCCGGGAAATTTGGTATTGACACTGAATTCGAAACCAAGGGAGGAACCGGTCCGAAGGTCCACAGGCGTCGAGACACTACCGAGAAAGTGATCTGTTCTTTGGTCTCAGTAGACCGAGGTTCGGATTCCGTACCTCCATGGGACGAAGAGGGGGATGAGATGGCAGGGGATGAGATGGCAGGGGATGAGATGGCAGGGGATGAGATGGCAGGGGATGAGAAGGCAGGGGATGCAGCGGAGACAGGGGATGCACCGGTTCTAACAGCGCCAACCCCCGCGCCCCAAATTGCGGATTCCGTCCCGAGTACCCCCTCCAGTTCCTCTAGTTCTAGTTCTAGTACGTGGCCAAGGAGGTTCGAGATTTGTTATTGCCGTCGACGGAGTTATGATATTCACAGGAGGGAAAAGGTAACCATCTCACGATCAGATCTGATAAGTAGAAAGTGAAAGACTATCTACCTTGGGTTATTGTGATAAATCCACAAAAACGACAGATTGCGTCAACCATGCTTCAGTCATGATTGTCAAGAGACTCGAGGTCGACAATGAAAAACGAATTCCTCAAATCTCATTGCAATGAGCTATTCCATCAGATACCCCCCTCGCACAACGCAAGATCCCAAGCTGTAACTCTCGTTTTATTTTCTTGGCACAAAGCGGCAAGCGGGGAAGGAATTCATGTGCAGATGCGGGAGAGCCTATCTGGGAGTAGCATCACGGAATTGTCATTATCAGTCGCAAGACGAATACGCATACCGCAACGAACATTTAAAGCCAAATTTATTGGCAGACTCCGCGCGAAGAAATTCGAAACGGCCTCTCTCTCTGTTTAGCCAGCGGGCGCGGCTATTGTCCAGAATCCGTCAAATTAGTGATATCGCCTCCGGAATTTTATCCGAAAGAAAATATATTTTCGTTGGATCTCACATAAACGCCATCAATGGTACCGCGGCATCTTGTTATTCGCGGCGGCCTTTGGACAAGTACTTCTGAAGTTTGGAGGAATTGAAGTGGTAAGGATATTTTCGGTCCATCAGTAAGGGTCGAACATATTGTTGCATCGCTCCGACGAACTGGCACGATATATTTCGACAGCCGAGTTCTCATCCAAAAGGCCTTCCTACGTGCCTCGATGGCCGCAAACGAATCAAAACACCTACATTCTCGAGACCAGTAGGCTGTTACTGGCTTTTCACAATACCGAGGAGGCGTCCCCGGTCCCATACCAAAGGATACGGGGAAAGAATGCGATTGATAACATCTAACGGGCGTTCTGTTATTTTCTGGAGACGCTTACCATACCCCTCAACAGAGAATCGAGATAAAGGATTGTACATCGTCTTAGTTTTATTCGGATGAGGTTTCAAAGAATGGTCAAATTCCTTCCTCTAGTTTCTCGAAAAAACAAGCTAGGATCCAGACAGGAATACACTGACATCTATTCCTATTGCCTGCGATCATCTCACGGAGATATCTTCATCAACATTCTCCCGCGCGGAACCGTCGAAATAAGCAAAGCTACCAACCTTCCATGGCCAGAAGGGGGTTTTGAGCCATATTGGTTCGCTATCAGATTGGAGCCCAATCACATTGTGGAAGGCGAGTAGAGGTCATGGTTGCTTAGCCCGTATGGTTGGTACGTTTCTTCAAATGTTTGACTGACTTTTTGGCCACGATTATTTGCCTTGCTGAGAAGCTCGACACATTCAAGGCACGAGCGCCAATATCATATCCCCGAAAAATCAAACTGAAATATACCAGCAAATTCTCCTTTAAATCGCAGGCTCGAGTATTTTGTCTATCCCTGTATACTGGCGACTGTCGACTCGTGTATTCACCTCAGATACTGGAATCTAATGCAAGTTACCGAAACACATCAGATCTGATAAATAGACTATCTCGCAGCCCCGGCTATCAGCCAATTTCAACAGACATTCGACGACTAACACTGTAAGAATATTCCCCCCGCGGGGGGCGCGAATAACAACCCGAAACAGGCTTGTACAGAAAAAAGGGGGATTGGTATTCACTTCGCCGGAACTCGACAATCTAAAATATACGGCGCGAAAAACAACATCTGACTCTGTATCCGCAAACAGCACACAACTTTCGAATTCTTCCAGGAGCGTCGTCAGAGAGACTAACTCGCCAGTCTTCACGTACATTGCTCCTAAACATCTCTGCAGACATATTCCGCCGTTTTCTTCTGGGTGGGAAAATACAACGCCACGTCGTCGAATCTATTGAGATGAAGTCAATGGTAGATGTATCAAAGGAGTATTCAGCGAGCGGACTTATACAGATTTTCTGGATCACTCTGACTTGGTCTTTCGTCCGTCGAAATCTATTACGTTATGGGCAGCAAAATACGGCCAAAAGGGAAGAATTCGGTGACGATTTTCGGTATTGACCTGAGACAAGTCTGGGCGACAGATGGAATTCTTTGAGAACACAGCCTCGTGCGAACAACACATACTGCATTGTGGAGTAGCTTTGGAAAGTCTCAAGAATACTGTTTTCATATCAGAACTCGCCCTATTGGAAAAAGGACATCCGAGGACATCTCATTCTGTCAAACTATTACAGATGGCGGTAATCATGAGACTGTGGGTACACTTATGAACAACTGTCATTTGGGGAAAGCGGATCTGAACCACCATCGAAGTATATCCCACAACAAATGACGAATTTGCACATCTGAATGCTCGAAACTTGGACTCAGCGATTCAGCAGCATGGGCTCCTCTTGCTAAACGACGAACTAAGAATCGAAAGCACAATTCCTACTATTTCAATAGGGAGAATTATTTCGGAACATTTATTCCCAACACGAACTCAAAAAGACACGAAATTCAATTCCTCATGCAATCACAGATCGAGTTCACATAAATTCTCCCTCCCCCCATCTCCGTTCAATTATCACGACTTAGCACACAGAACCCATTCGCTACTCCCCCTGCAACATTAAGTTTTTTTGGGGGGGATTCTCAAAGATGGATGGAAAAAGCTATCACAAGATTCCCCGCTTATTCGGATTGCGTTTCGATTGTCGTAGGAGGGATTCACGAATTTTTTTATTGCGTTGTTGGAACGGCGCGCATATACATTCACGGAGACAACGAACGCGTGCGTGCATTGGTTATAAGGTTTGACGGCGGGGGGGGAGAACACTGCGACCGTGGTAGAGTGGCGAGTCGTGTTATTCTGAGGATGAGATCTATGGAGCAGGAGAGAGTATTCGAGAGATCAAGGAGTGAGGTTAGATTCGATGAGTTTATTCTCGCCCATCCATGACCGAATTAAAGAATTCGAATTATATATGTTTTCCTGATGAACGGTGGTGATAATCGCAAAGCGGATTAAACTAGATCCAAGCCCAGGGTCTTATAGTACCATGCCTATTTTTCTTAGAACCTTCGTTCGGGACGTACTCGAATTTCCTCCATCAACTATATCTGTTGTCCTGCATGCATGTGATCAGATCCTCAACTCCTAATTACCCGCCCCTTCCATCTAGTAACTCACAAATATATACCGACCCGCCACCGCCGCCGTACCTTGACCCGCCCCCCCAACA
>Ga0302325_10006682_pt1 | contig 25822 bp, 23 predicted proteins | sample Palsa_T0_2_FD_201948 | JGI IMG/M metagenome (GOLD analysis project Ga0302325, IMG submission 201948) | Peat permafrost microbial communities from Stordalen Mire near Abisko, Sweden - Palsa_T0_2 | ecosystem: Environmental > Terrestrial > Soil > Palsa > Peat permafrost | place: Sweden: Abisko... | reverse complement strand
GGGTGGGGGGGGGTGGTGGCCCCCCCGCCCCGGCGCGGGGGGCGGCGCCCCCGGCGCCACCCGCGGGGGGGCCCGCGGCCCGGTCGCGGCTATCCCGGCGGGAGGGGGGAGAGAAGCCCCTGGGGTGCCAGCGGCGGAGGAGGAGCCGCCGCTGTCGGGCCGGGTTCGCCGCGCCGCCCCCGCGGGAGGCGCTCGCGGGGGAGTCGTTGGCTCATTCCTGGACGGCGACCGGCAGGCTGAGCAGGCCGGCCAGGTGCCGGGGCAGTTCAATCACGATGGTGTCGGCGTCATCGGCCGGATCGCTCTCGGCCACCACCGCGATCGACGTGACGTCGCCGCGGTTCACCGCCAGGTGCGGGGTGCCCGGCGGTATGTAGATGAAGTCCCCGGGCCGCACCGTCGACCGCTTGGCCAGGTCCGCGCCGTACCAGATCTCGGTCTCGCCGCTGACCAGGTAGAGCGCGGTCTCGCGGCCATCGTGGTAATGCGGCATGCCGCGGCTGCCGGGCGGGATCATGACCAGGTTGACGCCCAGCGCCCGGGCGCCCGCCGAGACCGCGCCCGCCCCGGCCCGGGGGGCGCCGGCCGACCGGATGATGACGCAGTCGTCGCCGCTTCGCAGGTCCCGGCGGGTGGGCTGCCGGTTGAGCCAGTCATCGACCTTGCTTACTCTAAGCATTTGACCGTATCCCATCCGTGATGCCTACTGCGCCAAGATTAAGACGCTACGTAGGGATATGACCACCCTCGGTAAGGATAGATCGGCCTGACTATCTGGTTAGGTTTATCTGTCTAAATGGATATATAACGCACGATCGATGCAGTTCAGCGCCATTCCGGAGCGCCCCGGACCGTTCGGGATGACTGAATGAATTTTTCCCGGCGCGGAGCGGGCCTCGGCCGTGCCGGTCACTCTTCGCAACCACCGCCGCTGAGGCCAGAGTGACCTGCGACACAGATGAATCTCTGTGCGTGTCTGTTGCGTACTTACGGAGAGGCTACGGCAGCCTGTGAACCAGAGCACGGCCCGCTCCGTTCCCCTATACAAGGGGGGCAAGGACCAAAGCGGCCACAGTGAACGAGGAGCAGTCGTGACACAGGAACCACACAAGGACTCGCTGGCCACTCGACGGGGCGTGCTGGCCGGCGTCGGCCTGGTGGGGCTCGCGGGCGCGATCACCGCGTGCGGAGCGAGCGGTTCGAGTAGTTCAGCGGCCGCCGCTGACCCGGCCACGAGCGCCGGCGGCGGCGCGACCAGCGCCACCAGCGCGGCGGCGGCGCCGGCGGCATCGGCCGCCGCATCCTCCCCGGGCTCGTCAGGCTCGGCCTCCGGCGCGCTGACCGGCACCAGCGACATCCCCGTGGGCGGGGGCAAGATCTTCGACACCCAGTTGGTGGTGGTCACCCAGCCGACGGCGGGCGAGTTTAAGGCCTTCAGCGCCGTCTGCACGCACATGGGCTGCACTGTCAACCAGATCGCCAACGGCCGGATTGACTGTCCCTGCCACGGCAGCGAATACTCGATCACGGACGGCGCGGTGCTGGCGGGCCCGGCGCCCAGGCCGCTGCCGGCCAAGACGATCAAGGTGACCGGAGACAGCATCTTCCTTGAATAGAGTCGGCCCGACCGCCACGCTGGCGGTCATCTGCGCCGGAACGGCCGCGGTCCTCGCCCTGTGGTGGCATTCCACCCGCGCCATCGTCGGATCCGGCGGCGCGCTGACCACCCTCGGCGAGGGCCTCGGCCTGCTGGCGGGGTACGGGGTGGTGGTCGCGGTGCTGCTGATGGCGCGGCTGCCGCCGGTCGAGCGCGGAGTCGGCGCCGACCGGCTGGCCCGCTGGCACGCCACCCTCGGCCGGGTGCTGTGCTGGGTCATCAGCGGGCACGTGCTGTTCATCATCTGGGGCTACGCGCTGGCCGCGCACGCGAACGTGGTCAGCGAGACGGCGATGCTGCTGACGACCTACCCCGACGTGCTGATGGCCACCGTCGGCTACTTCCTGCTGCTCGGGGTGGGGCTCACCTCGCTCCGGGCGCTGCGCCGCAGGCTCCGCTACGAGACCTGGTACTACCTGCACCTCTACTCCTACCTGGCGATCGCGCTGGTGTTCAGCCACCAGTTCGCCAACGGCGCCGCCTTCGTCGACAACGCCATCGCCCGGCTGGCGTGGGAGGCGCTGTACGTGCTGTTGGCCGCGCTGATCGTCTGGTACCGGGTGGTCGTCCCGGTCCGCGATTTCGCGCGCTACCGCTTCGTCGTGGCCGGGGTGCGCGAAGAGGCCAACCGCACCGTCTCGGTCTACATCCGGGGACGGGGCCTGGGCGAGCTCGACGCCGCCCCTGGCCAGTTCTTCCGCTGGCGGTTCCTCACCCGAGGGCTGTGGTGGCAGTCGCACCCGTACTCGCTGTCGGCGCTGCCGAGCGACGACCTGATGCGGATCACGGTCCGCGACGTCGGCGATCCGAGCAACATGCTCCGCTCGCTCCGGCCCGGCACCCGGGTGCTGGCGGAGGGGCCGTTCGGCGCGTTCTTCCCGGCCCGCTCGCGCCGCGGCCGGCCGGCCCTGCTGCTGGCGGGCGGCGTCGGCATCACCCCGCTGCGGGCGATGATGGCCGCCCTGACCGGCTCGGTGACGCTGGTCTACCGGGCCTCGAGCTGGCAGGACGTGGCCCTGCGGTCCGAGCTCGACACGCTCGCGGCCGAGCGCGGCGGCCGGGTCCACTACGTCATCGGCACCCGGTCGGAGCTGGGCGGGGACCCGCTCACGGCAGACGCGCTGCGTGAGCTCGCGCCCGGCCTTGACGCGATGGACGCGTACGTCTGCGGGCCGCCGGGGATGACCGCCGCCGCCGTCGCCGCGCTGCGGGCGGCGGGCGCGCCGCGCCGGCGCATCCACGTCGAGGCGTTCGAGTTCTGAGGGGGGTGTTCTCACGTGCGCAGGGTGCTGGTGGCGGTGGTGGTGACGGTGGCAGGCCTCGTCGCGCTGCTGTCCTTTAGAACCCACACCAATGGGCCCGAACGGACCGTTGGTTCCCCTCCGTCCGTCCCGACGCTGCTGCCCGGGGAGCGCGCCCTCACCGGGCGCGCCATCGCCACCGTCTACGGGCCGGTCCAGGTCCGGGTCGTCGAGCGGTCGCGGACCATTGTCGGGGTCACTATCCTCCAGCACCCAGCAGAAACCACGATGGATATCCAGATTGGCCAGTTCGCCTTCCCTCGGTTGGTGGGCGAGACTTTGACCGCGCAAAGTGCGAGAATCGATTCTGTATCGGGGGCTACTTATACCAGCCACGGATACATTTCTTCTCTGCAGAGTGCGCTCGACAACCGGGCCTGACGGGGGGCGGCGTGCTTTCTATTTTTCCGCTGCTACCGGCCGCTCCGGGGGTTCCGGCGGTTGTCGGCCGGGTCCGGCACGCGGAGCCGGTGATGGGGACGGTGGTCTCGTTCGACGTGCCCGCCGTCGCGGTCGCCGACGGATCGCTCGCGGCCGCGGTGCAATGGCTGCACTGGGTGGACCGGATCTTCTCGCCCTACCGGCCCGACAGCGACGTGTCGCTGCTGGCGGCGGCCGAGGTCACCATCGACGCCTGCGCCCCCGAGGTCGCGGAGGTCATCAGCGCGTGCGCGGCGATCCGGCTCTGCTCCGGCGGCTACTTCACCGCTGCCCCGAGCGGCGTCTTCGACCCGTCGGGCTACGTCAAGGGCTGGGCAGTCGAGCGCGCGGCCGCGATCTTGTCCGCCGCCGGCTCCGCCCACCACCTGGTCAACGGCGGCGGCGACGTCCAGTGCGCAGGCGGCCGCCCCCGCAGGGCCCCCTCCACCACTTCGCCCGCCTTTCTGGCGGCCGACCCCTGGCGGGTGGGCATCGCCGACCCGTTCCACCGCGGCCGCCTCGCTCTCGTCGTCGAGGCAGCCGACAGCGCGGTCGCCACCTCCGGCGTCGCGGAACGCGGTGCGCACATCATCGACCCGCACCTCGGCCGCCCGGCCACCGGCCTGGCCAGCCTCACGGTGGTCGGCCCGTCGCTGGCCCTCGCCGACGCCTACGCCACCGCCGCCTTCGCCATGGGCCCCGCCCGGGCCCGCGACTGGGCCGAATCCCTGCCGGACTACGAGGCCTACGCGATCACCGAAGACGGGGACACCTGGCAGACCTCCGGCTTCGCCCCCCACATCGCCCCCGCCTAATTCCACGGCATCATCCGCTCGGCCGCCGTGCCTGGTCGGGCGGTCGGGGCGCCTGCCGCGGGACCTGGTCGGCCGGCTGGCCGGGGGAGGGGCGGTCGCGGCGCAGCACGGTCAGGAGCTCGTCGTAGGGGCCGATGATGTAGACCTCGTCGGCGGGCTCGAACCGGGTGGCGCGTCGCGGCGGGTGCTCGAGGACGGCTCGGTCGGCCGCGCGGCGCAGGGCCAGGACCCGGGTCCGCGCGGTCAGCTCGTGCATCGGCAGCCCGTGCAGGCCGCCGCCGGGGGTGACGGTCAGCCGGGCGACGAGCAGTGGCTCGTCGCCGGCGTAGAACGTGGACAGCACGTCGAGGCCGAGCGCGGCACCGACGAACCAGGGCGCGGCCAGGGCGGCGGTCGACCTCACGTTCCTGAAGCCGAACGTCTCCTTGACCGAGTGGGCGAGCTGCGGGTCGAAGATCCGCAGCACCACCGGGACCTCGCGCCAGCGCGACCCGAGCTGGTCGCGGACGGCGAGACCGGTCTCTAGGTTGGCCAGGTCGTCGCTGGTCAGCACCGCCACCGCCGATGCGGCGGCCAACCGGGCAGACGCGAGGACCTCGGGCAGCGTCGCGTCGGCGATCATCACCGGGACGCGGAGCGCGCGCGCCTGGCTGAGGTGCCGGTTGTGCTCGTCCTTCTCGATGACCGCGACCTCGCGGCCGAGGTCGTGCAGCTTCCGCACGACCCGCAGGCCGATCGTGCCGAGCCCGATGACCAGGACGTGGCCGCGCAGCGCGACGATCTTCTGGAGTCCCAGTGATTCCTCGATCCTGCGGCTGACCAGCATGTTCGTGAGGAGAGCGAAGAACACGGCGACAAACAGGGCGCCGGTTATCATCAGCAGAATCGCGAACACGATCAGCCAGGCTGGCTCGCCCCGGAACGTGTAGTCGCCGTACCCGACGGTCGTCACCGTCTCGACGGTGAAGTACACCGACTCGAGCAGCGAGATCCGGTGGCCGGGGCCGGCCAGCCGGTAGGTGAAGTGGAGCACGAGGCTCGCGGTGACCAGCACCGCGAGCAGCGCCCCGAGCGCGATCGCCATCCGCCGGTCGGCCGCCCGCGCGAACGATACGGCCAGGTCGCGGAGCCACCGTAGCGCGCGCCCGGCCGGACTCGGCCCGGCCGCGACGGCGTCGGGGTCCTCGCCGCCGAGGACGCCGAGGATCCCGGGCGGTCCGGCCGTGGCTCCCGCTCCGTTGCCGCCGGGACTGGCGGTGGCCGCGAGCCGGCGGATCCGTTCCGGATGGTCGATGACGGACACGGCCGCGAGCTCGTCCGGGGTGCCGATCAGCGTCACCTCGTCGCCCGCGCTCACCAGCGTGTCCCGGCCCGGGCAGACGAGCACGTCGCCGGTCGGCGGCACCACCGCGACCGGGGCGAGCGCCCCGTATAGCTCGCGCAGCGTCGCCGCGTGCGGCGCGGTGGTGCGGGCGGCGAGGAACCGCATCCCCGACAGGGACAGCTCCTGGACGCCCTCGCCGAGGCAGACCTCGACCACCGACGGGGCGGACAGGCGCGCCACATCGAGGACCGCTACCCCTGCTTCGCGGACCGCGCGGCCGACGGCCGGGTTGGCCAGCTGGGCGATCACCCGGACCTCGGCTCGCAGCCGCCGGACAAGCAGCGCGGTCTCCAGCGCGGACAGGTCGTTCTCCTGGGCGCAGATCACCGCGATCGCGCCGGCCAGGCCCGCCGACACCAGCGTCTCCTCGGCGCGGGCCTGCCCGGTGATCAGCGGTACCCCCCAGGCGGCGATCATCCGGGCGAGAGCCGGAGCGGGATCGTCGTCGATGACCACGGCGAGGACGCCGGACAGCGTCAGCTCCTCGACGATCGGCAGGCCGACTCCGGGCAGCCCGCAGACGATCACGTGCCCGAGCCAGTCCGCCTGTGTGTCCCCCACCTGGCTGAGCATTCCCGTTTGGGATTACCGGCATGTTAGCCGCGTGTGTCGCAATGGGTCGGCGGCGATGAACAGGAACTCGCGCGCGGTGCCTTCAGCCTGCCCGCCATCATGACCCCTGAACGGGGGTCATGACACGTCCGCCGGCCGCCGCTAGGTTTGTGCTTGCGAGCGCCGAGGACGGGTGTATCCGGACTCCATGCCCACCGGGGTGGCAGCGGTCTATGGAGGCGGGGGGAGATACCCGTCCTCGACTGCTCGATGATAGAGCTCCATTTTCGTCGGCGCGGCCCGTCCGGCATTCGCGTATTTCTCGCGCACCCGCGCCAGGTACTGCTTGGCGGTGTCCTCGCGGATGGCCAGCTTTCTTGCCACCGATTTCAATGGCAGGCCGGTTGCGTAGAGCTCAAGGGTCCGTCTTTCCTGCTGGCTGAGAGCGGGCAGGTCGGCGGTGTCATCGGTGGCGAAGATATAGGCGAGCCGGGCGGAGATCCAGTCCCGGCCCGCGGCGACCTCTCTGATCGCCGACCGTATCTGGTGGGCCTGCTCGTTCTTGAGCACGTACCCGCGTGCCCCGGCCCGCATCGCCGCCCGGACGGCGACCGGCCGCTCGGACGCGGACAGGACGAGCACCGCCGGGCCGGCCGCGAGGAGGGCGGCCACGTTGCCGTCGACGGTCGTCCCGTCGCCGAGGTCGAGATCGAGCAGCACGACATCGGCCCGCTGCCCGGGACCGGCCAGCAGGGCGGCCACGGTGGCGGCGGTCGCGACCAGCCGGATATCGTCCTCGTCGGCCATGATCCAGCTGGCGGCGCTCTCCAGGATGATGGGATGGTCGTCCACGACCGCGACGTCAATGACCGCGGTCAAGCGGCATCGTCCTTCCGCCAGCTGACTTCCAGGTAGCCGCCATCGGGCTCGGCCGCGTTCACGGTGGCCTGCCAGCGGGTCGCGGCCGGAAGATCGTTCACCTCGGGCAATCGAGTGTGGTCGGGACCGCTCGGCGGCGCCGCGTCGAAGGCGAGGTACAACTCGACGTCATCGCCGACGGCGAGCACGGTGAGCGTGACCTGCTGCGGGGGAAGCGACCGGAGCATCGCGCCCACCGTCGCCAGGACCGCGCGGGCAAGCCGGGGCGGCGCCGGTCCTGGATCGCCGACCAGCTGGACCGTCACCAGCAGCCCGCGCTCGCGGGCGGCCTGCAACGCGGGCTCGAGCCCGCCCGCCAGATCGCCGACGTCCGGCCCGCCGCCGGCCAGGGAGTGCCGCAGGACCGCGGCGTGCCGGGCGCATCGGTCCCTGACGTCACTGGCGGTCGCGTCCAGCGTCCCGTCCGCGATGCCGCGCAACAGCGGGAGCGCTTCCTTTTCAAGCACCGCCAGCCTGCTCCGCCGCTCCAGGCCGATCGCCGCCGCGGCGGCGCGCTCAGCCGCCGACCTGCTCGCCAGCGAGGTCCGCCGCGCGGCCAGGCTGACGTGGACGGGAATGGTCGGGCGGAGCACGGCCGCCGCGATCAGAAAGGCCGCGCAAATGTACCCGGCCGCCTCGAGTTCGGACAGCGTCACCGGGTTCATCCCCTCGGCCCGGATGAGCAGGGCGCTGTGCGCGGCGTAGACGGTCAGCGCGGCCGGGACCGACACCCAGAGCGGCGCGCTCATCACCACCACCACCAGCAGCCACAGCGTGCCGAGGATGGCGAGGTCAACGCTGCCCGGCATGACGTGGCCCTGGCGCTCCGCCCCGACCACGGTCACCGCGGCGATCGCGATCGCGATCGCCGCCGCGGTCTCGGCCCCGGACAGAACACGGGAGTGCATTCGGGGCGCCAGCCAGACGGCGGCGCCGAGAACCGCGAGCCAGACCGCGATCACCGTGACCGGCTGGCGGTACTCATGCGCGTTCGCCAGCACCTGCAGGAGCGCGACGGCGGGCAGGATCACGGCGATCGTTCCGACCATCCGCGACAGCCCGGCCTCGGCCACGTCGCCCACGACCTTGTGCGCGCTCACCACGACGGGCTCTCCTGGGCAAGGCCTCGATCAGCTCGAATGCCGCGATGGCGATCTAGTTCGCCATCGGGTTCGCCCTCCGGCTGGCCCGGTCGCGCGGGCGCCGGCCAGGACATCCGCACGACCGTGCCCTGCCCGGGCGCCGACCATATCGATGCCCGCCCGCCGCACTCGGCGGTGCGCTCGGCGATGGACCGGCGGAGCCCGAGCCGGGCCAGGTCGACTCGGTCCAGGTCGAAGCCGGCGCCCCGGTCGCGCACGGTCACCTCCAGGCGGCCGGGGACGTCCGCGTCGCCGGCCGGCGCCGTCAGGCCAACCTGGACCCACGCCTCCCCGGTCCCCGCGTGCTCGGCCACGTTGGACAACGCCTCGCGGGTGGCGTTCGCGATGGCCGCCGTGACCCGGGCCGGGGCAACCGGCCCGCCCTTGCCGTTGACGGTGACGTGGACGGTGAGCCCGCGGCCGCGCAGGTCGGCGACGACGGCCCGCACCTCGCCGGCCAGGTCGCCGGGCGCGCGGTCGGCGTCGGCGGCCGGATCGCCCCGATCGCCGAGCGCGTCCTCGATCAGGGCGACGTCCTGGCGGCAGCGGCTCACCACCACGGCCGGGTCCTCGGCGCCGACCCGGGCCAGCGCGGTGAGCGTGTTGAGGACGGTGTCGTGCAGCAGGCGCTCGTGCTCGCGGCGTTCGATGTTCCTGGCCAGGATGACGTACTGCTCGCCGGCCGCGTGCGCGGCCGCGTCCAGGGTGGCGTCGGCCGCCTTGGCCCGGCCGTAGAGCTCCCGTCGGGAAAAGGTGTGCACGAGCCCGACCACGATCAGCACCATCGTCGCCCCGGCCAGCGTCCGTATGTCGGTGACCGGTCGGCAAACCGCGCCGAGCCAGTAGGCGGCCGGGGCAATGAGCGTCAGCAGAACCGCGAGCGCACCGGGCGCGTACCACCCCGGAACGATGAGCTGGCCCGACATGCAGATAACGAGCCAGCTGAACGTGTCGTCGCGGACACTGGGCGGCACGCATTCCTGGGCCGACAGCGCGAGGGCGACGTAGACAGCGGAGTCAACGCAGGCGAGAAGAGGGGACGGCCAGCGCCGGCGGAGGCAGACGATGACGGCGGCCGCCCAGCCGACGGCGATGACGGGGGCCGCCAATCGCCACGCATGGGTCGTGTAGAACGAGTGCCAGATCACGACCTGCACGACGATGTAGACGATCCCGGCCGACCGGATGGTGGACGCGAGGGGAGCGACCACCGACCGCAGGGTCGTCATCGCAGGCCCGGCCGGCAGCGCGGGCGGGTCGGCCGCGTCCCGCTTTCGGTGGACGTCTCCCGTCGGCCGCATGGGGTCGATCATAGGCTCCGGCGTGTCGGCGCATGCCCCTTATTGGTTGGTGAAGGGCGATAGAGACGGAGATCTATTAGAAAAGCAGATGGTATATCGACAGACGTATCCGTCGCTATCGGCCGCCATGGCGGCCAGCGCTATTCACCGCCGGTGCCGTCAATGGCCTCGCGGAGCAAATCGGCCTGTCCGGCGTGGCGCGCGGTTTCCTCGATGAGGTGCAGCAGCGCCCAGCGCAGGGTGAAGGGCCGGCCGTCGATCCGGGTGGAGACCGACAGCTGGTCCAGGCTGTCGGCCGACGCGGCGGCCTCCCGCGCGCGCTCGCAGGCGTCGCGGTAGCGGCGTCGCAGCCACTCAGGTTCCATGGTCAGCGCGGTGCGGAACTCGTAGTCCGGGTCGGCCTCCCAGTCGATGCCCTGCCACTCGTCGCGCTCGGGCTGACCGAGGAAGTCGACCTCGAGCCAGGCCTCCTCGTTGAGCGCGAGGTGGTACAGGATGCCCGCCAGGGTGAGGTCCGAGGTCGGGATCTTCCGGCCCAGCTGCTGCCGGGTGAGGCCCTCGGTCTTGAGCAGGATCGTCTCCCGCTGGTAGTCGAGATACTGCCCGAGCGCGTCTCGCTCGCTCGTTGTCTGCTGATCGGGGTTCTGTCTCATGCCGGCTCCCGGTGCTTGTCGTCTGCTGGGCGGCTGCTCGCGCCCGCGCGGCTGCCCGCGTTCCGTCCTCCCGCCTACCCGAGCGGGAACGAGGCCACCCTCTGCCAACGGCCCGGCGGTTCCGCCGGCCCCGGCGGGACCGGCGGCCGCGCTGGATCGGGTCCGGCCATCAGGGTCACCTCGGTCGCCTCGGTCGGGATCGGCAGCAGCGGGCGGACCGCCTCGGCCGCCGCGCGCAGTTCGGTCAGGTCGCCGCCATGCCCGATGGTGAGGTGCGGGACCGGGTCCGGGTGCTCCCCGCCGTAGGGCAGGCAGGACGGGTAGGCTGCCGACGCGAGCGCGGTCAGCGCCCGGAACGGCGACTCGTCTGACGGCCCGACCCAGACCACCGACTGGTCGAACCACCGCACCCGATCCAGGGTGAAGGAGAACCGAGGCGCCGTCGCGAACAGCCGTGACAGCTCGGCCAGGACGTCCGGCCCGATCTCGGCCGGCCGCAGAAACGGATACAGCACGGTGAGGTGGGCCGGCACGCCGTCGCGGGCGCTCCGATCAAGCCGGATCCGGTGCGGTCCCACGGCGGCCTCGGCCGCCGGGACGACCAGCAGCAGCGCGCTCTGCATGTCCACGTCGCTCACGCCCCGACCCTAGCGACCCACCCCGCCCCGGCCCATCGGTTTTCCGGCCCCGGCCCCGACGCCGACGCCGATCACATGAAGTTGCGGGTGTGCAGCGCGGACAGCTCCGCCGCCTCGTCGTCGGGGAAGCCGATCGCGGCCAGCCGCCTGCGCCGGCCCTCGTCCATCCGGGCCTGCAGGTCGCGGATGGCCTGCCAGCCGCGCCGGATCGCGCTCGGCTGCCAGGAGCCGGCCGCCAGCAGCACCAGGGAGTCGAAGACCTCCGCGTTCAGCCCGGCCGTGTCCTGCAGCGCGGCGTGCCGGCGCTCGACCGACCGGCGCAGCGTGCCCAGGTACGCGGGATCGGATCCGGCCAGGTGGGCGGTGTGCGCCACGCCGAATGCCACGTGCCGCGCCTCATCGCGCAGCGCCAGCCGGGTCACGTCGGCGGTGACCGGGTCCGGGGCGTGGTCGTGCAGGAAGCGGAGCAGGTCGAGGAAGGTGCCCTCGCCCAGCACCGACAGCAGGAACGACGCCGTGGTGAAATCGGGCTCGTTCAGCAGCGTCGCCAGCGACGCGCGGCCGCCGGCCGAGGAGGTGCCGAGCGGGCCGCCGGACAGCAGCCCGCGCCGGGTGAACACCTCGACGTGCCGCGCCTCGTCCGCCGCCTGGGTCGCCAGCAGCTGCATGACCTCGCGGTAATGCGGGTGCAGCTGGGACAGCAGCCGGGCCGGGATGATGAGCGCGGCCTGCTCGTTCTCCACCAGGTAGGTCATGATCTGGACGACGGTCCGCTCGATCTCGGGCGGCACGGCGTCGATCGGCGCGGTCCAGTCGACCGCGGTCGCCGGATCCCACTGCGCCGCTGCCGCGGCGGCGTACAGCTTCGGCGCGATGTCGGCCCAGACGTGCTCGCGCTCGGACCACTGCGCGCCGATCGGCGGCCCGCCCGCCTCCACCAGCGCGCCCCGGGCCGCGAGCCCCCAGCGGGCATCGGCCCGCGCGTCGGGGGGCCCGGCCGCCGACCCGGCCCGCTCCGCGCCCGCCCAGCGCCGTTCGCCGCTGCCGCCCTTCTCGATCACCAGCGTCCCGCCGCCCGGCGCGGACGCCAGCGGCCCGCCGGCGTCCGGCCCGCCGCCGGCCGACGCGATCAGCCGGTGCCCGTGCGCACGGCACCAGGCGCCGAGGTGGACCCGGAGCGCCGGGTGACGACCGGTCACCGTCAGCCGGCGGCCCGGCGCCAGGCCGCCGAGGCCGCGGTCCACCAGCAGGTCACCGCCCTCGTCGAGCCCCAGGTCAGCGAGGTCCACCAGGGCGGCGGCGTCAGTGCTCGGCATGGCGTTCGATCCCGGCGCCGCCGTTACGGCCGGTAGTCCTTCGCGGTGATCACGCCGTCGCGGTCGTAGAACCCCGCCTCGTCGACGGCCCGTTCCAGTTGCTGGTAGCCGGAAAGGCGCGGCGGCCGCCATTCCTTGAGGCCCTCCAGGTCGAGCAGCGGCCGCAGCGAGGCGTCGGCGTAGTCCATGCCGAGCAGCAGCTCGCCGAAGCGCGCGACGGCGGCCGCGTCGGCCGACGGCCCGGCCGTCATCGTGCAGTGGTCGTAGGCCGGCGTCTGCGCGAGCACCCGCGTCGCGCCGACCGGCAGCGCCCCCTCCCGCCCGAACAGCAGCAGGTTGGAGTCGATCATGCAGGCCGCGTCCGCCTGCTCGGCCGGGCCGGTGGCGAACAGCGCGCGGGCCGCCTCGCGCTCCCCGCCGATGTGGTCGCCGTGCAGCCCGACGCCGATATCGAACCGCTTGACCTGCACGTCAAGCCCGGGCGAGAGTCCAGCCGAGCGGAGCAACGACAGCGGCAGCAGGGTGGCCTGGGGCGAGTCCACCGCCCCGGTCGCCACCACCCGCCCCGCCAGGTCGGCCAGCGCGCGGACCGGCGAGTCGGCCCGCACCACCACCACCGACCGCAGGTCGCAGTCGGTGTCGCGCATGGTGACCGGGGTCAGCGGCACCCCGCGGGCCGCCGCCAGCCGGCGGGCGCGGACCCACGCCAGCGGCGAGTTCCAGGCCACGTCGATCCGGCCGTCGACCAGACCAGATACCTGCCGCTCGTAGTTCGAGTACAGGACGTAATCGAAGTCGAAGCCGGCTGAGTCCCGCAGCCAGCCCCGGAACCCGTCCCAGATCGTGACGACCTTCGGGTCGTAGGCGACCGCGCCGAGCAGCAGGCCGCCCATCAGACGTCCCCGAGCAGCGGCAGGCCGAGCAGCGCCCGCCCGATGAAGTCCTGCAGCGCGTCGGTCGTCGGCGCCATCACCCGCGCCGCCCGCGAGTCGCGGAACAGCCGCTCGACCACGCCCTCCTTGCGGAACGCGGCGCCGCCGCCGGCCCGCAGCGCCAGGTCGGCCGCGTCCGCCGCCGCCTCGCCCGCGGCCGCCTTGACCTCGAGCACGAGCAGGGTGGCGTCCGGCCGGCCGGCCTCCGCCGCGGAAAGCGCGGCGTCGATGTGCGCCCAGGTGCGGTCCGCCTCGATCTGCAGCCGGGCGAGCTGGGCCCGCGGCCCGGCCTGCTGGGCGAGCGACACGCCGAGATGCGCCAGCTGGGTGCGCTGCAGGTGCGCGGCGGTCTCGGTCGCCAGCCGCCGGATCAGCCCCGCGCTCATCGCCGCCGAGCAGATCAGGAAGCACGGCAGGATGGCGGCCAGTGCCATATCGAGCCCGCCGCCGTCCGTGCCCAGCAGCGCCGACAGCGGCACCACCAGGCCGTCCGCCGTCAGCGGGGCCGACGAGTTCCCGCGCAGCCCGAGCCCGTCGAACGCGCCCGCCGCCGACAGGCCGGCCGCGTCGGCCGGCACCAGCCACAGCGTCATCGGCCCGGCCGCGTCGGCGCTCCCGTCCGCCCCGTCCGCACCCCCGGTCAGCGGCCGGCTCGACCAGACGTAGCTGTCCGCGTACCCGGCCGAGGTGACCCAGCTCTTGGACGCATCGAGCCGGACGGTCGTCCCGCCGGGCGAGAGCACCGCGGTGGACATCGGCGCCCAGAAGTGGGACCGCGACCCGGCCTCGGAGAACGCCAGCGTGGATAGGTGCGTCCCGGCCGCGATCGCCACCAGGGTGTCCTTGTCCCCGGCCGCGACCAGCCCGGCGACGGCCGAATAGTGCATCGCCACCACCATCGCGGTGGACCCGCAGACCGCGCCCAGCTCGCGGACCACCACCGCCGCCTCGCGCAGCCCCGCCCCGCCGCCGCCGTACTCGGCGGGCACGGTCAGCGCGAGGATCCCGGCCGCGCCGAGCGCGTTGAGCTGCGCCCGGGGGAACGCGCCGTCGGCGTCCACCGACGCCGCGCCGGGCGCCACGACCTCGTCCACGACCCGCTTGAGGGCGTCGAGATACGACTCCTGAGATGACATTGCCGCCTGCCTCTCACCGTTCCGCTTGACATCAGGAAACGACCGGCCGACCGACCGGTGCTTCCCGGTAACCTGCCCCGGCCCGGCCGCCGAATCACAGATCGATCGCACAAGATCACGGCGCGGCCCTTGTGCGCGGGCACGGCGCCGGTGACGTCCCCAGGCTCAGCCGGCCACGTCCGCCCGGATGTGCTCGAAGATCAGCGACGTCTCGGTGTACGACACGTCCGCGTTCGACGACAGCCGTTCCACGAAGTCCCGCAGCGAGCCGGTCGACGCCGCCGCGACGTGCAGCAGGAAGTCGTCCTTGCCCGCCAGGAAGAACACATTGAGCACCTCGGGCAGCCCTGCCACCCCGGCCACGAAGCTGCGGATGTGCCCCCGGGCGTGTCCCTGCAGCCGGACGGCGATCATCGCCTGCAGCGGCCGTCCGAGCGCGGCCGGGTCCACGTCCGCGTGGTAGCCGCGGATGACGCCGCGCTCGCGCAGCGACCTGACCCGTCCGAGGCAGGTCGAGGGCGCGATGCCGACCCGCTCGGCGAGCGCGTTGTTCGGTGTCCTGGCGTCGCGGGCCAGCTCACGGACGATGTGGCGGTCGACCTCGTCGAGTTCGCCGGCATCAGGCCGAACAGTATTCGGCGGCCCGGTCGGGACGCTCGCTAGTGATGAATTTTCAACTCCCATATGGACACTATACAGAATCTTGTTCTCAAATCTAGGCTAAATCTCGATTATCATGCAAAATAGAATCAGTGGGACGGAATGTAGTTCGACAGCGCAGTCATCCGCCATGCTCCGCCGCCAGCATCGAAAGGTAGATATGCCATGAAAGTCGGCATCCCCCGCGAGGTCAAGAACCACGAGTACCGGGTCGCGATAACCCCTGCGGGCGTTCGCGAGCTCACCGGTCATGGCCACGAGGTCTACCTGGAGAAGGACGCGGGCGCGGGCTCCCAGCTCGCCGACGACGCCTACGTGGCGGCCGGCGCCTCCATTATCCCCGACGCCGACGAGGTCTGGGGCACCGCTGACCTGGTGCTCAAGGTCAAGGAGCCGGTCGCCGAGGAGTACCACCGGATGCGCCCGGGCCTCGCCCTCTTCACCTACCTGCACCTGGCGGCGGACAAGCCCTGCACCGACGCGCTGCTGGCGAACAAGGTCACCGGCATCGCCTACGAGACCGTCCAGCTCGCCGACGGCTCCCTCCCGCTCCTCGCCCCGATGTCCGAGGTGGCCGGCCGCCTCGGCCCGCAGGTCGGCGCCTACCACCTGATGCGGCCGAGCGGCGGCCGGGGCACGCTCCTCGGCGGCGTCCCCGGCACCTACGCCTCCAACGTCGTCGTGATCGGCGGCGGCGTCTCCGGCCTGCACGCCGCGCAGATCGCGGTCGGCATGGGCGCGCGCGTCACCGTCCTTGACCGCAACATCGCCCGGCTCCGGCACATCGACGAGATCTACCAGGGCCGGATCCAGACCGTCGCGTCCAACGCGTACGAGATCGAGCGCGCCGTCCTCGACGCCGACCTGGTCATCGGGGCGGTCCTCGTCACCGGGGCCAAGGCGCCCAAGCTCGTCTCCAACGAGCTCGTGTCCCGGATGAAGCCGGGCTCGGTTCTGGTCGACATCGCGATCGACCAGGGCGGCTGCTTCGAGGACTCGCACCCGACCACGCACGCGGACCCGGTCTTCATGGTGCACAACAGCGTGTTCTACTGCGTCGCGAACATGCCGGGCGCGGTCCCCAACACTTCCACCTTCGCGCTGACCAACGCGACCCTCCCGTACGCGGTCGAGCTGGCCGACAACGGCTGGCGCGCCGCCCTGGCGGCCGACAGCGCGCTGGCCGGCGGCCTCAACACCCACGAGGGCGCGCTCACCAACGCCCCCGTCGCCCAGGCCCACGGCTACGAGTCGGTCTCGGTCGCGTCCGTCCTCGCCTAACCAGCGCGGGCACACCAGTAAGTCAAGATCAACAACAGAGTTTTCGAACGGACGCGTGCTCCGCGCGGCTGGCCCATTTCACCTGGCCCCGGGTCGGCCGCGCGGAGCACGCGTCGCCCAGTCCGTCACCCGCAATCCGGCTCTGACGGGCCGCCTCCACCCGGGGGCGAAGACCGCGGACCGGCAGGCTCTCCCCACCCCCTAGAGCCTTCCGGTCCGCGCTATTTTCGGCCCAAGATAACAGCAAGAAGCGCGCAGCGCCCGGCCTCCCCGGCCGCGCGCGGTCGGATAGTCGGGTAGCAGCAAGAAGCGCCCCGCCCTTCGCGCTCCGCGGGCCCACGCTCCGCGCTTCCGCCCGCCGACGTCCGGTCAGCCGAGCCGCACCGGCAGCGTCTCCAGGCCGTGGATGAGCGAGCTCGGACGCCAGCGCAGCTGCGACGGGTCGACGGCGAGCGAGAGCCCGGGGAACCGCGACAGCAGCGCGCCGAACGCGATCTCGCCCTCAAGCCGGGCCAGCGGCGCTCCCAGGCAGTAGTGGATCCCGTGCCCGAACGCCACGTGGCCGCCGGCGTCGCGCCCGACGTCGAGCCGGTCCGGGTCGGGGAACCGGAGCGGATCGCGGTTAGCGGACGAGGTCACGCACAGCACCCACTCGCGGGCCGGGATCGTGACCCCGCCGATCTCCACCGGCTCGAGCGTGAACCGCTCGGTCGCGTGGTTCAGCGGGTTCGCGTAGCGGAGCAGCTCCTCGACCGCGCCCGGCAGCAGCGACGCGTCGCGGCGGAGCCGGTCCAGCTCGGCCGGGTGCGTCAGCAGGGCGAGGGTGCCGCTGGCGATCAGGTTCGCGGTCGTCTCGTGCCCCGCCACCAGCAACAAGAACAGCATCGCGACGAGCTCTCGCTCGTCGAACGCGTCGGCCGGGTCATCGGCGTCCCTGACCGCGATCAGGGCGGAAACCAGGTCGTCGGCCGGCGCCTTCCGCTTCTCCCCGAGCAGCTCCGTGAAGTAGTGGTACATCGAGGTCGCGGCGGCGCGGAACTGCCCCGGCGCGCCGACCGACGCCAGCATCGCGTGCGACCACTCCTTGAAGCTGTCCCGGTCACCGGCGGGCACCCCGAGCAGCTCGCAGATCACGATGACCGGCAGCGGAAACGCGAACGCCTCGATCAGGTCGACCTCGGCCTCGCCCGCCCGCGCGCGGTCGGCCATGTCGTCGAGCAGCGCGGCCGTGATCTCCGCGACCCGGGGCCGCAGCCCGGCCACCCGGCGCGCGGTGAACCCCTTCGACACCAGCCGCCGCAGCCGGGTGTGGTCCGGCGGGTCGGAGTTCAGCAGGTGCCTGGACAGGTAGCCGGTGACCGGGTCGGGCGACCAGTCGGGCCCGGTCAGCTTGCCCGCCCAGTCCTTGTGCAGCCGGGGGTCGCCGAGCGCCGCCCGGACGTCGGCATACCTGGTGATCAGCCACTGCCGGTCGCCGTTGGGGAACAGCACCGGCGTGACCGGCGATTCCTCGCGCATCGGGGCGAAGACGGCCAGCGGATCCTGGAAGTACCCGTCGCCGAGCGGTCGGGGCTCGGCCGGCGCGGTCATCTCGCTCATGCCGCCAACTTTAAGATATGACGCGAAGCGCCGCCAACTGGCCGACGGCGCCGCGATCCGCCGACGGCAACAACAACGGAAACTCCAGCCGACGACTAGGCTTAGCGTCGTGGCCGACCCTCACCGCTACCGCCCCGCGCCCGGGGAGATCCCCGAGGAACCGGGTGTCTACCGGTTCCGTGACGAGCGTCGCCGGGTCGTCTACGTGGGCAAGGCGAAGTCGCTGCGGCAGCGCCTCAACCAGTACTTCGCCGACTTCACCGCGCTCCACCCGCGCACCCAGATGATGCTCACCACCGCCGCGTCGGTCGAGTGGACGGTGGTGAACACCGAGGTCGAGGCGCTCCAGCTGGAGTATTCCTGGATCAAGGAGTTCGACCCGCGGTTCAACGTCAAGTACCGCGACGACAAGTCCTATCCGTACCTCGCGGTCACCATGGGCGATGACTACCCCCGGGTGATGGTGCTGCGCGGCGCGAAGAAGAAGGGCACCAGGTACTTCGGCCCCTACTCGCACGCGTGGGCGATCAGGGAGACCGTCGACACGCTGCTGCGCGTCTTCCCGGTCCGGACCTGCTCAGCCGGGGTGTTCAAGCGGGCCGGCCAGATCGGGCGGCCGTGCCTGCTCGGGTACATCGAGAAGTGCTCGGCCCCGTGCGTAGGCCGGATCACCGAAGACGAGCACCGGGCGCTGGCCGAGGACTTCTGCGACTTCATGGCCGGGCAGACGGCGAAGTTCACCAGGAAGCTCACGGCCGAGATGAAGGCCGCCTCCGGCGCCGAGGAGTACGAGAAGGCGGCCCGGCTCAGGGACGACGTCAAGGCGCTCGAGCGGGCGCTCGAGAAGCAGGCGGTGGTGCTCGGCGACGGCACCGACTGCGACGTGATCGCGCTGGCGGAAGACCCGCTCGAGGCCGCCGTGCAGATCTTCTACGTCCGCGGCGGCCGGATCAGGGGCCAGCGCGGCTGGGTCCTGGAGAAGGTCGAGGACGTCACCACGGCGGGCCTGGTCGAGCACTTCCTCGGCCAGTTCTACGGCGATCTGGGGTCGCCCGAGAGCAACGGCATCCCGCGCGAGGTGCTGGTTCCTGAGCTGCCGCCGGACGCCGAGGCGATGACCGAGTGGCTGACCGGCCGGCGCGGCGGCCCGGTGGCGCTGCGGGTTCCGCAGCGCGGGGACAAGAAGACCCTGGCCGAGACCGTTGCCAGGAACGCCTCCCAGTCCCTGGCGCTGCACAAGCTCAGGCGGGGCAGTGACCTGACCACCCGGTCGAAGGCCCTGGCGGAGATCCAGGAGGCGCTCGGCCTCGACGACGCGCCGCTGCGGATCGAGTGCTACGACGTCTCCAACCTGCAGGGCACCCACATCGTCGCCTCGATGGTCGTGTTCGAGGACGGCCTCGCCCGCAAGAGCGAGTACCGCCGCTTCTCGATCAAGGGCTACGACGGCACCGACGACATCTCCGCCATTCGCGAGGTGATCACCCGCCGCTTCCGCCGCTACCTGGCCGAGCGCGAGGAGACCGGCGAGCTCGACCTGCTCGGCGACCCGGAGGCGGAGGACGATCAAGATCCGGATCTCGATCAGATTCCGGCGTCAGAACGGCCAGTGGTGACCGCCAAGCCCAAGTTCGCCTACCCGCCCAACCTGGTGGTCGTCGACGGTGGCGCGGGCCAGGTCGCGGCGGCCGCGGCGGCCCTGGCCGACCTCGGCATCGACGACGTGGCGGTCTGCGGCCTGGCCAAGCGGATGGAAGAAGTCTGGCGGCCGGACGAGGAGTACCCGGTCATCCTGTCTCGCACGTCGGAGGGGATTTACCTGCTGCAGCGAGTCCGCGATGAGGCACATCGGTTCGCCATCACCTACCATCGCGCGAAGCGGGGCAAGGCGATGACGGTGTCCGCGCTCGACGCCGTGCCCGGCCTCGGGCCGGCCAGGCGGGCGGCCCTGCTGAAGAAGTTCGGCTCGGTGAAGGCGCTGTCGGCCGCCTCGGCCGAGGAGATCGCGCTGGTGCCGGGCATCGGGCCCCAGCTGGCGGAGACGGTTGCGGGGGCGCTGCGGCGTGGCGACGGGTAAACGGGGGACGGGCATGACTGATACGGGCGAACACTCCGGCGCGCCGGACATTGTGATCATCACCGGCATGTCGGGGGCCGGACGGTCCACGGCGGCCAAGTCGCTTGAGGACCTCGGCTGGTTCGTGGTCGACAACCTGCCGCCGGCGCTGCTGCCGACGATGCTGGACCTGGCCGACCGGGCGTCGCTGGCCGGGGTCGCGGCGATCGTGGACGTGCGCTCGCGGGCGTTCTCGACCGACCTGAAGTCCGCGATCTCGTCGCTCGGCGCGCGCGGCGTCGCCCCGCAGGTGCTGTTCCTCGAGGCATCGGACGCGGTCCTGGTCCGGCGGTTCGAGAACGTCAGGCGGCCGCAACCGATGCAGGGCGCGGGCACGATCCTGGACGGGATCGCGGCCGAGCGCGAGCTACTGCGGGCGGTCCGCGGCGACTCCGACATCGTGCTCGACACCTCCGCCCTGAACGTGCACGAGCTGCGGGATCGGATGCACGGCTACTTCGGCGGCGACTCGATGACCGGGCTGCGGCTGAACATCCTCACGTTCGGGTTCAAGTACGGGCTCCCGGTCGACGCCGACCTGGTCGCCGACTGCCGGTTCCTGCCGAACCCGCACTGGGTGCCGGAGCTGCGCCCGATGAGCGGCCTCGACGCGCCGGTGCGGGAGTACGTGCTCGGGCAGCCGGCCGCGTCGGCGTTCCTCGACGCCTACCTGGCGCTGCTCGACGCGACGCTGCCCGGGTTCGAGCGCGAGGGCAAGCGCTACGTGACGATCGCTGTCGGCTGCACCGGCGGCAAGCACCGCTCGGTCGCCATCGCCGAGGAACTCGCCGCCCGGATCGCGGGGATCCCCGGCCTCGCCGGGCACGACGTGTCGGTGTCGCACCGCGACCTAGGGCGGGAGTGAGCTTGCCGCACTCCGCCGGGGGGACGACCCCCCGAGCCCCCCGCCGGGACCCGATTAAGGTCGTCGCGCTCGGCGGCGGGCACGGGCTCGCGGCGTCGCTGTCGGCCCTGCGCCGGGTGACGCCCGACGTCACCGCGATCGTCACGGTGGCCGACGACGGCGGGTCCTCGGGGCGGCTGCGGCAGGAATTCGGCGTCCTGCCGCCGGGCGACCTGCGGATGGCGCTGGCCGCGCTCTGCGGCGACGACGACTGGGGCACGACGTGGGCGCGGGTCGTCCAGCACCGGTTCGGCGGGACCGGCGAGCTGGCCGGCCACGCCGTCGGCAACCTGCTGATCACCGGGCTCTGGGACCTGCTCGGCGACCCGGTCGCAGCGCTCGACTGGGTGGCGCAGCTGCTGCGGGTCACCGGGCGGGTGCTGCCGATGGCGGCGGTGCCGCTGGACATCGTCGCCTCCGTCGACGGCGTCGACCCGGCCGCGCCGCACGCGATCTCCTCCATCCGCGGCCAGTCCGCGGTCGCGGTGACGCCAGGCCGGGTCCGGTCGATCTCGCTGGTGCCCCCGGACCCGCCGGCCGTGCCGGACGCGGTCGCGGCGGTGCTCAACGCGGACTGGGTGGTGTTCGGCCCGGGGTCGTGGTTTACCTCCGTGCTGCCCCACCTGCTGGTACCGTCGCTGGCTGGGGCCCTGGAAATGACGCAGGCGCGTAAGCTCGTCGCGCTTAACCTGGTGCCGCAGCCGGGGGAGACCGAGGGATTTTCCCCGCACCGTCATCTGGAGGTCCTCGCCGACCACGCGCCGTCATTGTCTTTCGATGTAGTGCTGGCCGACTCCGGCGCGGTGGCGGGGGCCGAGCAGGAGCTGGCGAAGGCGGCGGACCTGCTCCGCGCCCGGCTGATGCTGGCGGACGTGGCGGCCGGCGACGGCACGCAGCACGACCCGGTGCTGCTGGCCGCGGCCTTCCGGTCGGCCTTCAGCGTCACCAGCACGGATAGCACGGGGCCAACGGCGGGGCGGTTTTAACTCATGGGGGTGGTATCGCGATGGCGATGACGGGTGTGGTGAAAGACGAGCTCAGCCGGGTGCCGGCGATCAAGCCGTGCTGCCGGAAGACGGAGGTGTCCACGCTGCTGCGGTTCGCCGGCGGCCTGACGCTGACCTCCGGGCACATCGTGATCGAGGCGGAGCTTGACACCGCCGCGGTCGCCCGGCGGCTGCGAGCGTCGATCGCGGAGGTGTTCGGCCACACGTCCGAGCTGCTGGTGCTCGCCCCGGGGGGGCTGCGCCGGGGTAATCGGTACATTGTCCGGGTGACCCGCGGCGGCGACAGCCTGGCCCGGCAGGCGGGCCTGATCGACTCGTTCGGCCGGCCGGTGCGCGGCCTGCCGCGGCAGGTCGTGTCGGGCGGCATCTGCGACTGCGAGGCCGCCTGGCGCGGGGCGTTCCTGGTGCACGGCTCGCTGACCGAGCCCGGCCGGTCGATGGCGCTCGAGATCACCTGCCCGGGCTCCGAGGCCGCGCTCGCGCTGGTCGGGGCGGCGCGTCGGCTGAAGATCAGCGCCAAGGCGCGCGAGGTCCGCGGCGTCGACCGGGTGGTGATCCGCGACGGCGAGGCCATCGCGGCGATGCTGACCAGGCTCGGCGCGCACGACTCGGTGATGGCCTGGGAAGAGCGGCGGATGCGCCGCGAGGTGCGGGCGACCGCCAACCGCCTCGCCAACTTCGACGACGCTAACCTGCGCCGCTCCGCCCGGGCGGCGGTGGCGGCGGGCGCCCGGGTCGAGCGGGCGCTGGAGATTCTCGGCACTGACGCCCCCGACCACCTGGTCATGGCCGGCCGCCTCCGGGTCGCCAACCGGCAGGCCTCGCTCGAGGAACTCGGCGCGCTGGCCGACCCGCCGCTCACCAAGGACGCGATCGCCGGCCGGATCAGGCGGCTGCTCGCCATGGCCGACCGCCGCGCCGCCGACCTAGGCCTCCCGTCAACCGAGGCCTGCCTCACCGCCGACCTGCTCTCCTGAGCGTCCCCTCAGGCAAGTGCGCGCCGGATCGGCCGAAGGTCCCAGTCGTGATGTCTGGTATGTCATGAAATGGCCATGCTTGGTAGTGGAAAGTGTTGTATGTCGGCTCGGTAATGTCGGCCATCCATCCGCCATTGTCCAGATAGCAGCAAGATGTGTGCGGTGCTTATGGGATCTGCAAACGTATGCATTCGGATAACAGCAAGAAGAGGGCAATTGATGGGATAAGTGCGCGATTTTTTCGGGCAATGCAATTGCACGGCGAGGCATTGTGGTCTTAAGGTGGCACCGAGGCAGCAGGGGACGCCCGTTGAGGCGGGCGGCTGCATGGATTACCAGTGGATGGGGGAACGGGGATGCGGACGACGGGCTGGTGCTAGGGGCGGTGCTAATACGCGGCTGAGTGTCGCGTACTGCACCAGACGGCTAATGGGATCCGCTAGACGTTGTCTGGCGGATCCTTTTCCTTTCCCGGCTGGTTGCCCTGGTCAGGCTCCAGCCGAGAGCCGCGCTGACCAGGGCCAGGGCGCTGACCGTGGTCAGGGCAGGCCCCAGGCCGATGGCCGCGGTCAGGAAGCCGATCACCGGCGGACCGAGCAGGAAGCCGCCGTAGCCGAGCGTGGACGCGACCGCCACGCCGTGCGGGCCGGCCAGCAGCCCGACCCGGGACATCGCCGCCGGGAAGGCGTTGGCGACCCCGAGGCCGGCCAGCGCGAACCCGGCCACCACCACCCAGATCGACGGCGCCAGGGCCGCGCAGAGCATCCCCGCGCAGGTGGCGAGCCCACCCGACACCAGCACCGTCCGCTGGCCGAACCGCGCAAGCAGCCAGGTCCCGGCCAGCCGCCCGCCCGCCTCGGCCAGCGCGAACGCGGCGTACCCGATCGCCGCCAGGCCGGCTCCGGCCCCCAGGCCGTGCAGCCGAAGCGCTCCCCAGTCGGTGACCGACCCCTCCCCGTAGGTGGCGCAGGCCGCCAGGATCCCGAGCAGCAGCACCACCCGCCACCGGTGCGCGCGATCGCCGAGCCCGGCCGTCGTCCCCGCCCCGGCCGTGGGCCCCGGTGCGGCCGCTCTCGATCCAGCCGTCCCCGACCCGATCTCCTCATCGACGGCACCCGGGTCGCCCGCGGCAGGCGCCGTCGCGGCGGCTGGCAGCGCGGTCGTGAGCAGGACGCGGCCAGCCACGATGGTGACCGCAAGGCCGAGAGCAGTCGCGATCGCAAAATCCGGCAGCGGCGAAAGATGCGGCGCCAGCAGCCCCCCGATCGCCGCCCCGGCCAGCCCGCCCAGGGACCACGCCGCATGGAACGACGGCATCACCGGACGGCGCAGCGCGCCCACCACGTCCACCGCGACGGTGTTCGCGGCGACGTTGACGCAGCCGTACCCAATCCCGAACACCACCAGCGCAAGTCCAAGCGCCAGGGCCGACCGGGCCAGCGCCGGCAGCAGCAGCGCCAGCGACAGCCACGCGGCGCCGATCAGCAGCACCCGGACGGCGCCGAACCGGCGGCAGAGCACCCCCGACAGCGCCATCGTCGCGATCGCGCCGCCGGAGACCCCGAGCAGCGCCACTCCGAGCTCGGCGGGCGATGCGCCGGTCGCCGCCTTCACCGCCGGGATGCGGACCGCCCAGGTGGCGAACACGAAGCCATCGAACGCGAAAAATGCGGTGACAGCCGCGCGGACGCGACTCGTGGCGTGCTGCCCGGCAGGTGTGTCTGCTATTTTGTTTAGTAGCTGCACAAAGTAAGGATAGGCGCAGAAGGAGGTGCGGACAACCCAGTGGAGCCGACGACGACCCTCTCCGGCACCGCGCTGGCCCTCATCCACTCCGGCGAGGCGCCCACCCGGTCCGCGCTCACCGCGAAGCTCGGCGTCACTCGCGCCACCACCGGGGCCATCACCGGCGAGCTCCGCGACCTGCGGCTTATCCAGGTGGCGGCGGCGCCCGGGGGCGGCCACCTCGGCCGCCCCTCGCACCGGCTGCAGCCCGATCCGGACGGCCCGGTGGCGGTCGCGGCCGAGATTCACACCGACGGCTTCGCAGTCGCGCTCATCGGCCTCGGCGCGGTGACGGTGGCCAGGGTCAGCCGTGACCTGCCCGTCCCGCCCGACCCCGAGCGGGCCCTCGCCCCGGTCAGCGAGGCGGCCGCGGCCCTGCTGCGCGCGTCCGGCCGCCAGTGCGTCGGCGTCGCCATCGCGGTGCCGTTCGCGGTCACCGAGCCGGGCGGCGCGGCCGTCGGCGCGCTCTACTTCGGCTGGCCGGACGGCGCCAAGGTCAGCGACATCTTCGCCGCGCAGCTGGCCGGCCACGGGCTGACCGGCCCCGGCCGCGCGCAGCTGGCCTGCCGGGCGGTCAACGACGTCAACGCGGCCGCGCTGGCCGAGCACCGGCACGGGGGCGGTCGCGACGCGGCCCACCTGCTGGTGGTGGCGGCCACCCGCCGCGGCGTGGGCTCGGCGCTGGTGCTGCGGGGCGCGCTCTACACCGGCAGCACCGGCCTGGCGATGGAGGCGGGTCATGTCAGCATCGACCCGCACGGCCGCCCGTGCCCGTGCGGCAGCCGGGGCTGTCTCAACGTGGAGACCGACGCCGGCCGATTCCTCGACGCGGCCGGGCGCGTCCCCGACCCCGGCTCGGCGCCGCTCGACCAGGCGATCGCCCTGCTGACGGCCGGCTACGCGACCGACCCGGCGGTCCGCGCCGCCGCCGGCACCCTCGTCGGCCGCCTCGGCCTCGGCCTCGCCAGCCTGGTCAACGTCGTCAACCCCGATCGGGTGCTGCTCGGCGGACTGCACAAGCACCTGCTGCTCGCGGCCCCGGATGAGCTCCGCGACGCCGTCGCCGCCCGCAGCCCGTGGGACCGCGGCGCCGACATCCCGATCAGCCCGTGCGCGCTCGACGACGCCGCCCTCATCGGCGCGGCCGAACTCGCCTGGCAGCCGGTCCTCGACAACCCCGCCATCCTCCGCTCCCCGGCCTGACCGCAGGCCGGTGGCCCCGGCCGGCCAGGCCAGGGGCCACCGCTGAGGGATTAGGGGAGGGTCCAGAGGGTGTCCGCCTGAGGACTGCTGGAGGACGCGCTGGTGCCGGCTATGGTGGCGCTCAG
>Ga0302325_10006679_pt1 | contig 25824 bp, 20 predicted proteins | sample Palsa_T0_2_FD_201948 | JGI IMG/M metagenome (GOLD analysis project Ga0302325, IMG submission 201948) | Peat permafrost microbial communities from Stordalen Mire near Abisko, Sweden - Palsa_T0_2 | ecosystem: Environmental > Terrestrial > Soil > Palsa > Peat permafrost | place: Sweden: Abisko... | reverse complement strand
TGCAGTGCGCTCCGTTTCGCTATCGCCGGCGAGGTTGTGGCGGAGTAGATGAAGCGCAGGCCGTCCTGCTGATGCTTCAAGACACCCTTCTTTTCGAGGCGGCCCAGCATCACGCGAACGGAAGAATCAGTGGGAGGATCCATGAGCCGGGCGCGGATCTCTTCGGCTGATGCACGATTCGCCAGCGCGAAGACCGCATCCAGGATTTCCCGTTCCCTACGAGTAAGTGCATGTGACATATGTCGCACTGTACCTGCGACAAATGTCGCATGTCAAGCCGTTTGTGCGTATTTCAACAAAAACACTATATGCGGTATGTGGTTCCGGTGCTCGCACAACCCAGCGTACACACGTTACTTTACTTTTGCCCCAACCCCGAGTAACATCGTTGTGTGCTGAAACTGAAGAGAGTGGAATTGCAGGGCTTCAAATCGTTCTGCGACAGGACCGAATTGAAGTTTCCGGGGAGCGGCATAGCGGCTGTCGTCGGCCCGAACGGCTGCGGCAAATCCAACCTGAGCGATGCCATTACGTGGGTGCTCGGCGAACAATCGGCGAAGAGCTTGCGGGGCTCGCGCATGGAAGATGTCATTTTTGCGGGCACCAAGAGCCGGAAAGCGGTAGGCATGGCCGCGGTAACCATGGTTTTGTCGGATCCGCGGCCTGCGCCCGCGCCCGACCCCAATCCGGCCGAGCCCGAAGCCCCGAACGTCACCACCATTCCCGCCCAGCCCACCGATGTCACGATCACGCGGCGTCTGTTCCGCTCCGGCGAGAGCGAGTACCTGATCGATGGCAGAACTGCACGGCTCCGCGATATTCAGGACATTTTCATGGGTTCGGGCCTCGGTCCGGAGAGCTACGCAATTATCGAACAGGGCCGCATCGGGCAGATTCTCAGCTCTAAACCGTACGACCGCCGCGCCATTATCGAGGAAGCGGCCGGCATCACGAAGTACAAATCGCGCAAACGGCTTGCTGAAGCGAAGCTGGAGAGCGCCAAGCAGAATCTCTCCCGCGTGTTCGACATTCTGGAAGAAGTTACGCGCCAGGTGAACTCGCTCAAGCGCCAGGCTGCCAAAGCCAAGCGCTACGTGGAGCTGAAGCAGGAGCTCGATACGCGGCTGCGGACGTTGATCGGCGTCCGATTCTTGGCTTTCGATGAGCAGGCAAAGTCCAATACTCTGGCTCTGGAAGAAGCCTCTGTCGCGCTGAAGCAGTTTACCGAGACAGCTGCTGTCGCGGATGTGGAGCGGGCCGAAAAACAGGCCGTCTGCTATCGGCTGGAAGCGGAGCTTACCGAAATCCGCAAGCAGCATTCCGAGTTCAAGCTGCAGCATGAACGGACGCGCGGGAAGCTGGAATCGCAGGTGCGGGAGAGCGGCGTCACGGAACAGCGGATGAGCCGCGGCGAGGACGAGATCAAGGATCTGGAAACCCGTATCGCCGGACTTGAAACGGAACGGGCTGCGCTGCGCGAGACCTTTTCGCAGTTGGAAGAGCAGATCGCGGCGTCACGCGCTCAAATGATCGAGAAGAACCAGTCGCGCGAGCAGCTGCAGAACCGGTTGCGCGAACAGGAGAAGACGATCGAAGCCAATCGGATCGCTGCGCTGCGGCTGCTGGGCGAAGCTTCCGCTCTTAAGAATCAATTGGCGCAGATCGATGAATATCTAGCGGGGGTCGACCGCGAAAAGGCGCGTGTCGAGAAGGAAGAGCAGCTTGCCTCGCAGGAGATCGAGCGGCTGACGGAAGCGCGTAAGACTCTTGAAGGCTCGATCGCCGATCGCCAGATGGAGTTGGAATCGGTCACCGTGGAACGCCGGCAGACGGAAGCCGCGCTCAGCGCGCAACGGTCGCTCTCGCAGCAGATGCGGGCGGCCATCGATGCTTTGCGCTCGGAGACCTCGCGGTTGCGCGCGAAGAAGGAATCGCTCGAGAACGTTATCTCGCATCACACGTACACTACGGAAGCGGTGAAGCGGCTGTTCAGCGCCGTGGAGCGCAAACAGGCTGGCGATTTTCAGCCGTTGGGCGTGCTGGCTGACTTCGTAGATGTCGACGCTTCCTGCGAACGGGCCGCCGAAGAATTCCTGCACAACGAACTCGAATATGTCGTGGTGCAGAACTGGAACCAGGCCGAGCACGGCATGCAGCTTTTCCGCGCGGATCTGGAAGGTCGGGCCACGTTCCTGGTGGAAGGGGGCGCGCAGGAGGGTTCGCATGCCGCTTTGTCTTCCGATCTGCCGGAACTGCCACGGCTTTCATCCCAACTGCGGCTTACGAATGGATTGAGCAAGAACGCGGATATTTTGCTGCCGCGTTTGGCTCAGTGCTTCCTCGCCGGAGACCCCGCCGAGGCGCGGCGCCAATCGGAAGCGTTTCCGGAGTTGTATTTCCTGCTTCTCGACGGCCAGTGTTATCACGGTCGCACCTTGAGCGGCGGCCACAAGAAGGCCAGCGGACCGCTCGCACTCAAGCGGGAACTACGCGAGGTTTCCAAGGCGTTCACCGAACAGGATCGGGAGCTGACCGCCAAATCCGGGGCCTTCGAACAGCTCACAAAGGACATCGCCCAGCTGGAACAGGATCTCGACCAGCTACGCCAGCTACAGCAGAATCGTGAGAAGGACGCGCTTGCCCTGGGTCACGAGATGCGCAAGCTGACGGAGGAAAATGGGCGTGCGAATTCGCGGGTTTCGGTGGCCCGCCTGGACCTGGAACGTCTGCGGCGCGAGCAGGATCGCGCCATTGGGCAGCGCGAAACCAACCAAGCGGCCATTGCGCAGAAGGAGAGTGAGCGCGGTGAGCGGGAAATCGCTTTGGATAACGCGCGGCAGGAGCTGGAATCGGTGGATGCGGAAGCCGCGCGGATTCGCGAGGAGCATTCCACGCTGCGCGCTGAACTAGCCACTATCGAGGAGCGTTACCGTTCCGCCGGCGCTTCGCTGGGGCGTCTGGAGCAGCAATTGCGCGACATGACCGCTCGGCGGGAGCAGCTGGGCCGGGAAATCGAGCGGCTCGGGGAGCATCGCGCACGGCTGCTGGCTGAAAATATCGAGCTTGACCAGGCAGTTACTACGCTGGCCGAACAGGCGCTACAGGCAGATGCGGTGGCCGTCGCTTTGGCCCAGGAGGAAACTGCGCGCCGCCAGAACCTGCACGAAGCCGACGAATCGCTCAAGGAAATCCGCCAGCAGATCGAAGCCGCCCACGGACAACGCTCCGAATTTGAAGTTGCGCTCGTCAAAAGCCAGAGCGAACTGAAGTTCCTTGACGAAACCAGCCGCAAAGAGCTAGGTGTAGCGGCATCCTCCTTAGAGGGTCAGGCAGAAGATAGCCCGGATCTAATAGAAACCGAACAGGCCTACAATGAATTGCGCACGAAAATAGACAACTTAGGGCCCATCAATCCGCAGGCTTTAGAGGAATTCGACGAAGCCCAGCAACGGCATGATTTCCTCTCGTCGCAGCGTCAGGATCTCATAGATTCCATTCGAGATACTGAGAAGGCCATCCATGAGATCGACCTAGTCTCTCGCAGCCGCTTTGAAGAAGCTTTCGTGGCAATCAACGAAAACTTCAAAGTGGCATTTCAAACTCTGTTTGGCGGTGGATCGGGCGAAATGCGGTTGACGGATGAATCGAACGCGTTAGAAAGCGGCATTGACATCATCGCGTCGCCCCCGGGCAAGAAGCTGCAGAATGTACTGCTGCTCTCGGGCGGCGAGAAGGCTTTGGCGGCGCTGTCGCTGCTGATGGCGATCTTTAAATACCAGCCGAGTCCATTCTGTGTGCTGGATGAGGTGGATGCGCCGCTGGACGAGGCCAACATCGCCCGGATGATGAATCTAATCAAGGAGATGGCGATCGATACGCAGTTCATCATCATCACGCACTCGAAGAAGACGATGGAGGCGGCGCAGGCGATGTACGGGGTGACGATGCAGGAAGCGGGCGTTTCGAAGCTGGTCTCGGTAAGATTTCACAGCCATGAGTCGCCGCAGCCGGCGGTGGCATAATGCTTTTCAAATGTTCTGGAAAAGCACAAACAGCACACTAGACGATGCGTTAGGTTTGGTACTAGGACCTTCGCAATCGTATGATTCTAAAGGCACGAAAAAAAATGAAAGTATTTGCAATACTGTCGAAAGCGGGTTACACTCTGAGGGTAGTACAAGTAGTCAAGACGGAGGATATTTTACAAATGAAGAAAATCGTAGTAACGAGCGGTATGGCAATGGCACTAGCCTTTGCCAACTTGGCGTCGGGAGCAGTAATTTTTGGCACTTCACCCCTTCAGACTATTGGAACGGGTGGATTCACCGGTGACACCGAATATACTTATGCGGTCTCACTTGACGGCAAAGAGCAATTCACGAACGGTTCTACAGTAGAAGATGCCTATTGTATTGCTGGCCTTCAAGGATTTGTTAGCGCCGTCGCACTTGTGGCGACACCTGGCTTTGCGCAATACAGCGGCACTTCGGGCGGATGTACTTCAGCTTTAGCGCCGGATCCCATGAACGCGGGCGTAACCAACCTGGACACCGGTGCCTGGATCGAAGTTATCTACACAGGAACCGCGACAATCGCAGCAAGCTCGGCCTTGCCGAGTGTGTCTTTTTATTCAATTTACGGGGAGGCCGTAATTAGCAACACCCCGTTCGGTGGCAGGGCTCAGCTGGTCTCGGATGGGACCAACGCTGCAAACCAAGGTGACGTTCTAGGACCAAGCAGCACTGCTCCGGAGCCTGGCACGATGGCCCTCTTCGGTAGCGCTCTTCTCGGCATCGGTTTCTTCGCCCGCAAGCGCATCAAAAAGGGTTAGTCTCTTATTCCTTTGATTTCCTCCCTGAAAGGACTCGCCAAAGCGGGTCCTTTTTTGCATTGGCAGCTACGCTTTCGGGTAGCAGCCCAGTACTGTAAGCGTATCCGCGGTCTCCCGCAAGTGCCCCAGCGCGTTCTGTACGTTTACATCACCTAAGTCTCCTAGGAAATCGACGTAAAACAGGTATTCCCAAGGCTTGCCCCTTAAGGGACGGGATTCGATTTTCGCGAGACTGATGTCGCGAAGGGCCAACGCGCTTAGCGACCGGAACAAGGCGCCAGGGGAATTACGCGTGGAAAAGACTGCCGAGATCTTCTTCGGAGTCTTTCCGTTTTGCGGTTCCAGCTTACCTAACAGGAAGAAGCGCGTGAAGTTCTGACGGTCGTCCTCAATCGACCGGCGCAGAATCCGGGCGCCGTAGTTCTCCGCCGCGGCAGACGACGCAATTGCCGCGGCATCCTTCAACCCTTCCGCCACGATCATTTTCACGCTGCCGGCTGTATCGTAAAACAGTACCCGCTCCCACTTCGGATTGGCTGCAAGAAAATCCAGACACTGATTCAACGCCACTGGATGTGAGAACACGCGCTTGACCTTAGTAAGGCTTACTCCCACGGGGGCGATTAGGTTGTGCACAATTCGCACATTCGTTTCCCCGACGATCGGCATCCCGTATCGAAGCAGGTGATCGTAGTTTTCGTGCACGGATCCGTGCAACGTATTCTCGATCGGGATCACGGCGGCCTCGACCGAGCCTGCCTTCAGAGCTTCGAAAACATCGGCAAATCGCTCACAGGGGCGGATTTCCGGGTCCGCACCGAGCAACTGCCGCGCCGCCAACTCGCTGAAGGCGCCTTTCTCTCCCTGGATCGCTACAGCCGGCCGATTCCTCTTCTTATTCGGCTCCTTGCTCATTTGGGCCTCCCCAACGCTTCGCTTCCGGATTGTCGAATCCCAGTAGATCGAGTACCCGCTCTACCGAATGATCCACCAGATCCTGTATTGTCAGCGGTATTTGATAAAACGCCGGAATCGGAGGCGCAATGATGGCGCCCATCTCCGTCAACGCGACCATGGAACGCAAATGGCCCAAGTGAAACGGCGTCTCCCGGACCATCAGAATCAGTTTGCGGCGCTCCTTCAGGGCGACATCCGCCGCCCGAGTCAACAGATTTGAGCAGACTCCCGACGCAATGGCCCCCATCGTGTTCATGGAACAGGGCGCAATCACCATGGCATCGGTTCGGAACGATCCGCTCGCCACCCGGGAGGCTATGTCTTCCAGGGGATAGGAGAAGCTGGCGAGCTTCCTGAGGTCGGCGCCAAGCTTGCCAGTTTCGAGGAAAAGGGTCTTTTCGCCGGCGCGGCTCAGAATCAGGTGGGTTTCGGCCAACCCTTGGAGTTTTTCGAGAAGTCTCAAAGCATAGATGGAGCCACTTGCACCCGACACTCCGACGACGATTTTCAAATTTCCCACCATGAAAAAATTTCCGTTCCGATTTTAGAACAAAAAAATGAGTTTTTACCTTGCCTCATTTGAAGATCGAGCGATATACTCCCAATTGGATAGGCAGAACTACCCAAGAATTGTATACCTTAATACACTTTAATAGCGGACCCCCATGGATGATCCTGGTCACCGCCTGAAACAGGCGCGCGAACGCCTTAGCTTAACCTATCGTGACGTTGGCGAAGCCAGCGTTCAAATCGCCAATCGGCACCACAACGATGAATTCCTAATCGCTCTCAGCCGGCTCTCCGATATCGAGAATAAAGGCACAGTACCGTCGATTTATAGGTTGTATTCCCTATGTACTATCTACCGTTTGGAACTTTCCGAGGTCCTGGAGTGGTACGGGGTACTACTGGCCCGCCAGGCCGCCGATGCGGCATCCATCGTCATTGGGAAAACGCACCCTATCAACTTTAATCCCGGGCTGTACGGGGACCTGCAGGTTCCGCTCGCACTCGACCCAGGAGTCGACCTGCGAAAAACAACGTTCCTGAGCCACGTGGTTCAGCGGTGGGGCAAGCTGCCGCTCTCGCTGCTGAGCGGCGCGGACGTCAAGAATCTTCGTTACGCCTTTGTCGGCTCCGACGACTGGAGCATGTATCCTTTAATATATCCCGAGTCATTGATTCTAATCGACGAAACCCAACGAAGAGTTTCACTGGCCGGCTGGTCCAGCGAGTTCGACCGGCCCATTTACTTCGTGGAACACCGTACGGGATATTTCCTGGGATGGTGCTCGCACGTGGATAAGCAACTGATCGTTTCGCCGCACCCCGCTTCGCGCGCCGTGCCGCAAGTCTTTTTAAATGATGAAGTTGACATCATCGGACAAGTGTCCGGAGTAGCTATGCGCCTAGATCAGCCGCGGCGCCGCCAGAATCCTGCCTAATCAATTCAAGTACGATCTCCAAATCCGACCGGAATAGTTCACGATCGGCAGGCCGCGACTGTGCCGGTATCCAATTCATAAACGGCGGCCATTCGAGCCAGTTTGCCAGGATCGTACGCCTGTCCTCGGACAAAGAATCGAGATATTTCTCGAGATCGATCCGCTGCTGTTCCAGGCTGAAACAAAGCCAATCCATGAAAATGTTGTTGTGGCTCCGGCGAATGGTCTTGTCCGCTTCCCGCTCGCTGAATCGCTGAGAAAAACCGAAGTGCTGATACTGGCCCGAGTTGGGGTCGCGCAGAGAGGCTAGGTACACCATCCGTCCGAAGGCGGAAGGGATTTGGAGCAACGTGCGGCTCCATAGCTCAGCAGAGGGAGTTTCGTCGGCGCGCATAAACCGCTACCTGAATATACAACATTGCGTCCCCGCCACGTTCACAATGGAGATCGGCCAAAAGCTAACTGTTCCAAAAATCGAAAACAGTTTTTGGTTGTGAGGAGAAAATCGCAAACTATCCCTAACCTCGAAACTGTAACGCAGCTTAAAATCTCACAAAAAAAGGAAAAACACACACATGATTCGCGCCTTCGCCCTCGTCACCGTCTTCGCCATCTCCCTCTTCGCCGTCCCGACGAAGTCCACCACCAAGATCATTCCTAGCCCCGAATGTAACCCCAACTGCCCGAACCTGCCTTGGGGGAACTAGTTTCCGATTGAATCACATGTACAAAGTGCTATTATAAGGCTTGCTCGCTATCCTCGAGAGTATTAACGTGAGGCAGGCCTTTGCATGGTGCACTGCGTTTTCAGCCGTCGCCTGTGCCTTGGCCGCGATCAGAATCCGACTGCTGCCGGCGGCCCGCGAGTACGGACTATTTTTCTGGCTCCTGGCTGCGTGGTCCGGCATTTGCGTTTTTACCCTCAGAGTACCGCCGGCTTCACTCCCATATTTCTACATGTTTACCGTTTTAGTTCCCCTCTCATGGGTTCTATACTTCTGTACGGCACGGCATCTCTACCAAAAAGTGTTCAGTAATTATCCGGGTATCGCTTTTGCGGGCCGTTCATCCATGTGGATTGCCGCGGCAGGCGTTCCCGTTGTGATAGCGTTGAGCATCTGGTTCTCTCCAGGTGGCGTAAGTAAGAGCCTTGCATACGCAACCGTGTCACTGCTCGACCGGTGCGTGCTTTTTGGGATAGCATTCTTCCTGGCGCTCCTTGTCTCCGTAATGATTCGTTACCCGATCTCAATTCCTCAAAATATTGCGGTCCATAGCATCTTTTTTAGCTCGATATTGTTGCTGCAGACTGTCTTCGAGATCGCCGATCAGTGGACGTCGTACCGTTACTCCGCCTACTGCAATACGCTGGCGGCCGGTTTCGACGCTATCCTCGTCACGGCATGGGCGCTTGTCCTCACAAATGCAGGAGATACGGCGATCATCCGGATCCGGCAGCACATCAAACCGGAGACGGAAACCCAACTTTTGGGGCAACTTGACTCCCTGAACGGGATACTGCTGCGCGCCGCCCGCAAATAAACCGCTATTTCCCGGGAAATCGTATTGCTTTAATTTGAAATACCGATTAGACTTTTAGTACCGGAGACCTCCGCGCATGCTATTGTCTTTCGCACTAGTAGTTTGTCTTTGCCTCGTCGCCCTGCTAGCGGTTCGCCTGCTGACACGCGGTGGCCAATGCGATGTCAATCGCGTCGAACTCTTCCTATCCGGCGAAGGCATCGCGGATCACTACCGGCCTCTCGAACGGTTGCTGCAGAAGACTGACTGGCAGTACCTCGCGGCTCAACCGGGCATGACGTCCTCCCGCATTCGCGCATTCCGGGCCAAGCGACGCCAAGTTTTTCGTCAATATCTCTCCAGCCTGATCGCCGATTTCGGAGCCCTGTGTTTCCTGGTCAAAGGCCTGATGGTTCAATCTTCCGTTGACCGCTCCGACCTGGCCCACTCTCTCAGCAAACTTCGAAATGCGTTCTATTGGGCAGTCGCCACGACCCATTTCAGCCTTTTCCTTCATGCGATTGGTTTTTCCACCGTCACTATTGAAGTGGGAAGCCTGACGCGGGCACTCGAAGCGCTCACCGCGCAGGCGCGGATGCTCCAACTCTCCGCTGAGCCTTCGCTCGCCTAGCCTCTCCTCCTTTCAGTCCACGGAATACCGTACAATAAAGGTTACTTCCCGCCGCAACTAGGCTACGTTTGCCCTCAACTGGCAGGGGAGGCTTCCTCTCCTATGTGGATCGTCAAGCTGGCGCTTCGCCGGCCCTATACCTTCGTAGTTGGAGCCCTACTCATCCTCGTCCTCGGGATCATTACCATCCTGCGGATGCCCGTGGACATTTTCCCGTTCATCGATATCCCTGTCGTCAGCGTGATCTGGTCTTATACCGGCCTTGCCCCGCAGGAAATGGAGCGCCGGATCGCCACGATTTCGGAGCGCTCAATGACTACTTCGGTCAACGATATTGAGCATATCGAGTCCCAATCCATTAACGGGATTTCGCTGATCAAGCTGTTTTTCCAACCTGGCGTTAAGATCGAGGCCGCCGTCGCGCAGGTTACGGCTAATTGCCAAAGCGTCACAAGGGTCCTTCCGCCCGGCATCACGCCGCCGACCATTCTTCAATACAACGTTTCCAACGTACCCATCCTACAAGCCAGTCTCGGCGGGAAAGGCTTTTCCGAGGCGGAACTGTTCGATTTCGGGCTAAATTTCATCCGCACCCAGCTGGCGACGGTGCAAGGCGCCTCCGTTCCCTCGCCGTTTGGCGGAAAGCCGCGCGCCATCATGGTGGATCTCGACCCCGAGCAGATGCTTGCAAAGGGCATTTCCGCCAGTGAAGTCGCCGACGCCATCAACGCTCAAAACGTCATCCTACCTAGCGGCGCCGCCAAGTTCGGCGACCGTCAGTACAATGTACGCCTCAACGCCAGCCCCGATGTGCTTGAAGATCTAAACAACCTTCCCATCAAGCTCATCAAGGGCACTCCGGTTTATATACGCGATGTGGCCCACGTTCGTGATGGGTTCACTGTGCAGACCACCATGGTGCATGACAACGGCGTGCGGTCCACGCTCCTCACCATTCTGCGAAACGGAAACGCCTCTACTCTCGATGTTGTGGAGCGTGTCAAGAAAGCCTTGCCCAAGGTAATGGCAACGCTTCCGCAAGGCCTCACCCTGCACCTGCTGTTTGACCAATCGATCTTCGTCCGCGCCTCGATTGACGGCGTGGTCCGCGAAGCCACCATCGCTGCTGGTTTGACGGCGTTGATGATTCTGCTCTTCCTGGGCAGTTGGCGCAGCACGGTGATCGTCGCCATATCGATCCCGCTCTCGATTCTCGTTTCGATCATCGTAATGAGAATGCTGGGAGAGACGCTGAACGTGATGACGCTTGGCGGTCTCGCCCTGGCGGTCGGCATTCTGGTGGACGACGCGACCGTCGAAATCGAGAATATCCATCGCAATATGGGCGAAGGGAAACCAATTTTGCGAGCTATTCTGGACGGAGCGCAGCAGATCGCCATTCCGGCTTTCGTTTCCACGCTAGCGATCTGTATCGTCTTCGTCCCGGTCGTTTTTCTCAGCGGCGCCGCTAAGTCGCTCTTCACTCCGCTGGCACTAGCGGTCGTAATCGCGATGATGGCGTCCTATCTTCTGTCCCGCACCCTGGTTCCGACGATGGCGAAATACCTCCTTGGCGCCGAGATGCACATGCACCAGCCGGGTCACGACAAGGCGCCTCCCAAGGGATTTTTCGGAAAAATCCACCACGGTTTCGAAGCGGGCTTTTCGAACATGCGCGAAGGCTATAAGAAGATCCTGGTCTGGTGCCTCGATCACCGCGCCATCACGGTTTGTTTCTTTGGACTTCTTTCGCTTTGTTCGATGGGGCTAATCCCTTTCCTGGGCCAAGACTTTTTCCCGCAGGTTGACGCCGGCGAATTCCGGATGCATGTCCGCGCGCCATCCGGTACCCGGCTGGAAGAGACGGAACACATTTTCACCCAGGTGGAAGCACTGATTCGCCGTTCGGTTCCGAAGGAAGAAGTGCATGCGATCCTCGACAACATCGGACTCGGGACCAGCGGTACGAATGTGGCTTATGCCGACCCTTCGATGATCGGCCCGGGAGATGGCGAGATTCTGGTTTCGCTGAATCCGGATCATGCTCCGACCGCTAACTACGTGCGCCAGTTGCGCGTCGCTCTCAAGCGCGAATATCCCGACCTTACCTGCTTCTTCCTGCCGTCAGACATCGTCAGCCAGATTCTGAATTTCGGCCTTCCCGCGCCCATCGATGTGCAGATCGTCGGCCGCGATTTCGAATCGAACTACGTTGTCGCGCGCCAGATCCTGAAGGAAATGGAGCGCATTCCGGGCGCGGCCGACGTACACCTGCACCAGATCGTCAACCTGCCCGAAATCCAGGTGAATATCGACCGCACGCGCGGCGTACTGCTCGGCATGAGCGAGCGTGAAGTGGCCAACAACATGTTGATCTCGCTCAGCTCCAGCACGCAAACCGCGCCCAACTTCTGGCTGAACCCCAAAAACGGAGTGAGCTACAACATCTCGGTGCAGACGCCGGAGTATAAGATCTCCACGATGGATGAAATGCGCGCCACCGGTCTCAACTCACGCACGCAAGACACCGGCGGGCTTCTGACCAACGTATCGACGACCAAGCGGATTCTTTCACCCGGCGTGGTCAGCCACTACAACGTGCAGCCGACCCTCGATATCGACGCTACGACGCAGGGCCGCGACCTGGGCGGAGTCGCCGGCGACATAGAAAAAGTCATCGCCCACACGAAACTCCCGCGCGGATCATCGGTGGTAATGCGCGGCCAGGTTCAGGCGATGAAGGAATCGTTTGTCGGCCTTGGTTACGGCCTCTTGTTCGCCATTCTCCTCGTCTACTTCTTAATGGTGGTCAATTTTCAATCCTGGCTGGATCCCATGATCATCATGATGGCGCTTCCTGGAGCGCTCAGCGGTATTCTCTTCATGCTCTTCATTACGCAGACCACGTTGAGCGTCCCTTCTCTGATGGGCGCGATCATGAGCGTGGGTGTGGCGACGGCCAATAGCATCCTGCTGGTAACTTTTGCCAACGACCATCGTCATCACAATGACTCCAAACAGGCCGCCCTGGAAGCCGGCTACACGCGCCTACGTCCCGTCATCATGACTGCCATGGCAATGATTATCGGTATGCTGCCCATGGCTCTAGGCCTCGGGGAGGGCGGGGAACAGAATGCCCCACTTGGGCGGGCGGTCATCGGGGGGCTGGTCGTTGCAACGTTTGCCACGCTGTTTCTTGTGCCCGTGATCTACGCAAGTTTACGCAAGGCAGCGCCGCACGCCGCGCTCCAACAGGACGAAATTCTTCAATGAAAACAGCTCTCGCCGGTTTTGTATTTTTTCTCATCGTCGTTGGTCTGCTGGTCACCGGCGCCATCCCCAAGATGCAGCGCAAGACCGCTCTCGCCAATGAGGTGAAAGCCGTTGAAACCGACGCGCCGGTGGTGAATACCGTGGTGCTCAAAGCTCAGGACGGGCCGAATGAAATCTCGCTTCCCGCCAGCATGCAGGCTATTCAGGAAGCGCCGATTTATGCGCGCGTCGATGGTTACCTGAAAATTCGCGGCGTCGATATTGGAGACCACCTCAAAGCAGGTACCGTCATGGCCGAGATCGAAGCTCCGGAAATCGACCAGCAACTCGCCCAGGTCGAAGCGGCGAAGGCTCACGCAGTAGCGGCTCTTGCTCAGGCCAAGGCTAACCAGAAGCAGGCTGAAACCAGGATGCAACTTGCCAAAGTCACGGTTGATCGATGGAAGCAGCTGGTGACGAAAGGCGTCGTCTCGAAGCAGGATGGCGACGATAAACAGGGCTCATATGATGCCGCGGTTGCCGATTACGATGCCGCCGGAGCCAACGTCACAGCCGCCGTCGCCGATATTTCCGCACAAGATGCCAACGTTGCCCGCATGGAGCAGATGCGCTCGTTCGAGAAAGTGGTTGCTCCTTTCGATGGGGTCGTGACGGCCCGCAATGTTGACCCAGGAACCTTAATCACGGCGGGCAGCGCATCGGACAAGCGCGAGCTTTTCCGCATGGCGAAGGAAGGCGAACTGCGCATCTTCGTCAATGTGCCGCAGTCTTATTCGGTGGCTATTCATGAAGGAGAGACCGCCGTAATCCGAGTCAACGAGTTCCAGGGTAAACAGTTTCCAGGAAAGATCGTCCGCACCTCGGATTCGCTTGACCCCAGCTCCCGCACGCTGCTCACGGAGATTCACATCCCGAACCCCAACCATGCTCTTCGCCCCGGCATGTTTGCCTCGGTGAAGTTCACGCTGGATCGAACCGCGAAAACGATTCTCGCCCCGGCATCGATCATGCTCTTCCAAACCGCCGGGCCGCAGGTGGCCCTCGTGCGGCCTGACAACACGCTTCATTTTCAAAAGGTGACGCCCGGCCGCGATTACGGTTCGACCATTGAACTGCTGGCCGGCGTGAATCCGGGTGACCGAGCCGTGGTGAATCCGACGGATGACCTGACCGAGGGAATGAAGGTCGAGGTTAAGTAGAGTTCTAGTGGTCGCGCGCCGTAATCAGATCGGCGATCGAAGCCAGCGCGTTCTGATAGGGTGAATCCGGGAACTCCGCGATAATCTGCCGCGCCTTGTCGGTGAACTGTTGCGCACGTTCCTGGACGCGCTCCACGGCTCCATACTTGCCGATCATGGCGCGCACTTGGGAGAACGCCACAGCGTCGTAGTTCTGTTCCCGCAGAATCGTTTCGATTTGCCGTCGCTCTTCCATGTTCGCCTGTTCGAGCGCGTAGACCATCGGGAGCGTGATCTTGCCCTCGCGCAAGTCGTTGCCCACGGGCTTACCGAGAGTCTTTTCACGGGAAGTAAAGTCCAGCAGGTCGTCAATTAGCTGAAACGCCATGCCGAGGTTCCAGGCATACTCGCCGAGACGCTCTTCCACCGCGCTATCGGCGCCGCCCATTACAGCGCCGAGCTTCGCGCAGACGGAGAACAGTCCCGCTGTTTTGCGATCCACAATCTCCATGCAATCCGCTTCGGTGATCTCGATTTTCCCGATGCGCTCGAGTTGGATCAGTTCGCCTTCCACCATCAGTTGCGTCAGGCCGATCAGCAGATCCAGAATGTGGAAATTCCTCTCGCGCAGCGCGATCTGGAAAGCCTGCATGTAGAGCCAGTCGCCCGCCAGTACGCACGTGTGGTTGCCCCACTGGACATTGGCTGAGGGACGACCGCGGCGCGTTTGCGCCATGTCGATCACGTCGTCGTGAACGAGCGTGGCCGCGTGCAGAATCTCGACCACCGCAGCCAGCCGGATTGCGCCTTGATCGTGTTCGCCGCCGGGACGTTCAAAAAGCCGCGCACAAAGCAACAGCAGTGATGGCCGCAATCGCTTTCCGCCACTCGATTGCAAGTATTGCGCGATGGTGGTGACAGCCTCAACCGAGGCCACCGATTCAAGCCCGATCTCTTTTTCGACTTCGACCAGTTCCGACGCCAACAGGGAGAATATCTCGCTTGTGCTGAATATTTGACCTGCTTTAGCTTGGTCCATCGGAAGCTCCAGTGTACCCGTTCAGTTTCAACCCTCGCAAACAGAATAATTCTCTAAAGTTATGAGTGGTCGCGCGAGCGATCTCTTCTTCGGTTACGCCGCGGACTTCGGCTAACTTTCGCGCCGTGTGGGCGGTGTAAGCAGGCTCATTCCGTTTGCCACGAAATGGGACGGGCGCAAGGTAGGGGCAATCGGTTTCGAGCAGTAGGCGATCCTCAGGAACCACGCGCGCTGCTTCGCGAACCGCGTCGGACTTTGGAAACGTGAGAACGCCGCCGAAACCCAGGTGGAAGCCGAGATCGACTGCTTGCCGCGCCTGATCCGCATTGCCGGTGAAGCAATGCAACACGCCCGGACCGGTGAGCACCGCCAGCGTATCGTCCCAAGCTTCTCGCGTGTGGATGATCACCGGTTTCGACACCTCACGCGCAATCCTCATCTGTTCCAAGAAAACCTCGCTCTGCACTGCCCGTGGCGAGAAATCGTAATGATAGTCCAAACCGATTTCACCGACCGCCACAACCTTAGGATGCTTCGCGAGCGCCCGAAGTTCGTCAAATGTTCGGGCATCCGCTTTTGAGGCGTCGTGGGGATGTACGCCAACCGTCGCCCAGACGTTGGGAAAGCGCTCCGCGAGGCGGATGGCAACGTCGAGAACGGGCGGACCATCCGCCGTACCGATGGTCAGAAAGTATTCCACACCCGCCGCCTGGGCGCGCTCCAGCAGAGCTTCCACGTCGCCGTGGAACTGCTGATGATCCAGGTGGCAATGGGAATCGGCCAGACTCACTTCAGCCGGGCACCGACCGGCACATCTTCCAGGAACGCCGCGAGCACAGGTTTGCCGCCTTCAAGCGAGGCCGCTACAATCATCCCGTTCGATTCAATACCGCGCATCTTCCGTGGCGCCAGGTTAGCCACGATCACCACTTTGCGCCCGACCAACTCTTCCGGCTTGTAGGCCAGCGCGATTCCCGCGAGGATCGTACGCGGCTCCCGTTCCGCGATATCGATCTTGAGATGCAGCAGCTTATCCGCGCCCTTTACAGCCTCAGCCGATAGCACGAGGCCGACGCGCAGGTCCACCTTCGTGAAATCGTCAATCCCGATCTTTTCCGTCGGCGGCGCGACGCCCGTGGGTTCCACGGCAACTTCCACCGTTTTACCGAGCAGCTTCGCCTGCTCAGCCGTTACCTGTTCCTCCAAAACGCGCATCCTTTCCACAGCCTCTTTCAACTCGATCCGGGGAAACACGGGCGAAATTTCGCCGATCTTCTGCCCTTCGGGGATCTGGCCCCAATCGAGCGTTTCGAATCGCAAATCTTCCGGGTTACCGCTCATGCCTAACTGCTCCCAGATCTTCGCGACAGATTCCGGCAACACCGGAGCAAGCAACGCACAAGCGAGCCGCAACGTTTCTGCCGACGTCGCCAGCGTATCGTTCAACTTCGCCTGAGCCTCTTCACCGGCACGTGCCAGCTTCCAAGGCGCCTGCTCCACGATGTATTTGTCCGCTGCCGAGAGTAACGCCCACACCGCTTCGAGTCCCTTCGAAAACTCGAAATCCTCGAACGAAGCCTTCACCGAAGCGATCGTCTTGCGGCCCAGTTCGGCCATCGTCGCGTCGGTACCTTGCGGAATCACACCGCCGCGATACTGATTGATCATCGTCAGCGTGCGGCTTACCAAGTTGCCGAGCCCATTCGCCAACTCCGAGTTGTACCGCCCGATCAGAGCGTCATAGCTGAAGCTGCCATCCTGCCCGAACACAATCTCGCGCAGCAGGAAGTAGCGCAGACCATCGAACCCGACGACCTGGCGGATAGGTTCGGCGCGCACGATATTCCCGCGCGATTTGCTCATCTTGTCGTTCTCGAATAGCAGCCAGCCGTGCGCGAAAACTTGCTTCGGCAGCGGCAAATCCGCGGCCATCAGGAACGCGGGCCAGAACACGCCGTGGAAGCGTAGAATCTCTTTGCCGATCAGGTGCAGATCCGCGGGCCATAAGTCTGAACCCGAGACGGCGCTCATGTAGCCGATCAACGCATCGAACCAAACATAGAAAACATGATGGCCTTCCACCGGCAGCGGGATGCCCCACTTCAGAGTGGTGCGGCTGATGGAAAGATCGTTCAACCCGTGCTTCACGAACGCGACGGCCTCGTTGCGTTTCGCATCCGGCTGAATGAACTTCGGATTTTCTTCGTAGAATTTCAGCAGTTTATCCGCAAAGGCTGAAAGCTTGAAGAAGTAATTATCCTCGGTGACGGTTTCCGTCACGCGACCGCAATCGGGGCATTTGTCGCCGGGCTTCGCGTCGTTGACATAGAGCTCGTCGAACACGCAGTACTGGCCCGTATAGCTGCCTTTATAGATGTAGCCGCGCTCCTGACAGCGCTCGAACAGCCACTGCACGGTTTTGTGATGCTTCGGATCGGTGGTGCGTATGAATGCGTCGTACTTTAGCCCGAGCGTGTCCCACTGGCGTTGAAACTCTCCCGCCACTGCGTCCGCGAATGCTTCCGGAGTCTTGCCCGCGGCCAGCGCGGAACGTTCCACTTTCTGGCCGTGCTCATCGGTGCCGGTGGTGAGGAATACGTCATCGCCCAGCATGCGGCGGAAGCGCTTGATTGTATCGGCGGCAAGCGTGGTGTAAGTGTGGCCGATATGCGGCGCCGCGTTCACGTAGTAGAGCGGCGTGGTGAAGTAGAATTTCATGTCGTTAGTGAGAAGCCAAATTGAGGTAGGAGTGATTCGCCGCGGCGATCACCTGCCGGAGCGGCATGCCCGAAGCCTGCGCGATCGCCCGGCAGTCTTCATATTCCGGCGCGTAAGAACCGTCCCCTGAAACCTTCACTCTGATCTTACCGTGCCCGGTCTCAACCGTTACCCACTCCCGTTCCTGCACGCGCCGTTCCGCCGTGTGGATGCGCAATCCGAGGGTCGAGGTCTCCGCGAATAACAGCGCCGCCAGTTCCTCCTGCTTTGACGGCGCGGAGATAACGCGCAACAGCACGCCCGGCCGGCCCTTCTTCATCTGGATCGCAGTCACCGTGGCGTCGAGCGCGCCTGCTTCCATTAGCCGCTCCATGGCGTAAGCCACCACTTGCGGGCTCGAATCGTCGAGATTCGCCTCAATCACCGAGACCGTGGTCGATTCCGTCGCCTTCGACGTTTGCCCCACCATCACGCGCAGCACGTTGGCGTGTTCGCGGAAATCCTTATCGCCCGCGCCATAGCCGATCTTGGCGACGCGCATCGCAGGCATCGCGCCGAAAGATTCAGCGAGTGTCGAGAGCACCGCAGCGCCGGTGGGCGTGGTCAATTCCGTAGCCGGACCGCGCGAATAAATCGGAACATCCTTCAGCAGCGCAGCGGTCGCCGGGGCAGGGACGGGAAGTACGCCATGCTCTGTGTTCACGGTGCCGCTGCCCACGTTGACCGGTGAGCAATACACTTTCTCGACGCCCAACAGTTCGAGGCCCAGACAAGCGCCGACAATATCGGCAATCGAATCCGCCGCGCCCACCTCATGGAAATGAACTTTCTCGATCGGCACGCCGTGGACGCCCGATTCGGCCTCGGCCAACCACTCGAAAACAGCCGCAGCGTTGGACTTCGCGCGCTCCGGCATTTCCGTGCGGGCGATCATCTTCAGGATGCCCGGTAGATGCCGATGCTTGGTGGTCTCCGTGATGGCGACGCGGAACTTCATCGCGCCCACGTCGCGCCGCTTCACCTTTTCAAACGAAAACTGCGCCCCCACTTCCATCGAATTCAGCGCCGCCACAATGGCTTCGGTGCTGGCGCCGGCATCCGCCAGACAGCCCACCAGCATGTCGCCGCTCAATCCCGAAAACGCATCGAAATAACAGATTGTAGTCAAAGCACAATTATCCGCTAACGCCCACCCGGCAGTAGACCGAACGCTTGTATACGATCCGTGCCAACGAACACCTGCCCGCGTCCGAAACCAGGCGCGTTGTACTTTCCGCCCACATTTAGCATCGCCGGCGTGCTGGTCCACAGTGGCTTCAATGTGATGGGATCCAGCGCGTAAAGAATCGGATGCGGCGCCGCCGGATCCGCCAGCGAGGCGCTGCGTCCCAAATTCCCCACCAGCACCCAAACAATCGCGTTGTCAGACCCATTGCTCGTCACCCAAGGCGACCCCGGCGACAGGAACCCCAGCGTGTTCTCCGAAGCCTCAACCGCCAGATACGCCGGATTCCCGGACGAGGTCACAATCCGCAGTTTCACGATGCAAGGCGGCACTGTAACGACCGAGTTCGCCGAAGCTTTGCTCGACCCGGTAACGAACAGAAAATTGCTTCCATCCGCCGCACGAAAGAATGCGCCCGTCGACCGGCCCTTCGCGTAATCCGTATTGCCCACTGTCTCCGAATAAGGCCCAAATACATTCAGCGGACCCGCCTGTCCGAATTGCGGCTGCGGACCCGGTGGGACGAGCGACGTCTCCATCGTAGGGTCCGTCGCGCAAGCCTGCCGCGAAAGCAAACTACCCGGCATGTGGTCGCGATCCACCAGATACTGATTGCCCTGCTTGCCGCCAAAAGTGATGAGGTGCGGCGTACTCGTCCCGTCCAGTTCGGGCAGAATGATCGCCGCGCCGCCCGATAGATCCGCGTCGTCCAGATCCATCTGGCAATAGTTCCAGGGCGTATACGTGCCCACCAGTTTCAACGGCGTTCCCGGTCCCCACATCAAAACCGATTGCCCCCAATACCCAGCTAGGTTCGTCGTGTCTGTGGTGCCATTGCCTGTGGTTGAGAATACATTGCCCGCGGCATCCACCGCCGGACCGCCCGATGCCCACATCCCGCCGTTCGCCAGAGCCACCGTCGAAGGAGCACCCGAAAACGCACTGGCGAGCGCGGGCGTTGTTGTATCGACGGCCAACATCCAACCGGCAGTCATATCGTTGTACGCGCCGAACGGAACATACAGCAGCTTGCCGTCAGGACTCAGATTTAACGCTCCCCGCTGACTCTGCTGCGTTGTGCCGAACCACGAAGCAGGACCGTTCTGATTGATCGGCGCGAGGGTCGCGCTATTGATGTTCAACGGCCACCCCGGCAAGACGCGACCACTCGTAATATCCAGCGCGAACACCTGCCAGCCCGCGGAAGCATCGGCTGACGCCACATACAAGCGCTGCATGGCCAGGTCGATTGTAGGGGTTCCCAACACGCCCAGAGGAATGCCTCCATCAAGAGATCCGGTGGGCGCACTCAGCGCGGTCTTCCAAAGAATGGTTCCGGCGGCTACCCGCTGGCCGCGCTCCGGCGGCGCGGCGTTCACCGCATAGACAAACCCATTGCTCGATGCCGCGTAGACCACTGGAAAGCTCATCCCGGTGTACGCTCCGGCGCTGATCGCCACGCGTTCCACGTAGAGCGGCGATGCATAAAGATGTGGAGGATAGGTGACGCCGCCGATGGTCACCGAATCGAACTGCGGAGAATTCCAAACCGGCCCGAAACGCCCGCCCGACACTCTCTCAGGAGTCAGAAGCGTCTCATGCGAGATCCAACCCGTACGCTGCGGATCTCCATGGAACGTCAGGATATTGTACTGTCCGTAAGCAGCAAGCGCGAAAACGAAGAAGGAAATGTGTCGCACAGAGACACCTTTCCCCTATCGTACGTAAATTAGTTGCTCGAAGGCACGCCCGGCATGCCGCGCGGATCGGGCTTCAGCGTCACGGGCTGTGTCAGCGTCTTGCCATTCACCGTGAGCCGTACCGTGTAATCGCCCGGCTGCAATCCGCCGCCACCGCGCCGGCCACCACCGCCGCGCCCCCGTCCACCACCCGGAGCCGCTGCCGGAGCATTCTCCGGCGTACACGCGTCCTTCGGGGCCGGAGCCCCACCGCCGCGTCCGCCGCCGAATCCGCCTCGTCCAGCCGCCGCACCAAGTGAAACGCGATGCATTCCAGCCACTGCCGATGGCGGTTCCGCAGGCTGCTCCCAGATCGCCTGAACATTCAGCGCCTCCGTGTCGGGCGGCTTCACCTGCGTATCGCTTGCGAGACACCCGCGCACCGCACCGCTGGGATCCAACAACTCGATCTTCAACGGTTGAGATGCCGCGCTCTTCAGCCAGTAATAAGCCACAACGCCGCCCGGTGGATTCGACCCCTGCGGCTCCTCATGCGGCAGCGGCGTACCGTTCATGCCGCCTTGCCGAAGCGCATAGGTCTCGCCCGGTTTGAATAGATGCTCGCTCGACGAAGAAATCTGCGCGCCGCTCGCAGCCAACTCACGCAGCGGAGCCATCTGATCCATCACCCAGAAGCCGCGCCCGTAAGTTGCAACATCCAGGTCATCGCCATGCACCACAATGTCGCGAACTGAGGTCACCGGCATATCGATCTGCAGCGGCTGCCACTCTTCGCCATCGTTGAACGAAACATAGACGCGCAGTTCGGTTGCAGCGTACAGCAACCCCTTCGCCTTTGGATCTTCCTTAACCGAATTCACGAACGCGCCCACGGGAATGCCGGACGACACGTTCTTCCAGGTCTTCCCGCCATCGTGCGTTCGGTAGACGTAAGGCTTGTCGTCGGCCAAACGGTGGCGGTCCACCGATGCGTACGCCGTATCCAAATCGAAGTGTCCGGCTTCGATCTGCGAAACTTTGCTCCATGCCGTCATTTCCGGCGGAGTCACGTTGCTCCAGTTCTTGCCATCGTCGCGAGTCACGTGGATCAAGCCATCGTCCGTACCCACCCAAACCATCGTGGCCTGCAATGGCGAAGGGCTGATCGTATACACCACGCCGAATCGATCCGTCATGGGCTGATCGATATCCTTGGCCGTTAGCGCATCCAGATTCGCGGGCACTCCCGGGTTCAGCCGCGCCAAATCCGGACTGATCTTCTCCCATGTCTTCGACCGGTCGCGCGACCGGAACACAAACTGGTTCGAATAATAGAGCGCCTCATCCGCCGGAGAGAAAACCGTCGGCAGCGACCATGTCTTGCGGTTCGGATCGTTCGGGTCCGGCGCGGGCAGTTCCCCACCCAGCGACGCCTCTACATTAATCCGCTGATCGCAGCGCTGGCCGCCGCCATAAAGGACATTGCCGTCCTTTGGATCGGGCACCACAGTCATGCTCTCGCCCGCCGCGCAGGTCGGCTCCCAGTTACGAAACGAAAGCACGCCCTCAGCCGACCATGTCGCCACGCCCACGCCGCCGCTATCCTGCTGCGCACCGTAGAGCCAATACGGGAAGCGATTGTCCGCCGCCACGTGATAAACCTGCGCGGTCGGTTGGTTGTACCAGGTGCTCCACGTCTTCGCATGATCGACGCTGACGACGGTGCCTTGATCGCTGCTGAGCACCATGCGGTTGCCGTCTTTCGGATTGATCCACATCTGGTGGTAATCATCTCCGCCGGGGGCGCCCTTCACAGGAACAAACGTCTTCCCGGCATCGGTAGTTCGATAGGTAGCCGTGTTGATCACATAAGCCTCGTCCGGATTTGTCGGGTCAACACTTAATTGCTCGAAGTACCAGCCCCTCCCCCACAACCGCTGCTCATCATTCACCAGCTTCCAGGTGGCGCCGGCATCATCCGAGATATAAACGCCGCCACCGGTCTTCGGCCCACCAGCGCGTCCTCGCCCGCCGCCCTGTGCAACCGCTGCGCCCGTGTCATCCACCACGGCCCAAAGCCGCTTCGGATTGCTCGGTGAAACCGCAATGCCAATCTTGCCGACGAAGGAATCCGTAGGCAGCCCGCCCGTCAACTGCTTCCACGTATCGCCGCCATCGACCGACTTATATAGCCCGCCGCCCGGCAGATTCGAAGGCGCATACACAGACCATGGCGGACGCCGCGTCGCCCACAAGGTCGCATAGAGCACCTTGGGATTCTTCGGGTCCATCGCGATATCCACCGCGCCTACGTTGTTGGGATCGTTCTTCGAAAACAGAATCTTCTTCCAGGTGCTTCCGCCATCCGTAGAACGAAACACGCCGCGCTCCGGATTTCCCTGGTAAACATGCCCCAGCGCTGCTACATAAAGGCGATTCGCATTCGCTGGGTCCACCACAATCTTGCCGATCTGCCGCGTCGCTTCGAGACCTATATGCGCCCACGTCCTGCCAGCGTCGGTCGACTTGAACATGCCGATGCCATAAGAGTGCTGGCTGCGGATATCCGGTTCGCCGGTCCCGACATACACAACCTTCGAGTTCGAAGGCGCCACGGCAATTGCGCCGATCGACCCGATCGGGATGCCCTCATCGCCGATCGGATACCAAGTGCGGCCCGAATTCTCCGTCTTCCAAACGCCGCCGCCCACCGAGCCCATGTAGAAGGTGTCTGGTTGATCCGCGTGCCCTGCCACTGCATAGGTGCGGCCCGCGCGCATCGGCCCCACATCGCGCCACTTCAACCCCGCCAGCATGCTTGCCGGAAATTGCCCGCCGGAGCTCATCAGCTGCGCAAATATCGCCACGCCAAGAAGCGTGAGTACACCGATCGAACTATATGTGGCAACGCGTTTCCGGGTGACCATGAATTTCTCCTATCCAGCGTAGTAGTGGAAGAAATTAATGTACCACCCCGGTCATAAAAGACACTATACCCGGAAGAAGTCAGGCCGCCAGTTGACGATGTTCTTCTTGATCTCTTTACTGCTCCAATTACTAGCCAGCGTCTTTTCCACCAGGCCCGTCAACTCATCGTCCGGTGCAAAACGCAGCGCCACGAACTGCCCCTCGTTCAACTCCCCGATGCGCGCCTTCAACGGCTCCGGCAATACCCGCTGCATCCGCAGTGTTTCTTCCAGGCGGATCAACCTGTCCTGCACCTTGAGGGCGTACGTCCGAATCTTCAGGAACGCGATCATCGTCGCGACCGACAGGACGAAAAACCATGCGTCCGCCAGATTCTGCCGCTGCGTGATCTGGTAAGCCGCCACCAGGACTGTGATCAGAATCACCGGCAGGACCAGAAAGTGAAATAACGGATCGAGCCTCGCGTGATTCTTAAAGTCTTGTACTTTCGGTTCGGCCATATGTGATTCTATCTTATTGATATGGAAACCAAACGGCTCGGAAATAGTGATCTTTCTCTCACCCCGCTCGGAATTGGCGCCTGGGCCATGGGCGGTAACGGTTGGGCGTTCGGTTGGGGCGCCCAGGATGATGCGGACTCGATAGCCTCCATCCGCGCCGCTCTCGACCGCGGCATGAATTGGATCGATACCGCCGCCGTCTACGGACTTGGCCATTCCGAGGAAGTGGTCGCTAAAGCTCTTGAAGGCGTTTCGCCAAAACCCTACGTCTTCACCAAATGCGAGCGCATTTGGAATGAGAAGCGCGAGATCCTCAAGAGCCTCAAACGCGATTCGATTCTCCGGGAAGTCGAAGATAGCTTGCGCCGCCTCAAAGTCGACGTGATCGACCTTTACCAGGTCCACTGGCCGGAGCCCGATGAGGATATTGAAGAAGGTTGGAGCACGCTGGCCGAGCTGAAGCAGCAGGGCAAAGTCCGCTACATCGGCGTTTCCAATTTCAACGTCAAACAATTGCAGCGAGCCCAGGCGATCGCCCCCATCACCTCGCTGCAACCCCAATATTCATTGGCCGTTCCCGACGTACAAACAGAGGTCCTCCCCTACTGCCTGGCTCAGAACATCGGCGTGATCGTCTATGCGCCCATGAAGTCCGGCCTGCTCACGGGAGCGATGACCCGCGAGCGGCTTGCCAACCTGCCCGACGACGATTTCCGCAAGCGCGCCCCCGTCTTCCAGGAACCTCATCTCTCGAAGAACCTGGCGATTGTCGACGTCCTGCGCAAAATCGGCGATCGGCACGGCCGCACACCCGGCGAAGCAGCGATCGCGTGGACCCTCAAGAATCCGGCCGTCACAGCCGCTATCGTAGGCGTGCGCAACGCAGCTCAGGTAGACGGAGTGATCGGCGCAGCCACCTTCCGCCTCTCCTCCGCCGAAATCGAAGAGCTGGAATCAGTTAGCGCAAAGCCCGTGGAATCGTTCGCGTGATCTAACCTGGAAATCTCACTTTAGGCGAAAGGCCGAGTAATTCGAACTGACAGCGCGGTCTAGAAGCGATTTTCCGGTCCTACGAAAATACACCCAACGCAGAGTGCTGTTGAATCGATGGGTTAAGGTCGGCGGAGGTACGGAGTTTGCAGGTAATTCCACCACACCCACAAAGTCCTCGGTCTCCTTGATCTTGGACATAAGCCCCAGGTTTTCCTTTGCGAACTCTGCGTATCCTTTGCGTCTTTGCGTTGAAGGTTTGAAAATAAACCCTACGCAGAAGGCCCTTGAATCAATGGATAGGGGCGGCGGAGGCAAGGACACATTGGACCACCGGCTTCTTGAACCCTTTCAAGTTCCTTCCAGCACCCCAATTTTCATCCGTCCCGGTGACGGCGCCGTAGGGGCCGTGTAGTTGAGTGCCAAACTTTCAAAAATTATATTCTCCTAAGTATCAATAACTTACAAAAAATACGACCCCAATTCCGCCATCCGCATGAATTATTCTCAAGACAAAGAGAGCGGACGGCATCCGCTTCTCTTGTACGCGATAGCCTCGCTACGGTTCTTTCGTGAGGGGAGAAGCCGCATTGAGGACCAAGACGGAAATGAAAGATCTGGACTGATCTGTGCCAGCTCGGGACTTTCCGTCTTGTAAGCGTATTTCCAAATACGCCAACCCGTTATTCCCAATATCCCCATAATAAATCAGAAATAAAGCCTTGATATTTCCACAATAAATCAGTACTATATTTCCCAAGAGGTACTATTCCGCACATGTCTACTGCCGCCCGCGTCGAAGCCAATCGTCAAAATGCTCAATCCTCCACGGGTCCTCGCACCGCCGAAGGACTCCAAAAATCCTCCCTCAACGCCATTCGCCACGGATTCACCGGGCAGACCATGCTC